>Ga0196970_1001502_pt1 | contig 15220 bp, 12 predicted proteins | sample S1v_513CmetaG_FD_148672 | JGI IMG/M metagenome (GOLD analysis project Ga0196970, IMG submission 148672) | Soil microbial communities from Anza Borrego desert, Southern California, United States - S1+v_5-13C | ecosystem: Environmental > Terrestrial > Soil > Desert | place: USA: California...
GAACAAAGGCACAACCATCACTCCTGCGCCGTGTGCACTTGCCATGAGAAACGACCATAGCGTGAGCCCCTTCATGTTCACTCGCATCTGGGCCCAGCGGGGATGCCGATGGCGGATCAGTCGCGCGGTGCCCAAACCAACCAGCAAAACCGCAACCGGCCATTGCAGGTGCCGCATCGGAATGGCAAGTCCGGCGACTATGGCCAGTGCCACGACGGCGATCACCGCAAGTGAATGGCCGATCCCAAGCGGCAGCAAAGCACGCCATACGGCGTGCCTCCTCCGCTCCTGCATTCCCAGTGCGACGGCGAATAACCAACCCATGCCGGGATTCAGTCCGTGAAAGGCACCCAAAGCCAGCAACGCCATCCACGAAGCATGCATGCTCAGGCCATCGGTCATGACGGCTCCTCACGAGTAGCAATACGAGTCAGAAGAGGCATCGCCGCCCTCAAGGTGCACCTGATGAGGCCGCATCTGGTCGAATTGCAGGAAGAACTTCTCGTCAATCCGCATCTGCCCGTCAGAGCCGACATCGAACTTCGCCATCCATCCGCGAATGCCCTCCGGATAGAACTGTTGGTCCCACGTTCGGTAAAGCGAGTTGGTTACATAGACGCGCTTGCCGTCGCGGCTTACTTCAACCATCTGCGGCCCACCGTTGAGTGCATCAGATGCGGCTGGGTGCTTAGCGCGGCTAAGGATGCCGCCTAAGCGGACGGTTGCGAGCAGTCTCGGATTGAATGGATCGCTTACGTCGTACTGGCGGAAGTCGCCGGTTCCCCAGCAGGAGACATAGAGCCGCCGATCATCGAGCGAGAGGTTGATGTCGGTGACGAGTGGCGGGACTGCGCCGAACCCCTTGAGCAAAGGCGGAAGGTCGTCCGCGTTCGCAGGCTCCGCAGGTATGTCGATAACTTTCTTGATCTTCCAGGCGCTGGCTCCATTCGTTCCTTCGCGATACCAGACCCAGATGGAAGAGGACAGGTCTTTCAGCGAAGTGACCACGCCGACGAAGCCGTAGGTCTCGGCAGGATCGTGCGCCGGGCGCAATTCCAGCACCATCTGGTACTCCGGCCCGAGCTCTAGCCTCTGCACGTGGCTGCGCTTGTTCAGGTCCCAGATGTGAATTGAGTTACCGTACTTTCCCCCAAGCAATAGCTCAGGGTTGACGCCGTCCTCGACCATCTTGGGTGTGCCCCACTCGCTGGTCACCATTGTGTCGTGGCCGAGGTGCCACCAGAAATCGTAAGACAGGTACTGCGGGCCGCGGTCGCTCTCCCATTTCCCCTTCAACTCGAATGTTTCAGAATCCATCACGAAAATCCCGCCTGGCCCGCCACCATCACTGCCCCCAAGAGCGTTCATGTAGATACCGTCGGGACCACAATGTGAGGTGTGTGGACGGCTATATCCAGTGCGCTTGATCAGTTCATCGCTCTCGATCACCTTCACCAAACGGGGGTTCTTGGGATCAGGTTTCGTATCAAGCACGTGAATCCTTGAGGACCGCAGGCCGGGAACGATCAAGTAGCGACGTTCCATGTGCGGATGTGGCGAATGGGGGCAAAGGCATGAGCTGCACGCGTTCCAGCCGAAATGGTGAAGTTCGTCGCCGGCGTTTGGCATGTCAACCTGGCTAATAACCTTTCCATAGCTGCTGGACGAGGGCTCGAGGTCAACCACCGCGAGCGCGTCAGATTTGCCCACGTCAGGGTTCATCATTGCCAGGTAAGCGAATCGCTCTGGTGATGCTTCCATCGCCATTCTCGGGGAGGGATAGAAGCTCTGATCGGGACGCCACTGCGGCATATCGCACCTCCAAATGTGAACTCGATTTCACGACGGAACATTCACGGACAATTGCGATGACTTAGAAGTTTGCAGCCCCGCGCTGCCATTGGGCCGCTAGCGGAACTTGGAAGTCTTTAGGCAGAGCTTAGATTCCAATTGGTTCCTGGAGGATGCTGGTCTGCTCGCGATTGCATTCGTGTAATTCCTAGAGGGCTGGATTCGCGAGTTCGGAGCGCGGAGACTGCCTTGAGTTCGCGCCGGTTCCAAATGATACCGTGGTGCTCAGGAGTCGTTTATCCGGGCCTATCTGTGCTTCGCTTCCTGAGATAACCTATATGTCAGATTCAGCGAAAGCACTCATGCCAGACAACGCCATCTTCACCCCAGATCTGTTCGAGTTCTTAAGGCAACTGAAGCGCCATAACGACCGCGACTGGTTCGCCAAGAACAAAGGTCGCTACCAGCAGGTTGTAGTGGAGCCCGCAATGCAGTTCATCAGCGGATTTGCGCCGCATCTGGCGAAGATCAGCCCCCATTTTCTGGCCGATCCTCGCCCGACTCGTGGCTCTCTCTTTCGAATTCATCGCGACACACGGTTTTCGTCCGACAAGCGCCCCTACAAGACGCACGTCGGAATTCACTTCTCTCACGCGACCGGCAAGGACGCACACGCGCCCGTCTTCTACCTCCATCTGCAACCCGACCAGTGTTTCGCGGCGGCCGGAGTGTGGCACCCGGACAATCCGGCGTTGACGAAGATCCGTTCGGCAATAGTGTGGGAGCCCGAGCAGTGGGATCGGGTGCGCCGCAAGTTGGACCTTGAAGGCGACAGCCTGACGCGTCCGCCGAAGGGATTCGATCCGAATCATCCATTGATCGCTGACATCAAGCGGAAAGACTTCGTAACGTCGGTGGCGTTAACGGAAAAGCAGGTATGCAGCGAAGCTTTCATGCGCGAGTTCGTAACCCAGTGCCGAGCCATGTTGCCGCTGGTTGAATTCACCACGAAGGCGTTAGGTCTGAAGTTCTAAGCGCGATTTCCATGCCGCAGCTTCGATGAGGGTCCTCACATCTAGCAGAGGACCCTTTCTGATCTCGACCGCGACGGGCAAGCGGGTTACTGTGGGTATGTCCCGGCGATTCTCTTCAGAAAGCCGTGAATTCGGTGTGGCAACCCGGTATGCGGGAAAAACATGAACGGGCACTCGCCCGCGATAACTCGCATTCCGTGCTCGCGGCAAAAAGCAACCGCGGTTTCGTTGACAGATCCGGCGCCTCCGGCACGGTACATCCAGATGAAGTCCACTCCACCGTCGGCGCAGTCGCGCACGATCTGTTCTGTCACTGCAGGTGCCGTCATCAGCAGTGCCGCATCGATGCGCGGTTCCACATCCTGCACACGCGAATAACACTGCCGGCCTTCAATGCTCTCAGCCCCCGGGTTCACAGGGACGACGTCGTAACCCCTCTGAACCATCTCCTGCATCAACCGACGTGTGAAATCCTGCGGGTTCTTTGAAACTCCGACGAAGGCGATTCGTTGATGTTTGAGGAATGCCGAGATATCGTCCAATGAATTGCGCTGCCTTGTGTTGCTCATCGGCTCAACTCCAGAGTGGAAGCGACTACCATCGTCCGCGGATATGTACGGATGAGGCGAAAGATCGCGTGAGTTGTTGCAGCCTGATTATAGACGCATGCGGCTGTGCGGAGTTCGCGGGAGCGGTGAAAACGAATAGAGGCCCACGCGCAATGCGGGGCCTCCACTGATTTGAATGAGCCTGCTATTGGCGGGCCGTAGGCTGTTCGGGTTGCGGATGCAGCGCCGTGAGTGCCTGGGCGTCACGTTCCCCAGGCTCCGGAAGCGGACGCTCGAGCGCAATATTCAGAACTTCATCCATACTGCTCACAAAGTGCAGCTTGATGTGGTTCTTCAAGTTATCCGGAATATCCGCGAGGTCTTTCTCGTTCTCCTTCGGGATAATCGCCTCATAGATAGCGGCGCGATGCGCTGCCAGCAGCTTCTCCTTCAAGCCGCCAATTGGAAGCACCTTGCCGCGGAGGGTGATTTCACCTGTCATGGCCAGATCTCGGCGAACAGGGATGCCGCTCAAAGCGCTCGCGATTGCCGTAGCAATCGTAATGCCCGCCGATGGACCGTCCTTCGGAATCGCGCCTTCTGGCACGTGGACGTGAATGTCCAGATTCCGATAGAAATCCCGCGGGATTCCAAGTTGCTGCGCGCGCGAACGAATGTAGGACATCGCCGCCTGTGCCGACTCCTGCATTACATCGCCGAGTTTGCCGGTCAAGGTCAGCTTGCCCTTGCCATCAACCACGGCAACTTCGGTCATGAGAATCGAGCCGCCGACCTCGGTCCATGCCAATCCGGTAACCAGGCCCACTTCGTTCTTTTCGTTGGCGAGCGTGTCGCGGAACTTGATAGTGCCGAGGAACTCCGAGATGTTCTCAGGTGTGATCGCGATGTTGAAATCTGATTTGTTGACAACCTTGCGAGCTACCTTCCGGCACACGTTACCGATTTCTCGCTCAAGGTTGCGGACGCCGGCCTCACGCGTGTACGACCGAATAACCTCCAAAATTGCATCATCGGTGAAGACGATGTTGCTCTCCGAAAGACCTGTCTGCTCCCGCTGTTTCCGGACCAGGAACTGCTTGGCAATTTCCAACTTTTCCAACTCCGTGTAACCGTGCAGGCGAATCACTTCCATGCGGTCCTGCAAGGCTGGCGGAATCGTGTGCATCACGTTCGCAGTGGCGATGAAGAATACCTGCGACAGGTCGTACTCGACGTCGAGGTAGTGGTCCACGAACATGAAATTCTGCTCGGGATCCAGCACTTCCAGCAGCGCCGAAGACGGGTCGCCGCGGAAGTCATTCGACATCTTGTCCACTTCGTCCAGCATGAAAACCGGGTTCTTGGTTGCGGCCTTCTTCATCATCTGAATAATCTGGCCTGGCAGGGCACCTATGTACGTGCGACGATGACCGCGAATCTCGGCCTCATCACGCACGCCACCCAGCGACATACGGACGAACTTGCGTCCCGTGGCCTTGGCTATCGACATACCCAGAGACGTCTTGCCAACGCCTGGAGGTCCAACGAAACACAGTATGGAACCTTTCGGATTTTTGACCAGTTGTCGCACCGCTAGAAACTCGAGTATGCGCTCCTTGATCTTTTCAAGCCCGTAGTGATCCTGATTGAGAATCGTTTCCGCGTGCCCAATATCGCGAATTTCTTTCGACTTCTTCTTCCACGGCACTGCGAGCAGCCAATCCAGGTAGTTGCGGCTCACTGTGGACTCTGCCGACATCGGCGGCATGGCCTCCAGCTTCTTGAGCTCTTGGATCGCTTTTTCGTGGACTTCCTTCGGCATGCCCGCCGCGTCCACCTTCTTTTTCAGCTCATCCCATTCGCTCTTCTCGCCGCGCCCGAGTTCCTTCTGGATGGCCTTGATCTTTTCGTTGAGGTAGTACTCTTTCTGGGCGCGCTCCATCTGACGCTTCACTCGTGACTGGATGGTGCGGTCCATGTTCAACTTCTCGATCTCGATGTCGAGGACGTCCGCGATGCGGTTCAACCGCTCTGCCGGCTCAAAGATCTCGAGGAGCTCCTGCTTCTCTTCAATCGAGAGCTGAAGATTCGCGGCGATCGTATCCGTCAACTTTGCCGGATCGTCCATCCTGACAGCCGCGATCATCGTTTCGTAGTTCAGCGACTGGCAAAGCTTGACGTACTGTTCGAACAGGGAAGTGACACGTTGAATTAGCGGATCCAGCACACCTGGCGTTTCGGGCCCGTACTTCACCGTGCGAATGCTCGCGACCATGTATCCGTCGGCGTCCGTGACCGCGAGAATCTTTCCGCGTTCAACGCCCTCAACCAGCACCTTGATGTTGCCGTCAGGCAGCTTCAAACTCTGGACGATATTAACGACCGTGCCAACCTGGTAAATTTCGTTTGGCTTCGGCTCATCTACGCTGGCGTCATGCTGGGTAGCCAGAAAGATCTTCTTGTCCGCCGCGAGGGCCTCTTCCAGCGCGCGCACGCTCGATTCTCGGCCCACAACGAAGGGTGTCATCATGTACGGAAAGATGACGACGTCCCGAATGGGCATCATCGGCAGCTTGCGAGTTTCGAATTTTTCCCGGTTAGTACTCACGTGTGATCCTATTCAGCTCTTACGTCATTCGAAGGTGCTTGAGCACCCTCATCTCTATTGTAATCGGCATTTGAACCGCTACCCCGATACGTTTTTGCGGTCCAGTAACCGAAAAGACAACCCTGCGAAAATGAAAATGCCCGGCGGTGCCTTCAGGTAATCGCTCCTGTCAGGCGCACGCCGGGCAAACGCCTACTGATTACCCGGCCTTCTCCATCATCGCAATCGAGACGTCTCGTTTTTCCACCATCTCGCGCGTGACCTCGAATTCCTTCAGCCGCTTTTGGCTGGGCAACTGGTACATAAGGTCGAGCATAAGCTCTTCCAAAATCATTCGCAGACCGCGTGCGCCGACCTTGCGGTTCAGCGCCTCGCGAGCGATCGCTTTCAGCGCATCGTTGCTGAAGCTCAGCTTTACGTTTTCGAATTCGAACAACCGCTGGTACTGCTTCGTGATCGCGTTGCGCGGCCTGGTCAGGATCTGGACCATGGCGTCTTCATCGAGATCGCTAAGGATGCCCATCACCGGCATTCGTCCGACAAATTCGGGAATCAGGCCGAACTTGATCAGATCCTGCGGTTGCGCCTGTTGCAGCAACTCGGAGTCGCGGCGATTCGCGGGCACGTATTCGGCAGCTTCTTTCTCCGCCTCTGGGCCTGTCTTGAACCCAAGCGATTTCTTGCCTGTGCGGCGGGAAATCACCTTCTCCAGTCCGACGAATGCCCCGCCGCAGATGAACAGGATGTTCGTGGTATCTACTGGCGTGAACTCCTGGTGCGGGTGCTTGCGGCCGCCCTGCGGAGGAACGTTGGCCACCGTGCCTTCCAAGATCTTCAGCAGCGCTTGTTGCACGCCTTCACCGCTGACGTCGCGGGTGATGGACGGGTTCTCATCCTTGCGTCCGATTTTGTCGATTTCGTCGATATAGATGATGCCGGTCTGCGCTCGGCCCACGTCGCCGTCGGCAGCCTGCAGCAGCTTCAAAATGATATTTTCGACGTCTTCGCCGACGTACCCTGCTTCCGTCAATGTTGTTGCATCGACGATCGCAAATGGAACGTCCAGCATCTTGGCGAGGGTCTGGGCGAGGAAGGTCTTGCCGGTACCGGTCGGCCCGATCAGCAGGATGTTGGACTTGGCCAACTCCACACCGTCGGTGCGTTGCCGGTTCATATAAATGCGCTTGTAGTGGTTATAGACTGCCACGGCAAGCTTCTTCTTCGTCTGTTCCTGGCCTATGACGTACTCGTCGAGAAATTTCTTTACCTCCTCCGGCTTCGGGAGGTGGTTCGGCGCTGCGGTGGCATGCGTCTCGGTGCGGTCGTCTTCAAGAATGGAATTACAGACCGCGACACACTCGTCGCAGATATAGGCCCGCGGATAATCGCTGGGCGAAGAAATCAGCTTTGCTACAGCGTCCTGGGACTTATGACAGAACGAACACCTTAATACTTCGTCGGAACCTGACCTGGATTTCAACTCGTTACTCCTTCCAGCCTCACCCCTGCACGATGTTCCCCGTATCCGCCTGCGGTTGCTGGGGCCGCTTGCGGCTGCTGGGCGGGAGGTCGTGCGCTCCCGCGTCCCACGAACAGGATGCCCCATCTCCGGAGAGACCGGGATGGGGCGAGAGTACGTGAATCACACCTTCAAAATCAAGATTACTGGCCTTGTATACGAAGGTTACCGGGGCTTATCGATGATGTCATCGATGATCCCGTATTCCTTGCCCTGCTGCGAATTCATGATGAAGTCGCGTTCGACGTCTTTTTCCACCTTCTCCAGCCGTTGACCAGTGTGCTTGGCCAGCAATTGGTTCAGGATTTCGCGCATGCGGAGGATTTCCCGCGCATGAATGTCAATATCCGTCGCTTGTCCTGATAACCCACCCATGATGTGGGGCTGGTGGATCAGGATGCGCGAGGTTGGCAGAGCAAACCGCTTGCCTTTTGCGCCCGCCGCGAGCAGTACGGCTCCCATGCTGGCCGCCTGGCCAATGCAGATCGTCATCACGTCCGGGCGGATGTACTGCATGGTGTCGTAGATTGCCATTCCCGCCGTGATCGATCCTCCCGGCGAATTGATGTACAGCTGAATGTCCTTTTCCGGATCTTCCGCCGCCAGGAACAATAGCTGGGCAATGATCAAATTGGCGATGTTGTCGTCAATCGGAGTGCCAAGGAAGATGATGTTATCTTTCAGCAGCCGGGAGTAAATGTCATACGCCCGCTCACCTCGTCCCGTCTGCTCGATAACCATGGGAACAAGCATGCTGTAGGCTCCTTTCGCATTCTCTTGCCTACACTCCCCCTCTTGCGCTGTCTGGGAGAGAGTTCGTCAGCAGATCACCGATTTACGCGGGTCTGCGGTATAGGAAATCGAGAGCCTTCTCGTTGCGGATTCTATCCCGGATTCTATTGATGGCCCCATCCTGTGTCAAACGAGCACGGACTTCGTCAACCGACTGCCTTGACTGCGCCGCTATCGCTTCGATTTCCTTGTTAACTTCCTCGTCGCCGACCTCGATGTTCTCCAGTTCCGCGATCTTGTCGAGGATCAACGATGCCTTCACTTCGCGAACTGCCTGGTCGCGCTGGCCGGCCCGGAGGCGATTGAAATCCATGCGCTTCAGGTCCTCTGCCCGCATGCCCTGGGCAGCCAAAGCTCGCAAACCGCGCTCAAGGCGCAGGTCAATTTGACGGTCGACCAATGCATCTGGCACCGGGAACTCGGCTTTGCTTACCAGCTCGTCAACGATCTTGTCCTTCGCCTCGTGCTCGGCCTCGTGTTCCTTCTCACCTTTGATGCCGTCGCGAATACGTTGCTTCAAAGCATCAAGCGTTTCGAATTCGCCCACCTGCTTGGCAAACTCGTCACTCAACTCCGGCACCTGCTTCGTCTTAATGCCATTCACGGTAACCGTGTAGGTCATCGTCTTGCCGGCTAGGCGCTGGTCGGAGAAGTCAGCCGGGTAAGACACATCAAACGTCTTTGTCTCGCCGGATTTGGCCTCACGAAGGTTTTCCGAGAACTCCTTCACCGTGTTCGAGCCGCCGATCTCAACGAGTACTTCATCAACCTTGACCGGCTTTGGAGCTTCGGCGGGCTTCGCTTCCTCACCTTCCGCCGGAGCTTCCACCTTCGGAACGCCCTCAAATGACACCTGGGCAAAATCACCATCGGCCAACGGACGCTCTTCAGTTACAGCGCTATAGCTTGCGTGCTGCTCCTGCAGGTTCTTCAGCGCGGCATCGACTTCCTCGTCGTTCACGCTGGTGTCCTTTAACTCAGGGCGGATGTCCTTGTACCCCGGTACTTCGATTTCTGGCAGAACTTCGAACGTTGCCTTAAAGCGCAGCGGTTCTCCATCGTGGAGATGCAAGTCGGTCACGCGCGGCTGAGACACCGGATGAAGCTTCTGCTTTTCCGTTTCCTTCTGGAAGTACTCGGGCACGAGCGCTTCCACTACTTCGCCCTTCACATCGTCGGCGAATCGCTGCCGGATGACGGTCGCCGGCACTTTGCCGCGGCGGAAGCCGGGCACGCGCGCCAGCTTCGTGTACTTGCGAACGACCGTTTCGGTCTGGGTGGCAACGACTTCGGCGGGAATTTCGACCTGAATTTCCCGAACGCAACTGTCTTTTGTTTCTGTGGAGTTCAATGCCTGACCTTAGATGTTGATTAGATTCGCTGGGTCGGATAAACGACGCACTCTGATTACGACCACCTTATAGTAAAGAAGGGGCTGAGATGGGGTCAAACCCATGCGTCTGCCAACCGCGTCGCCGCAATTTACAATGTAGTCAATGCCCTGTGCCCTCGATCAACTTCGCGCCGACCTCATCGTTTGCGCCCGCTGTCCGCGACTGGTCGCGTTCCGGGAAAAGATCGGACGCGAGAAGCGCCGCGCCTACATGGACTGGGACTACTGGGCCAGACCGGTCCCCGGTTTCGGTGACCCGAACGCGCGCGTACTCGTCCTGGGTCTCGCTCCGGGAGCGCACGGCTCCAACCGCACTGGACGCCCATTCACCGGCGACTCATCCGGGAACTTCATGTATCCGGTCCTTCACCGCACCGGATTTGCCAATCAGCCAACGGCCAAACACCGCGACGATGGATTGAAACTGACCGACTGTTACATCACTGCCGCGGTCCGCTGCGTGCCGCCGCAGAACAAGCCGACGCCTCAAGAAATCGCTACCTGCTCGACGTTCCTCGACAGGGAACTGGACTGCCTGACCAACGTCCGCGTGGTTGTCGCGCTGGGCCGAATCGGCTTCGACGCCTACCTCAATTATCTTAAGCGCCGCGGCCTCCTCAAGAACAAAGCCCAGTACCTCTTCGGCCACGGTGCCACATACCAAATGCCCGACGGTCGCATCCTTCTGGCGTCCTATCACCCATCAAACCAGAACACGAATACTGGCAAGCTGGATGGAGAGATGTTCACAGAAATATTCCGCGAGGCGAAGAGGCTGCTTCGAAGATCGCTCACTAGCGCCCGGCTTGCCCGGCCGTAGAGTTTCTGTAGAAATCTCTCGATGCGAACAGCAGAATGGATTCAGATAGCTTTTGTATCCGTGCTCGCGTTGGCGGCGTGGGCCACTCCACTTTCTAAGCGACGGCGTGTAAGGGTGACTCTGCTCGCGCTGATCGCAATCAGTGTAATCGTAACGGCACGGTTGCTCACGCGTTTCCTTCCGGAGCTTGCGTCCGAAGTCGTGCATGATTGGCTTCCAGGAGCGCTATTCCTTGTGCCTTACTGGCAGACCGGACAGTTCTTTACGGCTCCCAATCCGAATGTGCAGCAACGGCTTGTTGCCTTCGATCGCCAGATCTTTAACGTGCTGCTTTCAAAAGGTGCGAGAAATCTGGGCAGCAGCTTCGCAGTTTTTCTCGAGATCGCCTACCTCACTGTGTATCCACTCGTACCGGTTGGGCTTGGCCTGCTTTACATTGCGGGAATGCGCGGATACGCCGACTATTACTGGACGGTCGTTCTGCTCGCGACGTACGTCTGCTATGCGACCACGCCGTTTGTTAAGGCGCTGCCGCCGCGGTTGTTGTCCTCGACTGAAGCCATATCCGAAATTCCGCGCACAAGCCCGAGACGATTCAATGACTGGATCGTCCGGAACGCGAGCATTCACGCGATAACGTTTCCCAGTGCTCATGTCGCCTCGGCGTTTGCCGTATCGCTGGTCGTGCTCCAGTTGTTGCCGTGGGTCGGTGCGATCTCCTTGTGCCTGAGCATCAGCATCGCCGTCGCTTGTGTGCTTGGTGGCTATCATTACGCCGCCGACGTGCTCGCAGGAACAGTGGTCGCTGTCATTGCTTTTGTGAGCATACAGCTCGTTTCAGGGCGCGCCTAATGCCTTAAGCAATGCCGAGCCGTATAATCGAAGCAATCGATCGTCCGCTGGGGTTCCCGTGAATTTCGAACTGACGTCTCTCCGACGCGCATTTCGCCGCGTCGATCGCCGCTTCCGCGAGGTGCGGCTGGTTGCAAAGGCCCTGAAATCGCGGCGCCATCCGATTCTCGCCCACATTATCCCGATGCGTCGGTGCAATCTTTCCTGCGCCTACTGCAACGAATACGACAGCGCCTCAAAGCCGGTTCCCATCCAGATCATCTTGCGCAGGCTGGAACTGCTTGCTGACCTAGGCACAACCTCGGTAACGATTAGCGGTGGGGAGCCGCTGCTGCATCCTGATCTGGATGAAATCATTCGCGGCATTCGCAGCCGCGGAATGATGGCGGATCTGATTACGAATGGATACCTGCTTACCCCAGAACGCATCAGGCGGCTCAACCGTACCGGACTCGATCATCTCCAAATCAGCATCGACAACGTGATGCCGGACGACGTCTCAAAGAAGAGCCTGAAAGTTCTCGACCGGAAGCTCCAGTGGCTGGCTGAGCATGCCGAGTTCGCGGTCAACATCAATTCCGTGCTTGGCAGCGGGACTCGAAACCCCGAAGACGTGGTGACGATCACGCGCCGCGCGCGAGAGCTCGGATTTGAAAGCACAGTAGGGCTAATTCACGATGGCTCGGGCCAGCTTCAAAATTTAAGTGAGACGCAGCGGGCGGCCTACGATGCGGTAACGAGCCTGCCGAAGCCGTTCTACACGTCGGCGCTTTACGACCGCTTTCACAAAAGTCTCGCTGCCGGACTCCCCAACGAGTGGCACTGTCGCGCCGGCAGCCGGTACCTCTACATCTGCGAGGACGGGCTGGTCCACTATTGTTCGCAGCAGCGCGGTTTCCCCGGCATTCCGCTCGAGCAATATACGCCCGCACATCTGGAACGCGAATACCACAGCGTCAAGTCTTGCGCTCCCTATTGCACCATTCCATGCGTGCAGCGTGTGGCAATGATCGATGAATTCCTGGAAAGCCCCAGGACGGCTCTCGCGCGTTTCTTCCCGCCACACGGGAGCGAGCCGCGGAGTCGTGATCTCCCGATGCCGATCCGCGTCCTGACGTGGTTGTTCTTGCCACCTGCAAAGGAGAACTGGAAGCGTCCTGTCGTCAACACGTTCACGCGCGCGGCGGTCTGGGCTCTGAGATTGAAGTAGAGGCGCGTGCTGCTTGGCGCCAACGAACGATCCGTAGACGAAGGGTCTATGGCTTTTTCTTTGGGTCGGCGACCTCAGCGGCGCGGATCCGCCCCGCCGATTCAAGTAAGCCCTTCCAGTGCTCTGCCACTTGAGCGACGTCGTCGAAGACTGTTGAGCCCTTGTCAATGATGTCCACGCCTGCATGTTCATGAAGGTAATCGCGGGTGAAGAATCCAATTGGCTTACGCTTCCGGCTATCCCATATGTAGGTGCATCCCACGTCGACGAACGCCTCATCAGCAAGTCTCACGACGTAGTTGAGCCCCCCGAACAAAACGACAATGGCCGTGACTGCATGCTTCTGCGAGTCGCTCGACAAAAGCAATGCGTGCTGAAAGCCGGTGAGATTTGTAGCCGTGAGGAAATCGCGGTTGAAGAACAAGCGAGTTGGTGACCGACCTTCGCCGTGAATTATGAATCGCCTGACTGCATCGTAAGCCGCTGATCTCTGCGGCAAGCGGCCAAGGCAGTGTATAGCATATGCATAAGCTACCTTCGCCACTGCTCGTTTGGCCGATTCCTCGGTGACGAAATTCAGCTCAATGCTGCTACGAGGACGAACAGCGACGAAACACTCTGTTGGATCGAGAGGCACAATGCGCTTTCCACTCTGCTCTGCATGCCGTTCAAGCTTCCGCCGGCCACGTCCGGTGAACATCCAATATTCGTCCTGTTCGGGTGCTGCGGCCTTTATGACTGTGTCGTTCGGGCAAAACTCGTGTTCTGGGGTCAAGACACCCGTCGCGCTCGCGCCACGAATTGGGAAGGTAACCGGAACGGAAGGGATCTTGCCAGCTCGATTGGCGATTCCAAGCAAATGACGTACCACCAGCAAGTTGTTGATGAATGCCGCCTCAAACTCGTGAGAGCATCGATTGTTGCAGGTTGCGCAACTCCCACCAGCTATCACAAGGTCGCCGCCAAGGGATGCCGGGATTACGTGCTCGTCGGTGAGTCTACGGTCTGCAGCGCAGAAGATGCATGTTCTATCCACGAGCATCGAACCTCAGCTTAGTCATGAACGGACTGAACAAGATTGTGTCGGAGCCGTTTGTTTTGCAGCAATGTGAACGCAATGCTGTGTACGTACACTCCAGATTTTTCCAGACTCCGGATTCGTCGGGCTACCTCGGCAGGTTCGTAGCAGTGTTGTTCGACATCCCGCAGTAACAGGTGAATCGTTCTGATCGGCTCTTGCGTTTTGCTCAGTTTGGCCGCCTTCTCCTTGCCTGCCTGACGCTTTTCGAAATACACAATACTTGCAATCACCGCCAACAGGCCACCGAAGAAACTGTAACCACCTGAGAACAGTGCATACAGAACAACGATCAAGATGGCCAACCTTATCAAAGCCCAGACGGACGCCAAGAAGGTGCGGGGCCACGGCTTGATAAAGTACGCGGCCGTGCCGTTGCTTGCCAAAGCTAGGCTTTCGTAGAGACACACGATACTCTCAAGCCACACCAACAATTCCACTAGCTTGGTAGTGATCCAGGTCGCATGCAGTGTAGAGTCTGCCGCGTAATGCCGTGCCAAGTCACTGATCTCCGAGCGCTCGGCAGCGAGTTCCCGCAAGGCATCGTCAATGTCTAGTCGCTTTAGGTCGGCGACGTTGGGCCTTCCCAGCTTCTGCAGCCGCCCTTCGGCTTGGAGGGTGTTTCGGAGCAGTGATTTGAGGTTTTCTAAATCGGACTTTAGTCCGTACGAATTAGAATCGGCCAGTTTGTGTTTGAGACGGCACAGTTCATCATTGTCTCCGAGTAGGTGCTCTAGTCTCTCATCCACGTCCTCCAGTTGCGCGAGGGTTACGGACACGGCGGTTGCCTCCATCTTGTTGTGAGCTGACAATAATCAGGCAGACAATTCGATGTAGCAACACCAAAATCCGTATTGTTGTTCCAATTCTAGAAATTTCCACAGCCCCGCCGTTCACTCCCGGCCATTTCCTGATACGTTCGCCACAGGTGCGAACACAACCCGTCCCGGCGGACGTCCGCCCCGAAGCTCTTTCCCAACCGAAATGAGGTGCCACACCCTTTTCGCACCGCGACAGGGTGTACCCACGCGTAGTCCGAGTGTTGGCGGAGTAGTAAATACGCTTGATGAAGTTTTCGCAACCGGATCCGCCAGCTTCCCTGATCAGATTTTAAGATTTAAGTCTTTTAGAAGTTCAGATTTGGCAGATTTGAAGGGGAGGGGGAGGATCAGTCCCAATCCGATACTAACAAGTAACGGCGGACACCAATAGCTAACTGCTGACAGCTATGAGCTAACAGCCAATTCTCTACGTGTGCCTAATTGCTCAATGGCTCGACCGCCCGATGGTTCATTGACTCGATTGAGCGTTCTCGATGCGCTCTATGTGCACGATGGCGACCCACTCGCCGTTGTGGCTGGCGTGGTAGATGATGCGGCCGCCGAGCAGGGAGGCGGCGGCTTCGGGCGGCAGGTCGCGGTGGTAGTCGAAGAAGCGCTCCTGGAGGTTCGTCCAGAACGGGCCGCCGAACATTGGCAGCGCCGGTTCCAGCTTGGTTGAGAACAGGTAAGCGATGTCGTACTGTGAGGCTTCCTGCGCGGCAAGTTGGATGTTCCCCAGCGAGAAGTTGTCGAT
>Ga0196970_1001503_pt1 | contig 15216 bp, 13 predicted proteins | sample S1v_513CmetaG_FD_148672 | JGI IMG/M metagenome (GOLD analysis project Ga0196970, IMG submission 148672) | Soil microbial communities from Anza Borrego desert, Southern California, United States - S1+v_5-13C | ecosystem: Environmental > Terrestrial > Soil > Desert | place: USA: California...
TATGAACAGACGCTCGAAGAGGTCACCAACGGTGCCCTGTTCAGCTCCGACAACAGCGAAATGGTGCTGGTCAAGGACATCGAGCTGTATTCGTTGTGCGAACACCATCTGCTGCCGTTCATCGGCAAGGCGCATGTGGCCTACATCCCGAGCGGCAAGGTACTGGGCCTGTCGAAGGTCGCGCGGATCGTCGACATGTACGCTCGCCGCCTGCAGATTCAGGAAAACCTCAGCCGCCAGATCGCCGATGCCGTGTTGCAGGTGACCGGTGCGCTGGGTGTGGCCGTGGTGATCGAGGCCAAGCACATGTGCATGATGATGCGTGGTGTGGAGAAGCAGAACTCGTCGATGATCACCTCGGTGATGCTCGGCGAATTCCGCGAAAACGCCGCGACCCGCAGCGAATTCCTCAGCCTCATCAAGTAATTCGCCGCCGCAGAAAAAACCGGCTTTCATCGCCGGTTTTTTTTCGTCCGCGAAAAATCGGGTAAGCTGCGCGCCTTTCTCAATTCGCACCGTGAGGCTTTCAACGTGTTCGTCAAAGCGCTTCGTGTCGGCCTCGGCCAACTGGTTATCTTCGCCGACTTCATCACCCGCCCGGGCAAGCAACAACGCTCCGCCGCTGCTCAGGCGCAAGTCGACGCCGCTGCCAAGGACCTGACCCTGTATCAGTTCCATGCCTGCCCGTTCTGCGTGAAGACCCGTCGCACCCTGCGTCGCCTGAATGTGCCGGTGGCACTGAAAGACGCGAAGAACAACGAACAGGACCGCCAGACCCTGCTGGAACAGGGCGGCCGCATCAAGGTGCCTTGCCTGCGTATTGAAGAGAATGGCCAGACGACCTGGATGTATGAATCCAAGGTGATCATTGATTATCTGGACAAGCGGTTTGCGGCGGTCTGATATTTTTGGGTGCATCTGAGGCCCTATCGCGAGCAGGCTCACTCCTACAGGGGAACGCATTCCAATTGTAGGAGTGAGCCTGCTCGCGATGAGCCACCACAGGCACCACAAATTCTGGACAAAAATAAACCGGCCCTCGAGCCGGTTTGTTTTTTTACGCCGCTTTATCGATCTGCGCTTGCCGAATCACCGCCGCCAATCTCTTGAGCCCTTCATCCAGCCGCGCCGGGTCGATGTGGCTGAAATTCAAACGTAAATGCCCAAGGTGGTTATCCGGATCCGGAAAAAACGGCTCACCCGGCATGAACGCCACATCGTTGGCCAAGGCATCGTTGAGCAATGTTCGCGTGTCCAGCGGCTGCTTCAGTGTCAGCCAGAAAAACAGCCCGCCCTGCGGCATCTGCCAATCGGCCAGATCGGCAAAGTGCTTCTCCAGCGCCGCTTGAAACGCATCGCGCCGTTGCCGGTAGAACCCGCGCAGCTCGCTCAAATGTTGCTGATACTTGTCGCTGCCGATCCACTGCAGCGCCTGCCATTGGCCGATGCGATTGGTGTGCAGATCGGCCGACTGCTTGAGTTTGAGCAAATGCGGGAACAGGTCGGGGCTGGCAATCAGATAACCGACGCGCAATCCCGGCAGCAGGGTTTTCGACACGGTGCCGGTGTAGATCCAGCTGGCGTTCTGCAAGCGGCCGGCGATCGGTCTGGCGCTGGCGCCGTCGAACGTCAGTTCGCGATAGGGCTCGTCTTCGATCAACGTCACGCCGAATTCATCGAGCAGCGCGGCGACGGCAGCACGCTTGGCTTCGCTGTAGCGCACGGCGGACGGGTTCTGAAAGGTCGGGATCAGGTAGATGAATGCGGGACGATGCTGTTCCAGGCGCTGGCGCAATTGCACCAGATTCGGGCCGTCGGCCTCTTGCGCGACGGTCAGGCAATCGGCGCCGAACAGCTGGAATATCTGCAGTGCAGCCAGATAAGTCGGCGCCTCCAGCAGAATTTCTGTGCCCTTGTCGATGTACAGCTTCGCCGCCAGATCGAGAGTTTGCTGCGAACCGCTGACCACCAGCACCTGACTCGCCAGGCAATCAAGCCCGAGCGCCCTCGCCTGCGCCGCCAAGGCTTCACGCAACGCCGGTTCACCCTCGCTCATGCCGTACTGGCCGAGCGAAAGCGGCATGTGGGCCCACTCGACTTTCGGCAACATGCTCTCGGCGGGCAAGCCACCGGCAAACGACATCACCTCCGGACGCTGGGCGGCAGCAAGGATTTCGCGGATCAAAGAACTTTTAAGGCGCGTGACACGTTCGGAAAAAGCCATGGAAGTCACCGGTAGCGAGGCGTGAGGAAAATGAGTCAAACTGGTTGACTGAAATTACGCCAACGTGAGCGAGTACGTCAACATGCTTGACCTTAAAAACCCGATCAGCCAGCAGCAGGCCATGGAAGCGTTTTTCTTCGGCTATCAGGCGTTCACTGCCAAGGCAGACGAAATGCTCGAGCGCCGCGGTCTGTCGCGGGTGCATCAGCGCATCGTGTTTTTCATCGCGCGTTATCCGAATCTGAGCGTGAAGGAGTTGCTCGCGCTGCTCGGCGTGAGCAAACAGGCGCTGAACATGCCGCTGCGCCAGTTGCAGGAAATGCATCTGGTCGACAGCGTGGCGTCGCAGACCGACAAGCGTAAGCGCCTGCTGGAGTTGACAGCGGAAGGCGCAAAGTTCGAGCAGGCGCTGCGCCGCGAGCAGGTGAAATTACTCGAGCGGGTGTTTGCCGAGGCTGGCGAGGCGGCGGTGAATGGCTGGCTGGCGGTAAATGTGGCGCTGGGCAAAAGCCAGGCGGTTGCCGAGTGACTGTACCGGCCCCGTTGCCAGCAGGCTGGCTCCCACATTGACCTGTGCGGGCCATATATCCCTATCAATGGACAAACTGAAGACAAAACCAAAAACAATATTTGCTTTATTTGTACACAAAAGCATAATCCACAGCGTGCGAGTTCCTGACCGCATGGTCAACAAATTCGCGTATGCCTCAAAGGGCCGCTGCCACCCCTCATGGGTCCGGCCCTGGAAATAACAATAAAACTCTTGAGGAGTACTCGCTGTGGAAAGCCGCAAATCCGAAGCATCGCCGCTGGATCTCTCGCCGCCCTTACGCACTGGCCTGCTGGAGCGTCTGTTTAAACTCAGCTTGCATGGCACCACGGTGAAGACCGAGCTGATTGCCGGTCTGACGACCTTCATCACCATGGCTTACATCATCTTCGTCAACCCGAACATCATGGCCGACGCCGGGATCGATCATGGTGCAGCCTTCGTCGCCACGTGTATCGCCGCCGCGCTGGGCTGCCTGTTGATGGGCCTCTACGCGAACTGGCCGGTGGGTCTGGCGCCAGGCATGGGCCTCAACGCATTCTTCACCTACACCGTCGTCGGAACCATGGGCTACAACTGGGAAACCGCACTGGGCGCGGTGTTCGTTTCCGGTGTGCTGTTCATGATCCTGACGTTCTCGCGCATCCGCGAATGGCTGCTCAACAGTATCCCGGTCAGCCTGCGCTTCGCGATGGGCGCCGGCGTCGGCCTGTTTCTCGGCCTGATCGGTCTGAAAACCGCTGGCATCGTCGTCGATAGCCCGGCCACCCTGATCAAGCTTGGCTCGCTGCGCGAACCCGGCCCGCTGCTCGCTGCGATCTGCTTTCTGATGATCGCGATCCTCAGCTACCACAAAGTCTTCGGCGCCATTCTCATCAGCATCATCACCGTTACCCTCGCCGGTTGGGGCCTGGGCATCGTTCACTACCAGGGCATCATGTCCGCCCCGCCAAGCCTGGCGCCGACCTGGATGGCCATGAACGTCGCCGGCGTGTTCAACGTCAGCATGATCAGCGTGGTCCTCGCCTTCCTGTTCGTGCACATGTTCGACACCGCCGGCACGCTGATGGGTGTCGCTCAACGCGCCAATCTGGTCAACCCTGACGGTCGCATCGAAAACCTTTCGCGGGCGATGAAAGCCGACAGTGCCTCCAGCGTATTCGGCGCTGTGGTCGGTGTTCCGCCGGTCACCAGCTACGTGGAAAGTGCTGCCGGCGTGGCCGCTGGCGGTCGGACTGGTCTTACCGCCGTCACCGTAGGTGTGCTATTTATAGCGGCGATGTTTTTCGCACCGCTGGCCGGCATGATTCCCGCGTATGCCACTGCCGGCGCACTGATCTACGTCGCGATGCTGATGATGGGCGGCATGGCCCATATCGAATGGGACGAAGCCACTGACGCGATTCCGGCCATCGTCACCGCGATCATGATGCCGCTGACCTTTTCGGTCGCCGACGGCATTGCACTGGGCTTCATCACCTACGTGGCGTTGAAGGCCGGTACCGGCAAGTACAAGGAAATCTCCGTCAGCCTGTGGGTGCTCTGCGCGATCTTCATCGCCAAGTTCATTTTCCTCTAAGCGCTACGCGGTCCCGTTTCCAGACAGCCCCACCCTCGCCGGTGGGGCTTTTGCACATTCATGAACACAACAAAAAAAGGAGCAACAAGATGAGTCTGGAAACCTGGCTGCTGTTCAGTGGCGCTGCGCTGGTGGTGATCCTCATTCCGGGGCCGCTGTCGTTGCTGATGATCAGCAACAGCCTGAACTACGGGTTGCGCCGTTCATACCCGGCGTTCCTTGGCGGCGTGACGGCATCGATCTGTCTGCTCAGCGCTTCGGCATTGGGGCTGGGCGCATTGTTGCTCGCTTCCGAGCAACTGTTCAGCGCGCTTAAAATTGTCGGCGCGCTGTACCTGTTCTATCTCGCCTGGCAGAGCTGGCAACAGTCGCGCCAGCCGTCGGTCGGTGCCGACGTACCGCTAGCGGCGCCCGTGCCGCGCTTTCGCGCGTTGTTCACTCGCGCTTTCGTACTGGGCGCGAGCAATCCGAAAGACATCCTGTTTTTCGCCGCGTTCCTGCCGCAGTTCCTCAGCGCCGAGCAACCTTTCCTGCCGCAACTGCTGGTGATGATCGCCACCTGGACCGTGCTGGATCTGCTGTGCAAACTGGCCTACGGCCTCGGTGCCCACGGCGCGGCGCGTTACCTGCGCAGCGGCAAGGGGCAAAGCTGGTTCAACCGCATCAGTGCCGGTCTGTTCGGCGGTGCCGGCGCCGCTTCTCTGCTCAGCAGCCACTGAGATTCTTGACCGCATCGCGGTCTATCGACTCCCCGCCAGTCTGACTTGAACTGTTCCAGGTCAGGCTGGCGTTCTCCTCGCCTCTCGCTATTCCCAACGCCCTGCTCCCCTGCAGGCCGCGCAATACACCGCAACAACCCGTTGATATACATCTCTGGAACGCTCCTCGTACTATCTCGGCGTGTCTTTACAACCACCCGCCAGAACAAGGACGTTCACATGGCCACCCTGATAAGCGAAGCCTCGATACAAACGGACCCGGTCGTCATCACGGACATGAAGATCGAGTTCAATGAACCTACCGCCTCGACCATCGATTTCGACGCCAGTGCTGAAACCCCAGCGGCCACTTCGAATAAAAGTCAGGTCGATCAGCTGAAATTCAACGATTCAGTGTTCGGCCCTTTGCAGATCGGTGAAGTCTCGATTACCCGAGCCTCTCTCGATGCCTTGGGAGCAACAATCGACGGCCAACCTATAACCAGCAAAAACACCTTCTTCCGCACTCCTCAGCGCTCGTTCATCAACTCGTTACAGTTCAACGTCAGCGCGATCGAGCGGCACATGAAGTCTTCGAGCGGCAGCAACGCTTACCTGCTGCCGACCTTGCTCTTCGACATGGCCAGTCGCCGCCCGCTGACCGCCCCGACGTTGATCCGCGATAACCCGCAAGACAATGTCGATTCGGCTGGTTATCACAGCAAGATGAAGAAACTCCTCGGTTCGGCACAGAAACTCGATCTGCAGCACAGCCAGTTACCGCAAAACACTCGGCGCTGGGTTGCCACGGCCAAGACGCACTTGACCGTCGGCTCGAGCGTAGGACTTCAGGCGTTCGGCATATTCATGGGTTTGCGTGGCGTGGCTCAGGCCGTCAAGGCGGGTGATAACGCTGAAGTCGTCGTCAACAGCGTAGGGATTGCCTCGGAACTCGGCTCTATCGCCATCGACATCGGGGTCAGCAAGATCGCCGCCGAGATGCTGACGGCCGGACAAAGCGCTTTCAAGGATTTCGCCAAAACCAGGTTTGCGGTGCGGCTCGGTCGATCCGGTGGACTGATTGGCGGAGCGCTGACGCTGCCGTTCGATGTGTACACCGCCGTTCGCTCGCTGAATGCCGCGAGCCACGCAACCGGCAAAGAGGCCATCGACCATTACGTCAGCGCCGGCTTGAGCATCACCAGCGCGGCCATGACCATCATTCTCGGTAGCGCTGCGCTGGCTGGGTTGTCGTTCGTGGGACCGGTGGGCTTGCTGGCCGGCGCGATGCTGGCCATCGGATCGCAGATCTACGGCGCGGTACGCATCGTCGACGACATCGATGATTACATCGAACTCACCGTCGGCGAACGCTGGCGCTCTGGCTTTTTCTCGTTCTGCATGATGGACGTCGAGCAAGGCGTCAAGGATCGCTACAGCCGGGCCAGAACCCTGATCCAGCACACAGAACAACTCAAGCGCAATGCCCGCCGATTGCTGGACGTCGATTTGAAGGATTCCACCGAAGCGGTGGTCAATGGCGCATTCGAAGTCGATCTGGTCAGCAGACAGGTGTGGAAACGCAATTGGTGGACGAAAATCGATGCATGGGAAACCGAAAACGTCCCGGTGATACGCGGTGGTGATGACACCATCGATGCTCGCGAAGGCGTCACCAAAGACACCCTCGGGGCGGTGCTGGGGGTTGCCGGCGACGAGAAGATTATTTTGTGGCTGCTCGGCGATGGCCGTGATTCGATCAAAGGCGTGGAAAAGAAATCGAATATCTTCCAGTACGGCTCAGGAATAAAAGACCTGACCGGTGGCGAAAAGGACGATCGTTTCGTATTCCAGTCGGCCGCCGATTCCATCTCGAAAAAAGTCGAGGGATCGACGTATTCGAAGTTGAAAGGTGGCGCAGGTAACGACACCCTGGCTCTGGATGGCTTCAAGTTCACGCAACAGGGCCATGACATCGACTTGCAGGCCGGCACGCTGCAGGTGAGAAAGCCCAATTCCGATGCTGACGACGGGGCCGATTTTACATTCCACAGCCTGCTGGAAAGCATCGAGAATGTGGAAACGGTGAACAGTGCCGCAAGCGTCGTCACGGGCACCGAGCAACGTAACATCATCAAATCCCGCGGCCGCGATACGATAAAAGCGGGAGCCGGCAACGACCAGATACAGTTGCTGCACAAAGGCGCGTTAGCCTCGGGTGAAGAAGGTATCGATGAGTATTTCATCGCTCATCAGGACGGTCGTTTTTGCATCATCGAAGACGGCAAGCAGGAAAGTACCATCGAATTTGCATGGCGAATCGGCCTGATCGAAAGCTGGGCCATTGAAAAGAACTCGCTGGTCATTACGTCCGGATTCGAGTTTTTCGACAGGCCCAAATGCGTGGTCTTCATTCATGAGGTCTATGAAACGATCGACAAGCAACGCCGCTTGAAAAACAACAAAATAACTTTCCTGACCAAGGATGGCTACGTGTTGCGACCGGACCTGCCTGAAACCATCGAGAGCGCCGAGACGGTCGATATCGAAGTGGTCATCCTGAAACACGGCAAGCCTCCAAAACCCGTCATCCATTACAACCCTGAATGCTGGACCCTGCATCAGCATGAAGCGCGTTATTTTCTGCCGCGCACCGGGCAAGGCACGACGTTCTATTCGGCCGAGCGACCCGACGTCATCACCTGTATTCATCTGGATTACGCCAGCACCGAATTGAGCAAAGTCGAAGCTCACTTCCGCGCCCGCGAATCGGCGAAAAACAGCGACCTGCTGGCCGGCTGCGACCTGACCTACCACTTAGGCGATAAAACCCTGACGCTGCAACATTTTGCCTGGGCGCGAGGCGGTTCTGATCCCAGGAACATGGTCAAAATCCTGCGCACCATGGCCGCCCGCCCCAGTCACCAGTATCTGCTGATATTCAACGACGGCGTTGCACTGAATGCGCAGCTTACGCCGGAAACCGACGCCGCCCCGGCCGACGACAACTACCAGATCAATGCCTTCAAGTGCTGGACAACGGCGCTGAAGCTGCCCCTTGAGTTTCGTGCGCGGCAGTTTACTTACCAATTACCAACGAACGAAGCGTGGAAGCTCAGCGCCAAAAATGTCTGCGCCGTTATTGCGTCAGGAGCCAACCAGACAGCACTCGAAACACTGGAGGGTGAAGGTGGTACCTACCTGATTCACCTTGTCGCCGACCGGACCATCAGACTGACAACCCCGGGCGCACTGGCCAACGCGGCGGTCAGGCTGCCTTACTCATCGACCTGGGAGCTTGACGCGACAGCGCTGGGGAAGGTTGAGGTCAAACTGGAAAACAACCAATTACAGATTGGTACCTGCACGGTTCACTTGCCCGTTTATGAAAGTGAAGACCTGATCGACCAGATCCGCGTTATCACTGAAAAAGGCATCGTCCACGTGGTGGATCTTTCTTTCGACCGGGTCTACCCGGATGGACTCGATGCGCGGTTCTTTGAAGAACCCGACCCGGCAAAAGACCTCCCCGACGCCTTCGCGTCAATGACGAATCAAGAAGTCAAAGTGCGCAACATCCTCTTTGCCGACAACTGGCCCGGTGCGTTCAGCTACAGCTTTGCCGCCCACGGCTGGATCCTGCGCAGCGACAAATCCCGCGTCGAGTATTCGCAGTTGAAGGTCATCAATCGATGCAGCCATCAGGATGCGCACATTTTCAATCCGCCTGCGCTCGATGTCCCACCGGCATGACGCGGGCGACCGCTAGTCAGCACTGACAACGTCCACGCAACAGCAACGACTGAACCTCCACATCCGGTTCCGGACCCGACTTTTGCGGGACGCCTGCGCGTGCGCCTGAACAATAAGGCGAGCGCTCCGACAGCGCTCGATATCAAAACCGAATGAGTAAATTGCACATGGTCAAACCACCAAAAAAGATTGCTGTGACCACAGCAGCCGACAGCACCGTTACCACCCGACCTGTTCAGTCAGGTTCAGGTACTCGCAGCAACGTCAGCCTGCCTGACACCCCGTTATCCGGCGTCGACTCGACCAGCGGCTCGTCGAGTACGGCAAACATCGCCCCTGTCGTGATCACCGTCAGCACGATGCCGGGACCAGTCACCCGTTCGGTCAGCGCCCCGCGCCATGCCGTCGCCTGGCCCGACAATCGCCTGAACGAGCTGACCCCGATCGGAGAAAACAGCGGACTGTTCACCGGACCGGACCAACGCACTTACGCGCAACTCGGCAGCGAAGGACGCTTTCTCGTCGAACAGGATGCGCAAGGCAGCTATTACATACCGATGACCTTTGCGCCCGGCATCGTCGGGCCGTCCCTGACGAAGATTGAAGGGCATGCCAGTTGGCATATTCAGCGCCCCGGCTGGTCATCAACACAGACGCGGACCACAGCCACCGATACCCCGCTCCCCGCCTACCTTTCGCCTGAAGATGCGAACACCCTGACCCGAGCGAACATGTCGAGCGCCGGCATCCGTTACAACAAGCTCAAGCAAGCCTTCGTCGATACGGCAGAAGGCACGGTGATGGTTCGCAAGAATCCGCAAGGCGAGTACCAGTATGTCTCGGCGACCACGCGAAGCGCCCCAGACATCGTGTTTGAACAGATTCCCGACAGCCTGCTCTGGCGCCGAAAAACCTCACAAACACAGGCCGGAATCTCAACTGGCGTGCCTCGCCGTATCGCCGAGCCGACTGTGGAGAGCAACAAACGCGTGCGCCTCGATGCTAGCGAGCAGACAGTCACAACTCCACTGCTCGCCGCCAGCGCACCGAATGATCAGACGCCGTTTTTCTGGTTACCCTGGGGGCACTTGAACAAGCCTCCCGTTGTGGAGTCGATCCAGCTGGGGTGGTTTCATTACCCGATCGTGCCAGTTGGCTCCAATCGCACTCCCAAAGTCTATTTCGTGCAGCATCCGGACTTTGCTCCGGCTCGCTTCGAGGGGTTCGAACAGATGTTGCGCACCGCGCCGTCACTGCAACCGGTCGCCACGTTTCGCATCGGTAACGATCCCGGTGAAATCCACCCCGGCAAACGCTTTTTCGAAGAACCCATATCGCACTCGGTGGCCAACACCTTCCCCGTTTTTTCCGCAGCCACGGCGTGGGCGGTCGGCAAAAGGCTGTTCGAACTCGCCGACAATTCCGCCGTCATTACCGGCACCGGTCTGGTCAATATCCAGGCTGTCCTGCACCAATGGAAGCAGAAGCCGTTTCCCACCGCACCGGCTTATACCGACCCGCTCAATATGCTGGCGATCGCGCCCTCGATCGATGTCGGCGGCAAGAAACTCATCCCCATGCCTTCGCAATCGGACAGCGAACTGCAACGGCTAACCTTCGACCCACAGCAATTCCCCACCGAATGGAACCACTACAAAACCTGGCCCACCGATCTGAACCTCAGGCGCCTGCTCGGTGCGCTGTTGATTCGCTGCGGTTATGACGTCTTTCCTCTGACGTACGAACACCGCCAGCCGACATTGGTGTTCAAGCGCGAAGGCCATGACCCGTTGTACTTCTTGAAGCTGGGCTCGGTTGCCCAGGTTGGCTTGTCCCATAGGCCCGGCAATGAACTGGCAGACCCGAGCCTGCCGAGCAGAATCGGCAGCGAGGCGTTTCGTGAGCTGACCACCGCAGCCACGCAAGACAAAGTGATCTGGCTGATCGGCGGCGTATTGAAGGTCGAATCGAATCCGGACTCGGTGTTCATCATCAGGGAGCGCTGAGTTGCCTTACCAATACTCGCCTCTGGATGGCGTGTGTTGCCGGCGGATCGTTAACCCCAGCAACACACGGCAACACGCTTGCTCAGCGCGATAACCATGTACCGCACGCCTCGCCTGCCCTTTGCCGACCATAACGCTTTCAAGCCAGGGCATCGGGCAGGCGCGAACCCGCTCCCGCTTGTCCGGCCCATCCTGATCGGCAATTCATCGGAGCAGTTTTATGGCCAAGTCCCCCAAGAAAACCCCTCGCCCGTCTTCAGCGCAAACGCCGACTACGTCGACCCATCCTTCGCCTGCCGCAGAAAACAAACGTCATCTTGATCGATACCTGAGCCAGGTTGAGGTCGTCCATCTGGTGGGTGGCGTGCAACGACTGTCCGCCGACACCCAGACACTTTTCATTGTGCGTGAGGGTTGAGAACCATGGTCAAACCACCCAAGCGCGGCGCAGGCGTCACTCCTGCCGATACTTCACCGATAACCCTGCACCCGATAAAAGACGCACCTGAGCAGCCGCGAATCGATGTGCAAAACAGCCTCCACACAAACGAACAGGCTGATTTTGCTGGCCGACCAGACGCATCCACGCTGCCTGCGTCCGTTCTGATCAAGGCAGAACGGCAACCGTTGTGGAACGTCGAAATACCGGACTGGTTGAAGCAAGATTCACAGCACGAAGAGCAGTACGCAGAGGCCGATCAACCGACTTATCTGGCAGCCGCTGACGCCGCCAGCCTCTCATCATCTCTGGATAACACCGACGGCATCCGCTATGACAAGCACCGCAAGACGTATGTCGATACGGCGCAAGGAACGGTCATGGTGCGCAGGAACAGCGCCGGCGACTATCAGCAAAGCTCGGCGACGCGCCGCACTGATTTCGCTCTGCTGTTCGAACCGATTCCAGGGTCAAGACTGTGGCAGCGCAAAGTCACGCGCCATGAGCCTGCCCTGCCACCCACCGACGCCGGCTCAGCGCTGACGGCCAGCCTGCTGTCGGCCAATCCCGAGGCGACGAATCTGCGTTTTGGAGTCTGGCGAAACTGGGGACGCAACAGCCGCCCACTGCTGGGGCAGCACATTGAAATAGACGGCCAGTACTACCCGATCGTCCAGCAGGACCTGAATGCCCAGCCATCACTGGCGTACCTGCAACACCCGCTGTTTTCCCCCGCCCTGTACGACGCCTTCGAATCCATGCTGCGCGATCACCCGTCACTGCAGCCCAGGTTCGTCGTTAACCGCAACAACCAGTGGACGGTGCTGGACGATCCCGTTCCCTTTACCATGCCGATCACCCAATACATCGCCACAACATTCAGATCTCTTGCGGACCGCTCCGTCAGCGCATTGGCCCGGGCCATGTTCAATCAAGCCAGTCACTCCGAAGTCATTACGGGCGCAGGCTTGGCTGTGCTGAACCGAGTCCTGCGCTGTTGGGCCCGAAGGCAGATGGACCAAGCGCCGCCAAGTGAACTGGCCGACCCGCTATTGATGTTGCGCACTCAGCCCGCCACCACTGACCTGTCCTTTTCAAACAAGCAGGATCAGGGTCTGCCGCGTCTGGACTTTGATCCCGGAAGATTCGCCGCACACTGGAACCGCTTCGCCAGCCAGCCTTCGACGTCCCGCTTGCAAAGACTTTTCAGCGAGGTACTGGCCGACGAAGGCTACGTTATCGAACGCGCCGCACCGCAAGGGTCAAGCCATGAAGTGCGCTTTCATCGCGACGGCATCGATCAGCTATTTGCCTTGATTGTTTATCCGCTGAGCGCACGCGAAGATGCCGGGCGTGTGCCGACAAAAGGCGAGTCGGAGCGCACACGTAGCGAGACCAGTGACGTTGTCTGTTTGCGTGGTGGTTTGCAAACGGACGCGCTGGGGCAGACGACGTTGTTTGTTGTCAGGGAACGTTGAAGGGGCCGCCAGACGAAAAAAAGCCCGCAGTGTGAGCGGGCGAAAGACCAAAGAAGCTATATGCGCAGTCGCTTCCCGGCAGGGGCAGCCGCTTGGGGGATCAACTGCCCCGATACGTGGAATAGCTGTAAGGCGAAATCAGCAATGGCACGTGGTAGTGCTCCTGCTCGGCAGAAATACCGAAACGCAGCACTACCACATCCAGAAATGCCGGCTCCGGCAACTGGACACCGCGGGCGCGGTAGTAATCGCCTGCATGGAACTGAACCTGATAAACCCCGGTGCGATAGTCATCGCCTTGCAGCAGCGGTGCATCGACCCGGCCGTCGCTGTTGGTGACCGCACTGGCGACCAGTTCCAGTTGCGAACCTTCAACGCGGTACAGCTCGACCTTGATCGAACTGCCCGGGCAACCGTGTGCAGCGTCCAAAATGTGAGTAGTCAAACGTCCCATTGATTCTGCGCGCCTGCCTGCGTCGAGCAGTCAGACTTCGCGCCTCCCGAAGTCAGTTGGAAAGGAGACCGCACCGATTCGGGGCACGAAACGCTGCGGCGAGCGACTGATTAAGACACTTTTCAAAAAAATTGTACACAATAAAAACGACATTTTTCTTGCCACCCCCGCCATCCGGGGGTTTCCTGCGGATTAAGCGGCGATACGCCTATTCATTGCGCCTTCCGTTCAATAGCTGACGGGTCAGGCAGGTTTCTTGCAGGCTCACGCCATTATCAGGAAAAGATGACAGTCGGCGAAAAATGCGAAAAATCAGGCTTACAAAATGTAAATAAAGTTGTATACAATCAGCCCATCGCTGTGACGCCAGCCTGCTCCCTCACCGCCAGGCCGCCACACCCTCTGTCAACGTATAAGAAGGAAGACTGCAGTGAGCGCTGACTACCCACGCGACCTGATCGGTTACGGCAGTAACCCTCCTCACCCACACTGGCCGGGCAATGCCCGCATCGCCTTGTCGTTCGTGCTCAATTACGAAGAAGGTGGCGAGCGCAATATTCTCCACGGCGACAAGGAATCCGAAGCGTTCCTGTCTGAAATGGTCGCCGCGCAGCCGCTGCAGGGCGCGCGCAACATGAGCATGGAATCGCTTTACGAGTATGGCAGCCGTGCCGGCGTCTGGCGCATTCTGAAACTGTTCAAGGAGTTCGACATTCCGCTGACGATCTTCGCCGTGGCCATGGCCGCCCAACGCCACCCGGATGTGATCCGCGCGATGGTAGAGGCCGGCCACGAAATCTGCAGCCACGGCTACCGCTGGATCGACTACCAATACATGGACGAAGCGCAGGAACGCGAGCACATGCTCGAAGCGATCCGCATCCTCACCGAACTGACCGGCGAGCGCCCGCTTGGCTGGTACACCGGCCGCACCGGGCCGAACACCCGTCGCCTGGTGATGGAAGAAGGCGGTTTCCTCTATGACTGCGACACCTACGACGATGACCTGCCCTACTGGGAGCCGAACAACCCGACCGGCAAGCCGCATCTGGTGATTCCGTACACCCTCGACACCAACGACATGCGCTTCACCCAGGTGCAGGGTTTCAACAAGGGCGACGATTTCTTCGAATACCTCAAAGACGCGTTCGACGTGCTTTACGCCGAAGGTGCCGAAGCGCCGAAAATGCTCTCGATCGGTCTGCACTGTCGGCTGATCGGCCGTCCTGGTCGTCTCGCTTCGCTCAAACGCTTCATCGAATACGCCAAAAGTCATGAACAGGTGTGGTTCAGCCGTCGCGTCGACATCGCGCGCCACTGGCACGCAACCCACCCGTACCAAGAGGCCGCCCAATGAGCCGCTTTCAAACCCTGCAACCGTCGACCCTGAGCCGCGACGCTTTCGTCAACGCCTTCGCCGACATCTACGAACACTCGCCATGGGTAGCCGAAAAGGCCTACGACCTGGGTGCGGACGTCTCGATCGATGAGATCGAAACCCTGCACCAGCGCATGAGCGACATCCTGTTGAGCGCCGATCACGCCAGTCAGCTGGCACTGATCAACGCTCACCCGGACCTGGCCGGCAAAGCCGCCGTCCAGGGCCAACTGACCGAAGCCAGCACCAACGAACAGGCTGGCGCCGGTATCCACCAATGCACGGCCGAAGAGTTCCAGCGCTTCACCGAGCTGAACGACGCCTACAAAGCCAAGTTCAAGTTTCCCTTCATCATGGCGGTAAAAGGCAGCAACCGGCATCAGATCCTCGCGGCGTTCGAAACGCGCATCAATAATTCGGTGGAAGCCGAGTTCAAATGCGCGCTGGCGGAGATCAACAAGATTGCCCTGTTCCGTTTACTGACCCTTTAGCGAGCATTGCCCGAGTACATCAAACGCGGAGAGTACCCAGGGCCTTGCAAGCATCCCCAGCCACTTATTCAAAGGCAGACAAGAAGAATGAAAGCTTACGCCGTACCTTTCGAAAAATACGTCAACCTGGCCGATGCCCGTCTGGGCACCAAGATCATTTCGGTCA
>Ga0196970_1001504_pt1 | contig 15214 bp, 12 predicted proteins | sample S1v_513CmetaG_FD_148672 | JGI IMG/M metagenome (GOLD analysis project Ga0196970, IMG submission 148672) | Soil microbial communities from Anza Borrego desert, Southern California, United States - S1+v_5-13C | ecosystem: Environmental > Terrestrial > Soil > Desert | place: USA: California...
GCGGCGGCGTAGCGCTCGGCCAGCTGCGGCCAGGGGCCGGCCGCGTCGTCGGCGAGGAAGGCGATGATCCTCCGGCCGGCATGAGGGAAGTCGGCAACGCGCGCGGGAGGGCGCGGCTGGGCAGGAACGTCGACCACGACCGATACTCCGAGATGAGGGATCCAGTGTAGCCACTTCCAGAAGCGCAGCGCCAGCAGCATCAGGGCTTGCCACCTCGGAGTAGCCAGTGCCGGCGTCACATTACGGTTTCTTGAGCGAGCATGGACCCGAGTTCGGAGCCCTGCGGCATCCATCCGTTTCTTGACAATATTCCTACCGTATGGCACCGTAAGGCTCAGCAGCAGGCGACGTGCGCCTGCGCCGCCCTGCCCTCCCCTCTTCCATCCCGGACCTGCCGCCATGCCGACCGCCGCCCTCGGTGCCGTCGCGATGCTCGACGTCGCCTGCATCCAGCCCTCCCCTCTGCGCCCACGCTCGCGCATCGACCAGACCGGGCTCGACACGCTGGCACTGTCCATAGAACGGCACGGCCTGCTGCAGCCCATCGTCGTGCGCGAGGTCGGGCCGAACCGCTACGAGCTGCTGGCCGGCGAGCGTCGCTTGTCGGCGCACCGACAACTGGGGCGCCGCGGCATCCCCGCGCTGGTCACCACCGGCTCGGCCCTGGAGCTGTCGCTGGTGGAGAACCTGCAGCGCGAGGAGCTGGACGCGCTGGAGCTGGCGGCCGGGGTGCAGCGCCTGGTCGAGCAGCGCTGGAGTCGAGAGGACATCGCCGAGCTGGTGGGCCGCAGCCGCACCTGGGTGGGCGACGTCCTGGTGCTGAACACACTGCCTGCGGCGATCCGCCAGGAGTACCCGGCGGTGCGGCATGTGGTGCCGCGCACGTTGCTGGTGGAGATCGCCCGCACTGCCGACCCACAGGTGCAGGCCGCGCTGTGGGAAGAGGCGAAGGCGGGCGCGCTGACGGTACGCGCCGCCCGGCAGAAGCGGCGCGTGGCGGAGCCGGGCCTGCCGCGGGCGCTGTCGGCGGTGCGCCGCTGCATGGCGCAGCTCGACCGGCTGGACGAGGGCACGGTGCTGGAGGAGGGCGACCGCGAATCTCTGCTGGCGCTGCGCGCCCGCATCGATGCCCTGCTTACGGCGTGCGCGCCGGCGGAGCGGTTATTAGACGTCTAATCACCTGCCGTGCGAGAAGTCCGCCCGGCCCTATTAGACGTCTAATCGCCGTTCAGCAGCGCGTCGATGGCGTCGCGCAACGCGCGCAACGACTGCCGGTCGCCGTCGTCGAGGCGGGCGCCGGCCTGGCTCAGGTCGCGGATCTTGGTGACGCCGCCGTGCAGTGCGCGCAGCACCGGCCGGAAGGACGGGGCAGGCGTGGAGCTCTTGCGCTGCTGCTTGGCCTCGCGCACCGCCTTGACGGTCAAGCCCGTCTTGGCCTTTTCCCAGAGTGCCTGCTGTGCGGCCGGGTCGCCCAGCTCGGCCAGTTCCATCAGCAGCGAGACCGAAACGTGGGCGTACCGCGGTGCCTCCTCCAGGATGGATGAGGGCAGCCGCAGGATGCCGAGCAGGCGGGCCACGTACTCCTGCGACTTGCCGATGAGGACGGCGCCCTGCTCTTGCGTCAGGCCCTTTTCGCTGATTAGCCCCTCCAGCGACACGGCGAGGTCTACCGGATGCAGATCGATGCGCTGCACGTTCTCGATCAGCGCCAACGCCTGCGTGTCGTCGGTGTCCAGGATCAGCGCCGGGATGGTCTCGCGCTCCAACTGAAGGAACGCCCAATAGCGCCGCTCGCCGGCGACGATCTGGAAGCGGTCGGCCGCCACCTCGCGCACGTTGACCGGTTGCAGCAGCCCCTTCTGCTCGATGGAGGCTGCCAGCGCCTCGATGTCGGCGTCCTGGGCGTTGCGGCGCGGCTGGTCCGGGTTCGGGAAGATCTGGTTGAGCGGGATTTCGCGGTAACGCATCTTGCCGCTGAGCCCGAACAGCGCGCTGTTGCTGCCGCCGCCGGCGCTGGTGCGGCTCACCGCGCGCTTGAACAGGCCGGCGTTGGACGTGTCGAGCTTACGCGCCATGGCGCACCCCTTCCTTGGCAAGGTCCAGCAATGCGTCCGCGATTTCCCGATAGCTCTCGGCGCCCGCCGAGTTCGGGTTGATCGCCAGGCCCGGTCGGCCGGCCATGACGCTCTTGGTGTAGTCGGCCGCGCGGCGCACCGGCGAGAACAGGCGCAGGCTCTCGCCCGCTGCCAACTCGCGCAGCTCGCTCATCACTTGCTCGTCCTGGAGACGGCGCGGGCTGAACATGGTCGGCAGGATGCCGAGGATCTGGAGCCTGGGGTTTACCAGCTCGCGCACGCCGGCGATCGTCTCGAACAGCTGCGGAATGCCCATCATGGAGAGCATTTCGGTCTGGGTCGGGATCAGCAACTGGTCGGCGGCGTTCAGCACCGACACCGTCAGCTCGCCCAGATGCGGCGGGCAGTCCAGCACCACGTAGTCGTAATGCCCGGCGAGCTGGGCGATTTTCGCCCGCAGGATCAGCGTGCCGTTCGGCTGGCGCAGCAGCTCGCGGTCGGTGGCCGCCAGCGAGATGGAGGCGGGCAGGAGGTCGAACACCCCATTGCACACGGGCGTCACGAATTCACGCATCGGCCGTGTGGACTTCAGCGCGTGGGCCAGCGTCGCCTTCGTCAGCTCCTGCTCGTGCGGGTCGACGCCCAGGTGCACGGTGGCGTTGGCCTGCGGGTCGCAGTCGATCAGCAGCACGCGGCGGCCGCCGGCCGCCAGCAGCCACGCCACGTTGACGCAGGTGGTCGTCTTCGCCACGCCGCCCTTCTGGTTGGCCGCGCAGAAGACGATGGGTGCGTCGCGCACCGTCGCCGCCGGGATGCCGACCGGCTTGGTGCCATCCTTCAGCGCGGCCGCCACGGTCTGCGGGATGCGCTCGGCCCCGGTTTCCCAGCGTGAGATCTTGGCCCGGTCGTAACGCCGCTTGAGATGTTCGTTGAGCCAGATGACCAGTTCCTGCTGGTTCATGCCACGCTGCTCGCGGTAGCTGCGCAGCTCCTCGCCAGTCATGTCGTGCGCCACAGGATTACCCCTTCAGTGGAATCCCAGGCACCATCGGTCATGTTGATGGTACCGTCAAGCGATGTGATGGTGACATTGCAGCACGTGGCGTGCTCACGAAGCGGGGCGGAGGTCGCACCTCCGCCCCGAACGTTTGTTCGCTTGGCTCGGATGGAAACGGTCCGGGCGGAGGTGCGACCTCCGCCCGGCAGGGAAGTGCTCACGCCCCCGCTCTCACGCTTCCGCCAGGATGCGCAGAGCATCGGCGGGTGGGGCAGGGGAGGCGGCCAGCACGCTGACGCCGCTGCGTCCGCCGCCCTGGGGCACGACGCGGACCTGGACGCCGATACGCTCCACCATGGCCGGGACGTGGCTGATGACGCCCACCTGACGGCCGGAGGCCTGAAGAGCCTCCAGGCAGGACAGCGCCACGTCCAGGCTGTCGGGGTCGAGCGTGCCGAAGCCCTCGTCGATGAACAGCGTGCCGATGCCGCCGCCGCCCGCGGCCATCGACGACAGACCCAGTGCCAGGGCCAGCGACACCAGGAACATCTCGCCGCCGGACAGGCTGTGCACGCCACGCAGTTCGTCGCCCATCTCGCGGTCGACCACCTGGATTTCTAGGTCGGCACCCGGGACCCGCTCCAGCCGGTAGCGGCGGGCCAGCTCCTCCAGGTAGCGGTTGGCGTGTCCCAGCAGCAGGTCGAGGCTGAGGCTTTGGGCGAAGTTGCGCAGCTTCTGCCCGTTGGCCGAACCGATCAGCCGGTCGAGCGCCGCCCACAGCGCGTGCGCCTCGCGCTGCGCCTCCCACTCCGCGGCCATGGCGGCGAGGCGGTCGCGGTTCTCCGCATCGGCGCGCAGCCGGGCCTGGAGGATTCCGTACCGGCCCCGCGCCTCGTCCAGCCGGCGGGCCGCGTCCGCCGCTTCAGTGCGCGCCTCCTCGGGCGCCCCCTCCGGCATGCCGGAGGCGCGGTGCTCGGCGCGCAGGCGCCGCCGCTCGGCCAGCAGCACCGAGGCGTCGCGGCGTGCCTCGTCCAGCGCGGCCAGCGCCTTGTCCTCGCCGGCCAGCCACGCGTCACCGCGGGTCAGGCGGCGGCGGGCCTCCGCCACTTCCAGCCCGCGTTCGCCGGTCGCCACGGCGAGCCTTTCGGCCGCTGCCGCGGCGCGTTCGGCGCCGCGGGCCGCCGCATCGCGGCGCGACGTCACCTCTTGTGCTGCGGCAGACAGCTTGGTGACGGCGTTCTGGTGCTCGGCGATGGCGCGTTCCAGGACCGTCTCGGCGGCGGCGCGCGCCTCGGCCAGCGCGCGCTTCACCTCGGCCACCGGGCGCCCGTCGAGCAGGCCGGCGCGCTCGGCGCGCAATGCCTCCAGGCGAGCGGCCAGTCCTTCGACGCGCTGGCGCGCGGTCTGTTCGCGCTGGCGGGCTCCGTCCAGTTCGGCCGCCTTGGCCGCCAGTCGGCCGGCCAGCTCCTCGGCCTCGCGGGCTTTTCCGGCCTGCTTGTCGCGCGCGTCGAGGAAGGCGGTGACGCGCTCGGCCTGCGTGTCGCGGAAGGCGGAGGGGGCGGCGCGCAATGCCTCTTCCCAGCCCGGCAGTGCCGCGAAGGGCTCGGCCAGTTCGCACATCAGGTCGGCGACATCGCGTTCCGCACGGTTGCGTTCGGCCACGGCCAGCGCCTCGGCGTGGCGGGCGGCGTCGCGCTGACGGCGCCCGGTGTTGGCCGCCTCGGCTGCGGCGGCCGCGGCGGCGGTGTGCTCGCGGCAGGCCCGGGAGGCCTCGTCCAGGCGGGCCTTGTGGTCGAGCGCGGTCCGCTCCGCCGCCGCCACGGCGTCGAGGTCGGCGCCTACGGCGGCGAGGAGGGTTTCCACACCAATTGCGGCGGCCTCGTCCCAGGGCTGCGCCGGCAGGTCCAGGCCGGTGGCCTGCGCCGTCCAGCGCCCGGCCGCCGCATCCCGTTCGGCGGACAGGTCCCGGCGCCGGGTGTCGAGGTCGGCCGCGCGCCCGCGGGCCTCCCTGGCCGCCGCTTCGTGGGCGCCGAGGGACGTGCCCAGCGTGGCGGCCTCGGCGCGCAGGGCGGCGACGCGCTGCTCCTGCTCGCCGGCAAGGCGGGCCAGGGGGCCGCCGGTCTCCGCCCAGGGGTGGTGCTCGGCGCCGCAGACAGGGCAGGGGGTACCGTCGACGAGCTGGGCACGCAGGTCCCGGACGTCCTCGCGCGCGGCCAGGTGCAGACGGCGCAGCGCCTCCTCGGCTTCGGCGAGGGCGGCGTGTCGGCGCTCGATCTCGGCCTTGGCGGCGGTCGCCTGCGTCTCCTCGGCCTCGGCTCTGGACACGCATTGCGTGCGCTCTGCGTCCATGCCCGTCAACTCACGATTGAGGCGCGCAGCGGTCGCGGCGAGCTGGGCGAGGGCGGACAGGCGGTCGCGGCGGGTGCCGAGGTCGGCGCGCCGACGGCTCAGCTCCTCCAGGGCGGGCACCGGCTCGGCATGCAGCGCGGCCACCAGCGCTTCCGCGTCGTCCAGCGCCGCCCGCGTGCGGGTGCGAGACTCCTCCAGACGGGTCAGCTCCGTCTCGTGCCGTTCGGCCTCGGTGCGGCGGGCGCGGATCGTCGCGTCGGCCGCCGCGGAGGCCGCCTGCGCATCGCCGAAGCGGGCGATGGCGGCGGCCCAGCGCGCCCACTCTCCGGCCACCGGCGCCAAGCCGCTCTGCCCGGCCAGCCAGTCCGCCAGCGCCGCCGCCTCGCTGCGGGTCGCGGACAGCGCCGCCTCCAGCGAGCGGTGCTCGGCGTCCAGCGCGGCGGTCCGCTGCGCCGCCTCGGCCAGCTCGGTCCCGGCGCCGGCATGCTCGGCGGTTAACGTGGCGATCTGGCCGTCCAGGATGGTGGCGCGCTCCAGCGCGGGTTCGGCGTCCTGCTGGCGGGCGTTGGCTTCCTCGGCGGCTTGGCGTGCCTGCGCGTGGCGGACCGTCGCCTGCTCGACCAGGCGCCGGCCGCTCTCGGCCGCCTGTTCGGCGGCGTCCAGCGCGGTCCGGGCCTCCCGGGCGTCGGCGGCGGTGCGATCGGCTTCGGCGATGAGGTCGCGCAAGGGCAGGGCGTCGCGCACGGCGGCGACCTCCTGCCGGCGCGGGGCCGCGTCGTGCCATCGGGATTCCACGGCCTCCGCGTTTGCTGCGGCGTTCCGCTCGGCGGCGCCAAGCTGGGCGTCGCGCTCGTGCCAGGCCACCGCGGCGCGGGCCGCCTCGACGGCACGCTCGTCGGCCTGGACGAGCGCCAATGCTTCGGCCGTCTCGGCCTCCAGCGCGGTGCGCTCGTCGTCCGGCAGCACGGAGATGGCGCCGCGCTGCGCCTGCAACGCGTCCAGCTTGCGCTGCTCGGCGGCGCAGCGTTCGTGCGCGGCCACGGAGATGCGTGAGTAGATCTCGGTGCCGGTCAGCAGCTCCAAGAGCGTGGAGCGGTCCTTGGCCGGCGCCTTCAGGAAGGTGGCGAAGTCGCCCTGCGCCAGCAGCACCGAGCGGCGGAACTGGTCGAAGCTCAGGCCCAGGCGCGTGACGATCTCGGCCAGCACGGAGGTCTTGCCGTCGCCGAAGCGGCGGCTGCCGTCCAGGCTGGACAGGCTCATCTCCTGCTTCTGCAGGCGGCCGCGCGCTTTCAGTCCGGCCCGGCGCACCTCCCAGCGGGCGCGGTAGGCGGCGCCGTCGGCGCCGACGAAGTCCACCTCCGCCCAGCCCGAACCGGCGCCGCGGCGCAGCACCGCCCGCACGTCGGTGGAGCGGATGGCGTCCGCCTCCCCCTCGCGGCCGAGCAGCACGCCCTGCCCGTCGGGCAGCCGCGGCATGGTGTCGAACAGCGCCAGGCACAGCGCATCCAGGATGGTGCTCTTGCCGGCCCCGGTCGGCCCGGTGATGGCGAACAGCCCGGCGCGGCGCAGCGGCCCGCCGTCCAGTTCCACCGCGAAGGGGCCGCTCAGGCTCGCCAGGTTGCAGCCGCGGATCGCCAGGATCCTCATGCCGCACCCCGCTCTGCCGCTTCGACCAGCTCGTGGAAGGCGGCCAGCAGTGGTTCGGGCGGATCGCCCTCGTGATGGCGGCGGTAGACGCGGCGGAACACCTCCTCGGGCGCCAGCGCCGACAGCTCGACCCCCGGCGCCGCCTCGGCCAGCGTCTCACCCGTGCCGGAGAGCCGCACGGCCAGCTTCAGCAGGCGCACCGGCCGCCCGGCCAGCACCGCGTCCACCTCCTCGCGCAGGCCTGGGCGGGGCTGCTCCAGCGCCACCGAGACCTCCAGGAACGGCCACGCCTCGCGCGGCAAGACGTCGTCCAGGTCGAGGCCGCGCAACGCCTCCAGCACGGCTTCGGGCGGTGCGAAATCGCCGGCACCGGGAATGCGGTGGATCGCCACGGCGCGCGGAACCCGTAGCGCGGTGTGCCCGACCAGGCGGCTGCCGGCGAACTCGGTCAGCACGACCTGGTGCGGATAGGGCTCCTCGTCGAGCGCCAGCGGGATGGGCGAGCCGGAGTAGCGCACGCACTTCCGCCCGCCCACATCCTGCGCCCGGTGCAGGTGGCCGAGCGCCACGTAGGCGGCATCAATCGGGAAGATGTCGCAGGGCAAGGCGTGCAGGTTGCCGCCCAGCACCTTGCGCTCGCTGAGTTCGGAGAGCGCGCCGCCGCTCATGTAGCAATGCCCGGCCAGGATCAGCGCCTCCCCGTCGCGGAGCTGCCGGCGCCCGGCGTCCACGGCGGCTTCGGTGAGCCGGCGCACCCCCTCGATCAGCGGGTCGGCGCCGTCCTCGGGGGCCGGAGGCAGGTCGGCCGGGCGCAGGTAGGGCAGGGCCACGCAACGCGCCGCCACCGCGCCCGTGCCGTCGCGCAAGGGAATGACCGCTCGCTCCGGATCGAAGGCGCCGTCGGCACCGCAGGGCAGGGCGCCCACCACGTGCACGCCCATCTCGGTCAGCAGGGGCGAGGGCGCCTCCAGCCGGTTGCCGCTGTCGTGGTTGCCGGCCAGCGCCACGATATCCAGGTCGGGGAAGTGCCTCTTGGCCTTCGCCAGGAAGCGGTAGAACTGCGCCAGCGCCGGCACCGGCGGGTTCTGCCCGTCGAACACGTCGCCGGCGATGATCAGGGCGTCGACGGCGTGCTCGGCGATGCGCTCCAGCAGCCAATCGAGGAAGCGGGCATGCTCGTACTCGCGCGACACCCCGTGCAGGGTCTGTCCCAGATGCCAATCGGCGGTGTGAATCAGGCGCATGGGCATGAGGGTGGTGAGCGGGGCCTCCAATCTAAGCGCGAACCCGGCCGCCGCCAAGGAAATGCTCGCCCGGCCTTGCCCCCACCCCTTACCCCTCCCCCGCTTCGCAGGGGAGGGGAATATCGCCCTCCCCTGCGAAGCGGGGGAGGGAGGGGACCCGCGGCGAAGCCTGCGGGGAGGGTGGGGGCAAGTGCCCAGCCCGCAGCGCGATCACACCACGGCGGCGCGCCACAGGCGATCGAGCTTCCGGTCCGTCGCCAGACGCAGCACGCCGGCCTTCTCCAGATCCTCGATGAGGTCGAGCGCCGAGCGGTAGGTCATCGCCAGCCGGGCCTCGACCGTCCGGGCGCGGACCACGGGCTGCTCCCACAGGAGGTCCAGCAGCCGCGGCAGGCGCCCCGTCGAGCGCCGGGTGCCGGCGCGTTGGCGGCGGGTGGGGCCCAGCGTGTCCTTGCGCGCCTTCGGCAGGCGCGGCACCACGGCCGTCGCCTCGATCCAGCCGGCGTGCCGGGCCTCTATCCGCTCCGACCGCTCGGCCTCGCGCTCTGCGGCGTCGGCGATCAGACGTGCCGTGGCGGCGACCCAGTCCTCCTCCGAACCGCCGATGCCGAGGCGGTAGCCGGTGTAGTCGCGCCCCCAGTACGCGGTGAGCGGAATCCAGACCCGCTCCAGGCGGCAGGCCCGCGCAATGAGCTGCGGAGCCACGATGCGGGCGAACTGCGGCCACCATCCGGCGCTCGGCTGGTTTGCCATGTAGGTGCGGATCGCCTGGCTCCGCTCGTCCTCTCCGGCGCGCACGGGCAGGGATCCGGTCGGGAATTCGCGGGCATAGTGCAGGCGGTGCAGGGCGCGCACGGCGCCGACCAGACCAGGGTCAACGGCGAGCGCCTCGTCCACGATGCGCAGTCCCTCCTGCGCGATGCTGCGCTGCTCGCCACCCCAGGGCGGCGGACGGCGACCATTCCGCGCCTCGTGCCAGCGGGCGTGGATCTCCTCGACCCAAGGGACGGACCAGGGCGGCAACGGCTTGCGGCAGTCGGCCACCGGTTCCGGAACGTCCTCGTCCTGGTGGAGCACGGCCTCGACTTCGGCCAGCAAGCGCCGCGTCTCGGCGGTCAGCGCGGACCACGCGGCCATCGTCGCCGGACGCAGCCGGGCGTCCTCGGGGGCCTCGGTCGGGGCGTCGATGAAGGGCGTCAGCCCATTGCGCAACGCCAGCAGCAGACGATACATCCCCACCGTGGTCGCGGCGTCGGCGCGGCGCGGCAACTCCACCTCCTCCGGCGACACCAGCGCCAGCAGCAGGTCCTCGGGATCCACCAGCGTTCCGTCCAGCGTGGCCAGCGCCAGGACGCTGCGACGGGCCGCGTCGCAGGCATGGCGGCGGGCGCGGGCCTCATCCCGCAGCAGAACGTCGATGCGCGCCAATCCGCGCTCGGCGGCCAGCAGATCGGGCAGGGCTCGGGTGGGAATCACGAGAACCTCGGACACACTCCGTGTCTGTTGATCATACAGGGATTGTGGTTCGAAGGGTACCACGAGGGGGGACTGTCACGGTAATTTCGAGCTGGACGCAGTAAATGCATTCCTCCTGCAGCCATCCGGCTTTGTGACTCCCGCCCCGGATCCGGTCCTCAGAGATCAAGAGGCGACGCTCGATATGGGTATTCTATTGTTTAATCCGGCACCGAAACGGATTAGCCGGGATTATCAGTGGATCTCGCTTCGAAGATTGCCCAGACTTGCCTGATGTACCGTGGCGTTAGCACCTCATCCTTGGCCTTGTGCCGATGATCAAGGCCAAGCAAATGTGTGGGGGGTCGGTGGTCGATCGGGGCATGGCTCGAGTACAGCGCAGCTTCCGGATGGTGACGGCGGCCCTGTTCATGCTGGTCGCGCTCGTTCTGTTCGGCGCGCCCTCGACAGCCCAAGCCGCTCCCGTCTCTCTCGAGCCCGGAACCGGCTACAACGCCCGCATCACCGTCGTGATCGCCGGGCTCGGGGTCGGTACAGAGTCCCTATGGGCAGCGCCCGCACCCGCCGTCAACGATGGCGGCTGCGGCCAACACAGCGGCGCATCGAGTTCCTCGGGTTGCTGCACCAAAACCAAATGTCCCCTGACCCACAGCGGGATCGCACCCGTCAGCCCACTGCCCGCGCCATCTCCGGAAGCCTCGGTGGTTCTGCTTCCATCCGGCTTTCTGTCCGAGGGCATCGGCACTCTCCCCAACTTGAGACCACCGCGCGCGTCCGTCTGACCGGCCACGGCTTGGTCTTTGGCCGGAGCCTTCCTGTCCAGGCATGCCGTGAGCGTGCCCGGACCGGATGTACGCACGCCCTCGTCTCAAGGATCAGGAGACGCCGAAATGCTCGCTCGCGTTCGAAACCTTCTCAGAAAGGTCCAACTGACCCGGGAGGTTTTGAAAAGCCCCAAGGTCACCATCGACTCGTTCGGAGATGAGTACAGTCGCGAGATATACGCGTTGTTCACGGCGCGTCATCCACGGATACCTCTGATCCGGTTCAAATCGTTCGGCGTCATGCTCCGCGACCTGAGCGCGCCGACCGAGGAATTGCTTACCGGAAGCCGGTTCGAGTTGATGCGGCGCAAGGCCAGGAAGGCGGAGAAGCTGGGCTATACGCTGCGGAAAATCAATACCGCGGACCACGTCTTCGAAATCATGGCGATCAACACGTCCACCGAATTTCGCCAAGGCTACCGGGTCACATCGTCCTACACCGACATAAACCAAGTCAGAAAATACAACCGGCGATCAGGGACGTGGTTCGGTGTCTTCGACAAGGACGGGATCCTGCGAGCCTATTGCCATACCCCGATCCCAGGAGACTACTTCTTCTATTCAACAATTCTCGGCGATGCGAACCACCTGAACGACGGGATCATGTATTTCATGGTGAGGGAGACGATCCGGCTGATGCACGAGAGATTCCTCCGGCACGGGTATCCGCGTTGGGCCATGTACGACACGTACATCGGCGGCACCGAGGGACTGCGGGAGTTCAAGCGCCGCACGGGGTTCCAGCCCATGCGCGTGACCTGGCGCTGGATCGGGCAGGAGGCTGTATGGACCGCGAGGCAACCCGTGTCGCAGAAGGGGTTCCGTATTTCAGGTTAACGCGACAAGGCCCGCAAGAGTTACCGTATGGGGGCGAAGCGCGACGGGTCCCCCGTTTTCGGATCGAGGCACTGGTAGGTCGTTCCTGCGAGCCGGATGGTGTCGTCCTCCTTCCCTCCGGGCCTACCCGGCAACGCGCACCGCATGCCCGGCGCCACGCAGTACCAAGCCGGAGGTTTGCCTCCGATCGCAGGGCCGGGAAGGCACCTGTTCGATCGGCACTGCGAGTCGGCTTCCCGCATGTCGGACGGACGGCTCTGCGAGCATTGCTCCCCGTCCCCGAGCTTTTCCCGGGCCGCCAGGGCCTCGGCGGCCAACAGCAGCACGGCGACCGGCAGCGGGGCCAATAGCAATGCGTGGGACATCGTCCGGGCTCATCCAGACGGAGCAGCTACAAACAATATGTTGCCGCGCCGCTTCAGGGCCATGTGGCGACGACGTCCGGTCAGGACGCCTTCGTTGACGAGGGGTGTAGGTTCCTTCGCTTTGGGTGGGGGCCCAGCGCGAGCACGCTTTTTATCCGGCGCGGTCCGCCGTGTCGATGGTGACACCGCCCTGCACGACCCGCGACACGCAGGTGCACATGCGGGTGTTCTCCGCTTTCTGGCGCTCGCTGAAGAACACGTCTCGATGATCGACGGTGCCCTCGGCCTCCAGAATATCGACGGCGCAGAGCCCGCATTCGCCGCGGCGGCAGTCGTAGATCATCTCGACCCCGGCGGCCTCCAGCGCGTCCAGCATGGTCTGGTTCTGCGGGACCTGCACCTCCATGCCGAGGCGCGGGATCCTGACCGTGAAGGGCTCGGACGCGAAGCGGCCGGTGTTGGCGAAGGTCTCGAACCGCAGGCCGGTCGCCGGGCGGCCGCTCTGCTGCCAGAGGTTGCGGGCGGCGTCCAGCAGGCCGATAGGGCCGCAGACGTACAACTCGCCGCCGGGGGCGAGCGAGGCGATCTCCTTGGCGAGGTCGATCCGCTGGCCCTCCTCCTCGAAGAAGACCTCCAGCCGGTCGCCGAGCCTCCGGCGCAGATCGTCGCCGAAGGCGAGGTCGTTGCGGCTGCGGCAGCCGTAGAGCAGGCGGAACTCGGCGCCGGCGTCGGCGAGCGTCAGCGCCATGCCGTAGATCGGCGTGATGCCGATGCCGCCGGCCACCAGCAGGTACTCCGGTCGCCCCCGGGCGAGCGGGAACAGGTTGTTCGGCGGCGTGATCTTGAGCTGGGCGCCCGGCGCCAGGCTCCACATGTAGAGCGAGCCGCCCCGGCTCTGCGGCATCCGCTTCACGGCGATGCGGTAGCGGCCGTCCTTGCAGGGGCCGACCACGGAATAGGACCGCACGTCGGGACGCCCGTCGATGTGGACCATCACGTTGAGATGGCTGCCCGGCGATGGCGGAACGAAGTCCCCGGACGGCTCGATCTCGAAGAGCCGGATGTCGGCCGTCAGGTCGGTCACGGAGCGGAGCTGCGCGCCGCGCCACTCGGATTCAACTGGCATTTCGGACTCCGACAAGGATTAGGCGCGCTCGCGCTGGCGGATCAGCGAGGATCCGGGCATGCGATCCAGATGGTGTTGGTTCTTCAGCACGACCTGCAGGTTGCGCTGGGCGATGCGGGAATGCTCCCGCGCCAGGCTTTCGGCCCGCGCCCCTTCGCCCAGCTCGATCGCCTCGACGATGGAGCGGTGATGCTCCTGCGCGATGGACAGGATCTCCCGCGATTCCGGCAGCTCCGACTGGACGGAGACGAAGGCGTTCGGGGAGGCGAAGGGCAGGTTCCGGATGCGCTCGATGGAGCGTTTCAGCACCGCGCTTCCCGCCAGGTCGACGAGCAGTGTGTGGAAGCGTTCGTTGAGGCGGATGTATTCCGAGAAATCGTCCATGCTCAGGTCGCGCTGGCGGATCAGCGCGTCCAGGCTGCCGACGCAATCGCGGATCTCCGCCAGGTCGGCGCGGGTAGGCCGGCGTTCGGCGGCCCGGCGCGCCGCCATGCCCTCCAGCGTCCCGCGCACCTCGATGGCATCGGCGATGTCCTGGCCACTGAACTCCCGGACGACGAAGCCGCCGGTCGCCAGGCAGTCCACCAACCCCTCTTCCTCCAGCCGCACCAGTGCCAGCCGGATCGGCGTGCGCGAGACCCCCAGCCGCTCGACGATGCCGAGTTCCGGCACGCGCTCGCCCGGGGAGAGTTCGCCGTTCAGGATCAGCTCCCGCAGCTTCAGGAGCGCCTTCACCGTCTGTGCGTTGCGCGGCTTTTCGTCCATGGGCGTCCACCCCGTCGTCTACTCGGCCGCCGCCCTGGGCGCCGCCCCGCTTTCGGCCGCGATCATGCGCTCGGTCAGCCGCCGCGCCCATAGCGCGCCGGCGTCGATGTTGAGGTTGTAGAAGGGCTGACGCGGGTGTTTCTCGATGGCCTTCTGCTGGGCCTCCAGCACGGCGACGTCCTGCTCGTACACGCCGCGGCCCTGGTTGACGTGGGCGAGGTTCAGCTGCTTGGTCAGCTCCTCGTCGTCCTTCCGGTAGTTGCGGACGAAGTTCCAGAAATAGTGGCAGGTCGTCTCGGTCTCCGGCGTGATCGCCGCCAGGAAGAAGCCGTTGACGCCCTGCGAGCGGTCGCCGCTCTGAGCTCCGGTCCCCGCCAACGCCACGCCCACGTCGCCGGCAATGGTGGACGGCGCCTCGAAGCGGATGATCTGCCAGCGGTCCACCGGACCCGGCTTGCCGAGCTGCCGCGCCCAGAAGGGCGGAGGATGGATGCCCGGCATCCACCGCGTCATCGTGACGGTGCGGTCGGTGTGTGTGACCTGGAAGGGAGCGCGCGTGATCGCGTCGTCGCCGATGCTGCCGGCGTGGACGTAGGTCTCATGGGTCAGGTCCATGAGGTTGTCCACGACGAGGCGGTAATCGCATTTCAGGCTGTAGAAGGTCCCGCCCTCGCCGACCCACTCGTCGCCGTCGTTCCAGTGGAAGTCGGGGATCCTGGCCGGGTCGGCCAGCGCCGGATCGCCCATCCAGACCCAGGCGAGACGGTGCTTTTCCACCACCGGGAACGCCCGCACGCAGGCCGACGGGTTGATGGTCTCCTGCGCCGGCATGTGCGTGCAGCGGCCTGTCCCGTCGAAGACGAGGCCGTGATATCCGCACACGACCTGATCGCCGTCCAGCTTGCCCAGGGACAGCGGCAGCAGCCGGTGCCAGCACGCGTCCTCGAGCGCCACGATGTCGCCGGTCGACCGGCGGTACAGCACCAGGTCCTTGTCGCAGACCGTCCTGGGCGTCAGCTCGTGCTTGATCTCGTGGTGCCAGGCGGCGGCATACCAGGCGTTCATGGGCCAGGCGTTCATGGGAAAGGGCTTGGCTTCGGTCACTGGAATCCTCCCTCACTGCGTGTAGGACCGTGCCTTGGTGATTTGCCTCATGAATATGTGGCGCACGAATAATGTATGCAACAGACTGTTTGCCACCAAAATGAATAGAGCAATTTTTCGGGAGTGGAGTTGGCTCCTCCGTGGTTGGGCGGGCGCCGACGGGGTGCGATTGTATCCAATTTCCGGTAACGGCGTTCGGCTCGCGGATGTCGCTGGCGTCGGGTTTCCGGAGTTGGCACACTGGATCCCTCATCTCGGAGTATCGGTCGTGGTCGACGTTCCTGCCCAGCCGCGCCCTCCCGCGCGCGTTGCCGACTTCCCTCATGCCGGCCGAAGGATCATCGCCTTCCTCGCCGACGACGCGGCCGGCCCCTGGCCGCAGCTGGCCGAGCGCTACGCCGCCGA
>Ga0196970_1001505_pt1 | contig 15214 bp, 26 predicted proteins | sample S1v_513CmetaG_FD_148672 | JGI IMG/M metagenome (GOLD analysis project Ga0196970, IMG submission 148672) | Soil microbial communities from Anza Borrego desert, Southern California, United States - S1+v_5-13C | ecosystem: Environmental > Terrestrial > Soil > Desert | place: USA: California...
GCGCTGGCCCTGGTCGCCGATGCGCACGCCCTCGGGATTGTAGCCGCCCGAGCCGAAGGGCGAGGTCCCGCCGGTGCCGATCCACTTGCTGCCGCCCTCGTGGCGCTCCTTCTGCTCCTCGAGCCGCTGCTTCAGCGTCTCCATCAGTTTGTCGAAGCCGCCGAGCGCCTCGATCTGGGCCTTCTCCTCGTCGGTGAAGAAGCGTTCGGTCAGGCGCTTGAGCCACTCTTCGGGGATATCGGCGAGCGCGCCGTCGTCCACCGTCTCCAGGCCCTTGAAGACGTGGCCGAACACCCGGTCGAACTTGTCGTAGTGCTTCTCGTCCTTGACGAGGGCCGCGCGCGACAGGTGGTAGAAGTCGTCTACCCGGCGGCCGATCACCTGCCGGTCCATCGCCTCCATCAGCGCCAGGTACTCCTTGAGGGAGACCGGGACCTTGGCGTCGCGCAGTTCAGTGAAGAGGCGGAGGAACATGGGGAGAAGGTAGCGGGGGGAGCGGCGGGCGGCTAGCGGTGGCGGGCCCGAACTCCTCGTCCGTCGCGCTGCAGCGTCCGACCCCCATCTATCCCCGCCGCAGGATGAACTCGTGGTCGCGCCAGGCGCCGACGGGGAACTCGTATTCGCCGGCCTTTTCAAAGCCGTAGTGGGCGTAGAGCCGCTGGGCCTTGAGGTTGCCGCTCCAGACGCCGATCCACTGCGGACCGATGAAGCGCTCGTCCAGCCAGGCGAGCGCGGTCTCCAGCAGGCGGCGCCCCAGGCCGTGGCCCTGCGCCTCCTTGCCGACGTAGAGCCGCTTCAACTCGCCCTGGCCCGCCCGGGCGTCTGGGTGGGGCAGGGTGTTGGGGCCCACCTGGGCGAAGCCGGCGATCCGGCCCGACGCGTCCTCGGCCACCCACCAGCCCTGCGCCGGGTCCACAAGCTTCGGCGCGGTGGCTTCCTCGCTGAAGTTCGCCGCCATGAAGGCGGTCATGTCCTGCGGCGGGTAGGGGATTCCGAAGCCGTCGACGAAGGTCTCAACGAAGGTGCGGGCGCCGAGCTCGGCCAGCTGGGCGGCGTCCTCGGGACGGGCGGGGCGGATCGTGTACATGGCCGCGCCATACCCGCTCCGCCCCGTCCTTCCTAGTAGGCCGGGCCTCCTAGTAGTAGCTGCCGGTCTTCAGGCAGGTCTGCCACTTGCGGTACTCGCGCATCTTGCAGGTGCTGTCGCTGCACAGGGCGGACGAGGAATAGTGCCGCTGGTTGCACATCTTCCGGCGCGGACTGTCGGCGGCGGGGGCCGCCGCGGTGGATGAGGCGGGCTTCGCCGGCTTCGCGGAAGCCGGCTTCGAGGGCTTTGCGGCCGGGGTCGAGGTCGCGGGCCGCGACGGCGCCAGGGCCGCGTTCCGGCCGCCGGCCTTGCGGATCTCCGCCTGGACCATCGTGCCGATCGCGGAGTCGAGCGGGGTGAAGCCGGACTGTGCGCGCAGGTTGGGGTTCGCCCCGCGCCGCAGAAGTTCGCGGACCATCTCCAGGTTCCCGTCGCCCGCCGCGTAGTGGAGCAGGGTGTAGCCCTCCGAAGTCTGCATGTTGATGTCGATACCCTTGTCGAGCTCGGCGATGGCGTCGGCGTTCCGCCGGGCGCCGATGTTCCAGCGCACCTTGTCGAAGTCGGCGCCGGCCGCCGCCGGGGTTGCTCCGCCGCCTCGCACGCCCGCCTTCCACTCGGCTTCGGCGCGGCGCAGGCGCGCGGAAACCATGGTCCCGATCGCCTGGTCCAGGGGAGTCTGGCCGATGCCCGTCCGGATGGTCGGGTCGGCGCCGCGGGCCAGCAGGGCGTCCACCATGGCGAGGTTCCCCGCGCCGGACGCGAAGTGGAGCAGGGTGTAGCCTTCGTCGTTCTGCATGTTGATGTCGAACTGGCCGCTGTCGATCAGTTCGACGGCCTGGGCGTCCTGACGCGCACCGATGTACCAGCGGGCGTCCTGGAAGGGATCGGCGGCGATGGCCGGAACCCCGGCGATCAGCAAAAGCGCGGCCGCCGCCGCGATCCGGATGTACTTATGCATGGCGTCCCTCCCATGGGCAGTCCGCCGACCGTCGTCGCGTCGCTGCCCGCAGACAACGCTGCCCACGACGAAGGCGGCGAGGAGCGCGACGAAGGCGGCGGTGGCGCATTTCGCCGGAAGGTCTGTATGTTGCGGACCAATCCGGCCGCTCCGCGGAGGCGGACCGGCGTGACCTTCAGGTGAACCCCCGATGTCCGTCGCATTCCATACCCACCCGGACATGCTGGAGCACCGGCCGGGCGCCGGGCATCCCGAGCGGTCCGAGCGGCTGGCCGCGGTGCTGGCGGCCATCGACGACGATGGCGCCCTGGACCTGGAGCGCCACGAGGCGGTCGAAGCCGACCTCGACGACCTGAAGCGCATCCATCCGGCCGCCTACGTCGACCGCATCGTCGCGGCGTCTCCGGCCGCGGGCGTGATCGCGCTCGACCCCGACACGGTGCTCTCGCCCGGCAGCGTGCGCGCCGCGCGGCTGGCCGCCGGCGCAGTGCTGCAGGCGGTGCGCGATGTCGCCGCCGGCAAGGCGGACCGCGCCTTCGCCGCCGTGCGCCCGCCGGGGCACCACGCGGAGCCGGGCAGGGCGATGGGCTTCTGCCTGTTCTCCAACGTCGCCATCGCCGCGCGCGCCGCCCAGGCCGTGGGGCTGGAGCGGGTGGCGGTGATCGACTTCGACGTCCACCACGGGAACGGCACCCAGGCGGCGTTCGAGCAGGACCCGACCCTGTTCCTGGGATCGATCCACCAGTCGCCGCTCTACCCCGGCACCGGCATGGACGACGAGACGGGAGTGGGGAATATCGTCAATGCCTGCGCGCCTCCCCACGCCAGCCCCGAACTCTGGCGGCGGCTCTTCCAGGACCGGCTTATTGTCGCGCTGGACGCCTTTGCGCCGGACATTGTGCTGATCTCGGCAGGCTTCGACGCGCACCGGCGCGATCCGCTGGCGCACCAGTCGCTGGAGGCCGAGGACTTCGCCTGGGCCACCCGGGCGGTGGTCGAGGCGTCCCGGGGGGCGGCGCGGGGCCGGGTTGTGTCCTCGCTCGAGGGCGGTTACGACCTCGAAGCGCTAGGCCGCTCGGCCGTCGCGCACGTGCGCGCGTTGCAGGAGGCATGAGCGCGGCCATGGCGGATGGGGATCCACAGGCCGGTCGCTCCAGGGGCATGACCATCGACACCCTTCCGGAGCTCCGTGAAGACACCGCGCCCCAGGCGTCCGCGCCCGGCTGCGGCGTGATCGTGCTGGCGCGCCACGGGGAACCGGCGCTCTCGCGCAAGGTCCTGCTGACGTCACGCGGCTACCGCGATTGGTGGGCCAGGTACGAGGAGGGGGGCTTGCTGGAGGGCCAGGTGCCGCCGGACTGCCTCAAGAGCACGGCCGAGAAGGCCCACGTCATCTACAGCTCGACCCGCCGCCGCTCGATGGAGACGGCCGCCGCGGTGTCGGGCGATCGCGAAGTCCTCTCGCACGAGCTCTTCATCGAGGCGCCGCTGCCGCCGCCGCGCTTCCCGGACTTCATCAGGCTGTCCCCCCGCTGGTGGGGCGTGGTGTCGCGGTTCTGGTGGTGGTTCTTCAACCACCACGAGGGACAGGAGACCAAGGCCGAGGCCCAGGCGCGCGCCGCGCAGGCCGCCGACGAACTGGAGCGCAGCGCCTGCGAGGGCCGTGACGTGCTGGTGCTGGCGCACGGGTTCTTCAACGGCATGATCGGGGTCGAGCTGACCCGCCGGGGCTGGCGCTGCGTGCGCGACAGGGGCTTCCGCTACTGGTCGGCGCGGCATTTCACCAAAAGCTGAGCGGTTCCCGCAAACCCGCCGGATATCGGGCTTTGGCGCTTGACGCCTCCGATTCTCAGGGGTAGTAACCGCGCCTCTTGCAGAGCCGGCTGTGACCTCCACGGTCAGACGCGGTTCGCAGGAACGAGCTTCGGGCCCTCGCGAGCACCGCGCGGGCCTATCGTTTTTGCGGATACCCGCGTCCTGGGGCAACCCGGGGTCGGTCTTTGAAATGGTTCAGGGCACGCGGGCTCACGCCCACTAGGAAATACGAGCGATATGGATCGTCAGAACATCCGCATCCGTCTCAAGGCGTTCGATCATCGCGTGCTGGACCATTCCGCACGCGAGATCGTGAACACCGCCAAGAGAACGGGCGCACAGGTCCGCGGGCCCATCCCGCTGCCTACCCGCATTGAGCGCTTCACCGTCAACCGCTCGCCGCACGTCGACAAGAAGTCGCGCGAGCAGTTCGAAATCCGCACGCACAAGCGTGTTCTCGATATCGTCGACCCCACCCCGCAGACCGTGGACGCGCTGATGAAGCTCGACCTGTCCGCCGGCGTGGACGTCGAGATCAAGCTCTAAGGGACGATCCGATGCGTACCGGCGTGATCGCCAAGAAGCTGGGCATGACGCGTCTCTTCGATGACGCGGGTCAACATGTGCCCGTCACCGTGCTTTCGCTCGACGGCTGCCAGGTCGTCGGTCAACGCACCTCTGACAAGGACGGCTATGTCGCCCTGCGCCTCGGCGCCGGCGCGAAGAAGGCCAAGAACACCACCAAGGCCGAGCGCGGCGCGTTCGCCAAGGCGGAAGTCGAGCCCAAGCGGTTCGTCACCGAGTTCCGTGTCACCGAAGACAACCTCATCGACGTCGGCGCCGAGCTGACCGCCGACCACTTCGTGGCCGGCCAGCGTGTCGACATCCAGGGCACGACGATCGGCAAGGGTTTCGCCGGCGCCATGAAGCGCTGGAACTTCGGCGGCATGCGCGCCACGCACGGCGTGTCGGTGTCTCACCGCGCCCACGGGTCGACCGGTCAGCGCCAGGACCCCGGCAAGGTGTTCAAGGGCAAGAAGATGGCTGGCCACCTCGGCCAGGAAACCGTCACCACCCAGAACCTGACCATCGTTCGGGTCGATCCCGAGCGTGGTCTGATCCTGGTCAAGGGCGCGGTTCCGGGCGGCGAAGGCTCGTACGTGAAGATCTCGGACGCCATCAAGCGCGCCCGTCCCGAAGAAGCCCCGCTGCCGGGCGCCTTCCGCAAGGCGAACGACGCGGCCGTGAAGGAAGAGACCGCCGCTCCGGCCGATGTGGCTGAAGAGACGGTCGCCGCGACCCCGGCCGCCGAAGCTCCGGCTGCCGAAGCCTCGCAAGAAGGCGACAACTGATGAAAGTCGATGTGATCAAACTCGACGCGTCCTCGGCCGGCTCGATCGAGCTGCCGGACGACGTCTTCGGGATCGAAGAGATCCGCGGCGACATCCTCCAGCGTTGCGTCGTTTGGCAGCTCGCCAAGCGCCGCGCCGGCACCCACAAGGTGCAGGTCCGCAACGAGGTCTCCCGCACCGGCAAGAAGATGTACAAGCAGAAGGGCACCGGCGGCGCCCGTCACGGTTCGCGCCGTGCGGCCCAGTTCGTCGGCGGCGCCCGCGCCTTCGGTCCCGTGGTTCGCAGCCACGAGATCGGCCTGCCCAAGAAGGTCCGCGCCCTGGCCCTGCGCCACGCGCTGTCCTCCAAGGCCAAGGCCGGCGCGCTGGTCATCCTCGACGACGCCGCCCTGAACGAGCCGAAGACCGCCGCGCTGCGCACGCAGTTCGAGGCGCTCGGCCTGAACAACGCCCTGGTGATCGCCGGCGCCGAAGTCGACAAGAACTTCGGCCTGGCGGCCCGCAACATCCCGCACGTCGATGTGCTGCCGAACGCCGGCCTGAACGTCTATGACGTCCTGCGCCGCGAGAAGCTGGTGCTGACCCGTGCGGCGGTCGAGGCCATTCAGGCCCGCTTCCAAGGGGAGGCCGCGTGATGGCTGGACCTACGGCTCGCCACTACGACACCATCCTGGCGCCGGTGATCACCGAAAAGTCGACCCTGCTCTCCGAGCAGAACAAGGTCGTCTTCAAGGTGGCCGACGACGCTTCCAAGGACGAGATCGCCGCCGCCGTCGAGGCGCTGTTCAAGGTCAAGGTCACGAAGGTCAACACCGTCGTGACCAAGGGCAAGACCAAGCGTTTCCGCGGCATCATGGGCCGGCGCTCGGACGTCAAAAAAGCGATCGTTACGCTCCAAGAGGGCCAATCGATCGACGTGACCACGGGGCTCTGAGACGATGGCTCTGAAGCAATTCAATCCGACTTCGCCCGGCCGTCGCGGCCTGGTGCTGATCGACAAGAGCGAACTCCACAAGGGTCGCCCGGAGAAGTCCCTCGTCGAGGGTCTGACCAAGAAGGGCGGCCGTGGGGCCGGCGGCCGCATCGCGGTCCGCTTCCGTGGCGGCGGCGCCAAGCGCCTCTACCGCATGATCGACTTCAAGCGCCGCAAGTGGGACATGCCCGCTACCGTCGAGCGCCTGGAATACGATCCGAACCGCTCGGCGTTCATCGCCCTGGTCACCTACCAGGACGGCGAGAAGGCCTACATCATCGCGCCGCAGCGGCTTAAGGCCGGCGACACGATCGTGGCCGGCGAGAAGGTGGACGTGAAGCCGGGCAACGCGATGCCGCTACGCTCGATGCCGATCGGCACCATCATCCACGCCGTGGAGCTGAAGCCGATGAAGGGCGCCCAGCTGGCGCGCTCGGCCGGCGCCTATGCCCAGCTGGTCGGCCGCGACGCCGGCTACGCCCAGATCCGTCTCGGCTCGGGCGAGCTGCGCATGGTGCTGGACGGCTGCATCGCCACGGTGGGCGCGGTGTCCAACCCCGACCACATGAACCAGAACTTCGGCAAGGCCGGCCGTTCGCGTCACATGGGCTTCCGTCCGCACGTCCGCGGCGTGGCCATGAACCCGATCGACCACCCCCACGGCGGCGGCGAAGGCCGCACCTCGGGCGGCCGTCACCCGGTCTCCCCGACCGGCAAGCCGACCAAGGGTTCGAAGACTCGCAAGAACAAGGCGACGGACAAGTTCATCATCCGTAGCCGTCACGTGAAGAAGGCTCGCTAACGATGACCCGTTCCGTCTGGAAAGGTCCGTTTGTCGACGGTTACCTGCTGAAGAAGGCCGACGCTGTTCAGTCTTCGGGCCGCAAGGATGTGATCAAGACCTGGTCGCGCCGTTCGACGATCGTGCCGCAATTCGTGGGCCTGACCTTCGGCGTCCACAACGGCCACAAGCACGTCCCCGTGATGGTGTCCGAAGACATGGTCGGCCACAAGTTCGGCGAATTCTCGCCGACGCGCTCGTTCCCCGGCCACGCCGCGGACAAGAAGGCGAAGAGGAAGTAACCCGATGGGCAAGTCCTCCAATCCCCGTCGCGTCGGCGCGGCCGAGGCCCGTGCGAAGGTCGTGAACCTGCGCACCAGCCCCCGCAAGCTGAACCTGGTGGCCCAATCGATCCGCGGCCTGCCGGTGCAGCGCGCGCTGAACGAGCTGGAATTCAGCCACAAGCGCATCGCGAAGGACGTTCGCAAGGCGCTCTACTCGGCGATCTCCAACGCCGAGAACAACCACAACCTCGACATCGACTCCCTGGTCGTCGCCGAGGCCTTCGTGGGCAAGAACCTGGTGATGAAGCGTTTCTCGGCCCGCGCCCGCGGCCGCGCCTCGCGCATCGAAAAACCGTTCAGCGAGATCACCATCGTGGTCCGCGAGCTGGGTGAGGCCGCCTGATGGGTCAGAAAGTCAATCCGGTCGGGCTTCGGCTCGGCGTCAACCGCACCTGGGACAGCCGCTGGTTCGCCCGCAAGCAGGACTACGCGCGCCTGCTGCACCAGGACCTGAAGCTGCGTGACGAGCTGAAGAAGCGCCTGTCGGGCGCCGGCGTGTCGCGCATCATCATCGAGCGTCCGCACAAGAAGTGCCGCGTGACGATCTACGCCGCCCGCCCGGGCGTCGTGATCGGCAAGAAGGGCGCGGACATCGACAAGCTCCGCAAGGACATCGGCTCGATGACCGAGGGCGAGGTGTTCCTGAACATCGTCGAGGTCCGGAAGCCCGAAACCGACGCCCAGCTGGTGGCCGAGTCGATCGCCCAGCAGCTCGAGCGCCGGGTCGCCTTCCGCCGCGCCATGAAGCGTTCGATGCAGTCGGCCATGCGCCTCGGCGCCAAGGGCGTCCGCATCAACGTCTCGGGTCGCCTGGGCGGCGCCGAAATCGCGCGCATGGAATGGTATCGCGAAGGCCGCGTGCCGCTGCACACCCTGCGCGCCGACATCGACTACGGCTTCACCGAAGCCAAGACGACCTACGGCATCATCGGCGTGAAGGTGTGGATCTTCAAAGGCGAGGTGCTCGAGCACGACCCGATGGCGCAGGACAAGCGCTGGACGGCCGAGGCTTCCGGTCCGTCTTCGAACGAAGGCCGTGAACGCAGCGACCGCGGCCCCCGCGGCCCGCGCCGCGACCGCGGGCGTGGAGCTGAAGGCTAAGAGTCATGCTGCAACCGAAACGCACCAAGTACCGCAAGGCCTTCAAGGGCCGCATCCACGGCAACTCGAAGGGCGGCACCGCGCTGAACTTCGGCGCCTACGGCCTCAAGGCCGTCGAACCCGAGCGCATCACCGCGCGCCAGATCGAAGCCGCTCGCCGGGCGATCACGCGTCAGATGAAGCGTCAGGGCCGCGTCTGGATCCGCATCTTCCCGGACCTCCCGGTCTCGGACAAGCCGGCCGAAGTCCGCATGGGCAAGGGCAAGGGCTCCGTCGAGTACTGGGCCGCGCGCGTCGCGCCGGGCCGGATCATGTTCGAGATCGACGGCGTGGAAGACGATGTGGCTCGCGAGGCCCTGCGCCTCGGCGCCGCCAAGCTGCCGATCAAGACCAAGGTCGTCACCCGCCTCGACGCGGGCGTGGCGATGGCGGAGTAGACCCGATGAAGACCAGCGAACTGAGGGGCCTGAGCCCCGACCAGCTCCAGGACGAGCTTCTGAAGCTCAAGAAGGAGCAGTTCAACCTGCGTTTCCAGGCGGCCACGGGCCAAATGGAAAAGACCCACCGGGTCGGCGAGATCCGCAAGACTCTCGCCCGCATCAAGACGCTGCAAAACCAGCAGCGTCCGGCCTGAGGAAGAGACAATGCCGAAGCGAATTCTCGAAGGCGAGGTCGTCTCCGACAAGGGCGACAAGACCATCGTCGTGAAGGTCGAGCGCACCATCCTGCACCCGGTGATGCGCAAGATCGTCCGCCAGTCGAAGCGCTACCACGCGCACGACGAGAACAACACGTACAAGGCCGGCGAGCGTGCTCGCATCGTCGAGTGCGCCCCGAAGTCCAAGCTGAAGCGCTGGGAGGTCCTGCCGAAGGACGCCCAGGCCTCCGCCAAGTAAGCAAGGATCCGATCCCATGATCCAGATGCAGACGAACCTGGAGGTCGCCGACAACTCGGGCGCCCGTCGGGTGATGTGCATCAAGGTGCTCGGCGGCGCTAAGCGTCGCTACGCCTCGGTCGGTGACGTCATCGTCGTGTCCGTGAAGGAAGCGATTCCCCGCGGCCGCGTGAAGAAGGGCGACGTGCTCCGCGCGATCGTCGTTCGCACGTCCAAGGACATTCACCGCAAAGACGGCTCGACCATCCGCTTCGACAAGAACGCGGCCGTCATCGTCAACAAGCAGAGCGAGCCGATCGGCACGCGGATCTTCGGCCCGGTTCCCCGTGAACTGCGCGCCAAGAACCACATGAAGATCATCTCCCTGGCTCCGGAGGTCATCTGATGGCCGCGAAGATCAAGAAGGGCGACAAGGTCGTCGTGCTGACCGGCAAGCGTTCGGACAAGGGCAAGCAAGGCTCGGTCCTGAAGGTTTTCCCGGCGGAAAACCGCGTGCTGGTCGAAGGCATCAACATCGTCCAGCGCCACACCCGCGCCTCCCAGGCCAATCCCCAGGGCGGCATCGTGAACAAGGAAGCGCCGATCCACGTCTCGAACGTGGCGATCGTCGATCCCAAGACCGGCGAACCGACCCGTGTCGGCTTCCGCATGGATGGGGACCGCAAGGTGCGCTTCGCTAAGAAGTCTGGTGAGGCCCTCGATGGCTGAGACGCAAAAATACGAACCGCGGCTGAAGACCGAGTACCGTGAGCGCATCCGCGCCACGATGCGCGAGCAGTTCGGCTACACGAACGAGATGCAGATCCCCAAGCTCGACAAGATCGTCGTGAACATGGGTGTCGGCGAGGCGGTCGCGGACTCGAAGAAGATCAACGCGGCCATGAAGGACCTGGCGGCCATCACCGGCCAGAAGCCGGCGCCGACCAAGGCCCGTCAGTCGATCGCGACCTTCAAGCTGCGCGAAGGCATGACCATCGGCGCGAAGGTGACCCTGCGCAAGGAACGCATGTACGAGTTCCTGGACCGCCTGATCACCATCGCCCTGCCGCGGGTGAAGGACTTCCGTGGCCTGAAGCCGACCTCGTTCGACGGCCGTGGCAACTACGCCATGGGTCTGAAGGAGCACATCGTGTTCCCGGAGATCAACTACGACGAGATCGACCAGATGTGGGGCATGGACATCGTTGTCTGCACCACGGCGAAGTCCGACGACGAGGCGCGCGCGCTTCTGAAGGAGTTCCAGTTCCCGTTCACGACGACGTCGTCGAACTGAGCGGGGGAGAAGCAACATGGCTAAGAAAAGCGCCGTCAACCGCAACGAGATGGTCAAGGCCCTCGTCAAGCAATACGCCGAGAAGCGCACTGCGCTGAAGGCGATCGCCAACGACGAAGGCCGCTCCCTCGAGGAGCGCTTCGAGGCCCGCCTGAAGCTCGCCGAGCTGCCGCGGAACTCGTCGCCCAACCGCATCCGCAACCGGTGTGAAGTCAGCGGTCGTCCGCGGGCCTTCTACCGCAAACTCAAGATGTCCCGGATCGCCCTGCGCGACCTGGCTTCTGCCGGACAGATCCCCGGCATGACCAAGTCGAGCTGGTGAGGAGGCTCAGATGTCTGTGAATGATCCCCTGAGCGATCTGATCGCCCGCATCAAGAACGCCGCCATGCGCAAGCGCTCGTCGCTGCGTACGCCGGCTTCCAAGCTGCGCCAGCGCGTGCTCGACGTCCTGCAGGACGAAGGCTACATCCGCGGCTATTCGCTCGTGGAAGAGCCGGGCGAGTTCCCGCAGTTCGAAATCGAGCTGAAGTACTTCGACGGCGAGCCGGTGATCGCCGAGATCGCCCGCGTGTCGAAGCCTGGCCGCCGCGTCTATTCGTCGATCAAGGACCTGAAGCCCGTGAAGAACGGTCTCGGGATCTCGATCCTGTCGACGCCCAAGGGCGTCATGTCGGACACCGCCGCACGCGACGCCAACGTCGGCGGCGAAGTGCTCTGCCGCGTCTACTAAGGCGAGGCGAGGGAAGAAAACATGTCACGGATCGGCAAGAAGGCGATCGCGATTCCGGCGGGTGTCCAGGTGACGCTCGACGGGCAGTCGGTCACGGTGAAGGGGCCCAAGGGCCAACTCGCCTGGACCGTCGCCGAAGAGATCGAGATCAAGCAAGAGAACGGCGAGCTGTCGCTGGCCCCGCGTGAGGACACCCAGCGCGCCCGCGCGATGTGGGGTCTGTCGCGGACGCTGCTCGACAACATGGTCGAAGGCGTCACCAAGGGCTTCGAGCGCAAGCTCGAGCTGGTCGGCGTCGGCTACCGCGCCGCCATGAAGGGCTCGAACCTGTCGCTGCAGCTCGGCTTCAGCCACGACGTCGACATCCCGGCCCCGGCCGGCGTGTCCTTCGCCGTGCCGAAGCAGACCGAGATCACCATCAGCGGGATCGACAAGCAGGCTGTCGGCGAAATGGCCGCCACCATCCGCAAGATCCGCCCGCCGGAGCCCTACAAGGGCAAGGGCGTGCGCTACGCGGGCGAAACGGTCCGTCGCAAAGAAGGCAAGAAGAAGTAAGCCATGGCGCTCTCTCCTCGCGAATCCGCGCAACGCCGCGCTCAGCGCAACCGGACCCGGCTCAAGAAGTTCGGCGCCGGCCGCCCCCGCCTGTCCGTGTTCCGCTCGGACAAGAACATCTACGCCCAGATCATCGACGACACGAAGGGCGTCACCCTGGCGGCGGCTTCGTCGCTCGAGGGCGACGAGAAGGGGTCCAACAAGGACGCCGCCGCTCGTGTGGGCAAGCTGATCGCCGAGCGCGCGCTCGAAGCCAAGGTCACGGACGTCGTGTTCGACCGGGGCGGTTACATCTACCACGGCCGGGTCAAGGCCCTGGCCGACGCCGCGCGCGAAGCCGGCCTGAAATTCTAAGGAAACGCTGATGGCTCGTGGCAACGAACAACGTGGCGGCGGCGGCGATCGTCGTGACCGGCGCGACCGCAACCAGCAGGATGCGCCCGAAAGCGACATCGTCGAGAAGCTGGTGCACATCAACCGCGTCGCGGCGACCGTGAAGGGTGGCCGTCGCTTCAGCTTCGCCGCCCTCATGGTGGTGGGCGACCAGAAGGGCCGCGTCGGCTTCGGCCACGGCAAGGCCCGGGAAGTGCCGGAAGCCATCCGCAAGGCGACCGAAGAAGCCAAGAAGTCGATGATCCGCGTTCCCCTGCGCGAGAGCCGCACCCTGCACCACGACGGCAACGGCCGTTGGGGCGCGGGCAAGGTGATGGTCCGCGCGGCGCCTCCCGGCACCGGCGTCATCGCCGGCGGCCCGATGCGCGCGGTGCTGGAAACCCTCGGCGTCCAGGACGTGGTGGGCAAGTCCAGCGGCTCGTCGAACCCCTACAACATGGTGCGCGCGACCTTCGAAGCGCTGAAGGTCCAGTCCTCGCCCCGCCAGATCGCCGCCAAGCGCGGCAAGAAGGTTGGCGACATCCTGGGCCGCCGCAACGACGGCGCCTCCGCGCCCGACGCTATCGAGAGCTGATCATGGCCGACAACACCGTGAAAGTGCGCCAGACCGGAAGCCCGATCCGGCGCAAGAAGGACCAGCAGGCCACCCTGATCGGCCTGGGTCTGAACAAGATCGGCCGTACGGTCGAACTGAAGGACACCCCCGAGGTCCGCGGCATGATCGCCAAGGTCCGGCACATGGTGCAGGTGGTCGACTAATCCTCACGCTTCCTCTATGGGAGCGATCCCGGAGCGGGGGAGGGGCCTTGGCCCTTCGCCCGCTTTCGGTTTTCCCGCCGGACGGTTCCGGCCGGGAGTGACATTGACATCAGCCGAGTCGGGCCAGCGGGTCCGGCGCAGATCTCCGAGGAGAGGCACATGAAACTGAACGAACTTCGCGACAACGAAGGCGCCCTCAAGAAGCGCATGCGCGTCGGCCGGGGCCCGGGTTCGGGCAAGGGCAAGACCGCCGGTCGCGGCGTGAAGGGCCAGAAGTCGCGTACCGGCGTCTCGATCGCCGGCTTCGAAGGCGGCCAGATGCCGCTGCACATGCGCATGCCCAAGCGCGGCTTCAACAGCCGCAACAAGTCGGACTTCGCCGAGGTGAACCTCTACCGCCTGGAGAAGGCGATCGAGGCCAAGAAGATCGACGCCAAGAAGCCGATCGACGCCGCCGCCCTGGTCGCGGCCGGCCTGATCCGTCGCGAGCGCGACGGCGTGCGCCTGCTGGGCACCGGCGAACTGAAGTCGAAGATCGACATCACCGTGCACTCCGCGACCGCTTCGGCCGTGAAGGCCGTGGAAGCCGCCGGCGGCAAGATCACCCAGACCCGTCCGGCCAAGGCCGAAGAGGCGGCGGCCTGAGCGCTCTCGCGCTCGGCCCCGCCGTCACCTATCTGAAGCCGGTCTTCTGAACGGGGGTTCGTATGGCTTCGGCCGCGGAACAGCTAGCCGCCAACCTTAACTTCGGCGCCTTTCAAAGGGCGACGGAGCTGCACAAGCGCCTGTGGTTCACCCTGGGCGCGCTCATCGTCTATCGCCTCGGCACCTTCATCCCGATTCCCGGGATCGACTCGGCGGCCTTCGCGGCGAACTTCCAGAACAGCGCACAGGGCATGCTGGGAATGTTCAACACGTTCTCCGGCGGCGCCGTGGAGCGCATGGCCATCTTCGCCCTGAACGTGATGCCGTACATCTCGGCCTCGATCATCGTGCAGCTGATGCAGACGATCTACGGGCCGTGGGAGAAGCTGAAGAAGGAAGGCGGCGAGGCGGGGCGCAAGCAGCTCAACCAGTACACCCGCTATCTCACGGTCGTGCTGGCGCTCGCCCAGTCCTTCGGCATCGCCGTCGGCCTGCAGAACAGCCAGGGCGGCCTTGTCACGGACCCGGGCCCGTTCTTCCTGCTGACGACGGTCGCCACCCTGACCGGCGGCACCATGTTCCTGATGTGGCTCGGCGAACAGGTCACCAGCCGTGGCGTCGGCAACGGCGTCTCCCTGATCATTTTCGCCGGCATCATCGCCGCCATGCCCAGCGCCATCGGCCGCATGCTGACCCTGGCCCAGACGGGCGAGCTGAGCCCGTTCATCGCGCTCGGCATCATCGTCCTGCTGGCCGCCGTGGTCGTGTTCATCGTCTTCATGGAACGCTCGCAGCGCCGGCTGCTGATCCAGTATCCCAAGCGCCAGGTCGGCAACCGCATGTTCGGCGGCGAGAGCTCGTTCCTGCCGCTGAAGATCAACACCGCCGGGGTCATTCCGCCGATCTTCGCCTCGTCGCTGCTGCTGCTGCCGACGACGGCGGCGCAGTTCCTGCAGTCGGCCGACATGCCCGCGTGGCTGGCGTGGCTGCCGACCTTCGCCGGCTCCCTGTCCCAGGGCCAGCCGCTGTTCATGGCGCTCTACGCGTTCCTGATCATCTTCTTCACGTTCTTCTACACCTCGGTGATGTTCAATCCCGAGGAGACGGCGGAGAACCTGCGCAAGTACGGGGGCTTCCTGCCGGGGATCCGCCCGGGCAAGCGGACGGCGGACTACCTCGACTACGTCCTTACCCGCCTGACGGTGATCGGCGCGGCCTACATCACCCTGGTCTGCCTGCTGCCGGAATTCCTGGTGGCCCAGTCCGGCGCCATGACCAGCTTCTATCTCGGCGGCACATCGGTTCTGATCGCGGTGACGGTGACCATGGACACCGTGGCCCAGATCCAGTCCCACCTGCTGGCGCACCAGTACGAGGGCCTGATCAAGAAGTCGAAGCTGCGGGGAGGGCGTTCGCGGTGAACCTGATCCTGTTCGGGCCCCCGGGCAGCGGGAAGGGCACCCAGGCCAAGCGGCTCGTCAACGAGCGCGGCATGGTGCAGCTCTCCACCGGCGACATGCTGCGCGCGGCAATCGCCGCGGGCTCGGAGCT
>Ga0196970_1001506_pt1 | contig 15190 bp, 10 predicted proteins | sample S1v_513CmetaG_FD_148672 | JGI IMG/M metagenome (GOLD analysis project Ga0196970, IMG submission 148672) | Soil microbial communities from Anza Borrego desert, Southern California, United States - S1+v_5-13C | ecosystem: Environmental > Terrestrial > Soil > Desert | place: USA: California...
CCATCTCACGGAACATCCCGACACGCTGGAAGAGGTCTACCTGCGCACTGGCAGCGGCCGCATGGAATCGCTGAGCTTCGTCGGGCCGCTGGCGCAGGGCCTGGAATGGCTGCTCTGGGGCAGCGACGGTAGCCGGACGCTCACGCTCGGCACACTGGCGGCACTCGGCGTCCTGGCAGGATCGGCGCTGGGCGGGAAGCAGGCCCTTGCGATACCCGCCGACCGAACTCGCACCCGGCGTCACCTCGCGGGCGGCCTGATGATGGGAACGGGCGGCGTGCTGGGACTCGGATGCAGCGTCGGCCAGGGCATCACCGGGCTCTCGACACTCGCGTTGGGGTCCTTCCTGACGGTGGGCGGGATGGTGGCAGGCGCGCTGCTGGCGTTGCGGCGCAGGCCGCAAAGCGCTTGCACGGGGTGATCGCGATTGGCCGCTACCCGCCTTCATTGACAATCATCAGCTTCCTTGCAATGTGTCCGTGAACAAGCACGACCGTTCGGAACCGGAGTTGCCCCTCGCAATCAAACTGGCAGATCCGCGCACCCGGGAACTGCACCGGGCATCACAAGAGGAGACAACAATGCGTCGATACGGAATCGCACATCGCTTGCGCATCCTTTCCCTGGCCGCACGGCCGTCGCCTCCTCCGCCCCGCTGACGGGCCGCTTCCCTATCCACGTGTAGTGCTGCACCGCGCGTGCGAAAAGCGCGCCGCGTCCAGCCTTCCTGCGTCACGCCGCTTAAGCAAAAGCCGGCGGCGGGTTCGCACATCCGTTCCGATTTATCCGAACAAGAAGGAGCATCGATGAGACAAACAACATTCGCATGGCTGCCCGTGCTATGCAGCGCGTCTGCCGTCCTGCTGGCAGCATGCGGCGGCGGCAGCCCGGACGGAACGGCCCAGTCCACCGTCAAGCCCGAGATTGTCGTCGGCCTGCTGGACGCGCTCGCGCCGGAGACCGACCTCGGCGGCACGGATACGCCGCAAACCGATTACCGCCACCGCTCGCTGTACAGCGGCCCCGCGCCGCGCCCCGGTCCCGACATCCTGTACGCGCCGCCCCCGCGCGCACCGCAACTCGAGAACACCGGCATCTGGCGCGCCGCGCCCATCCTGGTGTCCGGCGCCAGCGCCTACCGGCGCGGTGAATACCTGTACCAGGATTTTCTCTACGACGACCGCGGCGCCAACGGCAACCTGTTTGATCCCACCGATGCGCGCCGCAGCAGCGAAACCTTTTCGCGCGCCAACGGCACCTATACCTACCCCGCGGACCCGGCCTATGCCGGCAACGCCGCCGACATCGTCGAGCTGCGCATCAAGCCGCAATCGACCGCCACCGCATTCCGCGTCACCCTCAATTCGCTCGTCGACCCGGAGCGCGTCGGCTTCACCATCGCGCTCGGCGAGTCGGCCGCGCCGCGCGCGTTTCCGTTCGGCGCCAACGTCGTTGCCCCGGCCCAGTTCTTCCTCACCGTGCACGGCAACCAGGCCGTCCTCACGGACGCGGCCACCGGCGCCGTCATATCGCCCGCACCCACAGTCACCATCGACATGGCCCGCCGCCAGTTCGAGGTGCGCGTCCCGACCTCGGCCTGGAACCCCGGCCGCGGCGTCGTACGCGTGGCCGCCGGCGCCGGCCTCTGGGATCGTGCAAACAACCGTTACCTCGTACCGCAGCCTGTCGCCAGCGCCGCCGCGCCTGGCGGCTCGGGCACGCTGGTGGCGCCCGCCGCTTTCTTCAATGTCGCATTCCGCTTCAGCGAACCCATGTTCGGGCCCGGACAAATGGTGTCCGGCACCTCCTACTGGCGCGACAATGCGCAGGCAAAAGCGCTGGCCGCCGGCGACATCAGCGCGTTCTTTGCCCGTGTCGACTTCGGCAAGCTTGCCGCCGGCACCAACGACGACATGCCCGGCCAGCCGCAAGGCGTGCCGCAGAGTGGGCCGATGAATCGCATCTTCGCGAGCGCCGTCGAGACGAAGCAAGGCGTCGACTATTCGGTGGAATGCGGCAGCGCCCCGATCTGCAAGGGCGAGTACCGCGGCCAGCTCCAGCCCTACGCGCTCTATGTGCCCGCCAAGCCCGTGCCGGCCGCCGGCTACGGCCTCACCCTCCTGCTGCATTCGCTCGGCGGCAACCACAATCAATACCTGAACTCGCGCAACCAGTCGCAGCTCGGTGAGCGTGGCGCCGGCCACATCGTCGCGACAGCGCTCGGCCGTGGGCCGGACGGCTGGTACGTCGACGACGCCGCGGCGGATACCTTCGAGATGTGGGCCGACGTCGCGCGCCACTATCCGCTGGATCCAGAGAAGACCGCGATCAGCGGCTACTCGATGGGCGGACACGCAACCTACAAATTCACCACGCGCTATCCCGACCTCTTCGCCCGCGCACACGCCGTCGTCGGTCCGCCTGCGCTCGGCATCTGGGCGCCGCCGGCCGAACCTACCGGGGGTGCTGCCACCAACACCTACCACCTGCTGCCGGGACTGCGGAACATCCCCATCATGATGTGGGTGCAGGCGGCCGACGAACTCGTTCCCTACACCGGCACCGCGGCGCAGGCGCAGCGCCTCGACCAGCTCGGCTACCGCTACCGCTTCGACACCTTCACCACCGGAGAGCACCTCACGCTCGCCCTGCACGACCAGTACCAGGAAAGCGCCGACTTCCTCGGCGATGGCCGGGTCGACCGCAATCCGGCGCATGTCACGTATGTCGCCAATCCGGCGATGGATGTGCCGGCACGCGGGCTGGTCGGCAACCACGCGTACTGGCTCTCGGGGATCACGGTGCGCGACACGGGCAGCACCGCGCCGCGCGGAACGATCGACGTGCAGTCGCGCGGATTCGGCCAGGGTGATGCGGCGGTTTCTCCGATGCAGACAGGGGCCGGCGCGGTCATGGGCAATCTCGGTATTCAGGCTTATGTCAGCCAGTTCCGCACTTGGGGACTGCCGGCATTGACGCCGGTTGCGAACCGGCTGGATATCGTCGCGCGCAATGTCGGCGCGGTCACCGTGCATCCGCAACGCGCGAAGGTGGGATGCGATGCGCAGCTTGTGGTGGATACGGACGGGCCGCTGACGGTCACGCTGGCGGGGTGCAACCGGCAGGTGCGGTATCCGTAGGGTTCGCTGACGCGGAAATGCCGCCGCGCACTGAAGGTACACAGGCGCGGCGGGGCGGTTTGCCTCCAGGCGTTTCGCGATTGGACGCCTTCCCAGATGGAAGCGCTGCTGAAGCAGACTATTGCGGCGTCGGCGATCCTGCTCTTTGCCTTTTCCGGCATCCTGTCATGGTTCACAGCCGCCAAGGGTAATACAGGCAGATCGCGCTCGTTTCGAGGAGCTCGTCTTGCCGAGTAGATGCGATCCAAGCCGATGCCCCAACGCGGAAATCGTCAGGGAGGGATTGACGCTGCCTGCTGTCGGAAACACCGAGCCATCGCAAACCCAGACATTCCTGGCGCCGAACACCTTGAGATCGGCATCCACCACACCCTTGGAGGGCGAGACGGCCATGCGCGCAGTGCCTAGATGGTGCGCAGCAGAACTCACCGACCCCAGCCAGTCCTCAAGCCGGTCCTTGCGCACTGATTTCACCGCGGGATGCCGCTGGAAGCTGTCCATGACCAGATCAAGCGTCTTGCCAAAACTGTCGACGTCCTCCCGGCTGAGCTGCCAGTTGACTCGCGCCACCGGGTAGCCGTAACAATCACGCTTATGCTCCGATAAATCGACACGGCTGGCGGGGTTGGGCAACTGTTCTGTCATGAAGAACAGGTCACCATAATGCGTCCGCCACTCTAGCTGCAAGCGCTGGCAAACGACGCGCCAGCGGATATACCGATCAGTCAGCAGTGCCTTCCAGTGGCAGGCGCGCAGATCGCGCACACCGCGCACGCCGAGAAACTTCATCAGTGCGAGATTCGGCACTTTGCGGCTGTCCAGACCTGGGCGGATGAACAAGGTGTGATTGGGCAGCTCGCGCTCCTGCTGGGTCCGCGGAACGGTGACAAAGCCGGGCAGTGCCTTCACGTCATCGCCGATATCGAAGCCCGAAAAGCTGTGGCCGGCAACCCGCTCGCGAAATACGACCTGCGATATATACGCTGCCGGATGGTCGATCAGGTTACGTCCCAGCCACCAGGCATCCTTGCACAACCCAGGCTCCATCCCGGTGCGGGAATTGAGCAGCAGACGTGGCGTTTCCAGGGCGCCCGCGCTGAGGATAAAGTCCTGCGCATGCACCTGGAAAGTCCGTCCGCCGCTGCCGGCGAGCAGATGGCGCACCGTCCCCGATTCATCGAGCGCCAGTTTCAGGGCAACGGCATTGATCACACAGCGCGCGCGGCCTTGATTGCACCAGTCCAGGACCATGTTCTTGCCACGAAATGGAGACGCATGGAACTGGTACACCTTGTTTTCCAACTTATCGGCTGCCGCAGGCTGCTGCTTCAGTCCTGCTGCTACTGCCGGCACTCCGGAACGGTCTCCACCGCAGAGAAACTCCCAGGCCTTGCTGTAGTGCTCTGCCAGATCGCCGCCGTGAATCGGCCAGCCGCTGTGCGGCACCCAATCACGCTGCTGGAAATCGATCTCATCGAGTTGAGCGCAGACGCCATGCCAGTAAGTCGTCCCGCCACCCACTTCCAGTCCGCGGCTCCGGGGCAGGCGAAACGATCGGCCGACATCCTCGATCTCGACGGGCGGTTCGCCGCGCCTTACCGTTGTCATCGGCCCGGCCTCGATGAGTATCACGTCGACGCCGGCCGCAACCAGGACGCGGGCGACGGACAGCGCGCCCATGCCACTGCCGACGACACAGGTGTGCGCCCGCAGCGAAGTGGCGGGGGCCAATGATCTTCCATCTATCAGCATGGCATAAGTGGCCGGCAGCCCGAGGGAGCCGAACTAGCGGTACCGAAGGCCGGCGGATTTCTTGTGGGAATCAGGACGGCTGTTCCAAGCAAGTCGCATGCCGTCGTGTGAAATCAAGGACCTGCGCAAGGAACAGAGGAAAGTGGAGGGGTCGCTGTAAAGTTTCTCGACAGCACATGCATCATGCAGCCGCACTCTGAACGGGAGGCGCCGACGGTGCGGCAACGGACCGATTGCGCCCGCCCTCCTTTGCCAGGTACAGCGCCTCGTCGGCGCGCTTGAAGGTCAGCTCCGGCCGGGCGCCGCGGACATGCTCGGCGATGCCGATGGAAATCGTGACTCTCAGGTCGGGATCGATGTCGGCAAACCGCATCTGCTCCACCCGTTGCCGGACACGTTCCGCGGAGACCATCGCGCCGCCTGCCGTGGTGTCCGTCAGGACCATGACGAATTCCTCGCCGCCGAAGCGGCCGAAGAAGTCGGTCTGCCGCAGCGCCCCGCCCGCCGCCGCCGATACGCCTTGCAGCACCTTGTCGCCCGCGAGGTGCCCGTAGGTATCGTTGACCTTCTTGAAAAAATCGACGTCGATCACGCAGACGCAGAAACTGGAGCCGTTGCGCAGGCAGCGCTGCGTCTCTTCCTCGATGCGCTCCATGAGGTAGCGCCGGTTGTATACGCCGGTCAGTTCGTCGCGGATCGCCATCTCGCCGATGCGCTTGAGCGCCACTTCGAGTTCCTCGTTCCGCTTTTCAAGCTCATGATTATTGACGCGCAGCTTGTGGCGCAGCCCGCCGATCTTCCCGGCAAGGAAACAGAATTGCGCCAGCGTGACGAACTGCGCCATCCACTGCAGCATCTCCACCTTCCACAGGATTTCATCCGGGCGGAACACCAGCAGCAGGCCGATCACCCCCGCATATCCGCACAGCAGGAACGCGCCGAAATAAGCGAACTCGCGCGTACGGAAGCGGAACATGCCGAAGACCAGCATGGCCATCCCGAGCATCAGGAAAGTGGCGCGCACATCCTGCGCGTAATACATCAGGTAAAGGCCGGAGAAAGTTGCGCACACCAGCTGCGCGCTCGTGAGGCTCGGATCGGCAAAGCGCTTGTTCCATCCGCTGCGGATGAGCGCGTAAAAGCAGACGTGGATGGTAGCGACGATGCCGAGATAGTTGGCGACGATGGCGGCGCTGAAATAGTCCAGTCCCCAACAGGCAAACACAAAGCAGCTGTTCATGGCGTACGCGCCGGCGGCGGTGAAAAAGCGCTTCAGCCTGAGCCGCTGCTCCGGTTCGTCCCTGGGAAAAAGTGCGAAAGATCCTGCCATGGTTGCGCCCCCGCCCCGTTGTCAATGCTGCTCCAAGGATATATTAACTGTTGGTATTTGGTTTTGGGCCAATTGTTTTAATCTTTCGGGCCGGCCTGGATTAATTGAATGGAAATTACTAGGACCTTGCATGCGGGTGCCACTACCAAGAATTGGGTATTGACCGGCGCATCCACCGACAGCAACATGCAAGCCGTTTCGTTTCTTTTCTGCACTCAACAACCTCGATGGACATGGCTCTACAAAAAAAATGCGTCACCAGGCTCGCACTGGCGGCGACCGTTACCGCCCACGCCCTGACCGCCTGCGGAGGCGGCGGCAGCGCCGGGGCTCCCGCCGGCCAGACCGAGGTTCGCCGTGCCCAACCCGCACCCGCGATGAGCAACATGGCGCCCGGACTCACCCTATTTGCCGGCTATACCGGCGGATCGGGGACGCTGGACGGCACAGGGACCAGCGCACGCTTTTCCGGCCCGGTCGGTATCGCAATCGATCCGACAGACAATCTGTACGTCACCGACCAGCGGTCATCCCCGAGCGACCTCGTCCTGCGCAAAATTACGTCGGGCGGCGTCGTGACCACTTCCTCTGCCCAGGAATCGCGGTACAGCGCATTCGACGGTGCCGGGAACCGGTATTTCGCAGTCGGGCACTCCATCGTAAAGGTAGCCCCCGAAGGGACGGCTTCGACCCTGGCGGGCGTGGCGGATTCGAGCGGCATGGTCGACGGCAGCAGGACCAATGCGCGCATGGAAAGGATCGGCAGCATGGTGACGGACAAGACCGGCAACCTGTTCGTCATCAACACCAAGTTCACGTGCCGGGGGACGAAGCCGATCCACTGCGTCAATCACGGCGGGGTTATCCGCAAGATTACGCCCGAAGGTGCAGTGACGACGATCGCGGGCAGTATCGTGGAAGACGTCGAAGCAGTGTCAACGGATGGCATTGGACCGGCCGCCCGGTTCGCTCACCCGTTTGGAATGACCATCGACGCCGGTGGGAACCTGTTTGTTGCCGACTACCAGTCGATCCGCAGGATCTCGCCATCCGGCAGCGTGACGACGCTGCCCAGGGATCCCGCCGTGCCCCGCGGATCATTGATGGGCGACCTCCTGGTGGGCAACGGCGACACGCTCTTTGCCATCGCGGACGGCAAGCTCTACAGGGTTGCGACCACCGGCGTGATGACGCTTGTGGCCGAGTTCACAAGCGCGCGCCTCGGCATCGCTCAGGCCTTTACCGACGAGAGCCTGGTCAGCCTTGCGATGGACAGTGCCGGGAACCTGTTCGTGGCCAGCCACCGCGGCGCGGTCTACAAGCTTGCCCCGGATGGCGCGATCAGCATCTTCGCCGGCATGCCGGGTTTCAATTCGCATGTCGACGGCAAAGGCGAGGCCGCATCCTTCCTGAACGTAACGAGCATTACCGGGGATATCAGCGGCAATCTCTATGTGCTCGACGGGTACCGCAGCATGCGGAAGATCGCACCGGATGGGACAGTGAGCACACTGGGGCCCGCAGACGAGAACGCCGTCGAGGGCCGGCCGCCCGATCCGCGCGGGATTGCGGTTGCACCCGACGGCACCGTATACACGGGCGCCTTCCTGACGGTCCGGAAGCTCTCGAATGACGGCATCTTCACCGATCATGCCGGCGAGCCGCATACCTACGGCGACAAGGACGGCGTCGGGAAGAATGGAACATTCAGTTCGATCCGGAGCATGGTCGCCGACAACGACGGCAACGTCTACGTCGCAGAAGCGCATTCGGTGCGCAAGGTCACGCCGGGCGGGGTCGTCACGACACTGGCCGGCTCCAGCACCGGCGGCAGCGCCGACGGCAAGGGAGCGGCAGCGTTCTTCAATTTCCCCAGCGGCATTGCGCTCGATCCGGCCGGCAATCTGTATATCGCCGATACCGACAACGCCACCGTCCGCAAGCTCGCTCTGGACGGCGCGGTCACCACCGTTGCAGGTTTGTCGTCGGTGCGCGGATTGGTCGATGGCAAGGGAGCGGCGGCGCGCTTCAACAAACCCAAGGACATGACCGCGGATGCGCAAGGCAATGTGTACGTCATTGATAGCGGCACGGTTCGAAAGATCACGCCGGACGGTGTCGTGACGACGATCGCCGGAAGTTCCCAGTTTGCGGGTGCCCGACTGGGAGAATTGCCGGGCAATTTTGCGCGCCTGGGAGGCATCGCCTACCTTGGGGCGAACGTGCTGGCGGTGAGCGATGGGACGAGTGTGTTGAAATTGGCGGTGCCGTGAAGCGGTTTGGCTGGAAGTTGAATGGATAAAGGACGGCAGGCTGGGTAGAGCGGTAGCGGAACCCGTCTTTCCAACCATTGTGGAGCGCATGGTGGGTTTCGCTGCGCTCTACCCACCCTACAGTCCTTGATTCATCACGTTTGCTTATCCCTGCCTGCTCTCCGTCATCTGCCGGCAGTAGTTCGCCATGTTCTCCGGCAGGTTCGGCGGGCAGACGCCGCACTGCCGGTTGCCCGGCACGGCGTAGTCGACGAACTTCGGATACGGCAGGTTCAGGTTCGCCATGATGTCGCGGAATTCTTCGAGCGTCCTGTCGCCGCCTAGGCGCGGATTGCGCTTCTTTTCCTGCGCAATCGACGATACGCGGCGGTCCTTGTAGTCGTGCCCCGGATACACCAGTACATCGTCCGCAAGACTGAACAGTTTTTCGCGCACGCTGTAGTACAGGGCGTCGGTGTCGCCATTCTGGAAATCGGTGCGCCCGCATCCTTCAATGAGCAGCGCGTCGCCGGTGAAGACGCGGTCATTCAAGAGGTAGGCGAAGTGGCCGTCGGTGTGGCCGGGGGTGTGCAAGGGCTGGAACGTGACGCTGCCGACCTGGAATGGCTTGCCTTCTTCGATCCCGACTTCCGTGCAGGGCAGGCGGTCGCAGGCGGGTGAGGCGATCTTGCTGCCGACCGCTTCTTTCAGGTGGCGCGCGGCGGTGATGTGGTCGGCATGGATATGGGTATCGAGCGTGTAGGCGAGCGTGAGGCCGAGGTGTTTGAGTTCGAGCAGGTCGCGCTCCATTGCAGAAACGACCGGATCGATCAGGACCGCAAGGCCGGTCTCTTCGCAGCCGAGCAGGTAGGTGTAGGTGCTGGAGAGCGGTTCGAAAAGCTGACGGAAAATCATGATGCTTCCTTATGGGTTGCTTTGCATGATCGGTCGCAATTCACGTCATTGCGTGGGTCATTATATTGCCCTCGCCTGGCAAATGGTCGGGAAAGGCGGTGAGCCTCCGCCGGTATTTTCGTCTTGCCCTTTCGAAACCGGGCGTGGTGCGCCTAGAAGGACGGCGCGCCCATGCGTTCAGACAAGCGGTCGGCCAGCCTGCGAATTGCCTGGCCCGCCTTTTCCTGCATGGCAGGCGTAGTTTCCTGCGCCAGCAGGCTGACTGCGACACCGGCAACGGCGCGCGTACCTGAGGAATCGAATACCGGGGCACCGAAGCAATGCATGCCCTGGCGAACCTCGCCGTCGTCGATCGAATAGCCGCGTTCGCGGACGCCGGATACTTCCTCGAGGAATGCATCGAGGGTAGGCGTGCCGTCGGGGGTCAGCGCTGGGGGCCAGGAGGCCCCAAACAGGCGGCGGATCTCGTCGTCGGGGAAGGTGCTGAGCATGGCCTTGCCGGTGGCCGTATAGGGCGCCGGCAGGCGCATGCCGGTACGGAAGGTGACGCCCAGCGGGCGGTCGCCGTTGCGGCAGGCGATGTACACGACGCTGGTGCCGTCCAGCACCGACAGTGTGATGGTTTCCTGCGGCAGCACGCTGACCTCGTCCCAGGCGGCAAAGAATTCCCGCGTGATCTCGCTGCGTGCCACGAAGGCGTTGGCCCAGTTCATCACATGCGGACCGAGCGTCATCTGCCCGGTGTCGAGGCGGGTGAGCAGGCGCAGGTGGGCGAGCGTCGCGCAGATCGTGTGCAGGGAGCTCTTGGGTAGTTCAACCTGCCGGGCGAGGTCGGCCAGCGAGATCGGGTCCGGCGATTTCGCGAGCGCGTCGAGCACCTTCGCAGCCTTGATCACGGCCGGGGCGAATGCCTTGTCGGCGGTATCAGAATCGGGGCGGAGCATTGATTGGGCGTCCTCTGTGAAGTCGTCATTGGCGGCCAGTCCGGGCGAGCGGGCCAGGGGAAAGGCTTTCATTGTCGACACATCCGGGCTTCGTTGCAAGTTGTCAGCCTTATACCGGCGCCCCGCGGCAGAGCCGGGAGCCCCGTCTGCCGGGCCCCTGCTCCGCTCACATCACTTGTTCAGGAATGCGCGGATGACCTCGCCTGCCTTGGCGATGTCGGTGATGCCGGCGAGGTGCCCGCCGGGGGAGTCGAGCTCGTAGTACTCGGCGTGCGTGCCGTTGGCCTTGAGCTTCTGCACTTCAGCCTTGGCGTCCTCGGGCGGGAACAGCAGGTCGGTGCGTGCCTGGATGACCAGCGTCTTGGCCTTGATCTTTTTCAGGTCCGGGTCCACGGAGCTGCCCTTGCTGCCGGCCACGAACAACTGGTTGGCCTTGGTCATGTACAGCATGTGGTTGGCGTCGGTCGTCGTGGTCGCGCGCGCCATGCCGGCCGCTTTCAGCGCCTTCTCTGCCATGAAGTCATTGCCGAGCGCGTCCATCGGATTCTTCGACTCGTCGCCCCATTTGTGCCCGAAGGCGGTCTTGATGAACTCCGGGTGGCGTGCGCCGACCAGCACGTTGAAGAACGCCTGGGCGACACCGGTATGCGGTTCCGGACCGCCATAGTAGTTGCCACCCTTCCAGTTCTGGTCCACCTTGATCGGGCCGCTCCAGTTTTCCAGGGCAATGACCGAGTACGGCGACTGGCTGGTCGTCGCATCCACGGCGATCACGCGCTCCACCATGTCCGGATAAGCGGCCGCCCATTCGTAGGACTGCAGGCCGCCCATCGATACCCCGGCCGCGGCCTTGACCTTGCGGATGCCGAGCGAATCCAGCAAGGCCTTTTGCACGCGCACGAAATCGGAGATCGTCACGACCGGGAAGTCCAGGCCGTACGGCTTGCCGGTATCGGGGTTGATGCTGGCCGGGCCGGTGGTGACGGTGACGCCGTCCTTGGAATTCAGGTTGACCAGGGAATCGACGCTGATGACGAAGTACTTGTCGGTGTCGATCGGCTTGCCCGACCCGATGATGCTGTCCCAGTATCCCGGCAGCTTGTCGTCTGCCTTGTACTTGCCGGCCACATGCGAGTTGGCCGAGTAGAAGTGGGGCACGAGGATAACGTTGTCCTTCGCTTCATTGAGCTTGCCATAACTCTCCCAGCCTACCTTCAGGTCCTTGATGGTCTTGCCGCCGACCGTGGTGTAGGCCGGCATGCTGAAGGTGTTTTTCTGGACAATGCCGTCGTAGGCGAAGGCGCTGCCCGCAAGGGCGCCGGCCAGCAAGACTGCGAGGAAATGCTTTTTCATTGTTTTCATTCTTTGTCTCCTAAAAAGTACAACGGTTGCTACTCCTGACGATGAGTCCTTATTGCTGCCCGCCGAGCCGGGCGACAGGTACTGCCGCGCCACTCGCCTTCCGTGCCGACGCGCGCTGTCGCCAGGCGACCAGCTCGCCGACGATGCCGCGCCGGAAGGCCAGCACGCAGACGATGAAGATGAAGCCGGTGACGATCGTGACCGATTCGCCGATGGTACGGAACCACTCGATGTTGGTCAGCACCGCCATCCAGTTGCCGAAGTCGCCGAGCTTGTTTTCCAGCGCGATGATCAGCACCGCGCCGACGATCGGGCCGGTGAGCGTGCCGAGGCCGCCGACCAGCGTCATCAGCACCACCAGGCCGGACATGCTCCAGTGCACATCAGTCAGCGTTTCAAAGCCGAGCACTACGGTTTTAGTAGCGCCCGCAAGACCGGCGAGGGACGCGGACAGCACGAAGGCGAGCAGCTTGTACTTGTCGGTGTCATAGCCCAGCGAGATCGCGCGCGGCTCGTTTTCCTTCACCGCCTTGAGCACTTGGCCGAAGGGCGAATGCACGGTACGCACGATCAACGCGAAACCGGCGATGAAGATCGCCAGCACCACGTAGTACAGCGTCAAGTCATCGCCGAGGTCCACCATGCCGAGCAGCTTGCCGCGCGGCACGCCCTGCAAGCCGTCCTCCCCGCCGGTGAACGGCGCCTGCAGGCAGACGAAGAACAGCATCTGCGCCAGCGCCAGGGTGATCATCGTGAAGTAGATGCCCTGGCGGCGAATGGCGAGGCCGCCCATCACCAGGCCGATCAAGGCCGCCGCCGCCACGCCGGCAATGAGGCCGAGCTCGAACGGCCAGCCCATGACCTTGATGGTGTGGCCGGCGATGTACCCTGCCCCGCCGAAGAAGGCGGCATGCCCGAAGGACAGCAGGCCGGTGAAGCCGATCAGCAGGTTGAATGCGCACGCGAACAACGCGAAGCACAGCACCTTCATCAGGAACACCGGGTAGACGAAGAACGGCAAGGCCAGCGCAGCGGCGAAGGCGATTGCATAACCAACTTTCCTGTTCATCCTATGTCCCCTCTTATTTCTCTTTACCAAACAGACCGGCGGGCCGGATCATCAGCACGATCGCCATGATGATGAACACCACGGTGGCCGACAGCTCCGGATAGAACACCCGCGTAAAGCCCTCGATCACGCCCAGCCCGAGGCCGGTAAGGATCGAGCCCAGGATCGAACCCATGCCGCCGATCACCACCACCGCGAACACCACGATGATCAGGTTGGAGCCCATCAGCGGCGACACCTGGATCACGGGCGCGGCCAGCACGCCGGCAAAGGCTGCCAGCGCGACGCCGAAGCCGTAGGTCAGGGTCACCATCAGCGGCACGTTGATGCCGAAGGCTTCGACCAGCTTCGGGTTTTCCGTGCCGGCGCGCAGGTAGGCGCCGAGCTTGGTCTTCTCGATCACGAACCAGGTGGCCAGGCAGACCACGATGGAGGCCACCACGACCCAGGCGCGATACTTCGGCAGGATCATGAAACCAAGGTTGAATGCCCCGCCCAGTGCTTCAGGCACCGAGTACGGCTGGCCGGAGACGCCATAGAAGGAGCGGAACAGGCCTTCGAGCATGAGCGTGATGCCGAAGGTCAGCAGCAGGCCATACAAATGGTCCAGCTTGTAGAGCCAGCGCAGCATGGTCTTTTCGATGATGATGCCGAAGATGCCCACCAGGATCGGGGCCAGGATCAGCATCAGCCAGTAATTGATTTCGAAGTAGTTCAATCCCATCCAGGCGAAGAACGCACCCATCATGTACAACGCGCCATGCGCGAAGTTGATGACGTTGAGCAGGCCGAAGATGACCGCGAGGCCGAGCGACAGCATCGCGTAGAACGAACCGTTGACGAGGCCGAGCAAAAGCTGGCTCAACATTGCTTGCAGAGGAATGCCGAAGATTTCCATAGCACTAATCCGTGGTCGGCCGGTATCCGGACGAAGGGAAAAAACGGGCGCGCCGTACAGGCGCACCCTAAGGAGATCACGCGCCGGGGAAAATGACGTACCCCGGCCCGCGACCGCTGGAGACGTTTACTTCCACAGAGAACACTTCGATTCGGCCTTGGTCGCGAATGCCTGGTCGCCCGGGATGGTCTGCACCACCTTGTAGTAATCCCACGGATACTTGGACTCGGACGGCTTCTTCACTTCCATCAGGTACATGTCATGCACCATGCGGCCGTCCTGGCGGATGACGCCGTTCTTGGCGAAGAAGTCGTTGATCTTGGTCTTCTTCAACTGCGCCATCACTTTGTCGGCATCGTCGGTGCCGGCTGCCTTGACGGCATTCAGGTACTGCGTGGTGGCGGAGTAGTCGGCTGCCTGGAGCAGCGAGGGCATCTTCTTCATCTTTTCGAAGTAGCGCTTGGACCACTTGCGGGTGTCGTCGTTGAGGTCCCAGTACCAGCCGTCGGTCAGGTACATGCCCTGCGTCAGGTTCAGGCCGAGCGAATGCACATCGTTGATGAACATCAGCAGGCCGGCCAGCTTCATCGACTTGTTGATGCCGAACTCGTTGGCTGCCTTGATCGAGTTGATCGTGTCGCCGCCGGCGTTGGCCAGGCCGAGGATCTGCGCCTTGGACGATTGCGCCTGCAGAAGGAAGGACGAGAAGTCGGAAGCGGACAGCGGGTGCTTCACGCTGCCCAGCAGCTGGCCGCCGGCGGCCTTCACCACGTCGGAGGTATCTTTTTCAAGCGAGGCGCCGAACGCATAGTCGGCGGTCAGGAAGTACCAGCTCTTGCCGCCCTGCTTCACGATCGCCGAGCCGGTGCCTTTTGCCAGCGCCACGGTGTCGTACGCATAGTGCACGGTGTACGGCGTGCAGTCCTCGTTGCTCAGGCGAGCGGTGGCGCCGCCGATGGCCATGAAGACTTTCTTCTTTTCCGCGGCGACCTTCGCCATCGCCAGGTTGGTGCCCGAGTTGGTGCCGCCCACGAGCATGTCCAGGCCTTGCTGGTCGAACCATTCGCGCGCCTTGGAGGCGGCGATGTCGGCCTTGTTCTGGTGGTCGGCCACGAGGAACTCGACCTTCTTGCCGTTGACCGCGCCGCCAAGATCGGCGATCGCCATCTTGATTGCCTCGGCGCCGCCGGCGCCGTCGATGTCGGCGTACACGCCGGACATGTCGGTGATCAGGCCGATCCGGATGACATCGCCGGAGACCTGCGCCGAAGCGCTGGCGGAAATGCCGACGGCCAGCGTGGATGCGACAGCCAGGGTGATTGCCTTGATTTTCGAATTCATGTTACTTGTCTCCTTCGACTTGAATGGGTATTGAACGACTCAGACGCCGAGCAGCTCGTTGAGCACGGGCATCTTCGACTCCAGCTCGGATGAAGCGAAGGTCTCGACGATCTGACCGTGCTCCATCACGTAAAACCGATCCGCCAGCGGTGCGGCGAAACGGAAATTCTGTTCGACCATGACGATC
>Ga0196970_1001507_pt1 | contig 15186 bp, 13 predicted proteins | sample S1v_513CmetaG_FD_148672 | JGI IMG/M metagenome (GOLD analysis project Ga0196970, IMG submission 148672) | Soil microbial communities from Anza Borrego desert, Southern California, United States - S1+v_5-13C | ecosystem: Environmental > Terrestrial > Soil > Desert | place: USA: California...
CCTCGGTGGAGGGCTCCTCGACCATGACGGGCTGGAAGCGGCGCTCCAGCGCGGCGTCCTTCTCGACGTGCTTGCGGTACTCGTCAATCGTAGTGGCGCCAATGGCCTGCATTTCACCGCGGGCCAGAGCAGGCTTCAGGATGTTTGAAGCATCAATCGCACCTTCGGCAGCGCCAGCACCGATGATGGTGTGCAGTTCATCGATAAACATGATCACGTTGCCGGCCTGGCGGATCTCCTCCATGACCTTCTTGAGGCGCTCCTCGAACTCGCCGCGGTACTTGGAACCGGCCACCAGGGAAGCCAGGTCGAGCGAAACGACCCGCTTATCCTTCAGCAGCTCCGGCACGCGGCCGTCGTTGATGCGCTGGGCCAGGCCTTCGACAATGGCGGTCTTGCCGACGCCAGGTTCGCCGATGAGGCACGGGTTGTTCTTGGTGCGGCGGGAGAGGATCTGAATGACACGCTCGATCTCCTTCTCGCGGCCGACGACCGGGTCCAGCTTCGCCTCACGGGCGTACTGGGTCAGGTCACGGCCGAACTGGTCGAGCGTGGAGGTATTTGACTTGCCGGGCTTCGCCTTGGCACCGCCGCCCTGCGGAGCGTTCCCCTGCGGGTGCGGCACGCCGCCCAGCAGATGGATGACCTGGTTGCGAACCCGCTCCAGTTCGGCACCCAAATTCTGCAGCACCTGCGCCGCCACGCCCTCGCCCTCACGAATCAGGCCGAGGAGGATGTGTTCGGTGCCCACGTAGTTATGCCCGAGGAGCCGGGCCTCTTCAATGGCCAGCTCCACCATGACTTTCTTGGCGCGGGGCGTAAAACCAATTTCGCCCCGGGTCGAAGCCGAGCCCTTGCCGATCATCTTTTCGACTTCGGCGCGGACCTGCTCAAGCTGAATGCCGAGGCTCTGCAGCGCCTTGGCAGCAATGCCTTCACCCTCACGAATCAAACCGAGCAGCAGGTGCTCCGTGCCCACGTAATCGTAGTTGAGCCGCCGAGCTTCGTCCTGTGCCAGCACAATGACCCGCTGGGCCCGTTCGGTGTACCGACTGAACATCTAGCATAACCCCCTTACTTATCCAGACGTTTGATCGCATCCATTACCTTCTCTTTCGTGACTCCCAGCGAGGTGAGCACCTCCAGAATCACACCGTGCTGCTCGAGCAGGAAGCCCAGCAACACATGCTCCGGTCCGATGAGCGGCTGCCCCACCATGGTGGCGGCGGCTTGCGCCCGCTGCCGGTAGACCTGTTCGGCGGTCGGCAGCATGCCGATGGCGTCGGGGTCGTCAGGTGCGCCGAGCCCTGGCGTCAACTTTGCTTCGACCGCTTGTCGCGTACTTTGTAGGTCGAGCCCGAGGTCGGTCAAGATACGGCTGACTGATTCATCCAACATCAATCCGAGAAAGAGCTGCTCCCGCTGGATGAACGGGAAACCAAGCCGTTTGGCTTCCTGCTGGGCCAGTTTCACAACACGCCCGGTTTCGGGTGTAACCGAGGCCATGGGCTTCACCTCTTCGCTAGGACCCCAGTCGGGTGCGGAGCAGCGTGGCCCGTTTAGCATCGCGGTCCAGCGGGTTCAGTTCGCGCCCTTCGGCCTTTTGCAGGAATGCGGGCTGCATGGCGATCATCAGCTCGTTGAGTGTGCGGTGGGTCAGGCGGGGGAACATACCCATTTCAATGCCCAGGCGGACATCGGACAACAGTTTCATCGCCTCTTCGGAGGAGATGACTCTGGCCGAAGCAAGAATGCCGTAGGCACGGCCAATACGGTCCTCCAACTGCAGGGGCATTTCACCGTGCAGATGAAGCCGTGCTTGCTTCTCAGCCTCGACCACCTTGAGAACCAGCCCCTCCAGCGCCTGAATGATCTCCTCTTCCGCCTTGCCCAGACTGGTCTGGTTGGAGATTTGGAAAATGTGGCCGGCGGCGTTGGTGCCTTCGCCATAGAGTCCCCGCACCACAAAGCCCAACTGCGACAGTTGGTGGAAGAGGCCGCCCGCCTGCTGGGTCAGCACCAGGCCGGGCAGGTGCATCATGACCGAGGCCCGCAGGCCGGTGCCCACGTTGGTGGGACAGGCTGTAAGGTACCCCTTCTGGGCGTGGAAGGCGTAATTTAGCTTCTGCTCCAGTGCGTCATCGACCAGCGAGGCGATGCGCCAGGTCTCCTTGAGCTGGAGCCCGGGCGCCAGGCACTGAATGCGCAGGTGATCTTCCTCGTTGACCATGATTGAAATCGATTCATCTTCCGAAATGGCCACGGCCTTGCCGCGAGCCTGCTGGGCCTGTTGCGGGCTGATTAGGTGTTTTTCAACCAGCACCTGCCGGTCCAAGGCCGGCGTTTCGGCGAGGTGGAACAGTTCTACCCGGGAAGCGAGGCCGACCAGGTTGATTTCCCGGACGCCGGCTTCCACTAGGCGGATAAGCTCGTTGGCCTGCGCTTCATTCATTTGATGAGGGAAGGGCAGATTGGTTACGTTGCGGGCAAGCCGAATCCGAGAAGAGAGCACCACTTCGGCGCTGGGGCCGGTGGCATCTGTCCACTTGCTCGCAGGTTGGCTAACCAATTTATTCCATACCACTGCCGTCACCCCCTGCCTGGATCTGGCTTTCCATTTGTTTGATTTGGTCGCGCAGACGGGCTGCCTCTTCGTAGTTCTCCGCGTGGATCGCGACCTGCAGGTCCTGCCTCAGTGTTGCCAGTTCCCGCTTTTTCCGAACGATGCCGCCCGTCCGCTTGGGCGCCTTGCCGGTGTGGACGGTGGTGCCCTGAATTCGCTTAATGAGCGGATTCAGGTACATCTCCAACTGGTCGTAACACTGGGCGCAACCGAGGCGTCCGCCATCGGCAAACTGGCTGTATGTCATGCCGCAATTTTTACAGGTGGGTTCCACCTGTTGCTGCGGCGCTGTACGCGCCCCTGCGAACGAATCCTGCCCCAAAAAGCTGGAGAGGAGCTGTTGAATCGACAGGTTGGGAAAGGAGAAGCCCATTTGCCCCTTTTCGTGCGCACAGACTTCGCACAGGTGGGCTTCCTGCTTCTCGCCGTTGATGACCGTGGTCGTATGGAAGACCGCCGGCCGCTGCCCACAGTTATCGCACTGCATGCCTTTGCACCCCCTGACTTAGACCCTCTCGGCATGGGCCGGTCAAGATTAGGCCCACGCCTGACGGGTTACGGCACCCATTGAGGGTGCCTAGAACCGCAGGACTGCCAGAATCATCGCCTTGAGCAGATTGGCGCGGACCATGTCCCGGTAGGGGAGTTCCAGCGCAATCGTCTCACGGTGGATGGCGGCCTGCATGATGGCGGCTTCGCGTTCATCAATAATGTTCTGCTCATGGAGCCTGAGAATGTAGCCCCAGGCCTCGTCTTGTGACAAATGGGCGCCGATCTGCCGCTGAATCAGGTCGTGTAGTTCGTCGCCCGCTTCCAGGTTGAGACGGGTGATGCGAATGTATCCACCACCTCCCCGGCGACTCTCGACAATGTACCCGCGCTCCGAAGTAAACCGGGTGGCCAGCACGTAGTTGATTTGCGATGGGGCGCAGCCGAACTGTGCAGCCAGCGTGGCCCGCTGGACCTCAGCCACACCCGAATCGCCCATCATGTGCTTCAGGAACTGTTCGATATCGTCTGCAAGGTTGGCCATAGATTCACCACCGCGTTCCTGATCTTTTTTGACCTTCCTTTTTCAGATTACGCATCGGGCGGATGATCGGCAATTGCCAATAGGGCCGGTTTTGCCCGAGTACGGGCGAAAATCTCGATCAATCTTGGCCGAAGCTCGTCTACTGACGTTTTTTGACCAATCTCGCAGGCGGACGCCTCCGCCTACTAGGAGTCTGCCCCGATGACGCAATCCAATAAACACAGAAGGCGGAGTGGACATTGCCACTCCGCCTGTATCGTTGTCAGCCTCAGCCGGTGTGAGGAAGTGTCTTGGCCACCACAAAGAAGCCCGGGGCAGGTACATAACCAAACTTGCGGTTTACCGCCAGCATCGGGGCGTTGGCTGAGTGATTATTGGTGCGCACATACGGTGCGCCCTTCGCCTTGGCATACTGCAGCGCCACAACCTTGATGGCCGTGGAGAGCCCGCGCCCACGGTAGGGCCGTTCCACGGCGGTCAGGCCGTGGTACATGCCGCCGCTCTCCATAACCTGCAGGTCAGCCATGGCGGCCCAGGTGTCACCGTCCACCGCTACAATCACGTTCATCGGGTCAAAGTGCGGGTCGGACTCGACGAACTTCTTCCACAGGTCGAAGTCCGGCAGCGGGCGCTGGCCAAAGACCGGTACGTCCCGCATCATCAGGGTAATCAGGTCGTAGTAGCGGCGGAAAAGCTCGTCGCCGGAAACCAGGTCGGCCAAGTGGGCAAAGCGAATGCCGCTGGCTTCAGCCTTTCGAACCGCTTCCTCCTGCCAATCGGAAGGCGCCCAGTCCGTGAGCTGCAGTGTCGACTCGAAGAGATGCTGCTCCTTGACCCACCCCCGCCGCTCGGCCCATGCCAGGGCTTCGGGCAGGTCTTCCCTGACCGTGGTCTCCAGGCGGGTGGCGCCCTGGTTCAGCGCCCAGTCCTCAAGGGCGTTGTACAAGGACCGCCCGGCGCCAAGGTGCCGGTAGGGCATATCAACACGCACCCGCAGCCCAAAACAGCCGGCGGGCATTTCAAGCCCCCGGTAGCTGGTGCCGAAGGCCACCAACTCACCGTCGGCATTCATGGCACCAAGGCGGAAGTGGGGCATATCGGCCGGCCGGAGCGACTCCGAACGCTGCATCTCCTCCAGGGTTGTCCCTTCGACTTCCTGGCTGTTAATGATATCGACAAGGCGCGGGAAATCTGCGGGCGTCATCGGACGAATCTTGAATGACATCGGATCGGGCCTCCTTTAGCCGTACGAAAATAATGACGCTCTAACTATCGTGGAAGTTCCAAAAAACAGAACGCACTTTCGGCCTTGTCAGGGCTGAAAGTGCGTTATCCACAGCTACAGTACTTCGTAAATCAGACACTTTAGGTAGTGGCTCTCGTCATACCCCACCACAATCGGGTGATCAAGGCCCTGCGCCCGCTCCTCCACCAGGCGGAGCCGGCGGTGCGCATCGTAGGCCGCGTCGGCCACCACGGCCTTGAACAGGTCCGACTTCATGTGGTACGAGCAGGAGCAGGTAATCAAGAATCCGCCTTCCGGAATCATACGCATGGCCCGCAGGTTGATTTCCTTGTAGCCGCGCACGGCGCCTTCCAGGCTCGCCTTGTTCTTGGCAAAGGCCGGCGGGTCGAGCACAATCACGTCGAACTTCTCCTGGGCCGCCTCCATCTGCCGCAGAATGTCGAACGCGTTGCCCTCACGGGTGGTGAGGCGGTCGCTCAGGCCGTTCAATTCGGCATTCTCCTTCACCGAAGCCAGGGCATCCGCCGAGGCATCAACAGCGATGACCTCCCGGGCGCCCGCCACCAGGGCGTTCAGCGAGAAGCCGCCCACGTTGCTGAAGCAGTCCAGCACCCGGGCGTTCTTGGCGTAGGGGCGAATGGCCCGGCGGTTGTCGCGCTGGTCTAGGAAGTAGCCGGTCTTCTGACCATTTGCCACATCGACCACGACCTTGAGGCCGTTTTCCGGAATGATCAGCCTCGGGTCGAACTCGCCCCGCAGGTAGCCCTTGTGCTGCTTGAGCCCTTCCAGTTCGCGCACCGGCACATCGTTTCGCTCGTAAATGCCCCGGGGGGCGATCAGCTCATCCAGAATCTCGACGATTTCGGGCAGCCACCGGTCGATGCCCAGGGCGAGCGCCTGGATGACCAGGATATCATCGAACTTGTCGACGATGAGCCCCGGCACGAAGTCGGCCTCGCCAAAGACGACCCGGCACGCCGTCGTGTCGGGCAGAAGCCTCTGGCGATACTGCCACGCCTTGGTCAGGCGCCGGCGGAAGAACTCCTTGTCAATCTGCTCGTCGTGGTGGGTCAGCATGCGCACGAGAATCTGCGATGCGGGGTTAATGTAGCCCCGGCCCATAAAGGTGCCCCGTCCGTCGACGACGGTGACGATATCGCCGGGGTTGTAGTCGCCGGTAATGCGATGGACCTCGCCCTGGAATACCCAGGGGTGGCCCTCGGCAATGCGCTGGGTCTTGCCCCGCGCCAGATGTACTACGGCCATACGCGCCATATGTAAAGTATCCTCCTCGGTCAGCTTCTGTACATATCATACCCGATGTGCGTCCCGATTTCCTGGGCACCCTACATTTCGAAAGGGGGCATTCAGGAATGGCAGACAAATCGCATGTGCGGTTCAAGAATCAGCGCAACGAAGAGCCCGAAACGATCGACACAACCGTGACGGGGAACCACCCGCAGGGGAACTACCTGAACGGCGGCAAAATGGGGCTGCCTAACCCAGACCAGTCCCGAGATATCTGGATTGAGCAGGAGGACCAGGCCAAGCAAGGCATGGCCCGGCGTGACGATCTTTCCAAGGCCCAGGCTGCGCCGGGGCACCCGTACATCCGGGACTCCCGGGGCGGGGGCGAATCGCAATAAGACTGCAAACTCGCCCTCGACCGAGGGCGAGTTTTTACGTATGCTCCGCCGCCTCGGCCTTCATACGAGCCAACACCTCGGGCGGTGAGACCATCCGGCAGATGAGCCGGGCCAGGGTGCGCACCCGCTCGGGGTCAGTATCGGGGCCATGCCGTTCCCAGCCCTTGTCCACAAGCACGAGAATCGCCCACGCCGTCGTGTCGACATCGATGTCCGGCCAAGTCAGGCCCAGATCACGGGCCTGACTCAGCCCGTCGGCCAGTCGTTCGTGCACCTGTTGGCGGGCATCGCTAACCTGTTTGGCCAGGTCGGGCTCGTGTGTGAGCAGCTCCTGCAGGGCAGTGGCCAGCCGGAACTCACGACGGCGGGCAGAGTGCCGCTCCAGCAGGCTGACCAGTTTCTCCTCGGGATCCCCCTTCAGCCACTGGGGAGTGGCCGGGAGAAACTCCTCAATGCGGTTGTGCAACAGGGCCATAAGGACCTGGCGCTTATCAGTGAAGTAACGGTAGAACGTCCCGACAGCCACGCCGGCGTGCCGGGCGATCTCCTTGGCAGTCGTTTTATCGTAGCCGTGCTCGGCGAACAGCGCCTGCGCACTGTCAAGCAGGGCCTGCCGCTTGTGGAGCGCACGGTCTTGCTGCGGCACCACCGGGAAATCGCCGGCGAGTAATTCGCTGTCCTGCTCATCGGGCATGCAACACACCTACTTTCTCCAGGATCTTAACATGAACTCGGGTTCATGTTCTACCTTGACATGTAGAATTTTAGATGCGAAACTTGACCCCAGGTTCATATTCTAGAGGGAGATGAGTCGGTTGGCTACCAATGTCGCACCCGCCAACGTGGGGCTGGCGGAGTCCCTGCCTTCGAAGCAAAAGTGGGTCATACTGATCGGTCTCGTGATTACGCTCTTCCTGGCCGCGCTGGACGGCACCATCGTGTCGACCGCCCAGCCGGCCATTATCCGGCAGTTCCACGGCATTGACCTGATTTCCTGGGTCACCAGCGGCTATTTGCTGGCCAGCACGGCCATGGTCCCCATTCTGGGCAACCTTTCGGACCTGTACGGCCGCAAGATCATCATCATGACGTCGACCGTTGTCTTCCTGGTCGGCTCAGCCCTGTGCGGCGCCGCCTCCAGCATGATGTTCCTCATTTTCGCCCGTGTGCTGCAGGGCGCCGGTGCCGCCGGCATTACCGCCATCTCCTTTGCGGTCATCGCCGACCTGTGGGTGCCCGCCGAACGGGCCCAGATTTCCGGCATCATCTCCAGCGTTTTCGGCCTGGCCGGCGTGGTCGGCCCCTTCGTGGGCGGCTGGCTGACCGACAACGTCAGCTGGCGGGCGGTCTTCTACGTCAACGTGCCGATTGGCATTATCGCTCTGGCCTTCGTCGCCCTGAAAATGCCCAAGCTCGCCAGCGGCGTCAAGTCCACGGTCGACTGGCTGGGCGTGACGTTGCTGCTGACCACGGTCGTGCCCTTCCTGCTGGCCCTTACGCTGGACAAGAACAGCTTCGCCTGGACTTCGCCCCTGATTCTCGGCCTCTTCAGCGTGGCGGCTGTGGGCCTGGTGCTCTTCCTCCTGGTAGAGTCGAAGGTGGCCCGCCCGCTGATTCCCCTGCATCTGTTCAAAAACAAGACCTTCACCGTGGCCGCCGCGGGTTCGTTCCTCTTCGGCTCCGGTTTCTTCGGCTCTATCATGTACCTGGCCATGTTCCTGGTGGGTGTCAACGGCATTTCGGCGACCCGGGCCGGCAGCACGCTGATGCCCATGATGGTCGGCATGGTGGCCGGCGCTGTTCTGTCATCGATCATCGCCCAGAAGACCGGGCGCTATAAGTACCTGATTCTCGGGGGCTTCGTCATTACCACCATCGGCATGTACCTCATGTCGACCATGACGGCCGACACGACGCTGTCGCAGGTGATCTGGCGGATGGTCTTCCTGGGCTGCGGCATCGGTCCGATCATGCCGTTGATCGGCCTTGCTGTCACCAACTCGGTGCCTGTTCATGAGATGGGCGTCGCCACTTCCACCCGCTCCTTCTTCCAGTCCATCGGCCAGACGCTGGCGGTCTCCATTTTCGGCGTGATGCTCTCCGCCAACCTGACGGCGCAGATGGATATTCACCTCCAGCCGGTCCGGGCGGAGCTGCCGACGGCGTTCGCCTCTCAGTTTGACACCGCGCAGCTTAAGAACCAGATTGGCGCCGGCGAAGGCAGCGAAGCCAGCACCGCCGACATCGGTCCCATGATCAAGGCGGAGATTGCCAAGGGCTTCGCCACCGCCCGCGAGCAGCTCGCCCTTGCCATTGAGAAGGATGATGCCGCCGCCCAGCAGGCCCTGCTGGCCAACCCGCTCATGCCCGAGCAGCTCAAGCAATTCCTGAAGCCCGGCGCGTTCGACGCCGCCGTTGCCCAGCAGATGGATGCCCAGTATGTGCAGCTCGAACAGGCGCTCAAGAGCGGCCAGCCCGCGGCGGTTGCCGCGATTGTGGCCAATCCCCAGACGCCCGATGCGCTGAAGCAGGCCCTGGGCGCTGTGCCGCCCGCGGCCCTGCAGAACCAGCAGACGGTGGCCGGCCTGCTGGCCCAGTTCAAGCAGCAGATGGCCGCACAAAAACCCGCCGCCGTGGCGGCTGCCCGAGCCCAGGCGCTGAAGGCCGCGCTGGCCGGGCTCGACCAAGCGGAACCTGCAGCCAAGCAGCAGGGCGAAGAGGTGGGCGCCAAGGTGAGCCGGGCGATCAAGGAATCGTTCGCTGGGGCCACCACCCCGATCTTCGCGACGGGCATGGGCATCATCGCCCTGGGCTTCCTAATGACGCTCCTGCTGCCCGAACTGCCCCTACGCAAGCGCGAGGGCGCCGAGGCAGCCCACGCTGTCGCACACTAAAAACGTCGGGCCCCGGGCCGCCAACAAGGCGGTGCCCGGGGCCTGATCCATTGTGGGGACTTGCATTTTGCGAATGTCGGAAAGATCATGAAAGGCAGGAATGGCGTAAAGGAGGATCGTTCACATGCGGAAGCTCTTTCGTGCGCACGATGGTCGCATCCACCTCTTTTGGCGGCTCCTGTCCTACACCTTCTTCTACATGGCACTCATGGCCGTCGCCATGTTCGTGCAAGAGAAGGTCTTGCATCAGCCCCGCACCACGATTGCCGGCGCCTTGTTCTACATAGGCGTTATGGTGACTGGCACCTGGTGGCTCACGCGGACCTTCCGCAGGCGGGCGGACAGGCGCCCCTGGGGCGGCATGGCGCTGCCTTCCTTGCGCGGCGGAAACACTGGCTTGCTGCTGCTGGGCTTTACGGCCGGCCTGGTGCTCTTCGGACTGGTCTTCGGGGTCGAGCTGTACGCCGGACTGCTGGAGGTTACCGGCTTTGAGGCCGCCCGCAGCGGCCTGTCCGGGGCGATAACCTTTCTGGTCGCCGGCCTGCTCTATGATCTGACGCCCGGATTCACCGAAGAGGTGGTCATGCGGGGTTACTGGTTCCAGAACATCGGCGAAGGGCGCCCGGTCTGGATTTCCACGGTAATCATGGGCATCTTCTTCGCCTTGATGCATTTTGGCGAGATTGGCCCCCGTATGCTGATCTTCATCCCCTCGGTCCTGATCATCTCCACCGCACTGGTGATGACCAGGCTGCTAACCGGGTCACTCTGGCTGGCCATTGGCTGGCACACGGCCTGGAACTTCGCGCAGCATTACGTCTTTGGCGTTTCGGCTGTGGGCCTCGAGCTGCATCCCTGGGTCGCCGTGAAACTGACCGGCCCGGCCTGGCTGGTCGGCGCCCCGGGCATGCCGGAGGAAGGCCTGGTGGGCATCGCGGCTGAACTGCTGGGCGTGGCGCTCCTTCTGGGCTGGATGGCCTGGCGGCGGAAGCGCATCGACTGGCGGGCGGTACTGACGCCGGAAGGGCACCTGGAGACGGCGCCGGCTCCGCAGCGGCTCTCGGCCTGAGAAGCAAGAGGCGGTGCCTCCCGTGTGGGGGCACCGCCTTCTTGCTGCTTTAGTCTTCGTCGGCCTTCCGGTTGGCCGCCGCCGCATCGATGATCGGCTTGGCGACAATCGCCGGGACCTCGTCGTACCGGTCGAACTCGAAGCTGAACTCGCCGCGGCCCTGGGTCATCGACCGCAGGTCGATGGCGTACCGGGCCATTTCGCTCAGGGGCACCGTGCCCTTGACGACCTGGTGGCCGTCGCCCGTGGGCTCCATGCCGGCAATGCGGCCGCGCTTCTTGTTCAGGTCGCCCATGATGTCGCCCATGTACTGGTCGGGCACCCGGACTTCGATCTTCATGATCGGCTCGAGCAGAACCGGCTTGGCGTTGTTGAAGGCCGTGCGGAACGCATTGCGGGCCGCAATCTTGAACGCCATTTCTGAGGAGTCGACGTCATGGTAGGAGCCGTCAAGCAGCGTGCAGCGGACGCCCTGAACCGGGTAGCCGGCGATAACGCCATCCACCATGGTCTCCTGGACACCCTTATCAACCGCAGGACGGTAGTTGAGCGGAATGGCACCGGCGAAAATCCGGTCGACGAACTCGTAGTTGCCCTCGAAGAGGGGCTCGATTTCGATTTTGCAGTGGCCGTACTGGCCGCGGCCGCCGGACTGCTTCTTATGCTTGTACTCGGCCTGCGCCTTGCCGCGAATCGTCTCCTTGTAGGAGACCTTCGGCTCGGTGGTGGTGGCGTCAACGCCGAACTTCCGCTTGAGGCGGTCGACCATGACATCCACGTGGGTTTCGCCCAGACCGGAGACGATGGTCTCGGCGGTGACGGGGTCACGGCGCACGGTGATGGTCTGATCCTCTTCGGCGAGGCGGGCGAGGCCGGAGCCGATCTTTTCTTCGTCGCCCTTCGCCTTCGGATGGACGGCGACCGAGAAGACAGGCGTCGGGAACTCGACCGGGGTAATGCTGAACTGATGGGTTTCATCGGTCAGGGTGTCGTTGGTCTGGGTCACGTTCAGCTTCGCCACGGCGACGATATCGCCAGGTCCCACTTCGGTGACCGCATCCTGGCCCTTGCCCTTGGGAATGAACATGTGCGAGAGCTTTTCGGTCTTGCCCTTCGCAACGTTATAAACCACCGTGTCGTTCTTCAGGTAGCCCGAGAAGACCCGCATAATCGTCATGCGGCCGACAAACGGGTCGGCGGTGGTCTTGAAAACGAGGGCGCTGAACGGCGCCGACTCGTCGGCCTTTCGCGTCACTTCGTCGCCGTTGGCGTCGGTGCCGGTCACCGCAGCCACATCAGCGGGCGAGGGGGCGTACTCGACAATGGCGTCCATGAAGAGCGCCGTGCCGAAGTTCTTGCCGCCGGCGCAGACGAAGACGGGAACGATCTGGCCGTTGGCAACACCCCTCTTGGTGCCCATGACGAGTTCTTCGTCGGAGAGGGCGCCTTCTTCGAGGAACTTCATGGTCAGTTCATCGTCAGCTTCGGCGGCCAGTTCAGTCAGCTTCTCGCGAATCTCGTCGATTCGGCCCTTGAAGCTGGCGGGCACATCCGTCTCCTTGACTTCCTTGCCGGCGAAGGTGTAGGCCTTGCCGTGAATCACATCCACGATGCCCTTGAAATCGGCCTGAGAACCGATGGGCAGGTGGAAGGGAATAACGCTGCGACCGAAGGCGTGCTCCAACGAGGCCAGCGCCTTGTCGAAGTTCGCATTTTCACGGTCCATCTTATTGACGACGGCCATACGGGCCACGCCAGCCTTGACTGCATGCTTGTAGGTCAGTTCGGTGCCGACTTCCACACCGGCGACGGCGTCAACGACGGTGACCGCCGTTTCCACCACGCGCAACGCTGCTTTGACTTCGCCTACGAAGTCAAAATAGCCCGGGGTATCCAGCAGCGTGAATTTGTGGCCCTTCCATTCCAGGGGCGCGATGCCCGCAGAAATGGAGACCTTCCGCCGGATTTCCTCGGGGTCGAAGTCCATGGTGCTGTTGCCTTCGTCCACGCGGCCCAGCCGATCGATCGCCCCGGCGGTGAAGAGCATCGCTTCGGCCAGCGACGTCTTTCCGGCACCGCCGTGGGCAATTAGGGCCAGGTTACGCACCTTCTCAACAGGGAATCTTTTCAACTCCATCTCCTCCTCAGCGGTTGATGGAACTGGGCTGGTCGGGAGCCCCGTGTAGGACTCGATTTCCCTGGTATGTCCGAAGGGGGCTCAAAAGCGCACCGCCGAGACGGTGCGCCACTTACTGGCCAGCCGTGCAGTCAGTCCGGCTAACGAGATTCTTGAGGTTCCCGCAACAGGTCGGCAATCTGTCCAAACTGGTCCGAGTCCGGCATCGGTGCCAGTCCGAACATTTCACCTACGGGGCCTATTGTTCGATAATGGTTCGAACTTCTCCTCCACGAGCCGACAAACTTATCCGAAAGTCCTACTCCCGTAAACCTTCTGCACCGCCCATTCAGTCGCTTGGGCGTGCCTGCTTATATGTACGGCACAACCCGTCTCGCTACGACGAAAAAAAGACGGCGCCGACGGGGGTGTTGTTCCCCGCCGGCGCCGCCTTTCTTGCGCTCAGATGCTAGTGCTTCCCACCGGGTTCCAGCGCCGCTTCCGTGTACACATTGGCGGCGTTCCAGAGGATCCATTCATGATAGCCGGCGTCGTACGTCGCCTGGATTTGCGCCCGGACTTCGGCCGGACCGTAGGGATGCCCCCACGAGAAGTCCTGCAGCCAGGGGCGCATGGCGACCTTGCCGGTCAGGCCGGCCTTCTCCCAGCGGCCCTTGGCGTCCATCATCGATCGGTAGATGGTTTCGTAGGGCATGGCGTTGGGGTTAGCAAGACCCAGGTTCCCGGGAATGTAGTGGCTCGGGTAGACCATGGGCGAGAGGTAATCCACGCTGGCGGAGATCTCCTCCAGGTGATGGCCGATGCCCAGGTCGTCGCTCAGGCTGGTGATCAGACCGAAGGCGTCCGCACTGACCCAGACGCCGTAGGGCCGCAGTTCCTTGCGGGCGTAGGCCAGGAAATCGCCAATCACCTGCTCGCGCCGGCGGTCGTCCTTGCCGGGGTACGACAGGGTGCTCATTTCGCCATCGGTCGGGAACCGCACGTAGTCGAACTGGATTTCGTTGAAGCCCGCCAGGGCGGCGCCCTTGGCGATGTCGACCACGTAGTCCCAGGCCTGGCGGTTGTACGGGTTGAGCCAGGAAACGGAGTTGTAATCGCGCCAGATGCCGCCCCGGGTCGAGGCCACCGCCATTTCCGGCCGGAGCTTGGGCACGTTGGCGTCCTTGAACGTGACGATACGGGCGATGCTGTAGATCTCCTTGGCGCGGAGGAGCTTGGTCCAGGCCTGCAGATCTTCGAAGTCTGCGTGAATGGCCCCGGCGCCCTTGGCGATGGGATGGTCAAAGTTGAAGGTCACGTTGCCCCAGTCGTCTTTGATGTTGACGACCATGGCGTTCAGCTCCGTCCGCTCGACCAGGCTGAGGAGTTCCTGGAAGGTGCCCGGGTTGGTGGCTGAGTAGGAGGTCAGGTAGATGCCCTTGACATGCACCCGGGGCGGGAGCATTTCTTCCTCCGCCTTTGCCCACCCGGCCTTTACCTGATCCAGGGTTACGAACGGGGCCGGTGCCTGGGCTTCTGCGGCGGCGGTTGCCGCCGCCGCCCGGGGCGCCGACCCGGGGCCGGCAACAAGGGCCAGGGTCAGGGCCAGCGTCGCGGCCGCCAGCCCGCTGAGTCTGGAACGAGTCCTGCTATGCATGGGGTGAAAGCCTCCAAGTGATCATGCTTAGAATTCCCCGTAGACCAGCCGGCCCCCGACCACGGTCGCCCGGGGCCGGGCCGCCCGCAGGGCCTCCTCGGCCCCGGTGGAAATGTCGTGGGTCAGCACCACAAAGTCGGCCAGCTTGCCCGGCGAAATGGAGCCCTTGACCGCCTCTTCGCCCGAGGCGTAGGCGGCGCCCATGGTAAACCCGTGCAGCGCTTCGTTCACGGTGAGCCGCTGTTCCGGGTACCAGGGCTGGGAGTCCGGCTCATCAAGCCGCTTGCGCCAGACCGCAGCATGAATGCCGGCCAGCGGGTCTAGCGGCTCCACCGGCACGTCGGAGCCCATGGCCAGCCGGGCGCCGGACTGCAGCAAGCTCCGGAAGGCATAGGCCAGCCGGGCCCGGTCGCCCCAGAACTTGTCGGCGATATACCGATCGCTGGGCGCATGACTCGGCTGAACCGAAGCGATTACGCCCAACTGGGCAAACCGCTCCACATCATCCTCTTCGAGCAACTGGGCATGCTCAATGCGGTGCCGCAAACCCCTGCGCCGAGACTCCTCCTCGACTTCTTCGAAGGCGTCAAGCACCATGCGGTTGGCCGCATCGCCAATGGCATGCACCAGCACAGAGAAGTTACCGGCCACTGCTTTACGAATCACTTCGGCCACCGACTCAGGCGTATGCGTGGCGACGCCTGTATAGTCCGGCCTGTCCTCGTAGCCGTCCAGCATATAGGCCGTCTGTGAGCCGAGGGAGCCGTCGGTGAAAATCTTGATGCCGCCGACCCGGAGCCACTCGTTGCCAAACCCGGTGCGAAGCCCGGCCCCGATGGCGTGCTCCATGGCATGCTCGGGAATCGACTTGAGGAAGCGAACGGTCAGCTCGCCCCGGGGCA
>Ga0196970_1001508_pt1 | contig 15159 bp, 13 predicted proteins | sample S1v_513CmetaG_FD_148672 | JGI IMG/M metagenome (GOLD analysis project Ga0196970, IMG submission 148672) | Soil microbial communities from Anza Borrego desert, Southern California, United States - S1+v_5-13C | ecosystem: Environmental > Terrestrial > Soil > Desert | place: USA: California...
ATCGCTGCGCAGCGGAACCGGAGCGGCCATGACGAACCTCGTCGCTGTGGTCCCTCCGGTGAATCACACGCCATCGTCTTACGGGAATCGCCGCATGAGTCGTAACCCACAGGACTTGGTATAAGCCACTGAAAACATAAATATTTTTCGTCATCCCCGCGAAGGCGGGGATCCATAAGCTTCATAGCTGCCTGTTTTGGGATTTATGGATCCCCGCCTTCGCGGGGATGACGGCTAAACTATTGACGTGGCGGGCGTCTTTGCGCCGCAACAACTGTGCATACCGTAGTGCGGAGCAGGGGGAGGGCTTCGCAAGTCCCCGCCCTACCCCACCACCTTCGGGAACGTCATCGTGAACACCGCGCCCCGCCCCGGCGCGCTGTCCAGGGCGATGCGGCCCTTCAGGGTCCGGGTGGCGATGTTGTAGACGATGTTGAGCCCCAGCCCGCTGCCGCCGCTGCCGCGGCTGGTGGTGAAGAAGGGTTCGAAGACGCGGGCGTGCAGGTCGTCGGGGATGCCGCGGCCGTCGTCGCCGTAGACCAGCTCCACCCGCTCCGCGTCCAGGCTGCGCGCGACGATGCGCAGGTGGCCGTGCTCGCCGGGGCCGTAGGCGTGCGTCAGCGAGTTCATCACCAGATTGGTCAGCAGCTGGCTCAGCGCCCCCGGATAGCTGTCGAGCACCAGGTCCTCCGGGCACGTCACCTCGACGCGGTGCGCGGCGCGCTTCAGGCGGACGCCGAGGCTGCGCAGCACCTCGTGGATGTAGTCGCGCAGGTTGAAGGCGCGGCGCTCCTCGCTGGCCTGGTCGACGGCCATCTGCTTGAAGCTCTGGATCAGCTGCGCGGCGCGGTCGACGTTCAGCATCATCAGCTGGCTGGCCTCCGCCGCGGTGTCCAGGTACTCGGCGAGGTCGGCCTTGCGCAGCCGGCCGGCGTCCAGCGCGGCGCGGACCTCGGCCGTCCGCTCGGCCAGCAGCGAGGCGCCGGTCAGCGCGATGCCGACGGGGGTGTTGATCTCGTGCGCCACGCCCGCCACCAGCGAGCCGAGCGCCGCCATCTTCTCCGACTGGATCAGGTGGGCCTGCGCCTGCTTCAGCTCGTCGAGCGCGCGCTCCGCCTGCTCCTTGGCGGCGCGCTCCGCCTCCTCGGCGCGGATGCGCTCGGTGATGTCGGTGTGCGAGCCGACGAGGCGCAGCGGCGTGCCGTCGGCGTCGGTCACCTTCACCGCGCGGGTGTAGAAGACGACGACGTGCCCGTCCCTGTGGCGAAAGCGCTGCACCATCTGGCACTCGTCCAGGACGCCGGCGATGAAGTCCTGCGCCATGCGCAGCGACGGCTCGCGGTCCTCGGGCAGGATCAGCTCGGTCCAGCGCTCCAGCGTGTTGACCGCCTCGTCCTCGCGGTAGCCGAGAAGTGCCCACCATTGCGGCGAAAACCACAGCTCCCCGGTGGCGAGGTCCCAGCGCGAGATGCCGTCGCGCGCCGCGCGGATCGCCAGCTCGAACAGCTCGCGGCTGTCGGCCAGCTCGCGCTCCGTCCGCTTGCGGCCGGAGATGTCGCTGACGCAGGCGAGCAGCGCGTCCTCGCCGTGGAAGCGGAAGCTGCGGACCGACAGCAGCACCCACGCCTCGCGCCGGCCGGCGGCGTGCATGCGGGTCTCGAACGCCTGCAGCCGGCCGCCGCTGGCGCGCAGCGCCTCCAGGATGCGCTGGCGCTCCGACGGGTCGAGGTAGAAGCCGGCGGCGTGCAGGCCGCTCTCCGACTCCCGGCGGGTGACGCCGAACAACTCCAGCGCCGGCTCGTTGGCCAGCATCACCGTCCCGTCGGCCGCCCGCGTCACCACCAGCGGCACCGCCATCGCCTCCAGCACGGCGCGCTGCGCCTCCTCGGCCCGGGCGTGGTCGGTAATGTCGGCGTAGCGCCGCAGGAAGCCGCCGCCCGGCAGCGGCAGGTGCTGCATGTCGAAGACGGTGCCCCCCCACAGGGTGAAGCGGATGCGGATCGGCTCGTTGCGCCGCGCCGCGGCCACCCGGTCGGCGACGAAGGCCTCGACGTCCACGGGGCCGTAGTCGCCGCGCTCCGCCATGGCGCGCACGATGTCCTCGAACCGCGCGCCGACGCGGATCATGCCCGGCAGGCGCGACAGGTCTTCATAGTGGCGGTTCCACAGCACCAGCCGCAGGTCGGCGTCGAAGCCGGAGATCGCGTCCACCATGGAATCGAACGCGGTCTCCAGCAGTGCCTGACGGTCCTGCGCCGTGAAGGCGGCCGTTCCGGCGCCCGTCATTGCAACGGCCTCTCCTCGTCGCTCCCGCCGGACCAGTCCGGCGCAGGCCAGGATATCCGAGGCAACCGTAAAGACAGAAGCCGAATTCCCGCAGCGCACACCGGGAGCGGTCATTGGGGGTACAGGGACCGCCGCGCGCTTGTCCGGCGGGCGTTCCGCCCCATGTTCCTGGAAAGGGCTTCTGCACGATCCGACCCGGCGCCGCGTGCGGCACCGACCGTGCTTTGTCGCGCCGGTACATTTTTCGGAAGGCCCCCTGATGCCCGAAGCCCTCTCGCAGCACGCGCTCGACCACGTCCTGGCGGCGCACCGGCGCTGGCTCATCAGCGCCGGCACCGAGGGGGAGCAAGCCGACCTGCGCGGCCTGGACCTGCACGGCCGCGCGCTGTGGCGCGCCGACCTGCGTCACGCCCGGCTGGACGGCTGCATCCTGCGCGGGGCCGACCTCGACCACGCCGACCTGTCGGACGCGTCGCTGGCCGGGGCGTGCCTGGAGCGCGCCTCGCTGTGGTCGGCGCGGCTGCAGCGGGTGCGGCTGGCGGGAGCCGACCTGGGCGGCGCCAACCTCGACCACGCCGACCTGTGCGAGGCCGACCTGACCGGCGCCGTGCTGGCCGGGGCGTCGCTGTGGGGGGCGCGGCTGTACGGCGCCACGCTGCGCGACGCGCAGGGACTGACCGCGGCGCAGCTCGCCACGGTCTGCCAGGGCGGCGGCACCCGCGTCGCCGCGGCCGGCGCCTGAAAGACAACGACAAGAACCGTCAAAGGAGAGACACATGTCCCGCGCCCACTACGTGGTCGTCGAACGGGAAGACGGCTGGTACGTCTCCTTCGAGCACAACGTCTACGGCCCCTGCCCCGGCGGCCGGGTCGGCGCGCTGATCACCGCCGTGCAGGCGGCCCAGCAGGCCGGCAAGGACGGGCACGACGCCCGCGTCCTGGTGCGCAACGCCACCGGAACGCTGGCCCGCGCCTGGACCTTCGGCACCGACCCGTACCCCTGCCCATGGGCCGAGGAGGCGCGGGAGGGCGCGTTCCCGGGGCGCAAGGCGGCGGTGAAGACGGCGCCGTAGTATGTTAAGCCCCTCTCCCTCGAGGGGAGAGGGGTTGGGGTGAGGGTGGCGCCGCGCAGCGGCCAGGAAACTCTTGTCCGCGCCTCCCGCGCGTAACGCCCCCTCATCCCAACCCTTCTCCCTCAAGGGGAGAAGGGCTCTCAGGCTACCCGCTCCACCGTCTCGCCGCGCGTCGGGGCCAGGTCGATGGCCTGGCGCAGCGCCTCCAGCATGCTGCGTTCGTCGGCGATCCCCTTGCCGGCGATGTCAAAGGCGGTGCCGTGGTCCACCGAGGTGCGGATCACCGGCAGCCCAACCGTGATGTTCACCCCGGCCTCCAGCCCCAGCACCTTGACCGGGCCGTGCCCCTGGTCGTGGTACATCGCGACCACGAGGTCGAAGTCGCCGCGCCCGGCGCGGAAGAACAGCGTGTCGGCCGGCAGCGGCCCCTCGACATTCCAGCCCTTGGCGCGGCACGCCGCGATGGCCGGCTCGATCTTCGATTCCTCCTCGCCGTGGCCGAACAGGCCGTGCTCGCCGGCGTGCGGGTTGATGCCGCACACCGCGATGCGCGGGTCGGCGATGCCGGCCTTCGCCAGCGTCGCATGGCCGCGGGCGATGGTGCGCTCGACCAGTCCCGGCTCGATCCGGTTGATGGCGTCGAGCAGGCCGATGTGCGTGGTCACGTGGATGACCCGCATCTTCGGCGTGGTCAGCATCATCGACACCTCGGGCGTGCCGGTCAGGTGGGCCAGCAGCTCGGTGTGGCCGGGGTACTTGTGGCCGCCGGCGTGCAGCGCCTCCTTGTTGAGCGGCGCCGTGCAGATGGCGTCCACCGCGCCGGACACCGCCAGCTCGGTCGCCCGCCTGATGTACTGGAAGGCGCCGTTCCCCGCCACGCCGGACAGTGTCCCCCACGGCAGGTCCACCGGGATCAGGCCCAGGTCGACGCAGTCCACCGTGCCGGCGCGGAAATCAGCGTCGTTCGGCCCCTGCACGCGCTTGACGATGAGTTTGCTGCCGACCACCTCCCCCGCCTGCTCCAGCCGGCGGGCGTCGCCGATCACCAGGGGGCGGCAGCGCTCGTACAGGTCGGCGTGCGCGAGGCTTTTCATGATGATCTCGGGGCCGATGCCGGCGGCGTCGCCCATGGTGATCGCGATGATGGGTCCGGGCATTCTGGTCCTCATGGCATGTGCGGGGCGGCGGTGCCGGTGCCGGCCTCGGGCACCGGCGGCAGGGCGGTGGCGCGCAGGCGCTCGCGGCAGCGCACCAGCGTCTCCGGCGAGCCGAACGCCCCGGCCTTGGTGATCAAGGGTATGGTCCGCGCGCCCTCCGCCAAGCCGAGCGGCACGCCGGGCTCCACCTCGCCCAGCAGGCGGACGGCGTTGATGCCCAGCGCCGCCAGCACGGCGCGCGCGGTCTCGCCGCCGGTCATGACGAGGCCGCCGATGCGCGGCGCCTGCTCGTGCACCAGCCGGCCGAGCGAGACGGCCAGCGCGTGCCCCTCGGTCAGGTCGGGGGAATCGCCGGTTTCGGTGGTCAGCAGCAGGTCGTCGCCGGACGCCAGCGCCTCGCGCAGGTCCTGCTCGGCGTGGCCCCACTCGGCCGTGCCGGGGCCGAGGCGCAGGACGTGCGGGGCGATGCCCAGGCAGCGCACGCCGGGCTGCGCCGCCAGTTCCCGGGCCTGGGCGCGGGCGACGCCGGACAGGCTGCCGACGATGGTCAGCACCGGGTCGAGCGGGGTGGGCATCGCCGGCACCGGCAGCGCGCTCTCCCGCGCCAGCCCGAGCGCGCCGGTGAGGTGCCGGGCCAGCCCCGCCGAGCCCACCCAGAACACCCGCCGCCGCACCGCGGCGGTGGCGCGGGCGAGCGTGGCCAGATCCTCCTCGGTCTCCGCATCGCAGGCGAGCGCGTCGATGCCCTGCTCCAGCCAGTCGGCCAGCGCGGTGCGCAGGGCGTCGTCGCCGCGGCGGACCAGGGTGAGGTCGGCCAGCGTCGCCTTCAGCCCCGCCGCCCGCAGCAGCGCCGGCAGGTCGGCCGTGCCGGGGATGCCCTCGCGGCGCCAGATCTCCGTCTCCTCCAGCGGCGTGCCGTTGACCAGCATGCGGCCCTGCCGCGTGGTGCGGCCGGTCGCCGGGAAGGCCGGGGCGACGACCGCCAGCGGCGCCTCGCCGCCGCCCTCGGCCAGCGCCGCATGCACCGCCGCGGTCTCCGCCGCCCAGTTGCCGCGCAGCGTCGAGTCGATCTTCTTGTACAGCGCCACCCCTGGCGTGTGCAGCCGCCGCACCGCGTCCACCGTCAGCGTCGCCGCCGGCCCGGCCGGCAGGCGCCGCGTGTCGAGGTCGAGCGCCAGCGCGTCGGCGTCCGGCAGCGCGCCGCGCTGGTCCAGCAGCACCACCGTGCCCAGCCCGGCCGTGGCGAAGGTGATGCCGCAGTCGGCCGCCCCGGACAGGTCGTCGGCGAGGATCAGGATGTCCGGCATCACGCCCCCTTCTTCAGATGCCGCTCGTTCTCGCGGGCGAGGTCGGCGCGGTTGGCGTTCTCGGCCGCGGCCTTGGTGACGGTGCCGGGCGGGAACTCCGGCGCACCCTCGCGGGCGCGCACCCGGCCGGCCCACCAGGCGGTGGCCAGCGGCACGGTGATGGCGGTCACCACCACGCAGGCCGCGACCAGGGCGGTCGCCGCCTGCGCCGCCTCGGCGTACACCGGGTTGGCCGCCGCGACGATGGCCGGCACCGCCGCCGCGTTGCCGGCGGTGGAGGCCGCGGCGATGCCCGCCGTGCCGGTGCCGCCGGTCAGCTTGTCGGCGAGGATCAGCAGGGTTCCCGAGAACGCCACCACGAACAGCCCCAGCCCGATGCCCAGCAGCCCGGCGGTCCACACCTTGGACAGGTCCAGCGTGGTGCCCAGCGCGAAGGCGAAGAACGGAATCAGCACCGGCACCGCGCGCCCGAAGAACTCGCGCAGGTCCTTGTCCAGGTTGCCGAGGATCATGCCGACGATCAAGGGCAGCACCGCGCCCACCATCGCCTGCCACGGGAACGCCGCCAGCCCGGCCACGCCCAGCGACACCATGGTGAGGAACGGCCCGGATTCCAGCGTCATCACCGAATAGGCGCCGACGTCCTCCGGCTTTCCGTACTGGCCCATCAGCGCCATGTAGAGGCCGCCGTTGGTGTCGTTGATGGCGGCGACGATGGCCAGCGTCGACAACCCGGCGAAGACGCCCGCGGTGATCGGCGCCTCGCCCAGCAGCCGGCCGAAGATGACGGCGCACAGGATGCCGACGGTGAACTTGGTGGCGAGCAGCGCGCCGCCCTTCTTCAGCACGTAGGGCGTCGCCGCCACGCTGATGGTGGCGCCCATGCAGACGTAGAACACCGCCAGGATCGGCAGCGCCCCGGTGAACAGCGCGCCGGTGAAGGACCCGAAGGTCTTCGCCGTGCCCGGCGCGAAGGTGCCGATCAGCGAGCCGAGAAGGAGCGGCACGACCATCATGCCGCCGGGCACGCGCTCGACCGCGCGCTTGATGGGAACCTGGACCATCGGGCGTTTCCTTGGGCTTACTTCGTTCGCTTGGGAACGCCAACAGAACATGCTTGCGAACGTTGCGCGCCGGCCCGACAACGCTGCTTTCACGGAGGATGTGCGTGGACGACGCGGCGGCATACGGAGGGCTGTTCCTGGCCGCGCTGGTCGCGGCGACGCTGCTGCCGGCGCAGTCGGAACTGGTGCTGGCGGGCCTGAGCGCGTCGGGGGCCTACGACGCCGGGCTGCTGCTGGCGGTGGCGACGGCGGGGAACGTGCTGGGCTCGGCAATCAACTGGGCGCTGGGACGCTATCTGATGCACTTCCAGGACCGGAAGTGGTTCCCGGTGAGCCCGCGGCAGGTCGAGAAGGCGACGGCGTGGTACCGGCGATTCGGCGTGTGGAGCCTGCTGTTCGCCTGGCTGCCGCTGGTCGGCGACCCGCTGACTCTGGTCGCCGGGATCCTGCGGGTGGACTGGCGGGTGTTCCTGGCGCTGGTGACGGTGGGGAAGGCGGGACGGTACGTGGCGGTGATGGTGGGGGTGGGGTGAGTTCTGGCGCTGGCCCCCCACCCAACCCTCCCCCACTTCGCGGGGGAGGGCTTCCGAGGCTGGCGGTAGAGCTCCTCCCCCCGCGAAGTGGGGGGAGGCTGGGAGGGGGAACCGACGCGAAAACTTCACACCGCCGCGTGCAGCCCCTCGAACACCTCGGCCAGCCGCGCGTCCTCGTCCGGGCCGACCAGCGCCGCGACGGCGGCCAGCAGGCCCATCTCCTCCTTCTGGATGTGGAACAGCTCGCGCTCGCAGAATTCCAGGCCGGCCTCGCGGAACTCGGTCCAGTCCTCGGGGGTGAAGGACCCGGCCGCCAGCGCCGCCCCGGCCAGTTCGCCGGCCACCTCGGCCACCGGCAGGATCGCGCGGTGCTCGGAGATCAGCAGCATCGTCATGCCGGTCTGACCGGCGTCGGCCAGCACCGGGAACAGGTGGTTCTCCTCGAAGCCGAAGTGGCGGCTCACCTCGCCCTTCACCACCGCGACCAGCGTCTCCAGCGCGGCGCGCACCGGCGCCTTGGTCAGGTCGGGAGGGGCTGCGCCCTGGCGGACCAGCAGTTCCTCCAGTTCCTGGAGGGTGCCGAGGGTCGTCAGATGATCGGCGTGGAGAAGCTGGCCGATGCGGGAGTTCACGTGGAGCATGCAACGTTTCCTGGTGTGCGGGAACGGGGAGCCGGCGGGTCGCTGTGCAGCGCCTTGAGCGCGCGGGCACGGACCTGCAGGGCGAAGACGATGATGGCGACGGCGCCGCCGGTGCCCGCCACGGCGCCGGCCCGCGCGATCCACTCGAGGTCGGCGAGGTTGCCGAGCACCAGCAGCGCGATGGCCGCCAGATGCAGCGCGGCGTGCACCTTGACCGGGCCTTCCGGCGCCAGCGAGGAGACCAGCGGCGGCCGGCGGCCGGGCACGGTGACGTGCACCGAGGCGAGGAACGGCGCGATGCGCTGCAGCACGCCGAACAGGAAGGTCATCAGCCAGCCACCCACCGCCAGGATGACGAAGACGGTCGGCGCGTTCAGCCGGTCGATCCCGGCGGCCAGCGACAGCGCCACGATGAGGCTGAGCGGCAGCATCGCCCAGCCGGCGCGGATCATCAGGAAGGGCACGCCCAGCCGCTTGCGCATCCGCCCGCGCATCACCGCCTCCATGGCCTGGAGGTGGAGCGCGGCGGCGAGCAGCCCGGCCAGCGCCGCGCCGATGGTCGGCAGCCGCCCCGGCAGGAAGGCGCCCGCCACCAGCAGCGCCAGCCCGACGCCGGCCGCCGCGGCGGTGGCCAGCCCGCTGCGCACCGGCGGCGCTTGGCCCAGCGTCAGCATCGGGATCAGGATTGTCGAGAAGCCGGCGACCAGCATCCCCATGAAGCCGAACAGCGCCAGCCCCAGGTGCACGCCGGTCAGCGCCCGGTGGTCGGGCAGGAAGCCGAAGCGCAGGTCGGCCAGAAGCGTCAGCCCCAGCGCCGCCATCGCCGCGAGGCTGCCCAGCGCCGCCCAGGCGCTCACCCCCACCGCCGGCATCTGGCTGGCGCCGCGCAGGTTGCCGGCCATCAGCGCGGCGAACACCGCCAGCGCCGCCGCCGTCAGCCCGCCGCCGAGCCACGCCAGCGGGTGGCTCAGCAGCGCCAGCCCGGCGGCCATCAGCGCCACGCCGGGGACCATCATCCAGAAGCTCGCCCGCGCCCAGCCGACCGAGCCCACGGGCCGGATCGTCGCCATGGGAAGCAACTGGTACGACGCGCCCATGGCGGTGGTCGCCAGCGTGCCCAAGGTGAACAGGTGCAGCGCCGCCATCGCCGTGCCGGGGCCGCCGCGCGACCCGGCCAGCGCGTCGCCGCCCAGCGCCAGCAGCAGCCACCCGGCGAGATGGAACGCCAGTGCCGCCGCGAAGAAGCGGAACGGCACGGACGCCGGCAGTAGCCGATCCCGTGACCCGAAGGCCATGTCAGGGGACAGCATAGACCCCCCATGCGTTGACGAAGGTCAATCCCAGCACGCGAATCCCGCGAAAAACCAGAATAGTCGGATATAGCGGGGCGCCGGTTGCCGGCACGATAGGGGGGCGCGGCGAAATGCCTCTTGACCGCGGTCAAGGATGGACAGACCTCACGCGGCCGAGTATTCCCCACGACTGGTGATAGGCTGCCGAAGACTGCCTTTGGCCGGTCGCGAAGGGGAAAGCGCCAAGCATGTTGGAACGGAATTCTGGAGCGTCGGCGGACGACGGTGTCCGCCGGATGGAGGCCATGCTGGCCGGCGTCGCGCTGCGCGCCGCGGCCCGGCTGGGCGACGGCGTCACCGCGCCGGTGCTGGACCGCGTCCTGCGCACGCTGGCCGTCCGCCACCGCCGCGCCTTCGAGGCGATGGCGGAGATGCGCGAAGCCGCCGTGCTGATCGATCCCGTCGACCAGCCCGTCGCCTTCCTGCTGTCGGTCGGCCCGCAGCCGGCGCTGCGCGTCGCCGCCAAGGACGCACCGGCCGACGCCGGCATCCGCGGCCCGCTGATCCACCTGATGGACCTGCTGGAGGGCCGCATCGACGGCGACGCGCTGTTCTTCCGCCGCACCCTGTCCATCGAGGGCGACACCGCCCTGGTGGTCGGCCTGCGCAACGCGCTGGACGGCGAGGACATCGACCTCGTCGCCGACCTTGCCGGCCTTGCCGGCCCGTTCCGCCACGCCGTGCCGCGCCTGCGCCGCGAGGCCGCCCGCCTGACCGGCATGCTGGAGGGCGCGCGCGCCCTGCTGCTCGCCCCGGTGATGGGCCGGCTCGACGCGCTGGAGCGCCGCATCGCCGCCCCCGCCCCTGCCCCCCGTTCCTCCCGACCTGGCCGAGAGATCTGATACCAATGGCCTTCGAGCTGATCTGCCCGGCGGGCACCCCCGCCGCGCTGCGCGCCGCCGTGGACGCCGGCGCCGACGCGGTCTATTGCGGCTTCCGCGACGAGACCAACGCGCGCAACTTCCCCGGCCTCAACTTCTCCCGCGAGGAGTTGGGCGAGGCGGTGCAGTACGCGCACGCCCGCGGCCGCAAGGTGTTCGTCGCCATCAACACCTACCCCACCGCCGGCAACCTCGCCCCCTGGCACAAGGCGGTGGACGACGCCGCGCGCCTGGGCGCCGACGCGGTGATCCTGGCCGACCTCGGCCTGCTCGACTACGCCGCGCGCCGGCACCCGGAACTGCGCCTGCACCTGTCCGTGCAGGCATCGGCGGCGAACGCCGAGGCGGTGAAGCTGTTCCGCGACGCCTTCGGCGTGCAGCGCGTGGTGCTGCCGCGCGTGCTGACGGTGGCCGACATCAAGGGCCTGACCGCCGAAACCGGCGTCGAGGTGGAGGTGTTCGTCTTCGGCGGCCTGTGCCCGATGGCGGAGGGGCGCTGCTCGCTGTCCAGCTACGCCACGGGGTTGTCGCCCAACAAGCAGGGCGTCTGCTCCCCGGCCAGCCACGTGCGCTACGAGCCGCGCGGCGACGAGCTGATTTCGCGGCTCGGCGACTTCACCATCAACGTGTTCGGCGCCGACGAACCGGCGGGCTACCCCACCCTGTGCAAGGGCCGCTTCGCCGCGCAGGGCGCGGACGCCGGCTACCTGTTCGAGGAGCCGACCAGCCTGAACGCCCTGCAACTGCTGCCGGAGTTGAAGAAGGCCGGCGTGCACGCCCTGAAGATCGAGGGGCGCCAGCGCGGCAAGGCCTACATCGCCTCGGTCGTGCAGACCTACCGCAAGGCGCTGGACGCCTTCGAGCGCAACGGCAAGGTGCCGAACGTCGACCTGGACGCGATGGTGGAGGGCGCCCGCGAGACCGCCGGCGCCTACCAGAAGTCCTGGCGCTGAGGAGAGCTTGAGAATCATGGAAACCCGTTCCCTGCTCACCCTCGGCCCGGTGCTGTTCAACTGGCCGGTGGACCAGTGGCGCGACTTCTACGCCCGCATGGCGGACGAGGCGCCGCTGGACGTCGTCCATCTCGGCGAGGTGGTCTGCTCGAAGCGCGCACCCTTCTTCGAGGACGCCATCCCCGACGTGATCGAGCGGCTGACCGCCGCCGGCAAGCGCGTCGTGCTGTCCAGCCCGATCCTGGTCACCACCGACCGCGAGCGCTCCGCCGTGCGCGACCTGATCGAGGCCGGGGAGCTGGAGGTGGAGGCCAACGACCTGGGCGCCGTCGCGCAGCTCAACGGCAGGCCGCACGCCGTCGGTCCGTTCGTCAACGTCTACAACGAGGCGACGCTGGGCTGGCTGGCCTCGCGCGGCGCCACGTCGGTGTCGCTGGGCGCCGAGATGCCCGCCGCCTCGGTCGCCACGCTGGCGAAGGAGGCGGCGCGGCTGGGCGTGGAAACCGAGGTGCAGGTGTTCGGCCGGGTGCCGCTGGCCATCTCGGCGCGCTGCTACCACGCGCGGGTGCACGGGCTGCACAAGGACGGCTGCCAGTTCGTCTGCGGCCAGGACCACGACGGGCTGGGCGTCGAGACGCTGGACGACCAGCCGTTCCTGGCGGTCAACGGCCTGCAGACCATGTCGCACACCTACCTCTGCCTCGCCGCCGAGATCGCGGAGCTGCAGCGCCTGGGCGTCGGCCGCTTCCGCCTGTCGCCGCACACGGTGGACATGGTGCGCGTGGCGCAGGGGTTCCGCGCCGTTCTGGACGGGGAGCGCGCCGGCGCCGACCTCGCCGCCGAGCTGGCCGGGCTGGTGACCGACGCCCCGCTGGCAAACGGGTTCTTCCATGACACCGCGGGTGCGGCGTACATTGGCCCGCACGAGCGTATGACGGCATAAACAATCCGGCGGAGGACAGGCGATGGCAGGAGTGTCGGACAAGCCCCCCGACCCGCCGCGTCCGCCGTCCGCCCCCCGCCGCGCGGCCCCGACCTTCGGCGAGCTGGAGCAGATGCGCCGGCTGCTGGACACGGCCGAGGTGCGGGTGGCGCTGGTCGGGTCGGACCGCCGCTACCGCTATGCCAACCGCGCCTACTGCGACTTCGTCGGCATGGTGCCGGACGCCATCGTCGGCAAGACGGCGCCCGAGGTGCTGGGGCCGGAGCTGTACCGCACGCTGCGCCCGGCGGTGGATGCGGCGCTGGCCGGCAACACCTCGCAGGTCGAGCTGTGGGTCGACTACCCCGGCCGCGGCCGGCGCTTCGTGCGGCGCATCCACACGCCCAACGTCATGCCGGACGGGCGGCTGGACGGCTACGCCGTGTTCGTCCACGACATCACCGAGCACCACCGCGCCGAGGACGAGCTGCGCGCCAGCGAGGCGCTTAAGGCGGCGGTGGTCAACGGCGCGCTGGACGGCGTGGTCGCCATCGACGGCGCGCACCGCATCGTCGAGTTCAACCCGGCGGCCGAGCGCATCTTCGGCCGCCGCCGCGCCGACGTGCTGGGCCACGACGTCGCCGACATCCTCATCCCGCCGGAACTGGTGGCGGCGCACCAGGCGGGCATGCGCCGCTATCTGGACACCGGCGAGCACCGCGTCCTCGGCCACCGGTTCGAGGTGGAGGCGATGCGCTCCGACGGCTGGCGCATCCCGGTGGAGCTGACCGTCAGCGAAACCAGCGCGTCCGGCGGCCGGCTGTTCGTCGCCAGCATCCGCGACATCAGCGACCGCAAGCGCATGGAGCGCGAGCTGATGGACCTCGCCTACCGCGACCAGGAGACGGGGCTGGCCAACCGGCAGGGCATGCTGCGCACGCTGGGCGACACGCTGGCGGCGGGCAAGCCGGCGACGCTGCTGTGCATCGACCTCGACCGCTTCTCCAAGCTGCGCCACAGCTTCGGGCACGAGTTCGCGCACGCCATGCTGGCCGGGCTGGCGGCGCGGCTGATGGGCAGCTTCATCGGCAAGGCGCGGCTGGCCCGCATCACCGACGACGCGCTGGGCCTGCTGCTGGAGGGCGCCCCGGACGACGCGACGCTGGCCGCGCATGTGGAGAGCATCGCAGCCCTTCTGCGCCGCACCCGCGGCATCGCCGGCGGCCCGGTGAACCTGACCGCCAGCATCGGCGCGGTGGCGGTCGGCGGCCCGGACCACACGCCCGAGGATCTGCTGCGCGACGCCGAGATCGCCGCCTTCCACGCCCGCGAGCTGGGCGGCGCGCGCTGGGTGCGGTTCGAGCCGGGGCTGCGCGACCGCCTGGTCAGCCAGACCCGCGTCGAGCACGACCTGCGCGAGGCGCTGGAGCAGCACTGCGGGCTGTGGCTGGCCTACCAGCCGATCGTCGACCTGGCCACCGGCCGCCTGCGCGGGTTCGAGGCGCTGCTGCGCTGGACCCACCCGGAGCTGGGCAACGTATCGCCGGCCGAGTTCATCCCGGTGGCCGAGAGCACCGGCCTGATCGTCGCGCTCGGCCGCTGGGTGCTGGCCGAGGCGTGCCGGCAGCTGGCGGCGTGGACCGCGCTCGACCATGGCGAATGCCCGCCGCCCTTCATGAGCGTCAACCTGTCGCCGGTGCAGCTGGGCGAGGCCGGCTTCGTGGAGGAGGTGGCGCGCGTCCTGGAGGAGACCGGGGCGGACGCGCGGCTGCTCAAGCTGGAGATCACCGAGGGCGCGGTGATCGCGCATGGCGAGCGCAGCCTGGAGGCGCTGGACGCGCTGAAGCGCATGGGCGTGCGGCTGGCCATCGACGATTTCGGGACGGGCTATTCGTCCTTGAGCTACCTGACGCGGCTGCCGGTGGATTCGCTGAAGGTGGACCGGTCGTTCCTGCAGGACCTCCAGCACTCGATCCAGGGCGACGCGATCCTGCGCGCCATCATCGACGTCGCCCACACCTGCGGATTCGACGTGGTCGCCGAGGGCGTGGAAACCGCCGCCATCGCCGAGCACCTGAAGGCGCTGTCCTGCGACTTCGCCCAGGGCTACTACTTCGCCCGGCCCCTGACGCCGGATGCGGCGGACGCGATGGTGCGGAAGCGGTGCGGGGCGATGGTGTAACCCTCTCCCGGCGGCTACGGCATGCACGCGTGTTGCGGGACGGTAAGCTGCTGAAAAGATAGATGGTTTTTCCGTCACCCCCGCGAAGGCGGGGATGACGGTTAAGTTATCGACGTACTGAGCACTTTGCGCAGCGACGTGCGCGCATGCCGCAGGCCCCGGAGAGGGTTAATCCAGCACCACCTTCAGGTCCCGCTCCACGTCGTCGATCAGCGTGTCGGGATTGCAGTAGGCGCGCAGGCGCTCGATGTTGCCCACCGTCACGGTGCGGCCCTTGATCTGGATGTCCTGCTCGGCCAGCGTGGCGAAGGCGCGCGACAGGTTTTCCGGCGTCATGCCCAGCCGGCTCGCCAGCACCTGCTTGTTGACCGGCAGTTCCACCGTCACGCCGTCCTGCGCCGGCACCGCGAGGCGCATCAGGTAGGCGGCCAGCCGCTGCGTCGAGGTGCGCAGCTTCAGGTCCTTGACCTGCCGCACCATGCGGCGGAACTGCGACGCCAGCGACGCCATCATGGACAGCGCCAGCTTCGGCTGCGCCGCCACCTGCTCGCGCAGGTTGCGGGCGGGGAGCATCAGGATGGTCGAGGGCTCCAGCGCCTTCGCCGACATCAGGTACGGCGTGTCGGTCAGCGCCGCGGCGAGGATGAAGTTGTCCACCGGCGTGAGGATCTCGATCACCGTCTCGCGCCCCTCGGCCGTGCCGCCGTAAAGCAACACCGAACCTTCGACAAGCACGTGCAGGAAATCCGGCCGCTCGCCCTGCTCGAACAGCACCGTCTCGCGCGGGAAGCGCTGCAACAGGCTGCCG
>Ga0196970_1001509_pt1 | contig 15158 bp, 12 predicted proteins | sample S1v_513CmetaG_FD_148672 | JGI IMG/M metagenome (GOLD analysis project Ga0196970, IMG submission 148672) | Soil microbial communities from Anza Borrego desert, Southern California, United States - S1+v_5-13C | ecosystem: Environmental > Terrestrial > Soil > Desert | place: USA: California...
GTGCGTCGTGCGTAACTACGCCGCTGGTAGCCTGGTCAAGCGTCTGGGCGTCGAAGAAGGCATGAAGCTCAACCCATACACCTTCGAACTGTTCCTCAAGGACGACGCCAAGGGCGACCCGTTCATCAACGAATCCCACGTCGTGGCATTCGGTTGGGGCACCGCCGAGCAACTGGCGCGCATGAAAGAATTGTCGCTGAAGGTCAACGAAGTACTGACCAAGCTGTTCGACGACGCAGGTCTGCTGCTGGTCGACTTCAAGCTTGAATTCGGCGTATTCAGCGACGGCTCCATCGTCCTCGGCGACGAGTTCAGCCCGGACGGCTGCCGTCTGTGGGACAAGGACACTATGAAGAAGATGGACAAGGACCGCTTCCGCCAGGGCCTCGGTGATGTCATCGAAGCCTACGAAGAAGTCGCCAATCGTCTGGGTGTACCGCTTTAATCGACGCAAGCATCTGATAGCACGAAGAAAATTTCGAAAGAGGGTTTGCTTTCGGTAAAAGTGTTGTTATGATGCGCGCCGTTGGAGAGATGCCAGAGTGGCCGAATGGGACGGATTCGAAATCCGTTGTACCTTCACCGGTACCTAGGGTTCGAATCCCTATCTCTCCGCCATTATTGAACAAGACGAAGCCCCCGTAATCATTGATGATTACGGGGGCTTTTTCGTTTCCGGACTTTCGTTTAGGGCATTTTTAGGGCAAAAAATGACATCATGAGGACGCTCTAGGCCTGTGTATGCTTCAGCCAATTTCGAAAGCGTGCTGTTGGGTTTGCACTAATGGCGAGGGCGCGCGCGAGACATTGGAGCCTATCAGGGAGTTAAGTATGTGGGCTTGGCAGGAAGCACGAGAGCGTTGGCTGTTTTCCATTTCGAAACCTTAGACATCCGCTACACCACAACCAACCAACCAACCAACCAACCAACCAGCGGCAAGGCAAAGCCGAGGTGAGCGGTGAGCGGGTGATCATGAACTGGGCGCCAGAATCGTTGGGCGGCTTGTTCTGATCATCATGACGCGAATGGCATTCCGACGGCCTGGTTATCCAAGTGGTATTTTCGATGAACAGGGTGAGGCTGCTTTCTTAATCTGGAAATTCATATGGTGGATATCACGGGCTATTCGCTTGGTCGACAGTGCCTCTTGGAGGCGATCATATTCATTGTGGCCTCGTCACGCCGCCCAGCAGGGCTACGCTCTTAACGTCGTCAAAACGTGCAGTGGGCTTTGTGCCAATTACTGAACTAGCGCAACAAGTAGCGATCCGTCCCTTGCTGCCCCAAGAAAAAGCTTGCTGTGCTCATGAAATTTATCTGAGGTGGAATACGACCTCAGGAGATACTCTCAGAGAAAGCCAAGACGTCGATAGATGGCGCGCTTAGGAATACAGGCATTGAGGAAGAAGCATGTTGAATGTTGACGAGTTCCCCACGGACAGTGGGCAACCCACTGAGTACGAGAGTCTGATCACCAGGGGGCCCCATTCGCTCGATGCCATTCCGGGGGCAATCTACTTGTGTGACCGCAACGGATGGCTCGTCACCTTCAACAGCGAAGCGGTCAATCTGTGGGGAAGAACACCTGCCCTAGGTGAGAATGGGGACCGTTTTTGCGGCTCGTACCGGCTCTACACGACAAACGGCACGCCATTAGCTGTTGACGAATGTCCCATGGCTTCCACCCTCATCAAAGGCCTAAATTCGCGTAACCAGGAGGTTTTGATCGAGCGCCCGGACGGATCACGCTTTGTAGCGCTCATGAATATCCGCACCCTTAGAGACCAGCGTGGGGAAATCCAAGGTGCGATCAATTGCTTTCAGGACGTCTCGGCGCACCACGCAATAGCCGAAGAACTGCGACGCCAAGGCTCCGATCTTGAAGACTTTTTCGAAAACAGCGCCGTCGGCCTTCATATTGTCAGCGGCGAGGGCATTATCCTGCGGGCCAATAAAGCGGAGTTGTCGCTGCTGGGTTATTCCCCGAACGAGTACATTGGCCGTCACATCACCGATTTTCATGTTGACGAGCCGGTAATCGGAGACATCCTCAATAAACTCAGTAGCGGTGATTGCCTGAAAAGTTATCCGGCGCGTCTGAGGGCTAAGGACGGCACCATCAAACATGTCGCGATTACCTCTAACGGGCGATTTGAAGACGGTAAGTTCTTCAACACACGTTGCTTCACTGTTGATGTGACGCGCGTGCATGAAGCTGAAGTTGAGCGCCAGGAGAGCGATGATCGGCTTGCGGCTACCTACGAGGCGGCGACCATCGGAATTGCTGAGGCGGGAGAGGATGGCCGCCTGCTCCGGGTGAACGATGCCCTTTGTACCATGCTAGGTCGCTCTCGCGAGCAGCTGCTGGCGATGACCTTTTTTGACTATACCCATCCGGACAGTGTTGAGCAGGATAGAGAGTTATATGCACGGCAGGTGGCAGGTAACCTGGACAACTACGTGTTGCGCAAAAGGGCCATGAAGCTCGATGGCCAGCCGCTTTATCTCGATATTCATAGCTCGTCGGTAAGGGCTCCTGACGGCAGGTTCCGCTATGGTGTGCGCGTCATCCAGGATGTGACGCTGGCCCGAAAAACGGAAAACCGGTTGCGAGAAAGCGAGCGTCACATGCGCAATTTACTAGAAGCGCTGCCGGCGGCCACCTACACTACTGACGCTGAGGGGCGCATCACATTCTATAACCGTGCGGCAGTCGAGTTGTCGGGGCGAACGCCGCAACTGGGCGAATTATGGTGCGTAACCTGGAAATTGTTCAACACCGATGGCTCCTATCTTCCTCACGACCAATGCCCCATGGCCGTAGCTCTTAAGGAAAATCGGCCGATTCGGGGCGTTGAGGCCATAGCAGAGCGTCCGGATGGCACACGTGTGCCATTTACGCCTTATCCGACCCCCCTCCATGATGCCGACGGAAACCTTGTCGGTGCCATTAACATGCTGGTGGATATCACCGAGCGTAAGCAAGCAGAAGACCGACAAAAAAACCTGATCGACGAGCTGAATCATCGAGTCAAGAACACGCTGACTACGGTTCAGTCCCTAGCGGCGCAAACAGCGCGCAACGCGAAGGATGCCAATGATGGGTACACACGGTTCGAAGCCCGGTTGCTCGCATTGTCGCGTGCTCACGATCTGCTGACTAAGCGGCATTGGGGCCTTACCCCGCTGGATCTGCTAGCCCATGAAGTGTTGATGCCGATATTTGGCCAAGAGCCCGGCCGCGTCGTGATCACTGGTGATGCCTTCAACGTTGACAGTCGCGTCGCACTGAACCTCACCATGACGCTCAATGAGCTGGCAATCAACGCCCTTAAATACGGAGCGATGTCCACCGAGAGGGGGACACTTTCGGTGAGGTGGAGCGTGCAACCCAAACCGAACGGAGCGCTACTCAGCCTGGACTGGCGTGAACAGGGTGGTCCCCCCGTGTTCACGCCTGAGCGAGAAGGATTGGGTTCGCGGTTGATGAAGCGTTGCATCGAGCGTGATCTAGGCGGTTCTTTTGAACTCGACTTCTCCCGTGAGGGCGTTCGCTGCCGGTTCTCGTTCACACTCGCTGGGGATTCATCATGATCTCTATCAAAGGAATAAAGGTGCTTCTGGTTGAAGACGAAGGCGCCATTGCCATGTTGATCGAGGAGATGCTCGAGGAATGGGAGTGCACGGTAGTCGCCTCCGTGGCCCGACTAGCGGAGGCTCTGCAGGCGGCAAGTGTGGTGGATGTAGATTTGGCGATTCTCGACGTAAACCTGGCTGGAGAGCGCGTTTTCCCGGCAGCTCGGACTCTGCGTGCGCGCAACATCCCTTTCTTGTTCAGTACGGGCTACGGCGCTAGCGGCCTGCCGGAAGAGTTTGCGGATTGTCCGGTCCTGCATAAGCCGTTTTCGGACATCGATCTTCGGTCAAGAATTGCACTAACGCTGAAATATTAGTTCAGTAAAGCTCTTTTGCTTGTGTCTGATCATTGGAAGGGGGGGCGGCAGCAAGAGGAGATGTTTAATTCGACACTGGGTGAGACCCGCATACGCATAGACGAAAGTGAGAGCCAGGCGCGCAGTATCGGTCGTGAATGCCTTCATTGGATGACAAAAGCCGGTATCGGCCGTACGCGGCGTCCGCACATCTGACCTATACAAACCGATAGACGATGATTCCGGTCGACACTCCGCATTGAACTCGCTTTTTTCTGGCGCAATCCATTGGTCATCGAGAGCCTGGGAACCGGTCGTCCCGTAAAAATCCTGTGACCTTGTCTGCCATTACGCAAGGATTCGCTCCGTTACCCGATACGGATAAAAGCCCTGCAGACGATTATGTGTCTGCAGGGCTTCCTGGTTTTACGAGAACGAATTCCTGTCAGGCCGAGGCTTCAAATCTCCTTCACCGGCGTCTCTCCCTGTACCGCCTTGATCAACCCGATCACGTGAAGACAATCCGCCTTGTTCACATAAGACTCGCCGCTGGCGATGGTCTCGTGGTTGCCTGCTCTCAGTCTCCAGCGCCATTGTCCCTGGCCGGTGCGGGGGGTGCCTCTGGATTGCCTGTAAATCTCGAAATACATTCAGTTCGCTCCATGCGATTTAGATGTGCGTCAGTGGGTGTGGCGCATCGTCGCAAGCCTAGCGCAGACGGTTTTTTTGGCTATCGGACATTTGTTTCCAATCGTTGGCGGATGTTTCCGAGGAGCGCGGAATAGAGCGGGGGATAGGCGTCCGGATTGGCCGATATGCCGCTGTTTACTTGTTGCAACGCTGCAAGCGCTACTGCTTAATACGGGACGGCTCATGGCGTCGAAACTGATCGGCGACCGACAAACACTATAAAAAAGAGCACTCCCTTTGACTGAGCACGGAACGCAACAGGCCGGGCAGGTGACGTTATCGCTGGTGGTCCCGGTTTTCAACGAAGAGGACAGCCTCGACACCTTTCTGCGGCGGATCAATGAAGTCTTCCAGCAACAACCGTTGATCGACCTCGAGCTGGTCTTCGTCAATGACGGCAGCACCGATGCCACCCTTGAGCGTCTGCTCGGGCATCAGCGACAGGACCCGCGCCTGCGCATCGTTGATTTGAGTCGCAACTTCGGTAAAGAGGCGGCGTTGTCTGCCGGTCTGCAGATCGCGGGCGGGCAGATTGTCGTGCCGATCGATGCAGATTTGCAGGATCCGCCGGAAGTCATCCTGCCAATGATCGAGCGTTGGCGTGAAGGTTATGAAGTCGTGCTGGGGCACCGGGTCAGTCGCCGCAGCGACACCTGGGCCAAACAGACCTCGGCGCATTGGTTCTATCGCCTGCACAACCGGATCGCTGAGCAGCCATTACCCGAGAATGTCGGCGATTTTCGTCTGATGGATCGCTGCGTGGTCGATGCCTTGCTGACGCTGCCCGAATCCCGGCGCTTCATGAAGGGCTTGTTCGCCTGGGTCGGTTTTCGCACTACGCACGTCGATTACGAACGCCCCGAGCGCGTTGCGGGGCAGAGCAAATTCAATGGCTGGCGGCTATGGAATTTCGCGCTTGAAGGCATCACCAGCTTCAGCACCGAACCGCTGCGCGTCTGGACGTATGTGGGCGCGGCGGTGTCGCTCGTATCGTTTGCCTTCGCCATTTTCATTGTTTTACGCACGTTGATTCATGGCGTCGACATGCCTGGTTACGCGTCTCTGATGGTTGCGGTGACGTTTCTCGGCGGCTTGCAATTGATCGGTATCGGCGTGCTCGGCGAGTACCTGGGCCGCACCTATATCGAATCCAAACGCCGGCCGGTTTTTCTGGTGCGTCGCGTCTACGACCACAAGGACTGACACATGGATCTCAAGGAAACCGACATCCTCGGCGACAGCATCAATGAGCATTGGTATTACAGCTCGAAGGCCGCGGCCACCCGACGTTTGCTCGGTGACGGGCCGATCCAGCGGATTCTCGATGTGGGCGCCGGTTCGGGTTTTTTCTCGCACCACCTGCTGACCCACACCCAAGCGCGCGAAGCATGGTGCGTCGACATCAGTTATCCCGCCGACTCCAGCGGCACCGCTGCTGGCAAACCGGTGCATTATCGCCGTGACATCGACCACGTCGACGCCGATCTGGTGCTGCTGATGGACGTGCTCGAGCATGTCGACGACGACCTTGGCCTGCTCAAGCTGTATGTCGATAAAGTGCCGTCGGGCAGTCGCTTTTTGATGACTGTGCCGGCGTTTCAGTTCCTGTGGAGCGGTCACGACGACTTTCTCGAACACAAGCGCCGCTACACCCTGGCGCAGTTCGAAACCCTGGCGCGCGATGCCGGGTTGACCGTGCAGCGCGGTGCCTATTATTTCGGCGCGGTGTTCCCTATTGCTGCAGCGTTGCGTTTGCTGCCGCAGGGCGCTCAGGCGCAACCGCCGCGCTCGCAACTCAAGCGTCACCACCCGCTGGTCAATACCGTGCTCAAGACGCTTTGCAGCCTTGAGTTGCCGCTGATGGGCATGAATCGTCTGGCGGGTCTGAGCGTATTCGTACTGGCGCAGAAACCGTGACTCCACGCGAAAGAGCCGCGTTTATCCAGCGTGGCGTGCGCTTCGCCGTGACCGGTTTGTTCGTCACGGCGTTGCATGCTTTGGTCGCGATCGGGTTCATCAACTTCATCAGTCCTTTGCTGCCCTTGGCCAACGGCGTGGCGTTCGCCGTGGCAACGGTCGTGTCGTATGTGATCAACACCACCTGGAGCTTTTCGGCGCGGTTACATGGCCGAACGCTGCTGCGGTTTCTGCTGGTGTCGGTCGGCGGATTTTTCCTCGCCATGTTGGTCGCCTGGGCGGCGCAAATGGCGGGGCTGCATTATTTGCTGGGCATCGTGGCGGTAGCGCTGACGATTCCGGCTTTCACGTTTGTGCTGCATAACTTCTGGACGTACCGATGAGGGAATTGAACAAGCATCCGGCCCTCGCGCTTTTGCCTGTAATGCTGGGTGTGCTGGCGTTTTTGCTGGTGATCGGCCCGCATGTGCTGGACCCGCAGAACATCGCCTGGCTCAAGGACGGCGACCCGGCAACGCATTACCTGGGCTGGGTAAATTTCCGTCATGGCCCGTGGACATTTCCGCTCGGGCTCAACCCGTCTTATGGACTGGAACTGGGCAGTGCGGTGATTTTTTCCGATTCCAATCCGCTGCTGGCAATACTGTTCAAAGCCGTCGATGGCTGGTTGCCCGAGACGTTTCAGTATTTCGGCTTATGGTTGCTGGCCTGTTTTGTCTTGCAGGCCTGGTTCGGCTGGAAATTGCTCGGCCTCATCACCGATAACGCCGCGCTGCGCCTGTTGGGCTGCGGATTGTTGGTGTTCTCGCCGCCGATGTTCTTGCGCACCGGGGGGCACCTGTCGCTTGTCGCGCACTTTCTGATTCTCGCCGCGTTGTATCTGGCCTTGCATCCGGCACTTGAGCGGCGTCGCCTGGCCTGGGGGACCTTGCTCGGCGCGACGGCGTTGGTGCATGCCTATTTATTAGTGATGGTGGCGTTGATCTGGGTGGCTGACCTGTTCGGTAAAGTCATGGCCGGCAAGCTGAGTCGGCGTCGGGGGCTGATCGAGTTCGGTGGCTTGTTTGCGCTGGTCAGCGTGAGTTGCTGGCAAGCGGGCTATTTCAGCATCGTCGACGGGGCGGGCGGCGGCGGTTTCGGCTGGTATCGGATGAATCTGTTGGCCCTGTTCGATGCGGACGGCTGGTCGTACGTGTTGCCGGGCTTCGACAAGCGCGGTGGCGACTATGAAGGTTTCAACTATCTGGGCCTCGGTGTGTTGATGCTGTCGCCGTTGGCAACGATTGCACTGTGGCGAAGCAACATCAGCCTGAAGTCGCTGCTGCTTCGCTGGCCATGGCTGCTGGCAGCAATGATCGGGCTGAGCCTGTTTGCGCTGTCCAATCAGATCGGTTTCGGTGCACACACGGTCAGTTATCCGCTGCCGAGAACCATCGAGGGGCTGGCGAGCATTTTCCGCGCTTCGGGGCGGATGTTCTGGCCGGTGTTCTACACCTTGGTGTTGCTGGTGATCTATCTGATCGTGCGTGGATACCGGGCACCCATCGCCATCGGCTTGCTGGCCGTGGCGTTGACCGCACAAGTCATCGACACAAGTATTGCCTGGCAGGGGCTGCGCGCGACGAAAATGCTGCCGCCGTCCTCGGTGTGGACCAGCCCGATGCGCGACCCGTTCTGGGCAAGCGCCGCGGCTCACTACCAGAACATCCGTGCCCTGATGCCGAAAAACCAGTCGGATCAATGGCAGCCCATCGCCTGGTTTGCCGCGACGCATGGGTTGAGTACCGATGCCGTGTACATGGGGCGCATGAGCCCCAAGGCACTCGACCAGGCGCTGCGTGACGCACAACGCCGGCTGAGTTCCGGAGATTATGCGGCCGATTCGCTGTACATCCTCGACGATGACGCGGTGGATCTGGCGGTGAAGAGTGTGCGCAGCGAAACCGACCTGCTGACCCGCGTCGACGACTTTGTCGTGCTGGCACCGGGCTGGAAGCGTTGCGAGCAATGCCTGCCAATGGTCGATGAGGGGCGCTCGATGTCGGCGCTGCCCTTGAGCCAACCGGGACTGGTGCAACTGTTCAATCGCAAGAGCCGACAGTTGCTCAACGGCTGGGCCGCGCCGGAAAGCTGGGGGACCTGGAGTGAAGGGCAGGAGGCGCAAATCGCTGTGCGTGTCGCGCCACAGAGTACTGCGATCGTCATGGACGTGCTGGCGTTCGTCATGCCGCCCCGGTTGACTCAACGGGTGATCGTCAGCATCGACGGGGTCGAGGCCTTGTCGACGCGCCTGACTCAGGTGCAAGACAACGTGCTGGAAATTCCGCTCAGCGCGGTGGTCCAGGACAAGGTGAAGGACGGCCAGCCGTTAATCCTGCAAATCCACTTGCCGGATGCGACCAGCCCGCGAAAGCTCGGCTTGAACGATGACGCGCGCGTGATGGGGCTGGGCCTGAAATCGCTGAGCGTTCGTTGAATCTGCAGTAACTGCGCAAACGTTGATGGACGTCGGGCTCGGCGTCTTTCTACACTGCCCGCATTCCGGGGAGCAGGGGGCAAGGGATGAACCGCAATGAACTTCGCAAGGCCGATATCAACCTCATGGTGGTGTTCGAGACCTTGATGCTCGAACGCAACGTGACCCGGGCGGCGGAAAAACTGTTTCTCGGCCAGCCGACCATCAGTTCGGCACTCAACCGCCTGCGCACGATGCTCAACGACCCGCTGTTCATTCGCGTCGGCCACCGCATGGAGCCGACGGCCCGCGCCGAAGATATCTTTCGTCATCTGAAACCGGCGCTGGATTCGTTGTCGGTGGCGCTGAGCCTGACCCGCGATTTCGACCCGGCCGTGAGCACCATGACCTTTCGCATCGGCCTGTCCGATGACGTCGAGTTCGGCCTGCTGCCGCCGTTGTTGCGAGCACTGCGCCAGGAAGCACCAAACGTGGTGTTCGTGGTGCAACATGCCGATTACTGGCGGATTCCCGACCTGCTCGCGGCGGGCGATATCACCGTTGGCATCAGCCAGACCCGCGGCCTGCCGGCCAACGCCAAGCGCAAATTACTGCGGCACATCCAGCCGAGCATTCTGCGCGCCGACGCCAGCGATACACCGCTGACTCTGGATGAATATTGCGCGCGTCCGCATGTACTGGTCTCGCACACGGCCAATGTCAGCGGCTACGCCGATGAGTGCTGGCGGAGCTGGGTCGCACGCGCCAGGTCGTATTGTCGGTGCCGCAATACAGTGCGTTGCCGGCGCTGCTGGCCGGCACGGACCTGATCGCCAGCCTGCCGGATTACACTGCGGCGGCGATGGCTGCGTCTGGATTGCTGTTCCAGGAACCGTTTCCGTTCAAGACGCCGATGCTGGACCTGTCGATGGTCTGGCTCAGCCACGTCGACAGCGATCCGGCCGAGCGCTGGTTGCGTTCGCGGCTGGAAGCCTTCATGAGCGAACGGCCACAAAACCCGCTCTGATACACATACCCTCTGTAGGAGTGAGCCTGCTCGCGATGGCGGTGTGTCATTCAGCATAAGTGTTGCCTGACACACCGCTATCGCGAGCAGGCTCACTCCTACAAAAAGCCTGGGTGCGACTGTGGTATATGTACCGCCCTACGCCCCACTGACCGGAGACTTTCAATGCCCCATCTGCACATGGAATACACCGCCAACCTGCCGCTGAACGCCGATGTTGCATTGATCCGGCTCAACAACACTTTGGTGGGCTCCGGTCAGTTTGCTGCCGAGTTCGATATCAAGGGCCGTGCGGTCAAGGTCGCGACATTCAAGGTCGGTACCGCGCTCGCCGAGCGTGCTTTCGTTCACGTCAAACTGGCATTGCTCAGCGGGCGTTCGCCGGAGATCAAGAAGCAGTTGTCGCAAAGTCTGCTGGCGGCGTTGCAGGACATCTGCGAATGGCCGGCCGGTGTCGAAGTGCAATTGTGCGTCGAACTGCTCGACATCGATCGCGAGTCCTACAGCAAAGCTGTGGTGGGCGTGTAGGACTCAGCTTGCATCGAGTTCGCTGCACACGTTGACCACCTGCTCGCGCAGCCAGACGTTGGCGCTGTCCTGATCGACGCTCTGGTACCACTGCATGTCGAGGGTGAAGCCGGGTAAGCCGTTCGGCGCCTCGCAGTGATTGAACACGGCCTCGTTGGTCAGTAGGCGCTGGATACGGCGGGGCAGGGTGAGGATGAAATCGGTGCCGGTAATCATCTTCAACGCCGCGCTGTAGCTGTTCGAGCGTGCGACGATCTGGCGCTTCTGCGCCTGCCGCGCCAGCCAGCCATCGACCATGTTGGTGGATGAAGTCCAGGGGGTCGGGAAAACGTGGCGGCGCTCGGTGAAGGCTTGCAGGCTCAAGCGCGGTTCCAGCGGTGTAGCGCGTTTGTCGAACACGCAAACCAGATCATCTTCCAGCAGCAGGCGTGATTTCAGATCGTTGTGCTGGCGATGGAAGTTGGGGCCGAAGCTGATCACCAGATCGAGGCTGCCGTCGCGCAGTTCCTCTGCCGGGACGTCGGTCTCGAATTTGTGCATGTTGACCATCACCGGCAAATCGTCGAAGTCGAAGCGCTTCAACAGCCGCGGCAGGATCAGTTGCTCGAAATATTCCGGCGCGCAGATGTTGAAGGTGACGGCTTGCTGGCTCGGGTCGAACGTCGGGGCGCCGGCATGACAGAGGTTGATGCTTTCGATGATCTTCTGCACATGGCCGTACATGCTGCTGGCCTTGTAGGTCGGGCGCATGCCGGTGCGGGTGTTGATGAACAGTTCGTCTTCAAAACTGGTGCGCAGTTTTTTCAGGCAGTAACTGACGGTGGACTGGCTGACGAACAGGGTTTCCGACACATCGGTGACGCTGCTCTGCTCATACACGGCGACAAATACCATGAGGTCCTGCATGTCGAGCTTTCGAAGCAAGTTACTGTTCAGCATCCGTTCTGTCTCGCTTTGCTCCTTGCGCTGAAACCGCGCAAACGTGTGCGAACGATCCTAGCGGAACGATGGTGCCAGGAGAAACCCCTGTAAGACATTTCACGGTCACATGTGGGACAGAAACTTTTAGCAACACGACGTTATCGATCAAAGCGGATAAAGCTGGCCAGAGGCCTTCAGCTCGCTGCTGAAAAGTGTCGGCGGTAGTGCCGCGGATCGAAGCGCAACACCATCAGCAGCATCAGCGCCATGACTGCCGTCAGCGACCACCACGCCCATTCGAAGCTGCCCAGGCGGTCGCGGATCAACCCGGCCAGCATTGGCGAGAGCCCGGCGATCAGATATCCAATGCCCTGCACGAACGCCGTCAGGTCACCGGCTCGCTGCGGGTCGTCGAGGTGATCGAGCGCGACGATCAGGCTCATCGGAAACAAGCCACCGATGCCCAGACCCAGCAGGCACGGCCAGAGCAGGCTCAAATGCTGCGGACTGAGGACCAAGCCGCAGAACCCGGCAATGATCAGCGCCAGCAAGGCCACCAGGATTGCGCGTCGATCGCGGCTGCGGTTGGCGATAGCGGGAACGAGCAGGCCGGAAATGACCTCCATCGCTGTCAGAAAACCCAAAACCAGCCCGGCATTTTCTTCGCTCCAGCCTTGTTCAACGTAGTACGGAGCGAGCCAGGCGAGCACACAGGTGTAGGACGCAGTCCCCAGTCCGAAGAAAATTGCCAGTAACCAGGCACGACCGTTACTGGCGAAAACGTCCTTCTTCGCGGCCAGCGTCAGGCTATCGCGCAAATGACGCCCTTGTGCCCACCAGACCAACAGCGCCATTACTGCCAGCAAGGACCATACCGCCAGACCTAAACGCCAGCTCGCGGTCTGCACCATCACCCAGGGCGCGAAGGTCGCCGCCAGCGCCGCGCCGCCCATGATCGAGGTGACATACAGGCCCATGCACAGCGCCACATTGTCGGGGAAGCGCGACTTGATCAACGCAGGCATCAACGCCTGAATCAACGCAATGCCGATGCCCGCCAGCACGGCGCTGATAATCAACCCGGCCGCCGTATCGACAAACAGCCGCGCCAGCGTTGCCAGCGCAATGATCAGCAGCGACAACAACACCGTGCGCTGTTGACCGAAGCGTTGACTGATTGCCAGACCGAAAAACATCGCCAGCCCCATGGCCATCACTGGCAGCATGGTCAGCAGTGACGCCAGGCTGAAACTCAGCGGGATTTCACCGCGAATGGCCGACAGCAGGGGACCGACCGCCGCCATCGACGGCCGCAGATTGAGCGCGACGAGGATGATGGCGAGCATCATTCCCACAGCAGGGCGAGTGGTGGCGTGGGCGGTTTGCATGGCATGTCCTCGGCGAGCTGCGGCGTTGGATTAGGCGCGAATCCACGTGTGCCGGGCAAACCAGAAAATCCACAGGCCTATTCAATAATTCAATACCGCCTGGGCCCTCTGTAGGAGTGAGCCTGCTCGCGATAGCGGTGTGTCAGGCAACACTTTTGCTGAATGACACACCGCTATCGCGAGCAGGCTCACTCCTACATGAGTTAAGCGAGTTTTCTGAATAAAACCTGAACCATTCTCAAATACATACTTGGTCCAGCGATATTATTAAAGGCCAACTAATCGTTGGCGTCTTTTTCACAAAAAATTGATGGTTGCCTGCCTAAAGTTTGCATGCACTTGGTTAATGAATTTTTCATAAATGAAAAATTCGTTATCAGCCAAGGCTCTTCTTTTCAGGAACAGCCCTTTCTATGTTCAAGTCAAAAGCCGTGCGCCCGGAATGGGTGACGTTGATCGCCAGTGCCTTTCTTCTGATCGGTTTCAATCTGGTGCTCTGGCAGCACCTGTTCGCGATCACCGGTGGCGATGGCCGGGGCATCGCCATGCGTGTGGCTTTTGCTGTGATGATCCTGGCGGCATTCAATCTGGTGTTGACGGCATTTGCCTTTCGCCCGCTGCTCAAGCCTGTGCTGATCGTGCTGTTTTTAACCAGTGCCGGTGTGGCTTACTTCATGAACCAGTATGGCGTGATGATGGACGCCGGCATGTTTCGAAACTTTGCCGAAACCAATGTCACGGAAGTGCGCGATCTGCTGTCGTTGAAGTTGTTTGCTTTTATTTTATTGCTCGGTGTCTTGCCTTCATGGTTGTTGTGGAAAGTGCCGGTTGATTATCGTCGCTGGCATCGCGAAGTTTTCAGTAAAGTTGTGGTGAGTGTTGCCAGCGCTGCCGTTATTGGCGGTGTGGCATTGGCAAACTATCAAGGCTTGTCCTCGCTGTTTCGTAATCATCATGAAATTCGCTTGATGCTGGTGCCGAGCAACTTTATCGGCGCTTCTGCTGGTTACTTGCGTGAACAAGTAGCGTCCGCACAGCAGCCGTTCATCAAAATCGGCGAAGACGCCCAGCGCAATCCGGACATCAAGTTGCAACCGCGTAAATCCCTGACCGTGCTGGTGGTTGGCGAAAGCGCCCGTGCGGAAAACTTCGGCATCCTCGGTTACCCCCGCGATACCACCCCGACACTCGACAAGGAAGCCGGGCTGATCGCCTTCACCGATGTACATTCCTGTGGCACGGAAACCGCCGTGTCGGTGCCGTGCATGTTCTCCAACATGGGCCGCAAGAACTACGACGCAAGCAAGGCGAAGAATGAAGAAGGTCTGCTCGATGTGCTCAAGCGTGCCGGCATTGACGTGATCTGGCGCGATAACCAGTCGGGCTGCAAAGGTACTTGTGATCGCGTCACGGTGCAGGATGTGAGTAATCTGAACGATCCGGTGCTATGCGCCAACAGCGAATGCCGCGACGAAATTCTCCTGCAAGGCCTGCAGAGCTTTATCGATCATCTGGACAAGGACACCGTGCTGGTATTGCACCAGATGGGCAGCCACGGCCCGGAATACTTCAAGCGCTATCCGAAGGAGTACGAGCACTTCACCCCGGTCTGCGAAAGTAACGCGCTGAACAATTGCAGCCGCGAAAGTATCGTCAATGGCTACGACAACACGCTGGTTTACACCGACCATGTGCTGTCGAGCCTGATCGATGTATTGCGCAGCAATCAGGACAAAGTCGATACCGCGATGTTGTATCTGTCCGATCACGGCGAGTCGCTGGGCGAGTACAACCTGTTCCTGCACGGCACGCCTTACATGCTGGCGCCGGAACAACAGAAACATGTGGCGATGCTGGCGTGGTTCTCCGACAGCTATCAAAAAGCCTACTCGGTCGATACACACTGCCTGCAAATGAGCCGCGACAAACCGCTGAGCCAGGACAATCTGTTCCACTCGATGCTCGGCCTGCTGGAAGTCAAAAGCAGCGTTTATCAGGCCGATCTGGACTTGTTTGCCGGTTGCCGTGGTGCGGTGATCGACGGCGTGCTGGCCAAGGATTGAAAAATCTCGGGCCCGCCCCGCTGACGCGACGGGCCTGTCTGTTTCCTCTGTCAGACTATTCTTTCTATCTCGCAGGACATTTCGTTACAGCTGTTACCCTTCCCAGGCGCGTAAATCGCCGGTGGCGATATATACTGCGCGCCATTCTTCAAGGGAGAGCCGTGTGGCTATCGATATTCACTGGATTCGCGACAACGAAAGCCTCGCGCAGTTTTGCGCCGAGTGGCAGCAACTGC
>Ga0196970_1001510_pt1 | contig 15154 bp, 22 predicted proteins | sample S1v_513CmetaG_FD_148672 | JGI IMG/M metagenome (GOLD analysis project Ga0196970, IMG submission 148672) | Soil microbial communities from Anza Borrego desert, Southern California, United States - S1+v_5-13C | ecosystem: Environmental > Terrestrial > Soil > Desert | place: USA: California...
GTGATGCTGCCGCACTTCCCGACGCTACAGCCGGCGCTGACCGAGCGCGGCATCGAGGTCATCAACTGCACGCCGGGCTCGGCGCTGACCTGCTTCCCGATGGGCAACCTGGACGAGGTGCTGCCATGAGCCTCACTCTGGTGAGCGCCGCGCCGGCCTACCCGGTCACGCTGGCCGAGGCGAAGGCGCATCTGCGCCTGGACACCTCCGACGACGACGCCCTGGTTGACGCCTTGATCGCTGCGGCGACCGCGCACCTCGACGGGCGCGACGGGTGGCTCGGCCGGGCTCTCGTGCAGCAGACCTGGGACCTCAAACTCCACCGCTTCCCTGGCGTCATCGACGTGCCGCTGCCGCCGCTTCAGTCGGTGACCAGCATCACTTACCTGGACAGCAACAACGTCTCTCAGACGTTGGCCACGTCCAAGTATCAGGTGGACGGCAACGGCCAGTGGCGGGCCCGGATCAAGCCGGCCTATGGCGAGACGTGGCCGAGCACCTACGACGCCTGGAACGCTGTCACGGTGCGGTTCGTCGCTGGCTATGAACCCGGCTCCGGCTCGCCGACCGATTACGCCGAGAACGTGCCGCAGCCGATCAAGCACGCTCTGCTGCTGCTGATCTCGCATTGGTATGAGAACCGGGCCCCGGTGAACATCGGCAACATCGTGAGCGCGCTGCCGATGACGGTTGATGCGTTGCTCGCCCCATACCGCGTGATGAGCTTCGCCTGATGCGCGGGCCGATCGCCTACTCGTTCCTGCGCGAGCAGCCGCATTACCGCAGCGACGCCTTCCACGCCGGCCTGCGCGCCTGCGGGTTCACGGTGAAGCAGCGGCAGTATCCGGCGCCGGTCGGGCCGGGAGACATCGTGTTGGTCTGGAACCGCTACGGCCAGGGCGAGATCTACGCCAAGGCCGGCGAGCGCGCCGGCGCGACGGTGCTGATCGCTGAGAACGGTTATCTCGGCGCCGACGCGGCGGGTGTGCAGCTCTACGCGCTGGCGGTTGGTCAGCACAACGGGGCCGGCCGGTGGCTCCCTGGCGATCGGGACCGCATGCTCCGCCAGATGGGCGCATTCCAGCCGTGGCGGGATGACGGTCGGCACATCCTGGTGCTGCCGAGCCGCGGCGTGGGCCCGGCGGGAGTCGGGCAGCCGTCCGTCTGGACGGACGGCGTGGTAGCCGACCTGCGCCGGCGCACCGACCGCCCCGTCCGCGTCCGCCTCCACCCGGGCACTACGACCCCGCCGACGACGCTGGAGCAGGACCTGGAAGGTGCCTGGGCGGTGGTGACCTGGGGCAGCGGCGCGGCGATCAAGGCGCTGGCGCTCGGCGTCCCGGTGTTCTTCGAGATGCCGCAGTGGATCGGCGCCGCCGCCGCGCTGCCACTGTCGGCCGACCTGGAGGCGCCGTTCCTCGGCGACCGGGTGCCGATGTTCGAACGACTGAGCGGCGCGCAGGCGTCGCTGGACGAGATCTCGAGCGGCACGGCGTTCCGGCGGCTGCTGTCACTCTGAACCCCACGGAGTCCCCACGATGTCCACCGTCAGCTTCGACGCGCGCGAGGCCGTGCGCAGCGTCACCATCAACGTGAAGGTGACCGGAGTCCGCCGGCTGCGGGCGCGCCTCTGGCTGGCCGAGAAGCTGTTCCGTCTCGGCGCAGTCGTCGCAGGCTGCGGGATCGAGATCGACACGGGTGAGCCGCCGGCCCAGTCCAGGCGCTCCGCCGCGCTGCCGGGGGGCTGCTACCAGCCAACGCATGCCCCGCGTAACGTCGTCCCGCCCACCGGTGACTCCGGCGTCAAGCCGCCGCGTCGCTGACCATGCTGAACGTCTACGCCACCGAGCACGTGCACAGCGCCACCGTGTGCGCCGCCTTCGCGGCCGGCTGCGGCGCTCCCGTCGTGCCGCCCTATCCGCTGCTGCCCGGCGATGTCGCCATGTACGGTTGCTTGCGCGGGTTGCGGCCGACGCTGATCCAGGCGCAGCGCGAGGGGCGCCGGTGGCTGTACCTCGACAACGGCTACTTCCGGCCGGGCCACTACGACGGCTACTACCGGGTCACGCGTGACGCCCTGCAGCACGACGGCAGCGGCACGGCGACGCCTCACCGGTGGGAACGCCTCGGCCTCTCCATCGCCCCCTGGCGCGCCGGTGGCGGCCATGTGGTGGTCTGCCCGCCGTCGGACATCTTCGCCGGCCTGATGGGCTTCGACGCCCGCCGGTGGCTGGCCAACACGCTGGACACGCTGCTGCGGCACACCGACCGCGACGTGCGGATCCGGGAGAAGACGAAGAAGCCGGGCCGCCCGCTCGCCGCCGATCTGGCCGGCGCCTGGGCTCTGGTCACGCACAGCAGCAACGCCGCGGTGGATGCCCTCCTGGCCGGCGTCCCGGTGTTCTGCACCAACCCGTGCGGTGCTTACCGCTTGGGGGAGCCGGAGCTGAAGAAGATCGAGAGCCCGCGGCGGCCGGATGACCGGGAGCAGTGGGCGTGGAACCTCGCCGCCAACCAATGGACGCTGTCGGAGATGGCTGACGGCACGTGCTGGCGCATGCTGAATGGGGATGCCTGATGGCTGCCGTTGACCCGCCGAACAAGGGCTGGTTCGAGATCTCCGACCTGCAGGCCGGCGACCGCACTCTGGCCGAGCAGTTGACCGGGCTCGACCCGCTGTTCGGCATGGTGGGGGGCGCCTCCATCCTCGACCTGGGCTGCGCCGAGGGGCTGATCTCGCTGGAGATGATGAAGGCCGGCGCCAAGCTGGCGCACGGGGTGGAGGGCGTCGACTCCCGCGTCGAGACCGCGCGCCGGCTGTTCGAGGGCCGCAACGCCGCCTTCTTCGTCGCCGACCTGTCGGTGTTTGCCAACGCCCCGCCGGCCGGCCTGCTGCCGAGCTACGACGCGGTGCTGCTGCTCTCCATCGCGCACAAATTCAAGGACCCGGCGGAGTTCATCCGCGCCGCGGTGGCGCGGTGCTCCCGGTACGTGGCGGTGCGGCTGCCGGCGCCGGTCATCCAGGACCGCCGGTCGGACTATGTGCCGGTGGACGTGCCGCGCCTGATGGCGTCGCTGGGCTTCGGCCAGATCCACGACGCGCCCGGGCCGCGCGCCGAGTGGGTCGGGATCTTCGAGCGGGCCTGACCATGGGCTACGGCGACGAGATCCTCGCCACCGCGCAAGCCCGCGCGGTGCAGCGCATCGACCCGCGTCCGGTCCTCGTCACCGATGCCGCCGGGAACCCGCGCTGGTCGCCGCTGTGGGCCGGGAACCCCCGCATCGTCCGCGACCGGACGGCGCCCTGCCAGCGGGTGGTGAACGCGCCGGGCGCCCGGCCGTACATCGACTACGCCCGCACCACCAAGCAGCGGTGGGCGTGGATGCAACGCCCGTGTGAGCCCGGGGAACTGTACCTGGCCGATGCCGAGCGGGCGCTTGCCCAGCCGGTCGTCGTCATCGAGCCGAACATCAAGAGCAACGCCAGCCCGAACAAGCAATGGGGCTGGCAGAACTGGCAACGCCTCGTGGACCTCGCGCCGACTCTGCCGTGGGCGCAGATCGGGCCGGTCGGCACGCGGTGGCTGAACGGGGTGCGGCGCATCGAGACGGCCAGCTACCGGGACGCCTGCGGGGTGCTCTCCGGTGCCGTTGCCGCCGTGCTGCCGGAGGGCGGTCTGCATCACGCCGCCGCGACGCTCGGCATCCCGGCCGTGGTGCTGTTCGGGGCCTACATCACGCCGGCCACCACCGGCTACCAGGCGCATCGGAACCTGTGGGTCAACGACCCGGAGGCGACCGGCTGGCGCCACCTTCACCCGGCCTGCGTCGCCGCATGGCGCTCGATCACGCCGGACCTCGTGCTTGAACACCTGATGGAGACGATCCGTGGACGTTGAGATCCCCACGAACCCCACCGACAAGCCGCGCGGTCGCCGCCGGAAGACCGCCGATGCCGCGCCCGCGCCGGCCGAGCAGATCGCGGCGCCGGGCGAGGCGCTGCCGCCGCTGCCCGATGAAGCTTACCCGGAGGGGGCGGCGCCGCTGCCCGCCGCCGCTCCGCTGGCCCCGCTGCCGGAGGGCGCCATCAACCACCGCGGCGTCTGGTTGCCGCCCGGCGAGAAGCACCTGGTCGAGATGATGGCGCCGGGCGTGAAGCGGTACGCCGAGCTGCCCGACGGCCGGCCCAGCTACCAGCGCCACAAGTTCCTCACCGCCGTGCCGCTGGTGAAGGAGGCGCGCGTGTTCGTGGACATCGGCGCGCACGTCGGCCTCTGGTCGATGCAGGCCGAACTCGCCTTCGAGCAGGTCATCGCCTTCGAGCCGCACCCGGTGCACGCCGCGATCTACCCGCACAACATGCGGACCGACCGCTACGCCCTGCACCGCGTGGCGCTCGGCGAGCGCGAGGGCAGCGTCCGCCTGGACGGCAAGCCCGGCAGCAGCGGCGACACCCACGTGGCCGGCGAGGGCGATATCCCGATGGTGACGCTGGACTCGTTCGGCCTGGAGCGCATCGACCTGCTGAAGATCGACACCGAGGGGTACGAGCTTCCCATCCTGCGCGGCGCCGTCGAGACGCTGAAGCGCTGCCGCCCGGTGGTGGTGGTCGAGCAGAAGGGCCGTGAGGCCATGTACCACGGCGGCAAGCAGGGCGAGGCGGTGGCCTTCCTGAAGTCGCTGGGCATGGTCGAACTGGCGCCGGCAATCAGCGGCGACTTCTTCCTGGGGTGGCGCTGATGGTCGCGCTCGGCGACTCCCCGCTCACCGTGTGGGTCGGTCACGACCCGCGCGAACAGGCGGCCTACGACGTGGCGGTGTTCTCGCTGCTGCGCCGGACCACCATTCCCGTCGTCCCGATGCCGATCAGCTCCACCCACTGCAAGGCTGCCGGCTTCAAGCGGCCTTGGCACATGGAGGACGGGCAGCGCATCGACGACGCCGACGGCAAGCCGTTCAGCACCAACTTCAGCTTCGCGCGGTTCATGGTGCCGTTCATGCACTCGACCAGCGACTTCGCCGTCTTCTTCGACTGCGACTTCCTGTGGCGCGCGGACATCGCCGACCTGATGCGCTCCGTGGATCCGCGTTACGCCGTGTCGGTGGTGCAGCACGACCACCGGCCGGCCGAGGCGGTCAAGATGGACAACTGCCGGCAGGAGCACTACGGCCGGAAGAACTGGTCCTCGCTCGTGGTCTGGAACCTCCAACACCCGGCCAACGAGCGCCTGTCGCTGGAGGACGTGAACACCAAGCCCGGCGCGTGGCTGCATGCCTTCTCGTGGCTGCGGGACGAGGAAATCGGCTCGCTCGATCCCTCGTGGAACTGGCTCGACGGCGGCGGCTCCTCCGTCCAAGAGGGCATCCTGAACCCGAAGGTCGTGCACCACACCCGCGGCGCCCCGTGCCTGCCCGGCTGGGAGGACGTGGCCTACGCCGACGAGTGGCGCCAGGAGAAAGCCATCCTCGACGCCACGCGCGAGACGCGGCGCACGAAGTATCCGCGGGTGGCGTGATGGCTTCCAACAGTACGCAGCCCGGCGACCTCGACCAGAGGGTGACGATCCAGTCCGAGACGCGGGCCGACGACGGCTACGGCGGCTCGACGCTGGCGTGGAGCACCGTCGCCACCGTCTGGGCGCAGGTCTGGCCGGTGTCGGGCAAGGAGCGCGTGCAGGCGCAGCAGATCGAGGCGCCGGCCATGTACCGGTGCAAGATCCGCCGCCGCGGCGACGTGACGGCGGGCATGCGCGTGGTGTGGCGCTCGGTCGCCTACAACATCCGGTTCGTCGCCGACGCCGGGCCGCGCGAGCCGTACATGGTGCTGGATCTCGAAGCCGGGGTAGCCCTCTGATGGCGAAGTCGTACGTCAAGGGCGGCGGGAAGCTCCGCAAGGCGCTGCGCGAGATGCCGCTGGAGATCTCCGACGAGGTGCGCGCGGCCGTGAAGGAAGGTGCCGACGCGGTGCTCGCCGACGCGCTGAAGGGCGCGCCGAAGCCGGGGATGAACCCCTATGCCACGGGCGAGCTGGTCTCCATGCTGTCCGTGCGCCCGGCCAAAAACGGGCTCAGCGCCCGCGTCGGAAGCTGGGGGAAGGGCCGCGCAGCGCACATCCACCTGATCGAGTTCGGCGTTCAGCCGCACGACATCAAAATGCCCAACGGCGGGGTGATCCACCATCCCGGCCACAAGGCCCAGCCGTTCCTGTTCCCCGCCTACTACGCCAACCGGAACTGGGCCATCGCCCGCATCCGTGAGGCGGTGACGAAGGCGCTCGACAAGGCGGGCCGCAAGCTGCGGGGGAGCGAGGAATGACCGCCGCCATGCTGCCGCTGCAAGCCGCCATCCTCTCCGCGCTCAACGACGCGCTGGACGTCGGCAGCAGCCCGACCGGCGCCGCGGTCAGCGTCTACGACGACGTGCCGCAGGGGGCGGCATTTCCCTACGTGGAGTTGGGCGACGACGCGACCGCCGGCGACTGGTCGGCGCTGGCGACGGAAGGCGAGGAGATCCACTTCCACCTGCACACCTGGAGCCGGTACCGCGGCAAGAAGGAAGCCCTCCAGGTCATGGGTGCGGTCAAGACCGCGCTGCAGAACGCCCGCCTGACCGTCTCCGGTTGGTGCCTCGCCAGCATCCGCGAGGAGTTCTCGACCATCTTCACCGACCCGGACGGGCGCACCCGACACGGAGTCCAGCGTTTCAAAGCTCTGCTGCGCAAGGCGAGCTGACACCGAACCCCGGCAGCAACCGGGTACCCCAGGCGGTCCAGTCGGGCCGCCTTTTTCTATGCCTGAAAGGAGCGAGTTATGACCGTTCGTACCGCTGCCGGTTCGAAGATCTACATCGGCCCGGCCAACGAGACCGCCGACGTCGAGGGCGAGTTCTCGGCCCTGTCGTACACCCTCGTCGGCGAGGTGGAGGACCTGGGCGACATCGGCGACACCGCCGGCTCGACCACGTTCACCAGCGTCGGCGACCGCCGCGTCCGCAAGCTGAAGACGACCTACGACGCCGGCACCTTCACGCTGACCGTCGGCTTCGACGGCTCCGACGCCGGCCAGGACGCCCTGGTCGCGGCGTTCTCGTCCGACAGCGACTACGCCTTCAAGGTGACGCTGAACGACGGCTCGGAGGGCTCGCCGTCCAGCCCGACCATCCTCTACTTCCGGGCGAAGGTCATGTCGAAGCCGATCAACATCGGCAACGTCGAGAACGTCGTCCGCCGCCGCTTCGACATCGCCATCAACAGCGAGGTCATCGAGGTCTCCGCGGTCTAACCGCGAACCGAACGCTCGGCCGAGCGGGGCCGGCGGCGTCACGTGGGGTGCGTCGCCGGCCCATCCACCCTGAGACACCCCGCGATCTTGAAACCCCACCATCCCACGGAGAACCCCATGTCCGATCTGAACAAGGGCGAAGTCGCCTTCACCGTCGATGGCGCCGAGTACACGCTGCGCCCGTCGCTCAACGCCTTCAACCGACTGGCGTCCGGCTTCGACAACTACGTCAAGATCGTCGAGAAGATCGCGACCATGCACGCCCCGACGATGGGGCTGGTGCTGAAGCTGGGCCTTGGCTGGAACGACACCCAGGCCAAGAAGCTCCCCGACCTGATGTTCCGCGCCGGCATCCCGGCCCTGATCGACCCGCTGAGCGACTACGTGTTCCGGCTGTTCAACGGCGGCAAGTCGGTGGACGAGATCAACGCCGAGGCCGCTTCGAAGGTGGAGAAGGAGGCGGCGGGTGCGGAGGGCGAGGAAAACCCTCTGTTCGGGGCCTGACGCCCCAGGAGTATGCGGTCAAGCTCTACCAGTACGCCACCGGCTGGCTGGGGTGGTCGGACAAGGAGGCGATGCGGACGAGCATCTTCCGCATCCCCCTTGCCATCGACGGGAAGGTGGACTTCGTGCGGAAGACCAACCCGTTCGGCGGGGGAGAGGACAAGACCGCCGACACCCCGCCCCGGTCCAAGGCGGAGACCGCCAAGGACATCAAGGCGAAGCTGCTTGGGGTGAACAAACTGCGGAAAGGCGGGAATGGGCGGTGAGGGCGGCAAGGCCAAGCCGAGCCGGGAAGGTGCCGTAATGGTGCGGGACCAGCCGGCGGAGACCAGGACCGAGAAGGCCGAGGTCGCCGGCAAGCTGGCGTCGGCGCTGCGCGGGTGGGGGAAGAAGCGGTGAGGCGGGTCGCGCCGCCTCACGCAGCCCTCGGGCGCACCTCGCGCTCGATTTCCGGCCCCCTCTCGCTGGCGGCAATCGACAGGTCGTGCGCCTGCTGGAGGTTCAGCCAGAATTCGGGGGTGGTGCCAAGATACCGGGCGAGGCGCAGGGCGGTGTCGGCGGTGACGCCGCGGCGCTCGTGCACGATTTCGCTGATACGGGTGACGGGCACCCGCAGGGCGAGGGCAAGGGCGTTGGCCGACAGGTTGAGGGGAGACAGGAACTCTTCCCGCAGCACCTCGCCGGGGTGAACTGCCGGCCGTGGCGGCACCGCGGAGTCAATCACGTCCGACAGGTCAATGCGGCCAGCGTCCAAGTCTTCACGGCGAATGGTCATCGTTTCACCCCTCAATGATAATCGCAAAACTCAACGTCGTAGGCGTCGCCCTCGCGCCAGACAAAGCAGATGCGCCATTGCTTGTTGACGCGGATACTGTGTTGTCCAAAGCGGTCGCCGGAAAGAGCTTCCAATTGGTTGCCCGGCGGCACGCGCAGGTCGTTGAGCACGGACGCCTGTTCGATGATCGCCAACTTGCGTTGCGCGCGCTGCGCTACGTCGGCCGGGATACCCTTTACCGCTCTCCCGAAGAACAGCGCCGCAGTCCGCTTATCGGTGAACGTCTTGATCATGGGGGAGAGGGTATATCGCAGAGCGTTTAACGTCAAGCGTTAAGGAAGGGAGGATTTAACGGGAGGGGTTGCTGTTTTGGGGCTACCCATTGCCCTCAGCGCCGTCCTTGGCTGGAGGAATGGCGTCCATAAGGGTTCCCCAATCTCTCAGGGCGTTCGCCAGTTGATGAAGAACGCTTGCCACCTCATCCCTTTCTTCCTGGGTCAAATCGTCTCGGTCGGCGAGGCGCCCCATCGCCTTCAACGCTGATGCGGCGGCAAGCAGCATCGGGCGGTGGTTTAGGCCAAGCGTCACAAGGCGGCGGATCGCCTCGGCTCGCGGCGGAATGTCCTTCTGCCCTCGCCGCCATTCGTCGATGTGCTCAAGGAACTCCGGCGACACGCGCATCTGGAATTTCTCGGGGTGTGCCATCGCCGCCTCGTCCGTGTCATGACGCGCCATCATTAGCGGACGCGCTTGACGGCGCAAGACCCTTTCGATAGGATCCATCTTGTCATGACAATCACCCAAGGATGGAGGGGATGGAATACAAAAGTGGTGCTTTCCAGATGCGCACCGATGCCGCGTTCTTGCGCGTCGTGGACGATTGGAGGCGCGCACAGCCTGACATCCCCGCCCGTGCGGAGGCGATCAGGCGCTTGGTGCGAATTGGAATTGAATGCTCGGGCCAGTCGGCTCGGGAGGCCAGCGGCGGGGGTGAGTTTGGCGACCACCCCGCCGCTGGTCAGTAACCCGGTCGCTGTTGACGCAGCGGCCAAGTCGCAACCCCTGATGAGGAAAGCATCAGAGATGACGGATCGGAATATGCGCCATTCGGCGCTGGTGTACAATGGGACGCAGATTGCCGAAAAAGGCGAGCGCCTCAACCTTACGGACATGTGGCGAGCGGCTGGCTCTCCGGAAGGCCATCGCCCGGTGGACTGGCTGCGACTGCCCCAGACGGAGCGGCGCATTCGCCACCTGGAGGTTACGGAAAAGGTGGGAAAATCACACCTTATCCAGGTGAGCCGCGGGCGGAACGGCGCGACAATGGCGCATTGGAAACTGGCCCTCGAATATGCCGAGGACCTGTCGGATGAACTCTGGAGCTGGGGCAAGGACGCCATTCGTGATCGGATGGAACTGCGGCAGGGGCGGGATGTAATCGCGCCAATCACCGCCGACGAGGCCCTGCCGCGCATCCTCGGCGGGGTTCGCGGCGTCGTCGCCAAGCACGACCGCGAGAGCATGCTCCCCGCCATCGACGAGCGCCTGTTCAACATGATGGGGCAGATGCTCGAAACGATCCCCGTCATCGTGGAGGCGGCGGCGCGCAAGCTGATCGAAGACCAGATGCCGGCGATCATCGAAGCGCACATCGCCCGCGATCCGCGCCGCGTCGGCATGCCGTACATGACTTCGCTAGACATCGCCATCCGTGAGGACGTTCCGCAGCACCAACGCATCCGCATCGTCCGTCGCATCACGGCGAGCCTGAAGAAGTTCTGCAAGTCGCGGAACGTCGAGCCGGTCCCCGACCCGCGCGGCACTCTCATGTTCCCGCGCGCCACGGTCGCCATGTGGCTCGACTTCGGCGGCCGGGGGCTGATCCAGGATCACAAGGCCGTCTTGGCGGGGCAGGGCATCCTGTCGCTGCCGAAGCCGAAGAAGGCGAAGGCCGCGCCCGCCACGCCTGAGGCGCAGGAGGCTGCACACCTCAAGGCCCTGTCCGAAATCGCCGAGGATCGGGCGCAGCGCATCGCTGCCGAGGTGAGGCCGCTGGAGGTGGAAATGCAAGCCGACGCGCTCAAGGTGCACGAGGGCCGCATCATCCGTGACGCGCTGAAGGACGGCATTCGCAAGGTGGAGGCCGTGGCCTTCGCTGGCACCGTCATGACGCGCGTTTACGACATCATCGGCCGCGCGGCGTGAGGGGCGAGAGCATGAGCTGCAGCATCATCAAGCACCCCGTCGCCGAACTGGAAGACGCCAAGGCCACCATCGATGCGCTGCGCGATCTGGTCTTGGAGATCCACCGGAAGGCGGACGACCCGGCGGCGGTTAAGGCGCTCGCCGCCGAAGCCATCCTTGCCATCGACGGCGACAAAGCGGAGTAGCCGCCATGCAGACCAACACCATCACCCGCCGGGCCATGCTCGGCGGAACGGCGGCGGCCTGCCTCGCGGCGCCCGCCATCGCCACCCCGCACCCCGACGCCGAGTTGCTGGCGCTCTGGGAACTCTACAAGGACCAGTGGCGGTTCATCGACACCCTCCCGCATGGCGACTGCCAGGAGCGTGAGGATGCGTACGCTGCCATGGACGCGACGGCGGATCGGATCGAGGCCACCCAGGCACGCTCCGGGGCCGGCATCGCCATCAAGCTCCGCATTGTGTTCATGGGCTACTACGAGCGCGCGGAAGGGGATGCCGCGATCATGTACGGCGCGACGTTGCCGGAGAACGGGTTGCTGGACTGCCGCGACCGCATGCTCTGGAAGCTGATCGAAGAGTCCGAGAGCATGACCTTGGCCTGACGGTAGGGGCGGCTCGGAGGCGGGCCGCCCCTATTTACAGTACGTCTGCCCGAGAGAGTGAAACCCCTTCTTCTGCAACACCTTTGCGTAATCAACCACCTTCACAAGAGTTTCCTTGGGAACGCCGTGCGGACGTATGAGTTCGCAGTAGTAGTTGGCTAGTCCGGTGCGATTTGTTCCATCGTCGTACACGCCGACGTAAAGAGAGTTGTCCGACATCCAGACGGCATCTTTGGCAGGGTTGCCATCTCGCTTTATGGCCGCGAGGGCTGAGTCCTTGTCGGCGTAAGCCGGTGCGGCGGCGAGCGTCAGTAGTGCGGCGAAGATGAGTGAGCGCATAACGTTCCTCCCCTGGGATGGGGCGAGAATGATGCGCCATAGCGATAATTGAGTCGAGCGTTGGCAGTTGAACCGAAGGGCGCCCTCACCTGGGCGCCCTTTTTCTATGGAGCGCGCCGTGGCAGAAATCGCAGGATTGAGCGTCCAGATCTCCGCGACCACTGCGCTCCTGCAGTCGCAGTTGCGCGAGGCCGAGCGTCGGATTTCGACCTTCGAGCGGGCAACCAACACCGCGGCGGGGAAGGTCGATCAGAACGTCAGCCGCATGGGCGAGGCGGCGGGCGGACTCCGTGGGCAGATGGACGCCATCGCGGCGGTCGCGCCGAAGGTGCAGGCTGCACTTGCCGCCGTCGGCGCCGGCGCGCTCGCCACGAAGGTGATCCAGACGACCGCCGAGTTCCAGAAGCTCGGCACCTCCATGAAGACCGTGGTCGGCTCGGCCGAACTGGCCTCGCAGGCCATGGGGGCGTTGCAGGATTTCGCCGCGAAGACGCCGTTCAGCCTGCAGCAGGCCGTTCAGGGCTTCGTAGCGCTCAAGGCGCGCGGCCTGGACCCGTCCATCAAGTCGCTGGAGAGCTACGGCAACACCGCGTCGGCGATGGGCAAGGACCTGTCGCAGATGATCGAGGCCGTGGCGGACGCGGCGACGGGTGAGTTCGAGCGCCTCAAGGAGTTTGGCATCGTCGCCTCATCCGAGGGTGACCGGGTGAAACTCACCTTTCAGGGTGTCACCACGGAGGTCGGGAAGAACGCGCAGGAGATCGAGAGCTATCTGCGCCGGATCGGCGAGACGCAGTTCGCCGGCGCCATGCAGGAGCAGGCCGCCACGCTGGGCGGCGCCCTGTCCAACCTGGAGGACTCGTGGAACCGCCTGTTCGTCTCCATCGGCAATGCCGGCGCGGGCGACGCGGCCAACGGCGCGATCCGCGGCCTGACCGAGGCCATCGAGGCGCTGTCGGCGAACATGGGTGATCTGGTCCAGGGCGGCCTGCTGGTGACGAAGGTGCTTGGCGGCCTGCTGGTGGCGAAGATGGCTTCGGCGGCCATCGGCGGACTCGCGGCATCGGTGGCGGCCAGCGTCGCGGCTTTGAAGGCCAAGGATGCCGCCATCATCAAGACCGCAGCCGACACCGTTATCATGGCGAAGGCCGACCAGATGGCGGCCCAGCACGCGTTCGCATCGGCGCAGGCGACGGTAGCGGTTCAGACGGCGCGGCAGGCGGCGGCAGTGGCGGCGGTTCGGAATACGGCCGGGCTTTCGGGGCAGGCGGCGGCTGTCGCGCGACTGGACGTGGCCAATCTGGCATTGGCTCAATCCGAAGCCGCTGTCGCCGCAGCGCAAACGGCTGTGGCGCGTAGCAGCGTCGCGGCAACGATGGCGCATACGGCTCACGCCACGGCTGTCGCGCGGACTACGCTGGCGGCGCGCGCTGCGGCGGCAGCGTCTGCTACCGCCGCCGCCGCCACAACCGGGTTGGCCGCAGCCATGGCCGCCGTAGGGCTTAACACGCCAATCGGTCGCCTTGTGGCTACCGCCGCCATGCTCTACGAAATGATGACGACTACGGAGCAGGCCGTCGTCGCCACCCGCGCCTCCACCGACGCTGCGATCAAGCAGGGCGAGGCGCACCTGATCGCTACCGGCAAGATCAGCCAGTACACCGACGCCCTGTTCGGCAACACCGAGGAGCAGAAGAAGAACCTCACCGCGCGGCTAGAAATGCTCAAATTCGAGCAGCGCGCGTTGCGGTTCATGGCGTCCAACCCGACGCGCACGAACTCTGCAACGGATTTTGCCCGGATAACCGAGGGGCTGAACATCCTCGACAAGGCGATCGACGAAACCGGGGAGGCTCTCGGCAAGCTGTCTGGTACCGGCGGTGGGTCGTCCGGTGGCGGGCTGAGCGCCGTTACCACGGCCACCGAGGAGGCTACCGACAAGGTCGAAGAGTACATCACCTCCCTGTCCGACGCCGCGCGCATGGCTGAACTCGACGCGAAGGAGCGCGAGATCGAGGAGGCGGTTCTTCGCGCGCAGAACCTCGCGCTCGAAGAGAACAACGCCCTCACCGTCGAGCAGATCGACCGCATCCGTGGGCTGGTGAAGGCCCGCCAGGAGCAGGAGGAGGCGACCCGCAAAGCGCAGGAGGCCGAGCAGGAGGCGAAGCGCGCCGCGGAGGAAGCCGCCGCGACGATGCCACGCATGTTCGACCGCGCCTTCGACCGCATCGGCGACGGGTTGGTGGACCTCGCCTTGAAGGGCAAGGACGCGATGGCGTCGCTCGCCAACATCGGGCGTGCGGTGGTGTCCTCCCTGCTGTCCGACTTCGCCAAGCTGGCGTCCGTCGATCTCCGCCGAATGATCGGGATGGGGACGAAGGGCGATGTCGGGCTGTCCGATGTGTTCAGCGTTGGCGGGACGGCGGGAAAGTCTGTCAGCGGGCTCGGGGCGAGGGATTACATTTCGCTCGGGTCCAGCATGGGGTCGGTTTACACCGGCACTAACACGCTCGGCACGCTGGCCAACGGCTTCGCCACGTCCTCCATGGGGCAGGGCCTGGGGCTGTCCACGGCCTACGTCGATACCATTGGCGCCACGCAGATCGTCAATCCGGCCATGCTGTCGCCGGCCGGACAGACGTTCACGGGTGTCGCCAGTGGCATCGGCTCCGCCATCCCCTACGGCATGATTGGCGGCATGGGCGGCGCGTGGCTCGGGAACAACGTCTTCGGCGGATCGAAGGTGGCCGGCGGCCTGTCCGGTGCGGCGCTCGGCGTCGGCTCGATGGCGGCGGGAACGGCGGCCATGGGCGCCATGGGCATGGGTGCGGCGGCGAGCGCAGCCGGTGTCAGCGGCATGGCGGGTGCCTCGGCCGCGCTCTCGGCGATCCCGGTCTATGGCTGGATCGCGGCGGCGGTGCTCGCGGCTGTGACGGCTGTCTTGGGCACCAGCAAGCCCTCCACGATGTACTCCGGCGCCTGGGTGGACACCGACGCCGCCGGTAACGTCATGGCCTCGGACGCTGGCGGCAAGTCGGGTACCAACGTCGAGGGGATCAAGTCGGCGACCGAAGGCGTGTCGAGCGCGATCAACACTCTGATCCAGCAGACCGGCATGAAGCAGACCGGGAACCTCTGGCTCGGCATCGAGAACGACACCAAGGGCACCCGCGCCAAGGTCGGCGGCTGGAACGGCGATGTGGTGTCGTCCTCGGCGGATCCCGGCCGGATCATGCTGGACACGCTGCGGTACATGCTGGACCGGGAGACTTCCGTTGCCGGCAAGCCGACGCTCGATGCCGACGCCCTCGTGGAGAAGGCGATCCGGAACAGCAAAGCCACGACGGGGGAGGAGGCGACGAAGGATGTGCTGGCCGGCGCGACGCTGGCCCGCATCAACAAGTTCACCGCCCAGGGCTACAACCCGTTCGATGAGCAGATCACGCA
>Ga0196970_1001511_pt1 | contig 15143 bp, 4 predicted proteins | sample S1v_513CmetaG_FD_148672 | JGI IMG/M metagenome (GOLD analysis project Ga0196970, IMG submission 148672) | Soil microbial communities from Anza Borrego desert, Southern California, United States - S1+v_5-13C | ecosystem: Environmental > Terrestrial > Soil > Desert | place: USA: California...
ATCGGCCGCGATTAGAGAACGGAGAGGTGGTCCCGGCGGTCAAACTGAGAGGTTGGAGAATGAAACGGCGATGACTGTGATCAAGTTGGACACGGGCATGGTGCCCTGAGCACGGCACCACAGGTTTCCCCCTTCGGTTGCGAGGGCGATGAACGACGTGATGGCAGCAGAGGTCGGACCGGCATCGGCCAAACCCGCGTGCGCCAACGAGCCGATCAGCTCGAGACTTTGATTGGGTGTCGATCCGCGGATCTCATCAAGGCCAGCAGCTCTTGGGCTGCACCGTAGGCCGAATAGATGGCTGCAACCGACTTCGCGAGCCCTCACGTTGAAAATCACTCTTGCACGGCTGGGGGTATCCATAGATGGCGCACAAATCGGAAGGCGCTCAGCGCCAACCGCCTTCCGGTTTGTGCGCCAAAGTCACGACAAGCTGCTTTCCCGGATCAGTACGCCGAGGGCGATCCGCCAGAGCCGCCCGGCCCAGCTCTGCCGCTCGCCGGAGATCAGCGCGGTGCCGCGCGCGGTCTGGGGCGGAATGCCGGTGACGTCGCGCGGGGTCAGCAGCACCCGGTAGGTGGACTGCTCCGGGACCGGCTTGCCGGCGCCGTCCGGCCGCGCCGCCACGCCGCCGCCGTTGGCGGAGGCCAGCTCCGGATGTTCCAGCGTGCGGAGCGCGGTGCTGTCCACCCGCTCCACGCCGGCGTCGAGCGGCGCCATGCCGCGCGCCTCGGGGTAGAAGCGGGCGCGGGCGCCCTTCTCGACCCGCCCCAGATCCTCCTCCGCCACCAGCCCCTCGACCAGCGCACGCTCGCCGCCCAGCACCAGCCCCAGCGGTTCGCGCGCGGCGATCCAGGCGCCGGGCTTCAGCCCCTCCGGCAGATCCGCGACGATGCCGGCGAAGGGTGCGCGCACCACGAGGTTGCGCTTGAGCGCCAGCAGGCTTTCCAGATCGGCCACCGCCCGCTCCAGCTCCTGCCAGGTGACGGGGAGTTGCTGCACCGCCTCGGGGTCGAGCGATTGCGCCGCCACGTCGGCCTGAAGGGCGCGCAGCGTCTGTCCGGCGCTGGCGATGCGGTGGGCGAGGTCCGGCGCGTCGAGGGTGAACAGCACCTCCCCTTCCGCCACCCGCTGGCCGAGGCGCGCGTGCAGCTCGGCGATGCGGCCGGGCTCCAGCGCGTAGACCACCGCCTGCCGTTCGGCGCGCAGCACCGCGGGCACGGAAATCTCGCCCTGCCAGGGCACGAACAGCAGGCCGAGCGCGCCGGCCAGCAGCCCGAAGCTCACCAATGTCCGCGGGGTGAGTCGCACGTCACGCCGCCGCTTGAGCCAAGCGGCGATCTCCGCCGTGATCGGCCGCACGATGAACCATCCCACCTCCACCAGCATCAGGAACAGGCCAAGCGCCTTGAAGAACATGTGATAGACGAGCAGCGCGATGCCGAGGAACAGCACCAGCCGATAGATCCAGATCGCCAGGGAATAGCCGATCAGGAAGCGCGCCCGGCGCGGCGGGAACCATTCCGGCGGGGGATCGCCGAAGCCGAACACCCGCTCGCGCAGCCACCAGCGGGTCAGCGCGAAGGCGCGCTCCTGCAGGTTCGGCAGGTCCAGCCAGTCGGCCATCAGGAAATAGCCGTCGAACCGCATCAGCGGGTTGAGGTTCACCGCCAGCGTCATGATCCAGGTGGTGGTGGCCAGCAGGAACACCCCGTCGCGCAGTGGGCCGGCGGGCAGGAAGCTCCAGGCCACCGACGCCGCCGCGGCCAGCGCCAGCTCCGCCAGCATGCCGGCCGCGTCGATCACCATGCGCTGCCGGCGCGAGGTCAGGCGCCACGCCTCCGTGGTGTCGGTCCACAGGATCGGGCACAGCACCATGAAGGCGATGCCCATGGACGGCACCCGGCAGCCGTAGCGCTTGGCGGCGACGGCGTGGCCGAACTCGTGCAGCAGCTTGGCGAGCGCCAGGGCGCCGCCGGTCATCGCCAGCCCCTCGAGCGTCGTCAGCTCGATCAGGCTGCGGGTGAAGGTCTCCCACTGGCGCGCCACCAGGAACAGCCCCAGCGCCGCCGCCAGCCCGACGCACCACCAGAACCCGCGCGTGAACGCCACCCCCACCAGCGGCAGCAGCGCCGCCAGCAGCCGGTCCGGCCGGATCAGCGGGATGCGCAGGAACAGGTAGTTCTTCAGCAGCCATTTCATCGGGTGGACGCGCCGCGCGTCCGCCTGCCGCACCAGCCGTTCGGTGCCCGCCCGGTCGGCGATGCGCGTCAGCCCGGCCGTCTGCGCGAAGCGTGCGAAGGCGGCGACCTCCTCCGGTTCCACGTGCAGCGGGGTTTCCGAGCCCAGCGACGCCACCACGCCCTCGGCCGTGCCCAGACCCCAGCGGCTGAGCATCTCGAACTCGACCCAGCCGAGGCGGAAGTAGCGGTTGGCGACCGGGTCGTGGAGCGTCCAGGTCGGCGCCCCGTCGGCGGTGACAGGGCCGGGCAGCAGCGCCAGATCCTCGCGCAGGGGCGGCAGCGGCTCGGCCTGCGGAGGCCCTGGACGGGGGGGAAGCGCCGCCAGCGCCGCGCTCACAGCGCCAGCCAGCGTTGCAGCACGGCCAGCGGCCGGCTGAGCAGGATCAGGCCGAGCGGCATCGGTTCGCCGTAGATCTTGGCCGTGCCCTTCAGGCCGATGCGCAGCGGCTCCCGTCCCGCCTCGAACCCGGCCTTCAGGCGGTAGCCGTAGCCGCCCTCGATCATCGGCTCCGCCCGGTAGCTGGCGAAGGACAGCGTCGCCGCCACCGGCTGGTCGGGAGCAACGTTGCGGAAGAACAGGATCTTGGCCCCCGCCTCCAGCGTCGCCGCGTCGCCGACCGGCAGGCGGATCTCCAGCTCGACGTCACCGGGATCGGCGATCTGGAGGATCCGCTCGCCAATGGTCACCGGCTTGCCGATCCAGTCGTTCACGTCGCTGAACACCGCCACGCCCGCCGTCGGCGCGGTGATCTCGGCGCGCTCGATCAGGCCGGCGACGTAGGCGGCTTCCGCCGCCTGCTGCTCAAGCCGCGCCTGGAGCACGGCCAGCTTCGCCTTGGCGCGCGGGTCGGCCAACGCCTGCTGCGCCGCCTGGAGGTATTCGGCCTGGGCCATCTCGCGCGCCTTTTGCGCCACCTTCAACCGGGTGCGCAGCTGCGTGGTGTCGAGCGAGACGAGCGGCTGCCCGGCCGCCACCACGTCGTTCGGCGCCACGTGGAAGCGGTCCACCACGCCGTCGAAGGGCGAGCGCGCCAGCGTTGGGGCGTGCGGAACCACCTCCGCCGGGGCCAGCACCGATTGGCGCACCGGCACCGCGGCCAGGGCCAGCACGGCGAGCAGGACCGCCACGGCGGCCAGCCGCCCCACGGTCGCGCGCCGCCGCCAGGGCACGCGCGGCCGGCGCATGGCGGACAGCACCAGCGCGTGCGCGTAGGCCTCGCCCAGATAGCTCATCAGGTGCCGGTCGGCCTCGGCCCAGGGCTCCTGCCGGGTCAGCAGCAGCGCGCCCACGAGCCCGCCGTCCGGCGCGCACAGCGGCACCCACAGCGCGTGCGGCGGCAGCCACTCGGCCCAGCCCTCCGCCATCGCCGGGCCGGCATCGGCGGCGGTCAGCGCGTGCAGCGTCGCCGCGCCCGGAGCCCGCGAGCGTTCCGTCAGCAGGCCCTTCAGCCAGGTCGGGAACGGGCCGGCGGGATCGGGCGCCGTCACGCCGGACACGGCCGCCACCCGCCCGGCGCCGCGCCCGTCCCACTCCCAGAACACCGCCTGGTGGTAGGAGAGCAGCTGCGCCGTCTCGTTCACCATGACGAAGCCCAGCTCCGCCCGCGAGGCGCGCCGCGCCCGCTGCTCCAGCTGGAGCAGCGTCGCCATGCGCATGAGCTGGAGGTTGAGGGCGCTGCTCATCGCGGCGCGTCCGGCGGGGCCAGCAGCGCCCGGCCGCTCATGCCGACCAGCAAATCGTCGGCGGCGCCGTCGATGCGGCCGTAGATCTTCAGCGACTGGCTGACGGGATCGACCCGGCCGGAGGTGCGGATCAGCTCGACCGGGTAGCGCTTGCCGGTTTCGTCGATCTCCACCTGGAACCTATGTCCGGGGGTGAGCCAGCCGAGCCAGCGCGACGGCACGATCAGCTCCGTCTCCAGCCGCTTGTCGTCCACGATCTCCAGCAGCGGCTGGCCCTCGCCGATGAACTGGAAGGCGCGCACGGCGTTGGCCGCCACCCGCCCACCGAAGGGGGCGGCGATGGTGCAGCGGTCCACCAGAGCCTGGAGGACGCGGATTTCCGCCGCCGCCTCGGCCACGTCGGCGGCGGCCACATCCAGTTCCACGGTGCTGATCGAGCCCAGCTTGTGCAGGCGCTGGTTGACGTCGTAGACGCGGCGCTTCTTCTCCGCCACCGCGCGGCCGCGAGCCAGCTGGCTCTCCTGCACCGAGCAGTCGAAGCGCACCAGAACCTGCCCCTCGCGGAAGCGGTCGCCATCGTCCACGGCAAGCTCGCGGATGCGCCCGGCCATCGCGCTGGAGATGACGGTGCGGCGCTGCGCGGTCACCTGCGCGCGGATCTCCCGGTTGAGCGCCGGACCGCCCACCGCGCCGAAATCCGGCAGAACGGGCGCCTGCGCGGCGGCCCCGGCCGTCAGCGCCAAAAGCAGGCCGGCGGCAAGCAGCGCTTTCATGGGACGGCACCGGCCGGGGCGGGCGCGGCGGCCATCTCGGCCTGCGCCTCCGGCTCCGCGGCCACCGGCTTCGGCGGCTCGGGCAGCTCCGGCAGGTTGGGGAAGGCGCCGCTGTCCACCTGGGCGAGCGCGTCCTTGATGGCGACGGTCAGCGCCGGCAGCGGGCCGATCTCCAGCGAGGCGGGGATCGGGTCCATGCCGACGGAGATGTAGAGGCTGGCGAGCGCGGTCTGCAATTCCGCCAGGGCGCGGTCGCGCTCCAGCTCGGCGGAGATGGCGGAGAGCGAGCGGCGGATGCGGTCGAGGTCGGAGCGCGCCTCCAGCGCGCCGCCGTCGTTGACCGCCTTCATGATGCGCGTCTCGATGCTTTCCACCGCGTCCGCGGTCTCGTACACCTCCAGCGCGCGGTCGAGCTGCTGGTAGCTGATGTTCACCTGGGTCAGCACGGCGACGCTGAGCGCCAGCCGGCGGGTGCGGGTCACCTCCTCCTGCGCCTCGGAGGCGGCGATGGTGGCCGGCGCGGAGATCAGCCCCACGAGGTTCCAGGTGGCGCGGAACCCCGCCTCGGCCCACACCTGGTTCTTCAGGTAGGAGTTGGAATCGTAGTTCAGCGAGCCCAGCAGCGTGGCGCCGGGCAGCAGCTTGATGAGTTCCTTGTAGAGGCTGTTGCGGTCCACGCGCGCCTGGTAGGCCTCCTCGCGCAGCTCCGGCCGCGAGGCCAGCGCGGCCAGCTCCAGCCGCGCCGGCGCCACGGTGAGCTTCTTCAGGTTCATCGCGGGCGCGTCGGCCTTCGGCACGTCGAGCGTGTAGTCGGACAGCGGCGGCACGTTGATCAGCGCCGCCAGCTGGGCCTTGGCGACGGTCAGGTCGGACTTCAGCCGCTTCAGCTGCCCCACCACCTGCAACAGGTTCTTCTGGTACTCCAGCGTCTCCACCACGGGCTGGAGCTGCTGCTTCTCGATCTCCAGGCTGGCGGCGCGGGCCTTCTCGGCCTCGGCCAGGATGGGGTCGATCTTCGGCAGCAGGCGCTGCGCGGTGGCGGCGCGCCAATAGGCGGCGCGCACCTCCTTGATCATGTTGTTGACCACGCGCCGCTTCCGCTCGACGGCGATCATGGCGCGGTCGGCCTGCTGCTTCGCCTGGAAGTAGCTGACGCCGAAGTCGAGCAGGTTCCAGGAGAAGGCGAGGTCGGCGGTCCAGCGCTGGCGATCCTGCGACACCGACGGCTCCAGCGACTGCCGCCCCGTCAGCACCGAGAAGGAGGAGGACGCCGCGTCGTTGTTGCGCGTGGTGTAGCCGGCGTCGGCGGCCAGCCGCGGCAGCATGTTGTAGGTGGAGAGGTCGAGCTGGCGCTCCTGCAGCACCGTCTCCATCATCGCCAGCCGCTTGTCGAAGTTGAACTTCAACGCACGGGCGACGGCCTCGTGCAGGCTCAGCGGGCCGCTGAGCGGCGGCTGGTCGGAGAAGAGGACCGCGTAGTCGGACTTGGCCCGGTCCAGATGCTCCGCGTCCAGGATCGGCTTGGGAGCCACGGAGCACGCGCCGAGCGCCAGGAGCGCCGCGCCGGACAACAGCCACCGCAACCGGCGAACCGCGGGCCGACGAAGAAAAGAGTTCTGCATGGCGGAGACAGGAAACCTCTGAAACGGGTGGGAAGACGGGATCATCATGCAGCCTTGTCGCCCTCGGCCGGCGTAGCCGGCGCGGTCCTGACAAGGCTGTCGAGCAGCGCGCGCCCCTCGGCCAGCACCCCGACCCGTCCGCTGCCGCGGATCTGCGCGGAGAAGGACGAGCGCCCCACCGCGTCGACCGGCGGGCCCGCCGGTTTCTGCGGGGCGGCCGCGTCGTCGGACGCCGCCATGCGGACCAACGGGTCGAGCAGACCCTCGCCGCCCACGTCCGCGCGGCGGCCCTCGCCGCTCTGCGGGCCGTTGGCGTTCGGGTCGCCGCCCTCCTGGCTGCCCTGGTCGGGGTCGGGCTGCGGAGCGGTCTGTGGCGGGCTGTTGCCCTGCCCCTCGGGAGCCTGCGGCAGGACCGGCGGGGTGCCGGTGGCCTGCGGCTGGATCGGGGCCTGCGGCTGCGCCGGCTCCTGCCCGCTGGCCGGCACGCCGATGTCGCGGCCGACCTGCACGCGGAACTGCGCCGTCGCCTGGTTGCCGCGCGCGTCGCGGGCGGTGATGGCGATGTCCACCGCACCCGCCGCGTCGGCCGGCGGGCGGCCGGTGAAGGTGCGGCTCTCGGCGTCGAACTTCAGCCATTGCGGCAGCGGCGTGCCGTCCGGCTTGCTCGCCGTCAGGGTCAGCTTCTCGGTCGGGTTTGTGTGGCGGAACAGGTTCTGCGGCACCTCGAAGGAGTGCTGCTGCTGCGGCGACATGTACTGGTTGCCGACTGACCCGGCGAGGAACAGGTCGAGGCTGCCCTGCCGCGACCCGCCATCCCGCGCGGCATCACCCAGGAGCGGGTTGGCCCCCATACCCAGAAGGTTGTCGCTGGCCGACACGCCGCCGCCCGGGCCATCGAACGCCGTCCGCGATGTCGTCACCACCGACGGTGGCGGAGCGACGGAGGTGACCAGCGGCGTGGTCGGGCCGGTTGGGGTCACCACCGTGACCAGCGTGCCGTCGGTGGTGCCCGGCGTCGTCGGGACGGCCGTGACGAGGGTGCCGGTTGTCGTCGGTGGAACCGTAGGCGGTTGCGTGACGGTGGGGCCGGTGGTGTCGGGCGGCGTTGTCGGCGGCGGCGGCACCACAACAGGGCCGTCCGGCGTGGGTGGAGTTGGGGTCGGCGGCGTCACCGGCGGCGTTACCGGAGGCGTCGGCGTTACCGGCGGCGTTACCGGAGGCGTCGGCGTCACCGGCGGCGTTACCGGCGGCGTTACCGGCGGCGTCGGCGTCACCGGCGGGGGCGGGCTTTCCTCCGACGGCGGCGGCGCCACGGAGGTGGAGATTGCCATGGTGGTGCCCGACCAGCCGCCGGTCCCGCCGATGTTGGCGGTGATGTCCCTGGCGGCGCCCGCCGTGAAGCCCGTGCCGTCCGACACGCGGACCGTCAGCGCCCCTGGCGTGCCGGAGAAGCCCGACGCCGGCAGGAATCGCAGCATGTCGCTGGCGCCCAGGACCAACGCGGAGGCGTTCGCCAGACCAGCGGTGGGAACGTTCACCCAGCCTGTGCCGGTGTTGTACTGCCAGACGCCCTGGCCGACCGCGGCGCCGTTGCCGACGACGGCGATCCCGGCGAAGGGCGTGCCCGTCGTGCCGCCGGCCACCGTGTCGCGCGCGTCCGTGTAGTTCGCCGGCGCCACCAGGACCGACACGCGGACGCCCGGCGGGCTGGTGGTGTTGTAAGCGGTGACGGGAATGCCGGTGTTGCCCACCGCGCGCGGCGCGTCGTTGACGGCGGTGACGCTGGTGCCCAGCGTGATCGGCGCGGTGGCCGCGGAATAGCGCGTCGCGCCGCCGCTGTTGGCGCCGCTCACGTCCACCGTGGCGCCCGAGGCGAAGGCGGCGCCGGAGCTGTCCACCAGCACCGCCTTGAGCCCCGGGGGCGTGCCGTTGTAATCGGCCGCCGGCAGGAAGCGGAGCGTGTCGCCGGCGTTGATCAGCACCGCCGCGGTCGGGCTGGCGCTGCCCACGGCGGTCCAGCTGGTTCCGCCATCGGTGGAATACTGCCACACGCCCTGGGTGGCGGGGTTGGCCGTGTTGGCGGTGATCGCCACGCCGGCCAGCGTGTCGGAGGCGGAACCGCCGGACACCTGATCCCCGGCATCGTCGAAGAGGCCACCGAACAGGTTGCTCACCGTGTCGCCCGCGGGCGCCGCCGCGTCCTCGCTCACCGCGGGCAGCGTCACCGTGGAGGCGAGTGCGGCCGGCGCGTTGTTCACCGGACCAATGGTGACGGTCAGCGGGCGCGGCGTGGTGGCCGGCGCGTCCGGCAGGTCGCGGCTGCTGGCGGTGACGGTCAGCGTGAAGGTGCCGTTGTAGGTCGCCGGGCGCTGAATGGTCAGCCCGGTCAGCTGCGCCTCGGTCAGCGTGATCTGGCCGCCGGTGACGGTCAGCGTGTCGCCCGCGGTGTTGCTCAGCACCGCGTCCGCCGGAATGTTGGAGATGATGAAGCGCAGCGTCTCCGACGGGTCGGTCAGCGCGCCGGTGATGGACAGCGGCACGGCCGCCCCTTCCGCCCCGCTGGCGTTGGAAACGGTCAGGGTCGGCGCGTCGGACACCGGCGTCACCGTGTGCGTCAGCGTGACCGGCGTGTCCGCCGACGAGTAGCGGGTGGTGCCGCCGCTGTTGGTGCCGCTCACGTTCACGTTGCGGGTGTGGGTGGTGATCGCCCCGCCCGAGCAGTCGATGAGCTGCACGGTCAGCCCCGGCGGCGTGCCGCTGTGGTTGGCGACCGGCAGGAAGCGCAGGCTGGAGGACGCGCCGATCACCAGCGCCTTGTCGCCGCCCACCGTGCCGACGTCGGCCCAGGCCGCGCCGTCCCAGAACTGCCACTTGCCCTCGGTCGCCGCGTCGGCGGTGTTGCCGACGATGGCGACGCCCGCCAGCGTGTTGGCCGAGGAGCCGCCGGTCACCGCATCCTTCTGGTCGTTGAAGGTGGTGGTGAACAGGTTGGACACCGTCTCGCCGGGGTTGGAGGTCGGGTCCTCGGTGATGGAGGCCAGGGTGACCGTGGTGATCGCCGTACGCACGGGCGCGTCGTTCACCGCCGTGACGGAGGTGTTCAGCGTCACCGGCGCACTGACGAGCGCGAACCGCGTGGTGCCGCCGCTGCCGGACCCCGACACGTCCGCCGTGGCGCCGGAGGTGAAGGCGGCGCCCGAACTGTCGATCAGCACGGCCTGCAGGCCCGGCGGGGTGCCATTGAAGTCGCCCTTGGGCAGGAAGCGGATCTTGTCGATGGCGTTCAGCAGCTTGGCCGTGGCGGTCGAGACCGAGCCGATGTCCGACCACTCCGTCCCGTTCCAGAACTGCCACGTGCCGTGGACCGCCGGATCGGCGCTGTTGGCGATGATCGCCACGCCGGCCAGCGTGTTGGCCGACGAGCCGCCGGTCACGTTGTCCGTGGCGTCGCTGAACACGCCGCTGAACAGGGTGGTGACCGTCTCGCCGGACGGGCTCGCGGTGTCCTCGTCCACCGCCCCCAGGGACACGGTGGTGCCCGTCGCCACGGGGGCGTCGTTCACCGCGGTGACGGAGGTGTTCAGCGTGATCTCGTTGCTCACGCTGGAATAGCGGGTGGTGCCGCCGCTGTTGGCGCTGGAGACGTTGGCGGTGTCGTTCGTGAGGAAGGCGGCCCCGCCGGTTTCCACCAGCACGGCCTTCAGCCCCGTCGGCGTGCCGTTGAAGTTGGCGTTGGGCAGGAAGCGGATCTTGTCGCTCGCCGTCAGCAGCTTGGCGTTGGTGGCCGAGACCGTGCCGATGTCGGTCCAGGTGCCGCCGTTCAGGTACTGCCACTTGCCCTGGTTCGCGGCGCTCGCGTCGTTGCCGATGATCGCCACGCCGGCCAGCGTGTTGGCGGTGGAGCCGCCGGTCACGTTGTCCGTGCTGTCGCTGAACACGCTGCCGAACAGGTTGGAGACCGTGTCGCCGGCCGGGTTGGTGGCGTCCTCGTTCACCGCCGTCAGCGTCACCGTGGTGCCGGTGGCCACGGGGGCGTCGTTCACCGCGGTGATGCTGGTGCCGATGGGAACCGTGGCGGAGGACCAGCCGCCGGTGCCGCCGATCCCCGCGCTGATGTCCTTGCCCGTGCCCGCGCTGAAGCCGGCGCCGTCGGACAGGCGCACCGTCAGCCCGCCCGGCGTGCCGTTGAAGTTGGCGGCCGGCACGAAGCGCAGGGAATCCCCGCTCGCCAGCACCAGGGCGCTGCTGTCGCCGAGGCCGCTGGTCGGGACGGCGGTCCAGGCGCCGGCGCCGACCTTGTACTCCCAGAGGCCCTGCGAGGCGGTGGCGGCGTTGGCGGTGATGGCGATGCCGGCCAGCGGCGTGTTCGCCGTGCCGCCGCCGGTGATGCCGGAGCGGTTGTCGGTGGCGTCGGAGTACCGGGCGCCGACCAGCGTGGAAACCGTGGCCCCGGAGGGGGCGGTCACCTCTTCGTTCACCGGGGACAGCGTGGACGAGCCGGTCGCCACCGGCGCGTCGTTCACGTTGGTGACCGAGGTGGACAGCGCGACGGCGGCGGCGCTGTAGGCCGTCGTGCCGCCGGTGGCGCCCACGGCGCTGAGATCCACCGTGTTGCTGGTGGTCACCGCGCCCGCGCTGCTGTCGATCAGCCGCACGGTCAGGCCGCCGGGAGTGCCGAAGAAGTTGGCCACCGGCACGAAGCGCAGCCCATGGCTCGCCGAGACCAGCAGCCCGGCGCTGGCCGTCGGGGAGCCGACGGGCTGCCAGCTGGTGCCGTTGTAATACTGCCAGGCCCCCTGCGCGGCCGTGGCGCTGTTGCCCACGATGACCACGCCGGCCAGGCCGTGGGCGGACGAGCCGCCGGACACCTGATCGGTGATGTCGCTGAAGTTGGCACCGAACAGGTTGGCGACCGTATCGCCCGCGGGGTCCGTCACGTCCTCGCTCACCGCGGCGAGCGTCGCGCTGCCGGTCGCCACCGGCGCGTCGTTCACCGGCGCGATGGTGATGGCCACGGTCTTGGTGTCGTTGCGGACACCATTGGAGCCCTGGCTTCCGTCGTTGAGGTCCGAGGTCTGGATGGTCAGCGTGTCGCTGCCGTTGATGTTGGCCGTGGGCGTGTAGCTCAGCCCGGCCAGCGCGGCGTTGATCGCGGCCTGGGTGCCGCGGATCGTCATGGTGGCGGTGCCGTCGGCGCCGGCCTGGAAGGCCAGCCCCGTCGTGGAGGCCAGCGTCAGCGTGCCGTTTCCGACGGTGAGCGTCGCCTCCAACGTGTAGTTGGCGATGTCCGGGTCGGAGACGCTGATGCCGGTGATGGAGACCGAGGAATCCTCGTTCACCGTGGCCGTGGCGGGGGCGGTGATCTCCGGCACGTCGTTGTTGCCGCTGACGTTGACCTGGATGCTGGCGGTGGCGGTCTTGGCGCCCTCGATGCCCACCTTGCCGTCGTCGTCGATGGTCAGCGTGACCGTGTCCGTGCCGGAGAAGTTGGTGCCCGGCGTGTAGACGAGGTTGTTGCCCGCCAGCGCGGTGTTGATCTGGTCCACCGTGCCGGTGATCGTCACCGCCTTGGTGCCGCCGTTGATGACGGTGATGCCCGTGCTGTTGCCGAAGCTCAGCGTGCCGAAGCCGGCGGTGAGGGTCACGGTGGCGACGCCGTAGCCGGTGTCCACCTTGTCCACGTCGCCCATGGTGATGCCGGTGAGGGGGACCGCGATGTTCTGGTTGGTGGTCACGCTGGCCGGCGCCGCCATCGTCGGGGCGTCGTTCACCGCGACGATGTCCAGCGCCACCGTCGCCGACACCGGCGTCGAGCTGCCGGCCGCAACGCCGTCCAGGCCGTAGCCGCGGTCGTCCACCGTCAGCGTCAGGGTCGGGCTGGTCAGGTTGGCGATGTTGGCGTCGGAGGTCGGGATGAACAGCAGATTGTTCAGCGCCGCGTTGATGTCGCTGACCTTGCCGTAGACGGTGACCGAGGCCACGTCGCCGATGGCGCCCAGCGGGGTTCCGGTGGTGTCGCTGTACAGGTTCGCGGTGGTGAACAGGCGGAAGGTGCCGGCCCCGGCCGACAGCTGGATGGTCGCCCTGACCAGCTCGTTGCGCGCGTCCGCGTCGGCGATCCTCAGCGCGCCGTCGGCGAAGGTGTAGCTGTTGTCCTCGTTCAGCGTCACCGAGGTGGGCGCGGTGATGACCGGCTGGTCGTTCACCGGCGTGACGGTGTTGATGGTGATCGTGGTGCTGTCGGACAGGCCGGTCTGGGCGGTGGTGTAGTTCGCCATGCCGTTGGCCAGGTCGTTGACGGTCACGGTCACCTGCGCCGAGGTGCCGGGGTCGTCGCTCGTCCTGTAGGTCAGCGTGGCGAGCGCCGCATTGAGCGCCGTCAGCGTGCCGCGCACGGTGAAGGTGGTGCTGTCGTAGGCGCCGGCCGTCACCGTCAGGCCCGAGGTCTGGGTCAGCAGCAGCGAGCCCCGGCCCGAGGACAGCGCCACCGTGACCTGCATCTCGCGGCTGGCGGGGGTGCCGGTGGCGTCCACGTCGCCGATCGACAGGCCGCTCAGCAGCAGGTCGGTGTTCTCGGTCAGGCTGGCGTGGACGGGGGTGGTGTTGGTGAGGAGCGGCTGGTCGTTGACCGGCGTCACCACCAGCGGAATGTCCCGCACGATGTTGCCGCCGCCGGCCTGGCCGGCCGTGCCGTCCACCGGCGGCGCGCTGCCGCCGTTGTCGGTCACCGTGATGCGGAGCGTCTGCGTCCCGAGATCGGTGTTGAAGTTGGCGACCGAGCGGTACTGCAAGGTCCCCAGCGCGATGTTGAGGTCGGTCACCGAACCCGTCAGCACGATCCTGGTGAAGTCGCTGGTGGCGCCGTTGCCGGTTATCGAGTCCACCGTCAGCCCGGCGAAGGTGCCCAGCTTGAACTCGCCGTTGGTGGGGGTCTGGATGAGATCCAGCGTGACGGTGAGCTTGTTGGTGGTGCTGGCCTCGGTCAGGTCCAGGTCGCCCACCATGATCTTCTGGCCCGTGGCGGACTGCACGGCGGTCCAGCCCGCGTCCTCGGTGACGGGTGCCAGAACGTTCGTGTTGGCGCTGGCGGTGGTGTTCAGCCCGGCGCCGTTCACCGTGATGGTCGGATCGTCGTTGACCGAGGTGACGCGGATGGTGGCGGTGGCGGTCGCGTTGTGCGGGGCCGTGCCGCCGCCCGCGTTGCCGGTGTCGTCCACGTCCACCTTCAGCTTGAACAGGCCGTAATCGTTGTCGGCCGCCTTGAACTTCAGGTTGTCGAGCGCTGCGTTGATGGCCGTGGCCGTGCCGCGCACGGTCACGGTGCCGCTTTCGTTGGCGCCGGCCGTCACGGTCAGGCCCGCCAGGGTGGACAGCTTGATGGTGCCGACGCTGCTGCTCGGCCCCTGGTCCATCGAATTGAGATTATCGTCCAGCGCGATGGACGCCGTCAGCGTGACCTGCAGGATATCGTCGGGATCCGCGTCGGCGATCTGGATCCTGTAGGCATCCTTGAAGACGTACTCGAAATCTTCCTTCGTCTGGACCGTCGTGGCGGGGATCTTGATGATGGCCGGCGTGTCGTTGATCGGGGCGACGTTGACGGCGATGGTGCCGGTCGCGGTCAGCACGCCGCCCGCGCCCTCGTTGCCCAGGTCGCTCAGCGTCACCGTGACGGTGTCGGCTCCGTAGGAGTTCGCGGTGCCGCGGTAGATCAGGCCGCCGTTCAGCGCGGCGTCGATGGCCGCCTTGGACCCGGAGAAGGTCAGCGTGGCCGCGCCCGTGGTCAGGTTGGAGCCGGTGAGCCCCGCGTCGGACAGCAGGCGCAGCGTGCCCTTCGTCGCCTTCAGCGTGACCTGGAACGTCTCGTCGTTGGTGCCATTCCGCTCCGGGAACTGGATGTCGAGGTCGGAGACCGTGATCGCCTTCAGCGTCAGGTCGGTGTCCTCGTTCACGGTCTCCGTCGCGGTGGTGAAGGGCGCGCCGTTGTAGGTCATGGTCGGCGCGTCGTTCACCGGCCGCACGCTGACCGCGATGGTCTTGCGGAACACCTGGGCCGCCGTGTCGCCCAGCGCGTCGCCCGGCGTGTTGGCGATGGCCGTGGTCGTGTCGTTGGGGTCGTAGCCGCTGTTGCCCAGGTCGCTGACGGTCAGCACGATGGACTCCGACCCGCGCAGGTCGTTCCACTTGTCGGTCGGCGCGTAGGTCACGCGGCCGGCCGCCAGCGCGGTGGCGAGGTTCGCCGCCGTGCCGGTGACGGTCAGCGTTCCGGTGCCGCTGCCGGTGACGGCGACGCCGGTGCTGGCGGCCAGCGTCAGCGTGCCGTGGCCGGCCTGGAGCGTCACCTGGAGGTTGCCGTTCACCAGCGCGGTGTCGATGTCGCTGACCGAGATGGCGCCCAGCGTGGTGCTCGAACCCTCCAGCACCGTCAGGCTGTCCTGCGCGCTCGCCACCGGCATGTCGTTGACCGGCAGGATGGTGATGTTGAAGGTCTTGCTCGGCTCGCCGTCGCCCGAGCCGTCGGAGACGGTGAAGTTGAAGCTATCGGAGGTGGTCTCGGAGCCGTCGTGCTTGTACTTCAGCTTGCCGCTCATGAGTTCGGTCAGCGTGAAGGCGGTGCCGACGCCCACGGTGACTTGGCTGGAGCCGTGGTCGAAGTACAGGCGGCCGTGCTGCACGGCCTGGGTGATGCGGAACTGGACCTGATTGGTCGAGTTGTCGGGGTCGCTGGCGGTCAGCATCGTCGAGGTGATGGTCTTCACCTCGCCCTCATGGACGGTGGTCGCGCCGTCGGCGCTGGCCGGCGCGTCGTTGACCGGGCGCAC
>Ga0196970_1001512_pt1 | contig 15131 bp, 14 predicted proteins | sample S1v_513CmetaG_FD_148672 | JGI IMG/M metagenome (GOLD analysis project Ga0196970, IMG submission 148672) | Soil microbial communities from Anza Borrego desert, Southern California, United States - S1+v_5-13C | ecosystem: Environmental > Terrestrial > Soil > Desert | place: USA: California...
GCTTGACCACCGGCGGCAGCATCAGGTTCTCGTCGACCGAGAGCGAGGCGAAGATGCCGCGCTCCTCCGGCACGTAGCCGATGCCCAGGCGCGGGATCTTGTGCTGGGCCATGCCGATCAGCTCCTGCCCCTGAAAGCGGATGGAGCCCTGGCGCTTGCCGACGATGCCCATGATGGAGCGCATCGTGCTTGTCTTGCCGGCCCCGTTGCGGCCCAGCAAGGTCACCACCTCGCCCTGGCGCACTTCCAGGCTCACGCCGTGCAGCACGTGGCTCTCGCCGTAGAAGGCGTGCAGGTCCTTCACCTCCAGCATCGTGGCGCCGGTGCCGACGGTGGCGGGGATGTCGAGCATCACGGAATCAGGCATGACCGCCTCCCACGTTGCCGGAGCCCATGTAGGCCTCCATGACCTGCGGATCGCGCGAGACGACCTCGTACGGCCCTTCGGCCAGGATCTCGCCGCGGCGCAGCACGGTGATGGTGTCGGACAGGTCGGCGACGACCGACAGGTTGTGCTCGACCATCAGGATGGTGCGGTCGGCGCCGACGCGGCGGATCAGCTGGGCGGTGCGTTCGATGTCCTCGTGGCCCATGCCGGCCAGCGGCTCGTCCAGCAGCAGCACTTCCGGGTCGAGCGCCAGGGTGGTGGCGATCTCCAGCGCGCGCTTGCGGCCGTAGGGCAGCTCGGCCGCCAGATGATCCGCCCAGGGGGTGAGGTTCACCGCCTCGATCAGCTCGTGCGCCTTGTCGTGCAGGGCGTGCAGGCTGGCTTCCGGCTTCCAGAAATGGAAGGTGCTGCCGACGTGCCGCTGCAGCGCCACGCGCACGTTTTCCAGCACGGAGAGGTGCGGGAAGACGGCCGAGATCTGGAAGGAGCGCACCATGCCCATCCGCGCGATGTCGGCCGGCTTGGTGCCAGTGATGTCCTTGCCCTTGTAGATGATGCTGCCGCTGGTGGGGGTGAGGAACTTGGTGAGCAGGTTGAACACCGTGCTCTTGCCCGCCCCGTTCGGCCCGATCAGCGCGTGGATCGTTCCGCGCCGGACCTTGAGGTTGACCTCCTTCACCGCCACGAAGCCCTTGAACTCCTTGGTGAGTCCGCGCGCTTCCAGGATGGTACCGTCGTCTTGTACTTGGGCCATGCCCTTGGGCCTCCGTCTCTCTTGCGGGCGGACGCCGCGCCGCCGGCGGACACGGGAGGTTGGGGAAGAAACCTCACCTTGCCCGCCGGCTCTCCGGATCACGGCCGATCGAGGGATGGCCGGCGGACGGCGCCCGAGGGAGGCGCCGTCCGGCACGAAAGCCCGCCGGCCGGGGGAGCCGTAACGAACGGGCACGATCGTCGATCTGGAGAAGCGCGTGGCGCCTGCGTCTACCCTCCCTGCCGTCGCCTTTTCCGTCCGGGCCTGATGCCCGGCGGCGGGACGTTTGCACACCTATTCGCAAGTGGCGTGCCAAGTGCCGCAGGAAACGGCCGAATGGCGGATTGTCAGGGATTGGGAGCGATCGGCCATCCCTGCTCCTTCGGGCCACCCCGCCCGGAGTGTCGGATCGGCGGACGTTTCCGTCGGCGGGGCAGACACGACGAGGCGGACACGGGGGGCAGGCACGGGAACTCGGACGGCGCCGCGCGGGTTCAGATATCCGGCGGTGTACGCCCGGAAGATGGAGCGTCCGATGCAGCTGAAGGTCCTCGCCCTCGTCCTTGCCGGCGGCAAGGGAACCCGCCTCATGCCCCTGACGAAGGAGCGGGCGAAGCCGGCGGTGCCCTTCGGCGGCAAGTACCGCATCATCGACTTCGTGCTGTCGAACATGGTGAACTCGGGCATCTATTCGATCTACGTGATGACCCAGTTCAAGAGCCAGTCGCTGATCCAGCACCTGCGCGACGGCTGGCAGTTCGGCGGCATGCTGACCAGCCAATTCATCATCCCCGTCCCCGCCCAGATGCGTTCGGAAGGCGAGGAATGGTACCGCGGCACCGCCGACGCCGTGTTCCAGAACGCCAACCTGATCGAGCAGTCGGAACCCGACCTAGTCCTGCTGTTCGGCGCCGACCACGTCTATCGCATGAACGTGCGCGAGATGATCGAGTACCACACGCAAAAGCGCGCCGACGTCACCATCTCCGCCATCCCGGTGGACAAGAAATACGCCAAGGACTTCGGCGTCCTGCAGATCGAACCGGACGGGCGCATCACCGGCTTCATCGAGAAGCGCGCCGACGCGCCGACCATCCCCGGCAACCCGGACTGCGTGCTCGCCTCCATGGGCAACTACATCTTCTCGCGCAACTGCCTGCTGAAGATGGTGTACGAGGACGCCGCGCGTGCGGACAGCAGCCACGACTTCGGCAAGGACATCCTGCCGCGCCTCGTCGGCTCCTCCTCCATGTACGCCTACGACTTCAAGACCAACCGCATTCCGGGACAGGCCGAGCACCAGCCCGCCTACTGGCGCGACGTCGGCACGCTGGACGCGTACTACGAGTCCAACATGGACATGCGGGCCATCGACCCGCCGCTGGACATCTACAACCGCGCCTGGCCGCTGCGCACCGCCGGATATTCCGACCCGCCCGCCAAGTTCGCCTTCGACGACGAGGGGCGGCGCGGGCAGGCGGTGGATTCCATCGTGTCGGGCGGCTGCATCGTGTCGGGCGGCATGGTGCGCCGCTCCGTCCTGGGGCGGTTCGTGCGCGTCCACTCCTACACGGTGGTGGAGGACAGCATCCTCTTCGACAACGTCGAGGTCGGCCGCAACTGCAGGATCCGCCGCGCCATCATCGAGAAGAACGTGCGCATCCCGCCCGACACCGTGATCGGCTTCGACGCGGAGGAGGACCGCAAGCGCTACGACGTCACGGAGAACGGCCTCGTCGTCATCGGCGGTCCCCGTTCGGCGGTGGCGCTGACCCGCCTCACCATCTGACGCCGGCCCATCCGGCGCCGCCCCGAAGGGGCACCGTGTCGCACAGGAGCGTAGGGCGGAGGTGCGTCTCGACTTCCGGCGCCAAGGCGTGCAATGTCCCGCTATGCTTGCCGGTGCAAAGAAGGTGACGGTGCGATGGCGGTTGAGGATGGGCTGAGCGGCCTGCGCCTCCTCCTGGTCGAGGACGAGGCGATGGTGGCCATGATGCTCGAGGACATGCTGGACGATTTCGGCTGCACGGTCGTCGGCCCGGCGGCCAGCGTGGCGGCGGCGCTGGAACTGGCCGGGCGCGAGGGGCTGGACGGCGCCATCCTCGACGTGAACGTCGGCGGCGAGCCCATCTATCCGGTGGCCGAGGTGCTGGCGGCGCGCGGCGTGCCGTTCGTCTTCACCACCGGCTATGGTGCTGCCGACATCGACCGCCGCTTCGCCGACGCCCCGGCCGTGCAGAAGCCGTTCAGCGCCGGCGCCCTGCGCGAGGCCCTGGCCCGCACCATGGGCAGAGGGTAGGCGGGCAAAGGGTAAGCGGGCAAAGGATAGCCCGCCTCAGGCCACCCGGCGCCGGCGCGGGCGGTAGCGCAGCCGGTCGACGCGGTCCATCAGTTCGCCCACCTCCACGGCCTCGTCCAGCCGGCCTTCCTGCGCCAGGTTGCGGGCGTAGGTCGCCAGCGCGCCGATCACCGCGCGTTCGTCGGTCACCCCGTGCACCGGCTGCCCGGCGCGGTCCACGATCAGGACGCCCAACGCGGCCAGCGCCTCGGCCACATCCGTGACGGCCTGCACCAGCGCGGAATCGTCGCCGTCTTCCGCGTTGAGCACCGGTTCCAGGACGTCGGCGAGTCCGACACCATCAGTCGACCAGCTCATTATCCTACTCTCCGGGAGATTCCCAACCGGGGGTCCCCTTCTTCAGGCCGGGCCCCGCTTCGGCGCCACCACGGCGTGAACGCGGACCCATGATGTTGAACAGCCGAAAGGCCTCTTGGTTCGCCGCTCACCGCCGGTCCCTATCCACAAGTGTGGCATAGGCCGCCTCGGCCAGCCGGGCGTGCGCCGCCGCGGTAGGATGGACGCTGTCCCAGAAGAGGTAGCGGTCGGCGTCGCGGCAGGCCGGCGTGGTGACGCAGGCGTCGGTGATGTTGGCGAAGCCGGCGGCCTGCGGGTCGGCCGCCACCTGTTCCAGCAGCGCCCAGACGTCCAGGCGGTGGATGCGCACGGGCAGCCGCCGCTGCGCCATATCCAGCACGCGGTCGAGCGCCTGGTTGTAGGCCATGGACAGCGCGGTCGCCGCCTGCACCGCCTGCGGCCCGCGCCGCCGGATCTCCGGCACGCGGCCGATGTCGGGCAGGTTCGGCACCAGGAACTCCCGCGCCCCGGCCCGGGCGAGGTCGGCGAGGATCAGCCCCACCCCCTCGGCCGCGCGGGCCAGCGCCGGCACGGGGTCCCCCGCCTCGACCACCGCGCGCAGGTCGTTGCCGCCGCCGTAGACGACGTACAGCGCCCGGCCGTCCGGCTTGCGGGTGCGCAGGAAGCTGTCGACCTGCGCGCGCAGGCTGGGCACCGGCCCGCCGCCGGTGCGCGCCCCGCCGACCGCGAAGTTGGTGCCGCCCTGCACCGCGGGCGCCAGACGCGTGCCCAGCCGCGCCGCCAGATGCTCGACCCACACCGGGCCGTTGGAGAAGCGGCCGGCACCGGCGTTGCCGGTGTCCGACAGGCTGTCGCCGAAGACGACGACGCCGCTGACCGGCGGCGGCGCGGCGCCGGCCGAGGAGGAGAGAAGCATTCCGATCAGTCCCGCGGTGGCTGTGAGGACGGCTGTGAGGACGGCTGTGAAGACGGCTGGGGAAAGGCGCGAACGCGTGCCCATGGGGTGGCCCGAGCAAGAACAAAGGGGTAACGAAAAGTGGGCACCCCCGCGGGCGGAGCAAGCGTGGCTGTTGAAATCTTTGGTGGTGTTGGAAAGGGGGCGCTCTGTCCGCAAGAATCAGCGGCCCGCAGGTTGGGTTGAGCGCCAGCGATAACCCAACGCGACCTGCGATGCCGGGGATGTTGGGTCCCGACCCAACCTACGCCTGCGCCGAAGAAACAGTATGCCCGTCAATGCCCCGGCAGGATCAGCAGTTGCCGCTGCGGCAGGCGGGCGCGGGAGAGGACGACGGCCGGCGTGTCGGACAGCTTCGGCTCGTAGCGGCCGGACAGCGCGGCGATGAAGCGTTCCAGGCTGGCGCCGCCGAAATAGTGCATGGGGATGACGACGGCCGGGCGCAGCTGCTCGATCACCCGGACCATGTCGGCGTGGCTGATGGTGAAGCTGCCGTCAACCGCCGCCAGCACCACGTCGATGATGCCCAGCTCCTTCAGGTGCACGTCGGTCAGCGTGTGGTGCAGGTGGCCGAGGTGGGCGATGCACAGGCCGCCCGCCTCGAACACGAAGATCGAGTTGCCGGCCACCCGCGTGCCGTACCCGCCGCCGTCCCCATAGCCCCCGCCAAAGCCGCGGATGTTGGTTGGCACGTTGCGGACGCGCATGTCCTTCACCGTCACGTCGTGCTGCGCCATGCCGCCGCCGGGGTCCCAGCCGCGCAGCACGTGCGGGATGTCCGGGTCGGGGTGGTCGGTGAAATGGGTGTCGTGGGCGACGTTCATCGTCGCCACGTCGGGGCGGAAGGGCGGGCGGATGTAGTCGTTGTAGTCGGTGACGGCGCTCGCCCCGCCGGCGCTCTCGATCACGAAGGTGGAGTGGCCGAGGAAGGTCAGCCGCACCTGCCCCGCCCCCGGCGCCTGGGCCAGCCGCAGCGATGCCGGCAGCACGCGCGCCGGCCCGTGGGCGATGGGCAGGCAGTCGGCCCGCGCCGCGGCAATCGGCCACAGCCCGGCCAGGAGGAGGAGCCCGAGCGCCGCGCCCAGCGCGGCGAAAGCCTTGCCAACCCTGACGTCCGGCATGTTCCCCTCCCGCCCCGCTGGCACCGCCGCAGAAGAGTATAGGGCGCGCCTGCCACGGCAAAAGGAGGGGGGCTTCGGGGCCGCTTGCGCTGGATCAATGTGCGTGGGGCCAACGGATCCCTAGAATCGGCGCAACGATAAGGAATGCCCTGGGAGGCACGCCCATGTTCCAGGTCCGCATCCACGGCCGCGGCGGCCAGGGGGCCGTGACGGCCGCCGAAATGCTGTCCGTCGCCGCCTTTCTGGAAGGCCGCCATGCGCAGGCCTTCCCCAGCTTCGGCTCGGAGCGCACGGGAGCCCCCGTCGTCTCCTTCTGCCGCATCGCCGATACGGAGATCCGATCGCGCGAGCCGGTCGTGGCCCCCGACGCGGTCATCATCCTGGACCCCACGCTGCTGCACTGCGTGGACGTCTTCCAGGGCCTGCCCGACGGCGGCTACGTGCTCATCAACTCCGGCCTCGGCTTCGACGCGCTGCACATCGCCGACTACATGGCGCGCTTCCCCAAGGGCCACACGCACACCGTGCCGGGGACCGAGTTGGCTAAGCAGCACGTCGGCCGGCCGCTGCCCAACGCGGTGCTGCTGGGCGGCTTCGCCGCCGTGTCGGGGCAGATCCGCCTGGACTCCGTGCTGGCGGCCATCCGCGAGACCTTCCCCGGCCCGGTCGGCGAGGCCAACGTCAAGGCCGCCGTCGCCGCCTACGAACACTGCCTCTCCTGAGGGGGACAAAGCCATGCTGAAGCAGATCGAAGGCAGCCGTGCGATGGCGGAGGCCATCGGCCTTTGCCGCCCGGAGGTCATCTGCGCCTACCCCATCACGCCGCAGACCCACATCGTCGAGGGGTTGGCGGAAATGGTGCGCGACGGCCGCGTCACCGATTGCGAATACATCAACGTCGAGTCCGAGTTCGCGGCGCTGTCGGTCGCCATCGGCTCCTCGGCGGCGGGGGCGCGCACCTACACCGCCACCTCCTCCCAAGGGCTGCTGTTCATGATGGAGGCGGTCTACAACGCCTCCGGCCTCGGCCTGCCGATCGTCATGACGCTGGGCAACCGCGCCATCGGCGCGCCGATCAACATCTGGAACGACCATTCCGACGCCATGGCGGTGCGCGACGCCGGCTGGATCATGCTGTTCGCCGAGACCAACCAGGAGGCGGTCGACCTGCACATCCAGGCCTTCCGGCTGGCCGAGGAGCTGTCGTGCCCGGTGATGGTCAACGTCGACGGCTTCATCCTCACCCACGCCGTCGAGCGCGTCGACATCCCGGCCCAGGAGCAGGTGGACGCCTTCCTGCCGCCCTTCGAGCCGGTGCAGGTGCTGGACCCCGCCGACCCCATGTCGATCGGCGCCATGGTGGGGCCCGACGCCTTCATGGAGGTGCGCTACCTCGCCCACCACAAGCAGATGCGCGCACTGGACCGCATCCCCGAGCTGGCGGCGGAGTTCAAGGCGCGGTTCGGGCGCGATTCGGGCGGGCTGGTGCGTCCCTACCGGACGGAGGGGGCGGAGACCATCGTCGTCGCCATGGGATCGGTCAACGGCACCATCAAGGACACGGTGGACGCCATGCGGGACGCCGGACACGCGGTCGGCTCGCTGTGCATCACCTCCTTCCGGCCCTTCCCGCTGGAAGAGGTGCGCGATGCCTTGTACGACGCGCGGCGCGTCGTGGTGCTGGAGAAGAACCTGGCGGTGGGCATGGGCGGCGTGCTGGCCAGCCACGTGCGCATGGCGCTGCGCGGGCGCGGCAACCGCGTCTACACGCTGATCGCCGGCCTGGGCGGGCGGCCGATCATGCAGGCGTCGCTCACCGACTTCCTGACCACGGTCGAAAGCGAGCCGCACTACGACGTGCACTTCCTCGACCTCAAGCGCGACGTGGTGGACGCCGAGATCGCCCGCATGGCCGAGACGCGCCGCTCCGGCCCCATCGCCGAGAACATCCTGCGCCGGACGGGCGCGGGCACCGTGCTGTAGGGGGACCGGCCATGACCCAGACCGTCAAGTTCTACCAGACCGGCACGCTGACCGTCGGCAACCGCCTGCTGGACCCGGAGACGCGCACCGTGCAGGCGTCGGCGGAGCGCTCCAACGCCATCACCTGCGGCCACCGCGCCTGCCAGGGCTGCGGCGAGGCGCTGGGGGCGCGCTACGCCATCGACGCCGCCATGCGCGCCACCGGCAACCAGCTGGTGTGCGTCAACGCAACCGGCTGCCTGGAGGTGTTCACCACGCCGTATCCGGAGACGTCGTGGCAGGTGGCGTGGCTGCACTCCCTGTTCGGCAACGCGGCGGCGGTGGCGGCCGGCGTGGCGGCGGCCAACCGGGTGAAGGGGCGCAAACAGGTGCGCGTCATCGCCCAGGGCGGCGACGGCGGCACCACCGACATCGGCTTCGGCTGCCTGTCCGGCATGTTCGAGCGCAACGACGACGTGCTCTACATCTGCTACGACAACGAGGCCTACATGAACACCGGCGTGCAGCGCTCCTCCGCCACGCCGCCGGCCGCGCGCACCGCCACCACGCCGGCCGCGGGGGAGGCTCCCGGCAACGTCTTCGGCACCGGTAAGAACGTGCCGCTGATCGCCATGGCGCACAACATCCCCTACGTCGCCACCGCCTCGGTGGCCGACCTGCACGACCTGGAAGCCAAGGTCACCAAGGCGATGGCGCTCCGGGGGGCGCGCTACATCCACATCATGGTGCCCTGCCCGCTGGGCTGGGGCTCCGCCAGCCACGACACCATCCGGCTGGCACGGCTGGCCATGGAAAGCGGCCTGTTCCCGCTGTTCGAGGCGGAGCACGGGGAGGTGACGGCGTCCCGCGCCATCCGCCGCAAGGTGCCGGTGGCGGAGTACCTGAAGCCGCAGAAGCGCTTCGCCCACCTGTTCAAGCCGGATAACCCGCACGGCGCGGAGGCGATCGCGCGCCTGCAGGCCATGGCCGACGCCAACTGCCGGCGCTTCAACCTTCTGCGGCAAGAGGAGGCCGTGTGATGCAGAAGCACCCCTTCGCCATCACGCTGGACGTCGGCACGTCGCTGGCCAACCGCACGGGATCCTGGCGCACGGTGAAGCCGGTCTACGCCGACCATTTGCCGCCCTGCAACGCGCAGTGCCCGGCCGGCGAGAACATCCAGGGCTGGCTGTACCACGCCGAAAGCGGCGACTACCGCGCGGCGTGGGACGTGCTGATGCGCGACAACCCGCTGCCCGCCGTGATGGGGCGCGCCTGCTACCACACCTGCGAAAGCGCCTGCAACCGCGGCCACCTGGACGAGCCGGTGAGCATCCACGCGGTCGAGCGCTTCCTGGGTGACCTCGCCATCCGCGAGGGCTGGCGCGTGGAGCCCGGCCCGGCCACGGGCAAGCGGGTGCTGGTGATCGGCGCCGGACCTTCGGGTCTGTCGGCTGCCTACCATCTGGCGCGGCTGGGGCACGCGGTGACCATCGCCGAGGCCGGGCCGAAGCCGGGCGGCATGATGCGGTTCGGCATCCCCAAGTACCGCCTGCCGCGCGACGTGCTGGACGCGGAGGTGGCGCGCATCCTCGCCATGGGCGTGGAGTTGAAGCTCGACACGAAGGTCGACAACATTCCGAAGGCGATGAAGGACGGCGGCTTCGACGCCTGCTTCGCCGCCATCGGCGCCCACCTCGCCAAGCGCGTGGAGATCCCCGCCGTCGCGGCCGGGCGCATCCTGGACGCCGTCAGCGTGCTGCGCGGCATGGAGGCGGGGGACGAGCCGCCGAAGCTGGGCCGGCGCGTGGTCGTCTACGGCGGCGGCAACACCGCCATCGACGTGGCCCGCACCGCCAAGCGCCTGGGGGCGGAGGAGGCGGTGATCGTCTACCGCCGCACCCGCGCGATGATGCCGGCGCACGACTTCGAGGTGGAAGAGGCGCTGGAGGAAGGCGTGATGATGCGCTGGCTCTCCACCATCAAGCGGGTGGACGAAGGCGAACTGGTCGTCGAGACGATGGCGCTGGACGACAAGGGCTGGCCGCAGCCGACCGGTGAGTTCGAGACCATCGAGGGCGACACGCTGATCCTGGCGCTGGGCCAGGACGTGGACACGTCGGTGATCGAGGCGGTGCCCGGCGTGTCGGTCAACAAGGACCGCACGATATCCGTCGGCCCGGATTTGCAGACCGGCCATCCCGGCCTGTTCTGCGGCGGCGACATGGTGCCGGCGGAGCGCACGGTGACCGTTGCGGTGGGCCACGGCAAGAAGGCCGCCCGCCACATCGACGCGTACCTGCGCGGCGAGGCGTATGAACCGCCCCCCAAGCACGCGGTGGCGTCGGCAGAGCGCCTGAACAGCTGGTACTACACGGACGCCCCGCAGACGGTGCAGCCGGTGCTGGACGCGCTGCGCCGGCGGACGACCTTCGACGAGGTGAAGGGCGGGCTGGACGAGGGCACGGCGCTGTTCGAGGCACGGCGGTGCCTGAGCTGCGGCAACTGCTTCGAATGCGACAACTGCTTCGGCGTGTGCCCGGACAACGCGGTGGTGAAGCTGGGGCCGGGCAACCGCTTCCGCTTCAATTACGATTTCTGCAAGGGCTGCGGCCTGTGCGCCGCCGAATGCCCGTGCGGCGCCATCGACATGGTGCCGGAGGAGATTTGACGGGGAATCATACCCTTCCCCTGCCCCCGGCGGGGGAAGGAGGGGCCCACGCGAAGCGTGGGAGGATGGGGGCAAGGCCTCCCCGAAAAGCCGTTGCCCCCACCCTCCCCATGCGTAGCATGGGGCCCCTCCCTCCCCCGCCGGGGGCAGGGGAGGGAAACAATGAGATTCCCGCATGCCCACCGTCATCCCCATCGACGATCCCCAGGACCCGCGCATCGCCGGCTACCGCGACGTGCGCGAGCGCGACCTCGTGGGGCGCGAGGGGTGCTTCATCGCCGAGGGCGAGGTGGTGCTGCGCCTGTTGCTGCGCTCCCCGCGGCACGCGGCCGTGTCGGTGTTGCTGGCGGAAAAGCGTGTCGCCGGGCTGCTGCCGCTGCTGGACGGCCTGCCGGACGGCGTGCCGGTGTACAGCGCGGCGCAGGCGGTGCTGGACGCCATCGCCGGCTTCCCGCTGCACCGGGGCATCCTGGCGCTTGGCCGGCGTGCACCACTGCCGGCACCGGACGAACTGCTCGCCGGATTGGGGGAGCAGGCGCTGGTGGCGGTGCTGTGCGGCATCGGCAACCACGACAACCTGGGCGGCATCTTTCGCAACTGCGCCGCCTTCGGGGCGGACGCCGTGCTGCTCGACCCCACCTGCTGCGACCCGCTGTACCGCAAGGCGATCCGCGTGTCCGTGGGGGCCGCGCTCACCGTGCCCTACGCGCGTGTGGACGGGGACGTGGTGGATCTGCTGACGCGCCACGGCTTCACGGCGCTGGCGCTCAGCCCGTCCGGCGCCACGACCCTGGCCGATCTGGCGCGCCCGGCGCGCGCCGCCGTGCTGCTGGGCTCCGAGGGGCCGGGGCTGCCGGCAGGAGTTCTGGCGCGCACGCACACGGTGCGCATCCCGATGGCCGGCGGCTTCGATTCCCTGAACGTCGCCACGACGTCCGGAATCGTTCTGCACCATCTGGCGTGCGTGGCGGGACGTGGCTGACGTTGGGTTTTCGGCTTAAGCCTCAACCCAACCTACGCGGAACGTGCCCGTAGGTTGGGTTGAACCGCAGGTGAAAACCCAACGTTCACCGCCCCCACGCGAACGCGTCCCGCCCCGGCAATGCCGCGCCCGTCGGCAGGGCGTCGGCGAGGCGCAGGCCCTCGTTCCACTTGGCCATGCGCTCGGACCGCGCGAAGGAGCCGACCTTCAGCTGCTTCACCCCCCAGCCCACCGCGAGGTGAACGATCGTCACGTCCTCCGTCTCGCCGGAACGGGCGGAGACGATGCTGCCCCAGCCCGCCGCGCGGGCCGCGTCGACGGCGGCCCTGGTCTCGGTCAGCGTGCCGATCTGGTTGGGCTTGATCAGCGCCGTGTTGCACGCCCCCTTGGCCGCCGCCGCGCGGATGCGGTCGGCGCTGGTGACGATGAAGTCGTCGCCGATCACCTGCACGGCCGGCCCGGCCGCGGCGGTGAAGGCGGCGAGGCCGTCTGGATCGTCCTCGGCCAGCGGATCCTCGATGGCGACGATGGGATAGCGCTTCAGCCAGCCCAGCAGCATCTCCGCCATGCCGGCGCTGTCCAGTTCCCGCCCGTCGCGGGCGAGGCGGTAGCGGCCGTCCTTCCCGAAGTCCGAGGAGGCGATGTCCAGCGACACCGCCACCTCCTCGCCCGGCCGGAAGCCGGCCTTCTCGATGGCGCGGACCAGCGTGTCCAGCCCCTCCTCGTTGGAGGAGAAGGCGGGCCAGAAGCCGCCTTCGTCGGCGACACCCTGCAGAAGGCCGCGCTCGTCCATCAGCCTGCCGGCCGCGCGGTAGACCTCGGCGGTCCAGTCCAGCGCGGCCGCGTAGTCGGGGGCGCCGACGGCGATGACCATGAAGTCCTGCACGTCCACGCGCCGCCCGGCGTGAGCGCCGCCGCCGAAGATCTGGATCTCCGGCAGGGGCAGCGTGCCCGGCGCGTCGTTGCCGGCCAGATGGCGCCACAGCGGCATGCCGCGCCCGGCCGCCGCCGCGTGCGCCACGGCCATGGAGGTGGCGATGATCGCGTTGCCGCCCAGCTTGCCCTTGTTGGGCGTGCCGTCCAGCGCGATCAGGCGCCTGTCCACCGCCTCCTGGTCGCCGGCGTCCAGGCCGGTGAGCACGGCGGCGATGCGGCCGGACACGGCGGACACCGCCTGGGTCACGTCGTAGCCGCCGAAGGCGTCGCCGCCGTCACGCTTGTCCAGCGCCTCGCCGCTGCCGGTGGAGGCGCCGGCCGGGGCGATGGCGCGTCCCATCGCGCCGTTCGCCAGCACGACCTCCGCCTCGACCGTCGGCCGGCCGCGCGAATCCCACACGCGGCGCCCGCGGACCTCGGTGATGGCGAATTCGGCGCTCATGAACGCAGTTCCTTTTCCCAGGCGTCGGCGATGTCGTCCAGCCGGTCGGCCGGGTTCAGCAGGAAATGCGCCGCCACCCGGCGCACGCGGTCCTTGTCCGCCTCGTCGGTGACGTACTCGACCGGCGACTTGCCGTCCACCCGGCCGAGGAACAGGCCGGGCAGAAGCCGCGCCACGCGCGCCTCCACCTCTGCCGCCGGTTCCCACGTGACGCCGTCCAGGTAGGTGGAGGCCAGCGTGCGGAAGCACGCCAGGAAGCGGTCGCGCGCGGCTGGATTCCACAGCCCTTTCAGGAGCATGTGGTTGAGGCAGAAGGCCAGGTCGAAGGCCGGGTCGCCGTACCACGCGCACTCGGCGTCCAGCAGCACCGGGCCGTCGGGGCCGAGCAGGATGTTCTTCGGGCTGACGTCGCCGTGCACCAGCGCGCGGTGGGTGGAGGCGGTGACGCGCACCAAGTCGTAGAGGCGCTCCGCCAGATCCGGGTGGCGGCGGGCCGTGGCCTCCAGGTAGGGCTCCAGACGGATGGCGTGGAAGATGGCGTCGGTGGGGAAGCGCGCGGCGACCTCCGCCTTGCCGGCGGTGCCGGAATGGATGCGCACGAGCGCCGATCCCACGCGCTCGGCGTCCGCCGGGTCGGCGCGGCCCTGGCGCAGCTCCTCCTTCCACAGTCGGTAGAGCGTGGGGTCCAGCCATTCCATGGCGAACAGGCCGGCCTCGGCGTCCTCGCCCAGGACGCGCGGCACGGCGGCGGGCACGATCTCCCCGGCGGTGCGGAAGTAGGCGACCTCATACTGGTTGCGCGCCACGGGGGCGCGCCAGTCGGCCTCCACCTTCAGCTTGGCCAGCGCGCGCTTGACGCAGAACACGGTGGCGCCGGCCTCGACGCGCCAGATGTCGGATGACACGCCGCCCGCCAGCGGCGTGAACGACGCCGCCGCATCCGCCGGCAGCAGCCCCAGGCGCGCCAGCGCCTGCGGGATGACCGGATCCGGCATCTCGGTCATGCCAGCCCCTCCCCTTCATTCTTCGGGTGGGGAGCGTAGAGCAGTCGGCGGGCAAAAAGAAGGGCCGGGAGTCCAAGGACGCCCGGCCCAGTTTCCGCACCCAAGCGGGGGACGCCGGTGCGGCGGACGCCCTTAAAGCGCTTCCGTCAGCTCCGGAACCGCCTTGAAGAGATCGGAAACGAGGCCGTAGTCGGCGACCTGGAAGATCGGCGCCTCCTCGTCCTTGTTGATGGCCACGATGATCTTCGAATCCTTCATGCCGGCGAGGTGCTGGATGGCGCCCGAGATGCCGACCGCGATGTAGAGTTCGGGGGCGACGATCTTGCCAGTCTGCCCGACTTGGTAGTCGTTCGGCATGAACCCGGCATCCACCGCAGCACGGCTGGCGCCCACGGCGCCACCCAGCTTGTCGGCCAAGGCCTCGATGATGCGGAAGTTCTCGCCCGAGCCCATGCCCCGGCCGCCCGACACGACAATGCGCGCGGCGGTCAGTTCGGGCCGCTCGGACTTCGACAGCTCGGCCGAGACGAACCGGGACACGCCCGGGTCGGCGGCGGCGGTGACGCTCTCCACCGTGGCCGAGCCGCCGGTCGCGGTCGCGGCCTCGAAGGCGGTGGTGCGCACGGTGATGACCTTCACGGCGTCGCTGGACTGCACGGTGGCAATCGCGTTGCCGGCGTAGATCGGCCGCTCGAACGTGTCGGCCGAGACCACCCCGGTGATGTCGGAGATCTGCGCCACGTCCAGCAGCGCGGCCACGCGCGGCAGCACGTTCTTGCCCGACGAGGTGGCTGGCGCCAGCACGTGCCCATAGCCCGCGGCGAGGCCGGTGACCAGGGCGGCCAGCGGCTCGGCGAGGCCGTGCGCGTAGGCCGCATCGTCGGCCAGCAGCACCTTGCTCACGCCGGCCACCGTGGCGGCGGCGTCCGCCACCGCGCGGGCGTCGTGGCCGGCCACCAGCACGTGGACGTCGGGGCCGATCTTCGCCGCGGCGGCCACGGCGGCGCGGGTGGCGGGCTTCAGTTCGGAATTGTCGTGTTCGGCGAGGACGAGAATGGCCCCAGAGACATTGGTCATGTCAGATCACCCGCGCTTCGGTCTTCAGCTTGTCGATGAGGGTGGCGACGTCGGCCACCTTGACGCCGGCCTTGCGCTTGGGCGGCTCCACCACCTTCAGCGTCTTCAGCCGCGGCGCCACGTCCACGCCGAGCGCGTCGGGGGTGACGGTGTCGAGCGGCTTCTTCTTGGCCTTCATGATGT
>Ga0196970_1001513_pt1 | contig 15118 bp, 16 predicted proteins | sample S1v_513CmetaG_FD_148672 | JGI IMG/M metagenome (GOLD analysis project Ga0196970, IMG submission 148672) | Soil microbial communities from Anza Borrego desert, Southern California, United States - S1+v_5-13C | ecosystem: Environmental > Terrestrial > Soil > Desert | place: USA: California...
GCGTCAGGCCATGCTCCGACGCCAGATGGCGCTTGAGCATCTTGTTCTTCTTCCCGCATTCCAAGCAGACGATGTGGTCGGGCCGGACCGACTTCTTGATCGGCACGGCCGGGGCCTGCTTTTCGGCTTCCTCGCCAGCCGTCTGCGGACGACCGAGGCTTACGATGGCCGTGTAGATCGAGTTGATCAGGGCCGGCACGTCGCTCGCGGCGACGGTGTTGTTTCCGAGGTACGCCGCAACGATTTGCGTTGTCAACGAGGTGGCGTCGATGTTTTCCGACATGGTGTCGCCTGCGTAGTATTAAGGTTTACTGTATCTATCGTGTCAACTTGAGCATGGCAATAGTTTATTTCTAAAATCTTTGTTCCCCCGGTATACCTGTGTCGAAACGGCGTCCGTCCGGTTCTGCCGGCCGTGCCCGGATCGGCAACTCCGGATTTCCAGAAAATGCTTTTTTTTTAACGGCTTCCAGCCCACACGAGGCGACCATCCCCGACTTGGTCGCCATCACGCCGCGTTCGCCGTACGGTTTCGCCCTGCCGCTTCTGCTGTCGCTTGCACTCGCCGCTCCCCTGGCCCTCGCCCCCATGGAGGTGTCGGCAAAGGGAAAGCCCGCACGCCCACGTGCTGATGGACGCGCGGACCGGACGGGTCATCGATTCCAGCAACGCGGACGTCGTCACCTATCCCGCGTCGCTGACCAAGATGATGACGCTGCTGCTCACCTTCGAGGCGCTGGACCGCGGCACGTTGCGACTCGATCAGGAGCTGCCGGTGTCCGCGCACGCGGCCGCGCAGAAGCCGTCGCGCCTCGACCTCGCTCCCGGATCGACGGCCCGAGTCGGGGATGCGATCCTGGCGCTCACCGTGAAGTCCGCCAACGACGTCGCGGTGGTGCTGGCCGAGGCGCTGGGCGGCAGCACCGCGGCTGCGCGTGACCGCGAGTTCGCGGACCTGCTGGAAAGGGGCTTCAGGAAGGCGCCGGCGAAGCAGACCGTCGCCGCTCGCTGATCACACCGGGGGGACGCGGGCGTCCCATAGGCGCTAACATGCTCGTTTCCGGTGTGGTGAGTTTTCCAATGCTCAACCACCTCTTTATGGCGTCATCCCCGCGCAAGCTCTCAGCGGGTCCAAAGGACCCGCCTGCCGCCAGCGCTGGCAAAGCCAGCGCGAGAGGCGGGGATCCAGTGCTCGCGTCTGCAAGCCTTATGACTCATGTCGCCGCTATCGCGGCTTTTCCTGGATCCCCGCTTGCGCGCTACGGTATGCACACATCTCGCGATTGCGGTAAGTCGCTGCGCAGAAAGGAAAAAGCCCCTCTCCCTTGACGGGAGAGGGGTTGGGGAGAGGGTGGCAAACGTTGCTTTCAGGCCATCAGCGGCTCGAAAAACGTAAGAAAGAGACTCTCTACCCGCCCTGCCGGGCTCTCAGCGGACCTTTGGTCCGCCTGACGCCGGCAGCGCTGGCTACGCCAGCGCGAGAGGCGGAATGCCCCCTCTCCCCAACCCCTCTCCCGCGAGGGGAGAGGGGCTTCTTCCCTGTTGCGCCGCAACATGTATGCATACCGTAGCGCTTGCGCGGGGATGACGGAAAAGGGCTAATTCTCCGTTCAAGTGCATGCGGCGATGCACATGTTAGCGCCTATGACGCGGGCGTCCCCCGTCAAAGCAGCGATTCGGGACTGCAACCGAGCGTGGACGGCGGCTGTCGATTCTTTGCGACCGAGGGCTGTTATTTTTGCTGTCGTGCTCGGAGTCCGATGATGCTATCCACCCCGACCCGGGCCACGCCCGACGCCTTCCACGGATCAGCAACGAGTTTTCCCTCCCCATGACGATCGACCCGCAGACCCAGGCCAGCCGCATCCTGTCCGAGGCCATCACCGCCTACCTCCAGGCCAGCAAGGCCTTGGCCAGCGCGTCCGAGCGCGCGTCGCAGACGAGCATGGGGATGGATGGCGCCGCGCGGCGCGCGGCCTATCAGGCACTTACGGAGCTTGGCGACCGGGTCCGCCTGGCGCAGCGCAACGTCGTCCAAGTCGCCCAGAAGGTCCGCCGGGTGCTGCCGCCGGCCGACATCGAGGCGATAGCCAAGAAGCTCGACGGCCGGGACAGCCTGGACAGCGCACCACTGCTGGTGAAGACCGCGCTCGCGAGCTGAGCCCCTGGAAACCGCGCGGATCGGCACTACCCACTCTGCGCACCGTGCGGCGACCGTTTGCTTAATATGCTGGTAACCATGGCGGCCCGATTATCCCCCTCGCCGACACCATGATCAGCGAGGCTACGGCCATGGCGAAGAAACCGGTTTGGAAGCAGATCTCTCCCCGTCTTTTCGCCATGGAGAGCGGCGGCCGCCGCATCGAGCTGCGCTATGAGGGCACCGGCTTCCAAGGCGGCTGGGGCGTTTACGCGGACGGCGCCTTCGTGCGCCAGCGCCCTGGCTTCATGGAAGCCCGCCGCATCGCCCTGACGCTTGTCGGCGGTCAGTAAGGGCATCTCGTGCCGTTCCACCCCCTGCCGTCCTCCTTGCGCCGGCGCGCGCTGGCCGCTCTGCTCGGATTCATGGCGTTCGCGTTCTGGGCCGCCCTGCAGCCGGCACTGGAACCACCCGGCGCGTACGGCGCCGACAAGCTCATCCACGCCGGCACCTTCGCCTTCCTGGCCTACCTCGGGGTGGCGGCCAGCCCGACGCGGCGCAGCGCGATCCTCTGGGCCTTCTCCCTAGTGGCGCTGGGAGCGGGGATCGAGGTGGCCCAATCCTTCATCGGACGCGAGGCGAGCTTTGCCGACCTCACCGGCGACTGCATCGGCATCGCCGCCGGCTTCACCGCGGCTCTCCTGACGCTCGGCCAGATCGCCCGTCGCTTGCTGGCGACGACCTAACATTACAGTTGCGCTCCACGCTTGAGGTGAGCCTCCTTGGCGACGGCTTGGTGGCATCGCCTCCAGGCGGACCACGCGATAACGAAAGCAGGCTCGATCTGCCGCTGGGCTAGGCGGTTGGCATTGCGGCCTGAAGCCCCTTTCCCTTGAGGGGATCGGCGCCGGCGAGAGCCGGCTCTCGCCGGCGGGCGCGAGAGGCCAAGGGGAGAAGGGCTTTAAGCAGAAACGGAAACTGCTGTAGTGATCTTGCTCGCCGAGTAGCGTTTGTAGGTCGGGTTGAGCGCCAGCGAAGCCCGACACACCTCGCATCGCGAAGACGTTGGGCTTCGCCTGCGGCTCAACCCAACCTACGAGATCCCCTCACATCACGGTCGATGGAGCAGCAGTGATCTTGCTCGCCGAGCCGGTGTACTGGCGTCCCACCCCGCACGACGCCTTGCCCTGCTTGAGAAAGCCGGTCTCGTCGATGACAAGCGTGGCGTCAGGTTCGGCCAGAGTCTCGAATACGTAGTCGCGCACAACGTCTCCCATCTCATCACGTTATCGGCAGACCGCCATCAGATCCAGTGCCCGCTCCAGCTCCTTGTCACGGTAGAAGATGTCCTTGATGCTCAGGCGTTCCTGATCGACCACGGTCAGCTTACGCGGGGAACCCCCATCCCGCCGGTTTCGAATGAACTCGACCACCTGGGCTGGCAGAATCGCCTTGGCGATGGCCGCGATACCGTCTCGGATTTGCTTATGGACGGATCGGGCGCTGGCAGGTGGGGTGCCACGCTGTGCCTGACGTGCCTGCTGAAGGGCGCGCTGACACCGGTTGAATTCGGTTTGGTAGATTTCATCCTCAGCAAACAGGCCCCGCAGCCTGACTTCGGCGAAGAAAGGGCGAAGCAGCGTCTCAAGCTGCGAAGGTGTGAACTCCTGGACGTGGAACCGGTTCCAAGGCCGCATGCCGGGATCAAGGCGGATATTGGCGTTGGGTGTGGTGAACACCACGGTGCCGCCCGGCTTCAACACGCGGCGGATTTCGTTCAGGTAAAGATCCATGTCGACAATATGCTCGATGACCTGGAAGCTGGTGATCAGGTCGAAGCGGCCGGACTCGAATGGAAGCTCCTGACCGCTTACCTGTCGAAACTCTAGATTGGCAGCACTGAACCGCCTTTTTGCATCGGCAAGGGCATCGGATGAAACATCCACCCCAATGACCTCATGGCCACATTGACTGAGCTTGTATGAGCCGTAGCCGTTATTGCAGCCGAGATCGAGAGCTTGGCCGGGTGGTGCAAGCTTGGCAGCCTCCTCGTAGGCTGCGGAGTGCATCAAATGCAAGACATAGGCATCAAGCGTTTCGAATTTATCAAAAAATTCCCTGGGATGCTGATTGGCGTGCAGATCAATGTGGTCACGGGCAGAAATCTGAGTTTCCATTATTTCGCAGTCTCCCTGTTGAGTTGACTTCCATTGGGTCGTCTATCTCATCATGGCAGCCCATCCAGGAACGCCGCCGCCGATGCCGCTGTGCCGGATGTTAAGAACAAAGGGCGCAGGCGGGCCTTGGCCCCTCGCAACTCCGCTGACCACAGCCCCAGCAGATCCTCGACGGCGACACCGGACATGGCGGCCTTCCAAAGCTGGATCAACAGGCGGAAGGCCGCTTCATCGCAACTGTAATGAAGGCGTCACTCCGGCTGGATCGCACCCATGCGCGGCGGCGCCCATGTCGCAGACATGGGCGACAAGCCGACCCTGGACACGACCAAGGACCAGCTCCGGGGCCTGGAGAAGTGGTGGAAGGGCAAGCATGAAGATGCCAAGAACGCACTGATGCAACCGCGCATGGCAGCCCGCCATGGACGGGTGTCCATAGTGTTTTCTTCCGCCGCTTTCTCTGGTTTTGATCATTCTCAGCCGTAATGCCTCAATACATTTTCTAGTTTTTTTCCGCTTGCACTGCGGCCCGGCATATGAGCAAAGTGTTTATACGGCCAACCATCATAGTTATATTAGCATTTTCGGTATAAAGCTGATCGCATGCTGTCGACTCTGAGCCCGCATGTTCTCATCGCCGAAGACGATTCCTTCGCAGCCATGGCGCTGAAGGAATTCCTATGCTGGTCCGGGTGTCGGGTGACCGTGGCGCATGACGGGCTTCAAGCCCTCGCGGCCTATAGGAAAGAGGCCGCCGATATCGTGGTGACCGACGTCATGATGCCGCGCCTGGACGGCAACGGGCTGATCCGCGAGTTGTGGGCCGTCAATCCCGATCTTCCCGTCGTGGCAATCACGGGAGATGTGACGCGGCTCAACCCCGAGCATCTGCAATGCGCCACCTCCCACAGGTTCGCGTCGCTGACGAAACCGGTGAAGCCTGGCCAGTTGATCGAGAGCATCCGGTTCCTCCTGACGAACAAACAGGAACTCCAGTCGGCGTGAAGGTGCTGACCCGGCTCACGCCATCAACTGGCCGCCGTTCACCTCGACGACCTGCCCCGTGATGTAGCCGCTGAACTTGTTCGACGCCAGGAACAGGTAGGCGCCCACACAGTCCTCGGCGGTGCCGATGCGGGCAAGCGGGATGCGTGCGGCGGTGCTCGCCAGCTTCTCCGGCGTGGAGTAGCGGCGGTGGAAGTCGGTGCCGATGGTGCCGGGAGACACCGCATTGACGCGGATCCCGTCCGGCGCCAGTTCGGACGCCAGCGAGCGCGTGAACGTCGACACGAAGGCCTTCGACGCGCTGTAGATGGACGAACCCGGGCTGCCGCCGGTGCGCGCCGAGATGGACACCGTGTTGACGATGCAGCCGCTCCCCGCGGCCTTCAGCGCCGGCAGCACCCTCCGGCTGGCGACCACCACCGAGCGGACGTTGAGGTCGACCACCTCGTCGAGGAACGAATCTTCCATGACGGCCAGAGGCGTCCGGCCCACCATGGTGCCGGCGTTGTTGACCAGCACGTCCAGCCCGCCGAGATCCGCCGTCGCCTCGTCCACGACCGCCTCCACCGCGCGCGGGTCGCGGAAGTCGCCGGTGAACAGGCGCACGTCGGCTCCGCCGGCGGCAAGCTCGGCAAGCAATTGCTCGGCCTCCGCATGCCGCGACGTGGCGTGCAGGGCGACGCGCGCGCCCAGCCCAGCGAAGGCGGCGGCCACGGCCGCACCGATCCCGCGCCCACTGCCGGTGACCAGGACGCGCTTGCCGCGCAAGTCGTCGCCCAACGCCGTCGCCGGCCACTCCCCCATCGTCATGCACCTCTCCGCCTGCGGACCCGCGCGACCGCGTCGAGCCACCCGTCGTACAGCCGTTCGCGCTTGGCCGCCTCCATGCGCGGCTCGAACCGCCGGTCGCAACGCCAAGCCCCGGCGACCGCCGCCTGGTCGCGGTAGACCCCGGCCTTGAGCCCGGCTAGGCAGGCGGCCCCCAGCGCCGTCGTCTCGATCACCGCCGGCCGCTCCACGGGGACCTCCAGCATATCGGCCAGGAACTGGCAGAGCCAGTCGTTGGCCGCCATGCCGCCGTCCACCCGCAGCGTCCGCGCCGGCCCCGACCAGTCGGAGCGCATGGCATCGCGCAGGTCGCGGGTCTGATAGGCCACCGCCTCCAGCGCCGCGCGGGCAATGTGGGCCGGCCCGGCGTCCAGCGTCAGGCCGGAGATCGCGGCCCGCGCGTGCGGGTCCCAGTGCGGCGCCCCCAGCCCGACGAAGGCCGGCACGAGGTAGACGCCGTGGCTGTCCGGCACGCGGGTCGCCAGATCATCGGTCTGCGAGGCGTGCGTGATGATGCCCAGCCCGTCGCGCAGCCACTTGACCGCCGCCCCGGCGACGAAGATCGAGCCCTCCAGCGCGTAGGTCGGCCGTCCGTCCAGGCGATAGGCGACGGTGGTCAGCAGGTTGTTGCCGGAAGGGACGGGCGTGTCGCCGGTGTTGAGCAGCGCGAAGCAGCCCGTCCCATAGGTGGACTTGACCATCCCCGGATCGAAGCAGGCCTGCCCGAAGGTGGCGGCCTGCTGGTCGCCGGCGATGCCCAGTACCGGCACCGAGCGGCCGAGGATGTCGGGCATGGCAACGCCGAACTCGGCGCTGCTGTCCAGCACGGCCGGCATCATGGCGCGCGGCACCCTGAACAGGGCCAGCAGTTCGTCGGCCCAGTCCTGGCGGTGGATGTCGAACAGCATGGTGCGCGACGCGTTGGTCGCGTCGGTGGCGTGCACCCGCCCACCGGTCAGGCGGTGCAGCAGGAAGCTGTCGATGGTGCCGAAGCACAGCTCGCCCCGTTCCGCCCGCGCCCGGGCACCCGGCACATGGTCGAGCAGCCAGCGCACCTTGGTGGCGGAGAAATAGGCGTCGATCAGCAGGCCGGTCCGGTCGCGGACCAGCGGTCCGTGCCCCTGCTCGACCAGGTCGCGGCAGAAGTCCGCGGTGCGGCGGTCCTGCCAGACGATGGCGCGGTGAATCGGCTCCCCGGTGGCGCGGTCCCAGACCAGGGAGGTCTCGCGCTGGTTGGTGATGCCGATCGCCGCGATGTCGGAAGCACCCAACCCCGCCGCGGCGAGCGCGTCGCGCATGACGGCGACGGTGTCGCGCCAGATGTCCTCCGGGTCATGCTCGACCCAGCCGTCCGCCGGGTAATGCTGCGCGAACTCCCGCCGCGCCACGCCGACCGGCAGCCCGTTCCGGTCGAACACGATGGCGCGGGTAGACGTGGTGCCCTGGTCGATGGCCAGGACATAGGCGGCATCAGGCATGTCCACTATTCCCCTGGAAGTCTTGGGCGCTGGGCCCCCACCCTAGCCCTCCCCCATCTTCGACGGGGGAGGGAACATAACCTGCCCCCGTCGAAGATGGGGGAAGGAGGGGCCCACGGCGAAGCCGTGGGAGGAAGGGGACCCGGTGCGCGAGCCCCCCGGCACTCACTTCATCGCCGCCTTCTTCGGCGGGCTCGCCGGCCACGACTTGATCAGTTCGTCGTAGTCGACGGTCTCACCCTTCGGCTTCTCGTTCGCGAGCTTCCGTTGGGGCGCCACGTTGCCGTCCTTCTCCGCCTTGGCGAACCAGAACTCGGCCTTCTCCTTCTTGTTCAGCTTCGGCCCGCATTCACCCTGCACGCCCGACTTCTCCAGGCGCTCCAGCACCGAGTCCTGCGCGGCGGCCAGCGCGTCCATGGCCGCCTGCGGGGTCTTGGCGCCCGAGGAGGCGTCGCCGATGTTCTGCCACCAGAGCTGCGCCAGCTTCGGGTAATCCGGGATGTTGTTCCCCGTCGGCGTCCACTGCACGCGCGCCGGAGAACGGTAGAACTCGACCAGGCCGCCCAGCTTGGGCGCCCGCTCGGTGAAGGACTTGTCCCAGATGTCGCTTTCACGCACGAAGGTCAGGCCGACGTGGCTCTTCTTCAGGCTGGTGGTCTTCGACACGGTGAACTGGGCGTACAGCCAGGCGGCCTTGCGGCGGTCGACGGGCGTGGACTTCAGAAGCGTCCACGAGCCGGCGTCCTGGTAGCCCAGCTTCATGCCGTCCTTCCAGTAGGAGCCGTGCGGCGACGGCGCCATGCGCCACTTGGGCGTGCCGTCGGCGTTCACCACCGGCAGGCCGTCCTTCACCATGTCGGCGGTGAAGGCGGTGTACCAGAAGATCTGCTGGGCGATGTTGCCCTGCGCCGGCACCGGGCCGGATTCCGAGAAGGTCATGCCGGCGGCCTGCGGCGGTGCGTACTTCTTCAACCAGTCCACGTACTTGGCGACGGAGTAGACGGCGGCCGGACCGTTGGTGTCGCCGCCGCGCTCGACCGAGGAGCCGACCGGGCGGCAGCCCTCCATGCGCACGCCCCACTCGTCCACCGGCAGGCCGTTGGGGATGCCCTTGTCGCCGTTGCCGGCCATGGACAGCCAAGCGTCGGTGAAGCGCCAGCCCAGCGACGGGTCCTTCTTGCCGTAGTCCATGTGCCCATAGACCTTGACGCCGTCGATCTCCTTCACGTCGTTGGTGAAGAACTCGGCGATGTCCTCGTAGGCCGACCAGTTGACCGGCACGCCCAGCTCGTAGCCGTACTTGGCCTTGAACTTCTGCTTGAGGTCGGGGCGCTGGAACCAGTCGTAGCGGAACCAGTAGAGGTTGGCGAACTGCTGGTCGGGAATCTGGTACAGCTTGCCGTCCGGGCCGGTGGTGAAGGACTTGCCGATGAAGTCGTCCACGTCCAGGGTGGGGAGCGTGACGTCCTTGCCCTCGCCCGTCATCCAGTCGCTGAGCGGCACCGCCTGCTTGTAGCGGAAGTGCGTGCCGATCAGGTCTGAGTCGTTGATCCAGGCGTCGTAGATGTTCTTGCCCGACTGCATCTGCGTCTGGATCTTCTCGACGACGTCACCCTCCTGGATGAGGTCGTGGCGGACCTTGATGCCGGTGATCTCGGAGAAGGCCCTGGCCAGCACCCGGGCCTCGTACTCGTGCGTGGTGATGGTCTCGGAGACGACGTTGATCTCCATGCCGACGAAGGGCTTCGCGGCGTTGATGAACCACTCCATCTCCTTGAGCTGTTGCTCCTTCGACAGCGTCGAAGGCTGGAACTCGCTGTCGATCCAACGACGCGCCGCCTCCATGTCGGCGAAAGCCGGCGCGGAGCCGATCAGCATGGCCGCCGCCGACGCGGTGGCCAGACACAGTTTGCGCATGACGTCCTCCCTTTCCCCTGTCTTGGTTGCGTTCGTTCCCCGGCCCCCACGCCCTCACACCCAGCGGAACACCGCCGCGGCATAGAGGAGAGAAAGGGCGAGTGCGTACTCCAGGTCCGGGCCGACCAGCCCGAGCCAGGCGAGATGGATGAAGGCGCTGCCCAGCAGCGTGATGAACAGCCGGTCGCCGCGCGTGGTGGAGATGCCCAGGATCCCCGGCCGCGGCAGCTCCGGCCACCTGATGGCCAGCACGGTCAGCAGCATCAGCAGGCCGGCGATGATCGCGAAGAAGGTGCCGGTCTGCCACGTCCAGGCCATCCATGCGAAATGCTCCATGGAACCCTCCTCAGACCCGGCCCAGGGCGAAGCCCTTGGCGATGTAGTTGCGCACGAACCAGATCACCAAGGCACCCGGCACGATGGTCAGCACGCCCGCCGCGGCCAGCAGTCCCCAGTCCATCCCCGCGGCCGACACCGTGCGGGTCATGGTGGCCGAGATGGGCTTGGCGTCGACCGCGGTCAGCGTGCGCGCCAGCAGCAGCTCGACCCAGGAGAACATGAAGCAGAAGAAGGCGGTGACGCCGATCCCGCTGGCCACCAGCGGCGTGAAGATCTTCACGAAGAAGTGCGGGAAGCTGTAGCCGTCGAGGTACGCGGTCTCGTCGATCTCGCGCGGCACGCCGGACATGAAGCCTTCGAGGATCCACACCGCCAGCGGCACGTTGAACAGGCAGTGCGCCAGCGCCACGGCCAGCGGCGTATCGAACAGCCCGATGGCCGAATAGAGGTTGAAGAACGGCAGCGCGAACACCGCCGGCGGCGCCATGCGGTTGGTCAGCAGCCAGAAGAACAGGTGCTTGTCGCCGACGAAGCGGAAGCGCGAGAAGGCGTAGGCCGCCGGCAGCGCCAGCGCGATCGACAGCACCGTGTTCAGCGCCACGTACTGCAACGAGTTGATGTAGCCCGAGTACCAGGACTCGTCCGTGAAGATCCGCACGTAGTTCTCGAACGTCAGATTGTGCGGCCACAGCGTCAGCCGGGTGACGATTTCCGTATTGGTCTTCAGGCTCATGTTGACGAGCCAGTAGATCGGCAGCAGCAGGAAGACGAGGTAGAGGCCGAGGACGATCCTGGAGCGCAGCATGGCTAGTCCCTCCCAATCCCTTGTTCCTGGCCTTATTTCTCGGCGTCCATGCGGGTCATGACCGTGTAGAAGACCCAGCACACCGCGAGGATGACCAGGTTGTAGACGATGGACAGCGCCGCCGCCTTGCCCAGGTCGAACTGGCCCAGCGCCAGCTTCACCAAGTCGATGGAGACGAAGGTGGTCGAGTTGCCGGGACCGCCGCCGGTGACGACAAAGGGCTCGGTGTAGATCATGAAGCTGTCCATGAAGCGCAGCAGCACGGCGATCAGCAGCACCCGGCGCATCTTCGGCAGCTGGATGTTGCGGAAGACCGCCCAGCGCGACGCGCCGTCGATGCGCGCGGCCTGGTAGAAGGCGTCGGGGATGGAGCGCAGCCCGGCGTAGCACAGGAGCGCCACCAGCGACGTCCAGTGCCACACGTCCATGACGACGATGGTGACCCACGCCGACAGCGGATCGTTCGTGTAGTTGTAGGGGATGCCCAACCGGTTCACGACCCAGCCCAGCAGGCCGATGTCCTCGCGGGCGAAGATCTGCCAGATGGTGCCGACGACGTTCCAGGGGATCAGCAGCGGCAGCGCCAGCACCACCAGCGTCGCCGCCACCCGCCATCCCTCCCGCGGCATGGCAAGCGCCACCGCGATGCCCAGCGGCACCTGGATGGCGAGGATCAGCGCCGAGAACAGCAGATTGCGCCACAGCGCGTCGAAGAAGCGCCCGCCCAGGTCGGTGCTCGGGTCCAGCAGTTCCTGGTACCAGCCGATGCCGTTCCAGAAGAACTGGTTGTTGCCGAACGTGTCCTGCACCGAGTAGTTCACCACCGTCATCAGCGGCACCAGCGCCGAGAACGCGACGATCAGCAGCACCGGCAGGACCAGCAGCCATGCCTTTTGGTTGATGGGCTTGTCCATCACGCCGCCTCCCCTTCCACCAGAGCGCCGTCGGCGTAGACGTGGACCATCGCCGGCTCGAACAGCAGCGACGCCTCCTCGCCGGCGACCGACAACGAATCCGGCACCGTGGCCGCCATGGGTATCCCGGACAGCTCCACCTTGGCGAGGCGCATGCGCCCCAGGTCGTCGATGCGCCGTACGCGCACGGGCACGCCTGCCCCGGCCGGCGCCAGCGTCGCGAACTCCGGCCGCACGCCGATCTCGATGCGCCTCCCGCCGTCAAGGTGCGGATAGCCGCGCGTCAGCAGGATCTCGTGGCCGCCGATGCGGGCCTGCCGCCCGGCCACCTCGGCCGGCAGCACGTTCATGCCGGGCGAGCCGATGAAGTGGCCGACGAAGACGTGCGCCGGCCGCTCGAACAGCTCCTGCGGGCGGCCCATCTGCACTACGGCGCCGTCGTGCATCACCACCACCGTGTCGGCGAAGGTCATCGCCTCGGTCTGGTCGTGCGTCACGTAGATCATCGTCAGGTCGAGCGCGCGGTGCAGCGCCTTCAGCTTGGAGCGCAGCTCCCACTTCAGGTGCGGATCGATGACGGTCAGCGGTTCGTCGAACAGGATGGCGGCGACGTCCGGACGCACCAGCCCGCGGCCCAGCGAGATCTTCTGCTTGGCGTCCGCCGTCAGGTTGCGGCCGCGCCGGCCGAGGTCCGGGGTAAGGTCCAGGAGCTTGGCGATCTCACGCACCCGCGCGTCCACCGCGGGCCCGCGCAGGCCGCGGTTGCGCAGTGGGAAGGCCAAGTTCTCGTAGACCGTCATGGTGTCGTAGACGACCGGAAATTGGAACACCTGGGCGATGTTCCGGCTCTCCGTCGGCAGCTCCGTCACATCGCGCCCGTCGAACAGCACCCGCCCCTCGCTGGGCACCAGCAGGCCGGAGATGATGTTCAAGAGCGTGGTCTTGCCGCACCCCGACGGACCCAGCAGCGCGTAGGCCCCGCCCTGCTCCCACACATGGTTCAGCGGTTTGAGGGCGTAGTCCTTCCCGCCCGCCGGGTTGCCCGCCGAGTTGAGTGTGTAGCTGTGCGCCAGGTTCTGCAGATCGATGCGTGCCATGGCCGCCTCCCCCTACGCCGCCATCACCAGCGGCGGCGCCGCGGCGAGGGCGCCGTCGTGGCCGAACGCGAAGAGATGCTTGGGGTCGATGAAGACTTCGATCCGCTCGCCGGGCTCCACGTCCAGCACGCCGCGGGTGACCGCGACCCACCGGCCGCTTTCGCCGTCGGCGTTCGCGATGTCCACGTGCACGAAGCTCTCCGACCCCGTGATCTCGCTGACCGCGACGGTGCCCGCGATCCCCACGGCGTCGGCGTCAGGGCGGTGCAGGTACAGGTGGTCGGCGCGGAAGCCGATGGTGTAGTGGTCGTCCGGCAGGGCCGCGAGCACGCCGCGCGCCGGGCAGTGCTCGCCGGTCCCCAGCACCACCTGCGGCCCTCGCTTGTACACGCGCATGGTGTTGAGCGGCGGGTCGGAGAAGACGCGGGCGCTGGTGATGTTGGCCGGCCGGCGGTAGACGTCGGGCGTGCGGCCGAACTGCGACACCCGCCCCTCCCACAGCGTCGCGGTGTTGCCGCGCAGCAGCAGCGCCTCGGTCGGCTCGGTGGTGGCGTAGACGAAGATGGCGCCGGAATCCTGGAAGATCTTCGGCAGTTCCTCGCGCAGTTCCTCGCGCAGCTTGTAGTCCAGGTTGGCCAGCGGCTCGTCGAGCAGCACCAGCTGTGCGTCCTTCACCAGGGCGCGGGCGATGGCCGTACGCTGCTGCTGCCCGCCGGAGAGGTGGAGCGGCGTGCGGTCGAGGTACGGCTCCAGCTTCAGGAGCCGCGCCGCCCCGCGCACCTTGCGGTCGATCTCGTCCTTGGGCCGCCGGGCGACGCGCAGCGGCGAGGCGATGTTCTCGTACACCGTCAGCGTCGGGTAGTTGATGAACTGCTGGTAGACCATCGCCACCGACCGCCGGCGCACGTGCACGCCGGTCACGTCCTTGCCGTCCACCAGCACGCGGCCGGCCGAGGGTTCGTCCAGCCCGGCCATGAGCCGCATCAGCGAGGTCTTACCAGACAGCGTCGGCCCGAGCAGGACGTTGAGCGAGCCGCGCTCCAGCGTCAGCGACACGTTCTCGATGTGCGTGTGTCCGCCGACATGCCGGCTGACCTTGTCCAGCACCAGGGTCACCGATCCGCTCCCGCCATCATTCCGCCGCCTCCCCGGAGGCATCCACCAGGGTGCGGCGCGCCTCCGCCATGAAATCGTCGAGCGCCCGCACCTGCTCGGCGCTGAGCCGCAGCCCCAGCTTGGAACGGCGCCACAGCACGTCCTCGGCGGTCTGCGCCCACTCCTCCCGCATCAGGTAGCCGACCTCGGCCTCCGTCAGGTCGGCGCCGAAGACACGCCCGAGGTCGCCCGGCTCCGATGCGCCACCAAGCAGCAGCCACGTCCGGGTGCCGTAGGCGCGCGCCAGGCGCGCCATGTGCTCCGGCTCCACGAACGGGTAGCGGGTGCGCAGTTCGTCGACGAGCGCCTGGAAGCCGTTCACCTGGAAGTTGCCGCCGGGCAGCGGCGACCGGCTCGACCAGCGGCCGTCCTCCCCCTCCCCTGCAGCCGGCAGGTGCGGGCTGAGCTTCTTCAACGCCGCCTCGGCCAGCTTGCGGTAGGTGGTGATCTTGCCGCCGAAGACGGTGAGCAGGGGCGCCGCCCCCTCCGGCGCGTCCAGCGCCAGCACGTAGTCCCGCGTCGCCGCTTGCGCCGCCGGGGCACCGTCGTCGTAGAGCGGCCGGACGCCCGAATAGGTCCAGGCCACGTCCTCTTCCCGGATCGGCTTCGCGAAGTACTCGCTGGCCGCCTGGCAGAGGTACGCGATCTCCTCCGGCGAGGCGTGCACGCCGGCTGGGTCGGCGCCGTAGTCCCGGTCGGTGGTGCCGATCAGCGTGAAGTCGCGCTCATAGGGGATGGCGAAGACGATCCGCCCATCCCCGTTCTGGAAGATGTAGCAGCGGTCGTGGTCGAAGATCCGGCGCACGACGATGTGCGAGCCCTGCACCAAGCGGATCCGCGCGCCGACGTCGGCGCCCAGCCCCTTGGTCAGCACGTCCGCCGCCCACGGCCCGGCGGCGTTGACCAGCGCGCGGGCGCGGACCGTCGAGCGCCGTCCGGTGCGCGTATCCTCCACCGTCGCGTGCCAGACGCCGTCCCGCCGAGCTGCGCCAAGGAAGCGCGTGCGCGTCTGGATGGTGGCGCCGAGGCGCGCCGCGTCCTGCGCGTTCAGCACCACGAGGCGCGCGTCCTCCACCCAGCAATCCGAATATTCGAACGCGCGGCTGAAACCGGGCTTGAGCGGTTCGCCGGCCGGGTCGGTCCGCAAATCCAGGCTGCGGGTGCCGGGCAGCAGCTTGCGCCCGCCGAGATGGTCATAGAGGAACAACCCGAGCCGCAGGAACCACGCCGGCCGCAGCCCGGGAAGATGCGGCAGCACGAAGC
>Ga0196970_1001514_pt1 | contig 15093 bp, 23 predicted proteins | sample S1v_513CmetaG_FD_148672 | JGI IMG/M metagenome (GOLD analysis project Ga0196970, IMG submission 148672) | Soil microbial communities from Anza Borrego desert, Southern California, United States - S1+v_5-13C | ecosystem: Environmental > Terrestrial > Soil > Desert | place: USA: California...
CCGTGACGTTCTTTTTCACGGGTTTTGAAACCGGGTCAAAAGTTACGTGAACGCCTCTTAGGGGCAGGAAAACTTACAGGAACAACGCACATGGGCGCTCGTGGACCACAGCCAACTCCTACCGCTCTGCTGGAAGCTCGCGGCTCCTGGCGTGCGAATGGTCGTGAAGGCGAGCCGCAGTTTCCTGTTGAGATTCCCGATTGCCCGTCGTGGGTGCCGGAAGCGGGCCGGGATTGGTATCTGGCGCATGCGGCGCAGGCGGCGGCTGCAGGCTACATGTCCGCGCCCATGCAGACGGCGTTAGCGCTGGGCGCGTTGGCGCTCGCCGACTTCCTTGAGCTGGAGCGACAAGTGCGGGAGACAGGCTACACGTACACGACTGACAAGGGAAACATTCTGGCGAATCCACTGGTCCATTTGCGCAACAAGGCGTGGGCGCAACTACTGACCATCTGCCGCGAGTATGGATTCACGCCAGCATCCAAGACCAGCGTCAAGGTTGGCGGCATGAAGGTAGCAAAGGACCAAGGCAAGGGTCGATTCTTCGATGCAAACGTGGGATGAAATCTTGAGGCTTGTGCCCGGATATGACCCGTTTGCTACGGCAGACGATTGCGTCTTCGTGCCCGCAGCGGCTCAGCTTGCTGTGGACTTCTTTGCTGAATGCCTGAAGCACATGGAAGGCGCGATGTCCGGCAAGCCGTTCATGCTTGAACCATGGCAGCAGGCGATTGTTGGCAATCTGTTTGGATGGAAGCGACCTGATGGCACGCGGCGTTATCGCGAGGCTTTCATCTTCATCCCGCGCAAGAATGGCAAGACACCACTTGCGGCAGGCATTTGCAACTACGTGCTGTTCTGCGACCGCGAACCCGGCGCGCAAATCTATTCCGCAGCCGCGGACAAGGACCAGGCCGCGCTGCTGTATCGGCAAGCCAAGGGCATGATTGAGCAGGAGCCGGAGCTTGCCAATCGGGCGCGCGTCTACAAGGCGTTGAAGTCAATCTCGCTGCTTGAGGATGAAGGCAGCGTCTACAAGGTGTTGAGTGCGGACGCAGACACTAAGCACGGTGGCAACTCGCACCTTGTCATCGTGGACGAATTGCACGCGCAACCCAACCGTGACCTCGTAGACGTGCTGCAAACATCCATGGCGTCGGCCAACCGCAAGCAGCCGATGATGATTCACATCACAACCAGTGACTTCCACCGCCCTAGCATCTGCAACGAGAAACACGACTACGCGAGCAAGGTGCGGGATGGAGTCATCAAAGACTACGCATTCCTTCCCGTCATCTACGAGGCTGGGCCGAAGGATGATTGGAAAGACCCGAAGGTCTGGGCAAAGGCCAACCCGAACCTCGGGGTGAGCGTGTCGCTCGACTATCTGAACCGCGAATGCAAGCGAGCGCAGGATACGCCTTCGTATGAGAACACGTTTAAGCGTCTGCATCTGAACATTCGCACAGAACAAGACGTGCGGTGGATCCAACTTGACGCGTGGGACCGTTGTAAGGGCACAAAGACGATAGAGAAATGGGCGGAAGACTTGCGTGGCCAGCCGTGTTTCGCCGGACTGGACCTGTCATCCACAACGGACCTTAGCGCCTTCGTGCTGTATTTCCCCGAGAACAAGGTGTGCCTGTGCTGGTGCTGGATTCCGGAAGACAACGCAGAGCGACGAGAGAGGCGCGACCGCGTGCCTTATCTAACGTGGCAGCGCGAGGGGTTGATTGAGACGACACCGGGCAATGTGATTGATTACGAGTTCCTGCGCGCGCGCATCAATGCTTTATCGCGCGAGTACGACATCAAAGAAATCGCCTTTGACCCCTGGAACGCGCGTCAACTTGCAGGCCAGCTCAAAGACCAAGATGGGATGAACTTGAAGGAATTCCGACAGGGCTTTCAGAGCATGAACGAACCCTGCAAGCATCTTGAGAAAATGATTGTGGGTGGCGAACTGATACACGCGGGCCACGAGGTGCTGCGCTGGAACGCGAGCAATGCAACGGTGAAGACAGACCCGGCAGGCAATATCAAGCTCGACAAAGCGAAGAGCACGGAGCGTATTGATTTGATGGTGGCGCTGGTGATGGCCATCGGAATCTCGGAAGCCGGAGTCGTGGCTGTTCCAAGCATCACAATCATCGGCGGTTAAGGAACAAGAACGCATGAAACGACTACTCGAATGGCTCGGGCTTGGCACCAAGGCCGCGAATAACAGTGAGCGCGGATGGGTGACGTTCGCCGGCCAAACCATCTACGACGAAATGCTTGATGAGAAGTCGGCGCTCACCATCGGCACATACTATAGCTGCATCCGCAACATTGCAGAAGACACGGCGAAGTTGCCCTTTCGCCTTCTGAAGAACACAAAGAAGAAGCGTGTTTCGTTGGAAAAAGACCCGCTCGCGAACGTGTTAGCGGTCACACCCAACCCGCTCATGTCAGCCTTTACGTTCCGCTCAACGATGATGCAATGGGCGGCGGGATGGGGTAACGCCTACGCGGAGATTGTGCGGAATGGCGCGGGCCAGATTGCGGGGTTGTATCCCATCCATCCCAGCCGCGTGCGCGTAGAGCGGCTCTCGGGCAGTCGGTTCGTTTACAAGATTCACAACGACGACGGCAGCACAACGTCGCTGCCTCGCGAGCGCATCTTCCACCTGTACGGCATGAGTTCAGACGGACTGATGGGCTACAGTGTGGCGCGGTTGATGTCGAACACGCTCAAACTGGCAGGCAATGCGCAGAACTTCGCGAGCAACTTCCTCCAGAACTCTGCACGGCCTGCGGGCGTGCTAGAGACCCCGCAGATTCTCAAGCCAGAGAACAAGCAGGCACTCGGCGAAGCGTGGATGCGAATGTATGCAGGGCCGATGAACGCGGGCAAGACGGCCATCTTGGATGGCGGCGTGGTCTACAAAGGGCTCACAATGCCCATGAAAGACATGGAATTCCTCGAACTCCGCCGCTTCCAGAAGGAAGAAATAGCCTCCTGGTTCCGCATGCCGCTCTACAAGATTCAGGACGTAGGCCGCGCTCAGGGCTGGTCCACGCTGGATGCGCAGGAAACGGACTATGTGAACTCCTGCCTCATGCCATGGCTCGTGCGCTTCGAGCAGGAAGTCAAGCGGCAGCTCATGACGGGCTACGATGCAGCCATTTACCCGCACTGCGAAGTAAAAGGCTTGTTGCGTGGTGATGTGAAGACTCGGACGGAGTTTTGCCGCGCGATGCATGCGGCTGGCGCGATGACTTCTAACGAATGGCGCAAGTATGAGGACATGGAGCCACATCCCGACCCGGCTGCGGACAGGCTGTACATTCAGGGCGCAATGGTGCCGCTGGAGAAAGCGGGACAGGTGGAGCAGGCGGCAATGCCGCAGGAGCAGAACAATGGATAAAGTCGCCGAAATCCTCAATGTGCCGATGCTGATGGAGCCCGCGCGCTTCCACGGCTTCCTCAACAGCCTGCGCTTCCTGAAGCCCGCAGCCCAGCACGAGCCGCGCGTGCGCCGGGTGCTGGCGGAGAATGGCCTGCTCAAGCTCGCCATCAACGCGGGCTTCGCAGTCACACCGGGCGGCATTGCCGTCATCGGCGTCTTCGGCCCCATGTTCAAGGGCTATGGCTCTTGGGGCTACGCGGACCAGGCGGAGCTATCCGCGACGGTGCGTCAGGCTGCGGCAGATCCGCACATCGGCGGCATCATGCTGCTGATTGATTCCCCTGGAGGCAGCGTGGCGGGCACTGGCGACCTCGCGGCGGAAGTTAAAGCGGCGAACGCGGTCAAGCCCGTCATGGCCTACATCGAAGATTGCGGATGCAGCGCGGCTTACTGGACCGCCGCGAATGCGCGCGCCATCTACAGCAACGATACCGCCGCCGTGGGCAGTATCGGCGTCGTAACGGCGCTGGTGGATGCGAGCAAGGCATTCGAGAGCGCTGGCATCAAGGTTACTCCGATCGTGACGGGCAAGTTCAAGGGTGTCGGCGACCCCTCGCAGCCTGTGACGCAGGAGCATGTGGATTACGTGCAGGAGCATGTGGACGCACTCTTCGGGCACTTCGTGGACGCGGTAGCCAAGGGGCGCGGCATCCGAGGCGAGACGGTGCGGAAGCTGGAAGCCAAGGTCTTCATCGGCGAGCAGGCAGCGGCGAACAAGCTCACCGATGGCGTGATGGGCTTCGATAAGGCGCTGGCGATGCTGGCGAAGGAAGTGCGGAACGGCGGCAGCAACAAACGGGCGAAGGCTCTCATGGCGCTTGAGGAAATGCAGGGATGATGACTATGGCCGAACCGCAGTTGAAGCTCGTGCGCAGCTATCAGATTCCCGATGTGCTCGCGAAACGCTACGGCATCTGCGTGTCCAACATGACGGTCTGGCGCTGGCGTCAGATCGTGCCGCTGAGACTCCCCTGCACGGAGACGCAGCTCTGCGGGTGGTTTGAACTGTATCTTGAGTCACGAAACAAAATCTAAGTTTCACGCATAACATTCCATATCACTTTATCGCGGCCCATGGAAACGCCTTGTAAAGCTGAATGTGAGCAGTCGTGCACGCTTACATTCACGCGAGGGCAACCCCATGAAGTATTCACTGAAACTCAAGAAGATGCGCGCGGAAGCCATCGGCAACGCAAAGGCTATCGTCGCCAAGGCCGACAACGAAAACCGCGTGATGACCGCCGAAGAACAGGCGGACTTCGACGCGCAGCATGCCAAGGCGGCTGAGTTCCGTACCCAGATTGAGAAGGCCGAGTTGCAGGAGCGCGAAGAGCTGGCGCTCGAGACGCCGGAACCCCCGAAGGCCACGGTTCCCGCGCCCTCCGTTGAGGTTCCCGGCGCTGCGCTTCCGGCCACCCCGAAGTATCGCGGCCACCTGCGCAACGCTCCGAACGTCGAAACTGCCTACCGCTTCGGCGTGTGGGCCTGCGCCGCGCTGGGCCTGAATTGGGCGACCAAGAAGGCGCGCGACATGTTCTCCCCGATGGCCGTGCTGAACGAAGGCACGAACACGGCGGGCGGCTACCTGGTCCCCGAAGAGTTCCTGAACTCGATGATTGACCTGCGCGAGAAATACGGCATCTTCCGCCGCAAGTGCAAAGTCGTCCCGATGACCCGTGACACGCTCGTCATCCCCCGCCGCACCTCCGGCCTGACCGCTTACCCGGTCGGCGAGAGCGCGGTTGGCACCGAAAGCAACAAGGCGTGGGACACGGTGACCCTGACCGCGAACAAGTGGATGGTCATCACCCGCATGTCTTCGGAACTGAGCGAAGACGCGGTTATCAACATCGGCGACGACCTCATTGGTGAAATCTCCTACGCTTTCGCGAACGCGGAAGACACGGCGGGTTTCAACGGCGACGGCACCTCGACCTACAGCGGCATCACTGGCCTGAAGAACGCGCTGCAGGCGGGTTCGATTGTGACGCAGGGCACCAGCAACACGTGGGCGGCTATCGTCATGGCCGACTTCCACAGCCTGCTGGCGAAGATTCCGGATTACACGCTGGCCCCGAACCCCGAGTTCTACTGCAACAAGTCTTTCTATCACAACGTTATGGAGCGCCTGGCGCTGGCCTCCGGTGGCGTGACCAGCCTGGAAATCGTCAACGGAGTGGCTCAGGGCCGCTTCCTGGGCTACCCGGTGAACTTCGCGACGCCGATTCTGAACGCGACCACGAATGCGACCATCACCTGCTACTTCGGTGACCTCGGGGCTGCGGCCAAGTTCGGCGACCGCCGCCAGGTCTCCATCGCCATGAGCGACTCGGCCAGTGTGGGCGGGCAGTCCATGTGGGAACGCGACCAGATCGGCATCAAGGGCACGCAGCGCTTTGACATCGTGGTCCACGAACGCGGCACGGCTTCCGCCGCTGGTCCGATTGTCGCGCTGAAGACGGGCAACTAACGAGAGCGGCGCACCCCGCCGCTTTTAAGCACAAGACCAAACGAGGATACAATCATGCCCAAATCACAGGCCACGAAAATCGTCCAGCTCATCAAGGCTCAGACCATCACGGACGGCGCAACTGCCACCGCGAATCTGGACATGAAGGGCTACGACTACGCCACCATCGTCGTCAACTGCGGCGATGAAGAGACGACCGACGCGACTCTGCCCGTGGTCTCGCTGCTGGAAAGCGATGACACGCAGGTCACGAACTTCGCAACCGTCGTAGCCAACGCTTCGCCGGACCTGCTGACCGCGCGCAACGTGGTTCGCCATGTCGATATGCGAGGCCGCAAGCGGTATCTGCGCCTGTCGGTGACGGCGGGCACGGGTACGGGCAGCAACATGCAGTTTGCCGCGGTTGCCATCCAGAGCCGCGCTGAACAGCAGCCTGCGAGCACGTCCGACATGGTTGGCTCCACGCACGACGCCATCAGCATCATCTAAAAAGTAGTTACAAGGGACTGAAAACCACACTCAAGGGGCTTCATCGCCCCTTCTTTTTGAAAGGGTTCAAATGTCTTCCGCGAAGAAGATGCGGCAATTCAAAATCAAGGCGATTTGCTCTGTGCCGCGCCTGGGTTGGAATGACCATTTCGGAAGCATTTTCGACACTCTCAAGCCCTTCAACATCCCGCTTTCATGGTATTCCGGCGCGTTCTGGGAGAAGTGCATCCAGACCGCGCTGGAGGACTGCGTTGAGCAAGGCGTGGATTGGATCCTGACGCTCGACTACGACACGCTCACAACGCCGAACCAGCTTCAGCACATGTTCAAGGTCTTCGGCAGCAATCCGCGCATGCACGCGCTCGCAGCCAACCAGCCGCGCCGCAACACGGGCATGCCGCTGATGACGGTGAAGGACGACAAAGGCAAGTTCAAGAACCGCATCGAAATCAAGGGGCCGATTCAGGCGCACACGGCGCACTTCGGCCTCACGCTGCTCCGGGCCTCCGCACTCAAGCGCATGCGCAAGCCCTGGTTCTTTGGCCAGCCAGCGAAGGATGGCACCTATCGCAAGGGCGCTATCGACGCTGACATCTACTTCTGGAAGAAATGGGAGCAGAGCGGCAACACGCTCTACGTCGAGCCGCGTGTCTGCATCGGCCACATGGAAGCGATGGTCAGCATTTTCGAGTACGTGAAGAACCCGCAAACCAGAGAAGTCGAACTCTGCCAGAAATACCTTTCGGTGCAGGATTGGCGCAACAAGTATATGCCTCGATTCGGCAAACAGTGTGAGCTTGAAGAGAAGGAGACACGGTGATGCAGATTCACGTGGAAGTGGTGCGGCCTGAGCGGCATCTGGTGCCGGGTGCGAAGCACATCATGGGACCGGGCGAGGCTTACGAATGGAACGCGCGCGGTGTGGTGAAGATTGCGCCGCAGAGCCAGAAGGATTTCGAGACGTTCAAGAAGGGTCTCGACGACGCCAACAAGAAGCGGAAGTAACGGAGGCAGCATGAAGAAATCAACTCTCGTCATTTCCGTCCTGCTGCTTGCCATGCTGCTTGTGAGCATGCTCGGCTTTGCGCCACGCTCTGCCGCAGACACAACCATCTCCGGCGCGATGGGCGCGATTCTGGATAGCTCCACCGATGACAGCGTGGTCACGATTACCGACCGCCGCGTAGGTGGTGGCAGCATCGTGAACAAAGGTTCGGCCACGGTCTATATCAATTGGACTGGTGGCGCGGTGACGGCCAACGACACCGAAGGCACAAACAAGTGTTTCCTTGAGGATGGCGATAGCGTCCGCATCCCGAAGGCGTGCACGAGTTTCTCGCACGCCACGGCCAGCGGCACCGCCAAACTCATCTACGTAGAGGAGTAGTTAGATGCGGAAAGTCTCGCTCGTTCTCGGTGCGGTTTTCGTTGGCGCGATCTCCATCTGGGCGCTGGGTGCTGCCACGCCGGGAGCTGGGATTATCAGCTCTGGCGGCGGCGGCGCATCTCTCCCCCCTCAAACCGGCAACTCCGGCAAATTCCTGACGACAGACGGGACGGATGCGAGTTGGGGGACGGTGACGACGGGGCTCAATGCGCCGAATACGAGCTTTGAGCTGATAGATGAGTTTATCGGCGCGCCTGTGGCAAGTGCTCGTACGGGTGCAATCGGCTTCATGCCGAATACGTCTGGCACGTCAGCCTCGGTTGCCGCAGGAACTGCTACAGACTCTGCGCTTGGCGTGTGGGACTTAGCCACAGGCACAGACACTAGTGGTCGTTCGAATATTCAACCCGTAGCAATCGGCAGTGTGTGCTTGGGCGCAGGGGAGGTCATCTTTGAGGCGCGCATTAAAATTGATGCGCTCTCAGATGGCACGAATACCTATACAGCGTGGGCGGGATTGATAGACGCAGGCAATGGTGAGGGCACGGACGCGATTTGCTTCCGCTACATACACTCCGCCAATAGCGGCAAGTGGCTGGCCTACACGCGCTCAAACAGCACCGAGACCACAATAGACACCGGAACGGCCTTCGCTGCTAACACGTGGTATCGCTTGCGCGCTGTTGTCAACGCTGATGCCTCGAATGTTGCTTTCAGCGTGAACGGCGGCACGGCAGTCAACATCACAACGAACATTCCGAAAGCAACGGCACGCGCTACGGGTCCGGGCCTGACGATTCTCAAGAGCGCAGGCGCTACCAGCCGCACGATGACAGTCGATTACTACTACCTCAAATTCACCCCCACCGGAGGCCGCTAACGTGCGTCTGTTCCTGATTCTCGCGCTGCTCTCCACTCCCGCATTCGCTGCGGACTACGAAGTCCTGCTCGCGGAAGACACGGCGAACACTGAAGAACTCCCGGCGAAGTGGCCTGTGAAGCAGCAGCCACTCGCAGACGGCCAGAACGCGCGGCAAGGCTGGCGGAAGATGACGGGCGCGGAAGTGCTGGCGCTGAAGACAGAGCATGCGGCGGCGAAGGCGGCTTGGGATGCGAGCAGGCCGGAATCTGCGGAGGTGACGGAGCGCAAAGCCATTCGCGCGCTGGTCGTGGCAGCTAAGGCCATCATGGACAAAGACCCGGCGACGTGGACGGCTGCGGAACTGAGGACGGTGGTTTACGCGCTGGGGCGGTGGGTGGAGCGTGAGGAGCGGGGTAGGAACTGACCGTGAAACTCAACCTGGGCGCAGGCTCGACAGAGATTGAAGGCTTCACACCAGTGGACCGCAAGCTTGGCTCCGAGGTGTATCCGCTCGCGTACGCGGACGAAAGCGCGGAGGAAATCAGAGCCAGCCACGTGCTCGAGCATTTCAGCCATCGAGAGACGTACACGGTGCTGGTCGATTGGGTGCGCGTGCTCAAACCCGGTGGGTTGCTGAAGGTGGCGGTGCCGGACGTGGAGAAGGCGCTGGAGCAGTCGGACCATCCGCACTTTGAACTGTGGCTGATGGGTGGGCAAACGGACATGAATGACTTCCACGGCGCGCTGTTCCATACGGGCAAGCTGACGCTGCTGCTAAAGATGGCGGGACTGGAAGACATCCAGCCGTGGACCAGTGAGATTCAGGATTGTGCAGCACTGCCTGTGAGTCTGAACCTGTGCGGGCGCAAGCCAGAGCGGAAAGCCTCATGATGAACTGTGAGCCGCACTATGGGTTGAAGTTGCATACTGCTCCGGCAGAGGAGCCGATTACGACCGCACAAGTCAAGACGCATTTGCGCGTGGACGTGACAGAGGACGACGCCACGATTGCCGCATGGATTATAGCGGTTCGCGTGCACGTTGAACGCTGGCTGAATCGGCGCTTAGTCTCGCAGACGTGGGACATGACGCGGGACGGGTTCCCGGTTGGCAGTCGCGAAATCCTGCTGCCATACGGACCCGTGCAGAGCATTACGAGCATCAGCTACATCAATACAGGCGGCACGACTTCAACGATGGATAGCAGTGACTACACGCTCGACACGTATTCAGTGGTCCCAAGGCTCTACCCGGCGTTCGGAGAGATTTGGCCAGCGACCAGAGACATTCAGAACGCGGTGACGATTCGGTATGTGGCGGGCTTCGGCGATGCTGCCGCCGTGCCGGAGAACATCAAGATAGCCATGAAGATGATGATTGCGGCAATGTACGAATACCGCGAGGCAATGGGCCAGATCCCGCCGCTAGAAAACCTGTGTCCGGCTGCGGAATCGCTTTTGTGGACTGAGAAGGTCATCTCTCTATGAGCAACCCGCTCGACTACAAATGGCCGATGCGTGAAGGCTATGCGCTGCGCAGGCGCAAGCGGTGCAAGGTCTCACTGTCGCATCGGGGCGCGGCGAACGCTGACGTGAAAGCCTACGTGCTCGGACAGGCCACGCGCCGCGTGGACACCGGGCACGGTGAAGAAGAGCAGCGCATACTCACGCTGGAGATTGGCACCGGACAGACGAACTTTGCAACGGCAACCACGGATGCGGAGCCCATCAGCGTCGGGGACAAGGTGACATATCTCGCGCGGCCTTACTTCGTGGCGGAAGTCGTGACCAAGGACGCAGCCGGGCGCGTGTACGAGGTGATGTGCGTAGAGGAGAAGGCTCTCAGCGATGGCGCTTAGCCCCAACACCATTTGGCGCATGACCCGCTCGCGGAATGCGCTGGGCCGACTGGAGCGAATCGTGCGCGACCTGAAAGCGCAGATTCCTCAAGAGGTGTTCTATGCGGAGATTCGCGAGTTGGGCCAGGCGTTAGACGAAGTGCGGCGGCAGGAGCGGCAGTTTCGACGCATGGCAGGCCGAAATGCCGGACGGGGCTTGTGGTGGCCGAATCGGAGGTTCTACGGTTCGGTGAAGCGAGAGGCAGAGAACGACGTGAAAGAGATTCTGAAAGGATAGCGAGGCAGCCGTGGCCGCAGGAACGCTGATTCAGACCAAGACGCTCGACAAGGTTCTGGCCGTGGCCAAAGGCATCACGGGCATTGGAAGCTCACGCGCGTTTCAGGGCTACAAGCGGTGGACAGATGCGGAGAACAAGGCGGGGCTGATTAAGGCGCTCACTGCGGAGACGCAAGGCTACTTCCATTGCATGCTGAAGAGCGCGGGCTCGGTAGATGACACGGTGGCAGACAGGCCGGAGACGTTCGACATCATTGGCGAGCTGCAGGTTGGAATCGCTAAAGATACATCATCGGACCTGAACACCGCTTGGGAGTTGGCGCTGAGTCTCTCTAACGCATTGGCCTTGAATGCGAATTTCAATGAGGCGGATAGGGGCTTGGGCATTCCGCAATATTGCCGCTTTAGTCTCTTGAACGTCGATGTCGTGAACAAGGGCGGCATCATGATTTTCGACTTTGGAATGTACGGAGGCGGCGGAATCCGCTTCTTGGATCCGTAGCAACTAAAAGCGGGATAGCTCCACTGGCGACGGCTGGAGGGGCGAAAGAGGGAGATGCGAGCCCCTTTTCCCGTTTAAACATTCTCGCAGACCTACTCGCACGGTCACGCAAGCCATAGGAGCGTGACTTATGAGCAGTTCATTCGCGGTAACGAGTGCTGAGTTCAACGGGACGACCTACGCCAGCGGCAGCGGCGGTGTTATCCGTGTGCAAGTCTCACACGTGGGCGACCCGCTCGCAGACTGGACAGGTGCGGACGAATACCCGCAACAGGTCAACGTCGTCAACAAGCGCCTGATTGTGCGTCTGTTCCTGCGCGAAGTGAAGATTGTCACGGCGCTTGGCACCAAAGACACCAGCTCCTCTTTCGCGCTTGTCATCAAGTCGGACACGGTATCGGTGACCTGCGTCAACATGGTGCTGGTCGGCGTGGACATGGACCAGGGCAAGAGCGAATACGGCACGACGGTTCTCACGCTGATGCATGAGTCCGCAGACGGCACAACGGTTCCCATCTCGTAACGGAGGCACGATGAATCGCGCGGCGGCAGAACTTCTGTACATGCGGGCCAAGTTGGATGCGAAGAGCCAGGACGCCTACCGGCTCGCTCCGGGGCGGCTGCGCATGGCTTTCGATGCGTCCGAAAGCTACAGCTTCGCGGACTGGTGCGAACGGGTTGGAATCGAGCTAAAGGAAGCGCAGGCGGAAGGCAACGAGAATGGCAACGCGGCGCTGACCGCCTTCACAGCCATCGCAGCGGCGGGTGGACCCGTGAAGATTGAGCATCATGAGCGAAGGTCATCCGATGAAATGCAAGACAACACGGTAGATGCAGCTTCGCATTTCGCGGCGCTGAAGAAGCAGGTTGACCAGAAGCAACAGAAGCAGGCTTAAGCCATGTCAGAGCTGACGCAGTTTGTGGCGGAAGTGAAAGAGATTCAGCGTGCCGCCGAACTCGCGTTGGAGGCAGCGAAGGAGCACGACGCCAAGTTACAGCGCCAGCGCAACAGCGAATTCGATGCAACCATTGGCATGCACCAGGACCGCCTGCTGCGTAGCTCAACGTTGGACGGTCCGCGCCTGTTTACGCCGGGTCCGCAAGCCAAGCCCAGCCTCTCAACAACGGGCGCGTTTGCGCCGCTGGTAGATGACGGCTTACGCGTGCCTCGGATGCGGCTGGGGGATAGCCCTCAGGGGCCGTCTATCGCGGGCATGGAAGGGATGACCCGGCGTGAGGTCAAGAAAGCCTTAGAAGCAGAGTTAAAGAAGGCCCAACTCACGAAGGCGGTTGCCTATGGCTCAAGACTCCGATCTGCGGCGGCAGCCGCTAATGGAGATATCAGTCTCACGGGCAGAGATTTCGTTGGAAATAGTTTCGATGTGATGGGGCTGCTACAGGGCGATGTGAACGTTGGGAATTTACGAGGCGTGACAGAGTTCGCGGGAGCGGCGGCACAGCGCGGGGGCTCAACACGATTGGCAAAACTCGCGACCGGAGCACTTGGAATGTTCGGCGCGATTGGCGGCGCGACATTAGCAGCTACGCGCTTACGCGACACGGCATGGAACGTAGCAACAGACGCACAGGCCTCGCAGGCTGCACAGATGTCTGCAGCCGCAAATCAAGCCACAAGGGCGGTATTTGCCGGAACTCAAGGGGCAGGCAGTTTTGTGGATTTCACGCAGGCGTTAGGGAACCAGCTAAATGTATCGTCCGCCGGAATAAAAGGAAGAACGTGGACTGAGGCTCTTAACCCGTTCGCGTTTGACGAGAAGTTGCCAACGGCCTTTGAAAAGAAAATCTGGATTGAAGGATCTCGCCTAAAGGAATTCAACGAGGGGCTAAGGCTGCTTGCCAATGATCCAGCTGGTCGCGCAATTTTGGAGAGCCAAGCAGGGATTTCGGGAACCGTCGCGCGCGAGGTTTTTGAAGATGCTCGCGCGAAGATCAATAACGGCAAGGGCGTTGAGCTATGGGAAAACGTGCGCCGATCACAAGCGCTGTACCTGCAAATAAAGAATCAAGACAAAGTAGAGCAGGAAAATCGCCAACTCAATCCCATCGTTGACGCTCAATATCGTAATCGTGAAGCGTTGCGCTCTGTCATGGAGCGCGAATACATCCTGAACCAAGGCGCGTTATCGAGGTGGTAAATGGGCGTGTCATGCACTATCGGCGGGTCATCCTTTGCTGCGCTCACAGCACCGACTGTTGCGGGTCGCTACCTCATCGCCTGTACGCCAGAATCGCCAATGGATGACTTGCGGAGATACCATCCTGTCGGCACGACAGGCAATGTAATTGTGGATTGCGGCGAAGCAGGGCGAAAAGTGACCTGTCGCCTTAGGTACATCGATACGGTTGCGAACGTGGAAGCCAATATTGCTGCAGACATTGAATCGTGGCGTTCTGAAGTCTCCATCGTCTACGGCGGCAAGACCTACGCGCGCTGCACGCTGGAACCAGGCGGCATGAAGAAGACGCGTGATCTAGTCGCTACCGGGCGCGGAAGCTCTTATGTGTTCGCGGACGTCACGGCGAGTTTCATCTGTGATGGAGGTGTGTCCTAATGGCCAACGTAACCCAGACCGCAGCCGCAGGCGCGGCGCTCTACGCCAGCACGCCACGCGAGGCGGACGACGCTTCCGACAACAAAGCCAGCGACGGCAGCGGAGCTTACGAGCATCGCGCGGTGGACTTCAGCGCAACGGAGAAGGGTGAGATTGTGTCTCGGCTGCTATATCACGAGTCGATGGTTGGCTTGAGTCTTTGGAATGCTTTTCGATAGGAGAATGTAAATGGCAATCAATCGCGTTCCCGTCTTTGTCAACACGCCGAAGACTACGGCTGTCAAGATTGACACGGCGGACACCAGCCTCACCGGACCTACGAACTATGGCAACGTCTATGCCAACGCGACGGGGCAGGCGGCACTCATTTCCAAGATTCGCATCAAGGCACTGGCCAGCACGTCGGCGGGCATGGTGCGGCTATTCCTCTTCGATGGAACGAACTTTCATTTATGGCGCGAGGTGCTGGTAGATGCCATCACTGCAGGCGCGACCACGAAGACCTTCGAATACGAGGAAGACGTAGAGCTTGAATTGCAGACGGGCTGGACGCTGCGGGCGACCACGCACGGCGGCGACGACTTCACGGTTGCTGCGAACGTTGGAGAATACCTGTATGCCGCTTAGTGCGAAGTCGCGGGGGATGCCGAGGGGTGCGGGCTTTGAGCCGCTGGATAACTTCCGGCATCTGGCGGAGGGGCGGCTGACACTTACGTCGGCAACGCCTGTCACTACATCCGACGTGACCGCCGCAGACACGATTTATTACACGCCGTTCGTCGGTAACCGCGTGAGTTTGTGGACCGGAGCGCGCTTCGAGGTTTTTACGTTCAAAGAGCTGAAGCTGCCTCTTGCCGGGATGGCAAGCGGGACCAACTACGACATTTATGTCGTGGCTCGTGATGGCCAGTTGCATCTGCAACGCGGCACGGCATGGGCAAATGACACAAGTCGTGCCGAAGCATTGGCGACCCAAGAAAGCATCTATGTGCGGCATTCGCTGCGGACGGCTCGGTATGTCGGCACGATTCGCGGTAGTGGGTCGGGCACGACGGAAGAGAGTCTAGCCAAGCGTTTTGTCTGGAACACGTACAATCGTGTTTTAAGGCCAATGCGAGTTACGGAGGCCACGAACAACTGGACTTACACCTCCGCAACGTTCCGCGAGGTGCTGAACTCAGCGCATCGCGTTGAGTTTGTGCGCGGATTGAACGTGGAGCCAG
>Ga0196970_1001515_pt1 | contig 15091 bp, 14 predicted proteins | sample S1v_513CmetaG_FD_148672 | JGI IMG/M metagenome (GOLD analysis project Ga0196970, IMG submission 148672) | Soil microbial communities from Anza Borrego desert, Southern California, United States - S1+v_5-13C | ecosystem: Environmental > Terrestrial > Soil > Desert | place: USA: California...
GGTGCTGGCGGCGGTGGTGATCCTGCTGCGCGAGGTGCTGGTGTCCGGCCTGCGGGAGTATCTGGCCGGGCTGAACGTCGGCGTGCCGGTGACGCGGCTGGCCAAGTGGAAGACCACCATCCAGATGCTGGCCATTGGATTCCTGATCGTCGGCGACTACGGGCCGCCCGAGGTGCCCTCGGTCATCATCGGCACGCTGGGGCTTTGGCTGGCGGCGCTGTTGACCTTCGTGACCGGATGGGACTACACCCGCGTCGGCCTCCAGCACATGATGGCCACGCCGCCGCGGCGGCCTCCTCACGCCACCAAGACGACGGCCCGTTCCGCATGAAGATCTTCGGTTTGACGGGGTGGAGCGGCAGCGGCAAGACCACGCTGATCGTGAAGCTTCTGCCGGCGCTGATCGCGCGCGGCCTGCGCGTATCGACGCTGAAGCACGCCCATAAGGGTTTCGACATCGACCACCCCGGCAAGGACAGCCACAACCACCGGCTGGCCGGCGCTGCCGAGGTGGTGGTCAGCTCGCCGACGCGCTGGGCGGTGATGCACGAGCTGCGCGGCGCGCCCGAGCCGACGCTGGAGGAGCTGATCGCCAAGGTCACCCCGGTGGACCTGCTGCTGGTCGAGGGCTTCAAGCGCGACCGCCACCCGAAGATCGAGGTGTGGCGCCGCGCCGTCGGCAAGCCGCTGATCGCGGTGGACGACCCCACCATCGTCGCGGTGGCCAGCGACGGCCCGGTGCCGGAGGTTGGCGTGCCGGTCTTCGACCTGGACGACGCCGAGGGCATCGCCGCCCTGGTCATGGAACGCGCGGTGCCGCTGCCCCGCTGATTGCCCGCGGCGCGGGGGCGTATTAGGTTTACCGTCAAGGCAGCGTCGGACGCGGTGGGTATCAGGGCGGTGATGGCAGCGGGCAGCAGCAGCGTGCAGGACGCCGCGTTCCGGTCGGAACGGCAGCTCGCGGCCGTGGCCGCCGCGCTGGCCGGCGCCCCGGACGCCGACGCGGATCCCGCCCAGGTCGCGCACGTCCGCGCCGCGATCCTGCGCGGCGACGACCCCCTGGGCGACGCCCTCATGACCCTGCGCAGCGCCGAGCAGCGCCGGCCGGACGGCGCCACCTACACGCCGTGGGAGATCGTCCACGCCATGACCGCCTGGGGCGCCGAGCACGGCGCGCCGGAGCGCGTGGTGGACGTCGGCGCCGGTTCCGGCCGCTACCTGCTCGCCGCCGCGGACGCCTTTCCCGACGCCCACCTGATCGGCATCGAGCGCGACCCGCTCGCCGCCCGGCTGCTGCGCGCCAACCTCGCGGTGCGCGGGCTGGCGGAGCGGGCGACGGTGATCGTCGGCGACTACCGCAGCGCCGCGCTGCCCCCCATCGCTGGCCGCACGCTGTTCATCGGCAACCCGCCCTACGTCCGCCACCACGACCTGGAGAAGGCGTGGAAGGACTGGTACCGCGGCGTGCTCGACCGCTTCGGCGCCACGGCGGCGGCGGGGCGGGCGGTGGCGCTGGCCGGGCTGCACCTGCACTTCTACGCCCGCACGGCGGAGCTGGCGAAGCCCGGCGACGGCGGCGTCTTCGTCACCGCGGGGGAGTGGCTGAACAACACCTACGGCGGCGCGCTGCGCACGCTGCTGCTGGGGTCCCTGGGCGTGCGCCGCATCTGCCTGATCGACCCGCGCGCCCCGGCCTTCGGCGAAACCATGTCCACCGCGGTGATCGTCGGGTTCGAGATCGGCGCCACCGAACCCCTCATCGACTGCCGCTTCGCCGAGAGCCTGGACGATTTGCGCGCCCCCGCCGCGCAGCGCACCGTCGAGCGCGCCGCGCTGGCCGCCAGCGACCGCTGGGGCGACCTCGTCTGCGGCCACGCGGCGGCGCCGGACGACCCGGACCTCGTGCCGCTGCGCACGGTGTTCCGCGTCAGCCGCGGCACCTCCACCGGCGCCAACCAGGTGTGGATCGCCGGCGACCACGCCCGCGACCTGCCGGACAGCGTGATGCTGCCCACGGTGACCGACGCGCACGATATCATCCGCGCCGGCGGCCGGCTGGACGACCCGCACGTCCTGCGCAAGGTGATCTACCTGCCGCCCAGCCTGCACCGTTTCAAGCCGGCCGAGCGCAAGGCTATCGAGCGCTTCATCGCCTGGGCGAAGCGCGCCGGGGCGGCCGAGAGCACCACGGCGCGCAGCCGCGCCCACTGGTACGCCATCAAGCCGAAGGAGCCGGCGCCGATCCTCTGCACCTACATGGCCCGCCGGGCGCCCGCGGTGGCGCGCAACGTGGCCGGCGTGCCGATGCTGAACATCGCGCACGGCCTGTACGTGCGCCCCGGCGTCAGCCTCAGCGCCGAGCAGCTCGACGCCTACGCGGTGTGGCTGCAGCGGAACCTCACCGAGCACGCCGGCGTCAGCTACGCCGGCGCCATGTCGAAGTTCGAGCCGCGCGACCTCGAACGCCTGGCCATCCCGCGCCCCGACGCGGTGGTGGCGCTGGCGCGCGCCGGCGGCGTTCTGCGCGCCGCGGAATAGGAAAGCCCACCCGCCATGCTTCGCAACACGGCCGAGCACCCGCCGGTCTGGTCGGACGAGGCGCTGGACGAGCAGCGCCGCACCGCCATCAACATCTTCGTCGACCGCCGCCTGAGCGAGCCGGCCGGCGCCTACCTCCGCCATTTCCGCGAGCGAAAGCACGCGGTGCGCCGCCTGCTGCGCGCCGTCTCGGCGTTCGAGCCGGGCAACCCCGACCCGGACGTGGTGCGCCGCATCCTGCGCGACGGCGAGCTGTTCGACGCCCTGCGCTACGTCGCCGGCCCGCCGATCTCCGAGGACGACCTGTACACGCTGGTCACCCGCTCCGCCGACCGGCTGAAGAAGAGCGACCTGCTGCGCGACGAGGTCGCCATGCAGGTTTTCGGCATGATCTGCCGCCTCGCCGACCCGCACCGCTTCCCGTGGATCGCCACCGGGCGCCGGCCGCGCTACCACGAGTTGCGCAACGCCGTGCTGATGACGGCGGCCGTGCACGCCCCGCAGACCCTGGCCGCCGAGCGCCGCGGCTATGGCCGCACGGTCGAGAAGATGCTGAAGGACCGCCTGGACGTCCTGGGCCTGCGCTGCGTGCCGACGCCGAACGGCGGCAAGATCAACGCGCCGAAGCTGGCCCCCGACAGCGGCCAGTACTACGGCGAGTGCACGCTGTACGGTCGCCGCGTCGACATCCTGATCGGCACCCGGCACGGCCGCATCGTGGCGGTGGAGTCGAAGGACTCCAACTCGGCGGTCAACAGCGTCAAGCGCGTCGCCAACGACACCGCCGGCAAGGGCGAGAAGTGGCGCAAGGCCTACGGCGAGCAGGTCGTGCTGGTCGGCCTGATCTCCGGCGTCTTCAAGCTGGAAACCCTGAAGGCGGCGCAGGACAGCGGGCTCTACCTGGTCTGGGCGCACGACCTGGAGCCGTTCATCGCCTGGCTGGAACAGGTGCTGTGAGGAGCGGCGGCCCGGCGGCGGGGCCGAGTGGAACAGTGTGGAACACTATGGAACACTGTGCAGGGGGTGTTCAGTACGTGGTCCGGGGTGGGGTGGCGCCTTGGGGTTATGGGATTGATATCCTAGAGGATTGGGGGCGGTTTGGCAAGGTGTTTTGGTGGAGGAGGGGCGAGGGGACCCTGTCCCCTCGCGCTCCCCTGCCAAGGGCCAAAGGCCCTTGGATCCCGGCTGGTGGGCGGCGCGGCACAGCGGCGAACCCTCACGGCCATCGAGGGCAATGATCCTAGCGCAAGGACTCGGCGCTTGGCAAATCTCCTCTCCCCTCTGGGGAGAGGGTTAGGGTGAGGGGGCCGGCAAAGCGTCAGTGATGGGATGGTTCTCTTTCCCGCCCCGGGAGCGCGGTCGCCCAACTTGCGGGCGGCCGGTGGTAGCGCACAACGTCAACGGAGGGAGAAATGCTGGCAACGATCCATCTATAGCACGCGCCACTAGCTTTATATCAGTTTTTGGAGGCTCTAATCGCCGGAGGCTAAAAAGGATACGAAAACACCACAAACCTAGAAGACGTGCAACGCCTATCCAACGCGAGGAACCTGCGCAGTTGGTATGAATTTATTCCATCTCCGAAACCACAGCACCCACAGCCACATGTGCAGTCATCATTATGTCGGCAGCCATAGCAACAGTCGCATCCGCAGTCCAGGCTGGGATCAAGGGGGGCGAAAGAAAGGTTGCGAGTACCTGACTTTTGTTCTACTACCACTGGACCCTCTCTAATCATGTTGCGCGCATATGGTGACACAAGCCATATGAATTCGCCACCACAGAGTTGGTTCGCCTTGCCCGTTTGGAACCGGTGGTACCACGCGATCCAGTATTAAAGCGCTTTGAAGGTGAAAATACCTGCGTAGATATGAATGGAGCGTGGCAGATAAAGTCGTAAGTGCCGAGTTGGGTGGCACTGCTTTATTGGTGTTGATCCTTAGTTAAATGCCGTAAGTTATCACGTAATAGGCCTTGAATGTATTAGAGCTCTTAGCGCCTTTCCTATAGAGTGGACCGTCGGCTGCTAAAAATTGCCTCGAATATAAGAAAGGATTCTCTGAACTGTGTTGCTTTCTGCTATCAGTGAAACAGCAACTGATGCTCCCATTCCAATTACTACCGCCGACATAGATATAATAATGCGAGACAGCAAATTATCTCGTGCCTCATCGCGCCTTTCATTTTGTTCAACGTGTACGTGTTCTGTTGGGAATTCATCCGGATGCTCAGCTTTGTATTTGAGAAGATCTGCTGGATCATGATTAATCCCATATTTCTGTAGAATCTCATCATATTTCTGGCCATGTTCGAATATAATTTCTTTGGTAATTGGTTCGGCCGCTCGCAGAGCACGGCGCAACGCATTAATCTCCAGCCCACATCGGTGGTGTTGCTCTGCCCGAACTGGGTCGTTGTTGGAATACTGGAGAAGGGAAGCTGCGAGTATTATCAGTGAAAAAATGATAGTAATAAAATTAGATATGTTAACAAATAACCCTTCCATTGGAACGAACATAGGTAGTATTGTCAGTAAAATAACGTAAACTGAAGCAAAGGCCGTTATTGTTATCATGCGCCGATCACGCCGCCCCAGCCGCTCGGCTGCATTAAATCGCGCGCCCTTAGTTATCTTCATTTCTCGTAGCAGGTTGGTGCGTTTTTCCTCTAGATCCATGTGATTTAACCCCACGAATTTGTAGGTTTATTTTTTTTTATGAAGGTTCAAACGTTATCGTTCTCTCGGAAACGCTTGTACTTGCTTGACTGCAACTTCTAGATCCCTTGCGGACAACCACCTTGCTGACTCCGTCAGCATGGCCTGTAACTCAGCGCGCTTAGTATCTGTATCAGTCGGGTCCAAGGCTGCGAACAGTTCCCCCAGTGGCACGCCCGCCTTGTCACTCAGACGGAACAGCGTCTCTAGGCTTGGTAAGCTTTTGCCACGCTCCATGTTCGAGACCGCTTCCGTCGACCGGTCGAGCAGTTCAGCAAACTGCTCCTGCGTCATTCGGAGTTCTTCCCGAATGGCGCGCAGCCGAAGTCCAAATGCGAGTTTCCGGTCCATAGCCGGACTTTCCTCCCAGCCGGCCGGGTTGACCACGAAGAGAACTGCGCGCAAAGTCGTTTCTAACGTAGTTTACATCGTGTCATAACGGAGTATGCGCATGCTGGCAAAGGCGATGCACCTCCTGGGCAAACTCCTCATCATCTGGGGCGTGCTTCTCCCCGCCATCGCCTTCCCCTGGATGCGCGATTTCGACCCGGCGCGCGGGGTGCTCGGCTCGCTGCGCTGGATGTTCGCGGATCTCGGCGGGACTCGGGTCGTCTTCCACCACGTGCTCAGCGGCGGGCTGGTCATGGTCGGGGTCGGGCTGTCCCTGCTCGCCGCGCGGCGCCGTCAACCGTCCGAGGCCCAACCTTTCCGGTAGGCATACCATGCCGTATGCGCATGGCTCCGCTGTTTGATTGTGTGGGAACGAGCCTCTAGGCTCCCTCCCAACCACAAGACCTGGGAGCAGAGACACACCATGAAACGCCGTTCCTTCCTGACCAGCGCCGGCATCGGCGCGGCCGCCGCCACCGTCGCGGCTCCGGCCGTCGCGCAGTCCAGCCCGGAGATCCGCTGGCGCCTCGCCTCCAGCTTCCCCAAGACGCTGGACACCATCTACGGCGGCGCCGAGATCATCGCCAAGCGTGTCGCGGCCATCACCGACGGCAAGTTCCAGATCCGCGTGTTCGCCGCGGGCGAGATCGTGCCGGGGCTCCAGGTGCTCGACGCCGTGCAGAACGGCACGGTGGAGTGCGGGCACACCGCCTCCTACTACTACGTCGGCAAGGACCCGACCTTCAGCTTCGACGCCACCATGCCCTTTGGCTTCAACGCCCGCCAGCAGAGCGCCTGGATCCAGCAGGGCGGCGGCATGGAGCTGCTGCGCGAGTTCTTCAAGGGCTACAACGTCCTCAACTTCCCGGCCGGCAACACCGGCACCCAGATGGGCGGCTGGTTCCGCAAGGAGATCAAGACCGTCGCCGACCTCCAGGGCCTGAAGTTCCGTGTCAGCGGCTTCGCCGGGCAGGTGCTGTCCAAGCTCGGCGTCGTGCCGCAGCAGATCGCCGGCGGCGACATCTACCCCGCGCTGGAGAAGGGCACCATCGACGCCGCCGAGTGGATCGGCCCGTACGACGACGAGAAGCTCGGCTTCAACAAGGTCGCCAAGTACTACTATTACCCGGGCTGGTGGGAAGGCGGGCTGAACGTCTCGGCGCTGGTCAACCAGCAGCAGTGGGAGCAGCTGCCCAAGCCCTACCAGGCGGCGTTCGAGGCGGCCTGCCACGAGGCCACCGTCATGATGAGCGCCAAGTACGACGCCGAGAATCCGGCGGCGCTGCGCCGTCTGGTCGCCTCGGGCGCCCAGCTGCGGCCGTTCCCGCGCGAGGTCATGGAGGCCAGCTACAAGGCGTCCTTCGAGCTGTGCGACGAGATCGCCAAGACCAACGCCAAGTTCGCCAAGATCTACGAGCCCTGGAAGAAGTTCCGCGAGGAGGCGTACCTCTGGTTCCGCGTCGGCGAGAACAGCTTCGAGAACTTCGTCTACTCGGCCAGCCAGAAGCGGGGGTAAGGCATCACCCCTCTTCCCTAGCGGGGGGCGGAGAACGCACGCTACGGGAAGGGGAAACACAGAGGCACGGAGGCACAGAGGAACACAGAGGAGAGAATCTCTGTGTCTCTGTGTCTCTGTGGTCCATCCCGTCCACGGCGAGGAGCTTCACCCATCGGCGCCGGCGCGCGCCGATCCCGCGGGCGGGGAGGGGCTTTCGGGTTGCATCCGGCACCGGCGCGCTTGCACTATGCGCGGGCTTGAGACCTTTCAGCCGGCATGCCCCATGGCCCAGCTCAGTGACGATTGTTTCGCCTTCGGCGGCGACCTCATGCCCGTGCACACGGCGCTCGACCTGCTGCGCCGGCGCGTCGCGCCGGTGACGGCGGCGGAGACCGTGCCGCTCGCCGACGCGCTCGGGCGCGTGCTGGCCGAGGATGTGATTGCGCCGTTCGACGTGCCGCCGCACGACAACTCGGCGGTGGACGGTTACGCGGTGTTCTTCGACGATTTGAAGGCGGACGGCGAAACCGTGCTGCCGGTCACCGGGCGCGTCGCCGCCGGGCACCTGCTGGGCCGCGAGGGACGGCGCGGGGAGGCGGTGCGCATCTTCACCGGCGCGCCGATGCCCGCCGGCTTCGATACCGTGCTGATGCAGGAGGATTGCCGCGCCGACGGGAATTCCGTGGCGATCCCCGCCGGCATCAAGCGCGGCGCCAACCGCCGCAAGGCGGGGGAGGACGTGACGCGCGGCGCGATCGTGCTGGCCGCCGGGCGCCGGCTGCGGCCGGAGGATGTCGGGCTGGCCGCCTCGCTGGGGCGCACGGAGCTGAGCGTGCGCCGGCCCCTGCGCGCCGCCGTGTTCTCCACAGGCGACGAGGTGCGCGAGCCGGGGCAGGACCTGCCGCAGGGCTGCATCTACGACGCCAACCGCTTCGCGCTGGTCGCGGCGCTGCGGCAGTTGGGCTGCGCGGTGACCGACCTCGGCATCCTGCCCGACCGGCTCGACGCCATCACGGGGGCGCTGGAGCGCGCGGCGGCGGCGCACGACGTGCTCATCACTTCCGGCGGCATGTCCACGGGGGAGGAGGACCACGTCAAGGCGGCGGTGGAGGCGCTGGGCTCGCTGCACTTCTGGCGGCTCGCCATCAAGCCGGGGCGGCCGGTGGCGCTGGGGCAGGTGCGGGGCGCGGCGTTCGTCGGGCTGCCCGGCAACCCGGTGGCGGTGATGGTCACCTTCCTGCGCATCGCCCGGCCGATCCTGCTGCGCCTGATGGGGGCGGAGGACTCGGAGCCATGGCTGTTTCCGGTGAAGGCGGCCTTCGCCTACAAGAAGAAGGCGGGCCGGCGCGAGTACGTGCGCGCCACGCTCGCCCGCGGCGAGGACGGCGCGTTGACGGCGGTCAAGCACCCGCGCGACGGCGCCGGCATCCTGTCGTCTCTGGTCGAATCCGACGGGCTGGTCGAGCTGCCCGAAGATCTGTCCCGGCTGGAACCCGGCGGACAAGTCGAGTTCCTGCCCTTCAGCGAGGTCCGGTGATGAAGGTTCTGTATTTCGCGTGGCTGCGCACCAAGATCGGCGTGGCGCAGGAACAGGTCGAGCCGCCGGCCGACGTCAGGGACGTCGGCGGGCTGGTCGAGTGGCTGAAGACCCGCGGGCCCAAGTACGCCGAGGCGCTGGCCAACACCGCCGTCGTCAAGGTGGCGGTGAACCAGGAACACGTGCCCTTCGACCACCCGGTTTCGGCGCACGACGAGGTCGCGCTGTTCCCGCCGGTCACCGGTGGATGAGGTGGGGGCGGGCCGGCAATACCTGTTCCAGCCGCCGGAGCACGGCGTGCTGGTCGAGCTGTACCTGCCCAAGCGCGCCGACTTCCAGGGCGTGCTGTACGACACCCTGACCGACGCCTTCGACGCCGCGACGATCCGCGCCTACCTCGCCGACCCGCACGACCGCGAGCACGTGGTGCGCCTGCTGGAACGGCACTGGCCGGCGCTGGTGGCCGACCTCGACGCCATCGCCGCGCGGCTGGAGGGCGGCATCCAGGGCTACACCATGTACGAGGTGGACGGCGTCTACGCCGGCGCCTCGGGCGTGGTGACGGAACGCACGCAGGTGGTGCGCATCATGTTCCTGCCGCGCCTCGACGCGCTGGCCGAGCGCATCCATTTCGATCAGGACCCCGAGCGCAACCGCGCCCGGCTGCGCGCCGAGGCCAAGGTGTTGCTGCGCGACTACGGCGCCGACCGCGCGTTCCTGAAGGCGCGCGAGCCGGACGCGGCGCCGGAACTGGTGGCGCTGTGCGCGGCGCTGGAGGACTGGGTGGACGAGCTGGGCCTCGTGCTGTTCGGGTTCGTGATGGGGCGGGTGTGCCTCGCCATCCGCGACCGCAACCTGCGGCCGGAGGAGGAGATCTGGGTTACCTCGACCTGGGGGTTCACGCTGAACGCGCTCCGCTTCGGGGCGGGCGAAACGGGTGGGAGCGGCATGTCATGAGCGTGCGGGTGCAGCGCGAGGACTTCGACGTCGGCGCCGAGCTGGCAAGACTGACGGCGGGGAAGACCTCCATCGGCGGGGTGACCAGCTTCCTGGGGCTCGTGCGCGACATGGCCGGCGGGGAGGCCGTCTCGGCGATGACGCTGGAGCACTACCCCGGCATGACGGAACGGCAGTTGGAGGCCATCGAGGCCGAGGCGCGGCGGCGCTGGCCGCTTGACGACGTGCTGATCATCCACCGCTACGGCCGGCTGGAGCCGGGCGACCGCATCGTGCTGGTGGCCACCGCCTCGGCGCACCGCGAGGCGGCATTCGAGAGCTGCTGGTTCCTCATCGACTGGCTGAAGACCAGGGCGCCGTTCTGGAAGCTGGAGGCGACGCCGGAGGGCGAGCGCTGGGTGGACGCAAAGGGCAGCGACGACGCCGCGGCGGCGCGGTGGGAGGAGTGATCTCTCCCTCCCCTGCCTCCGGCGGGGGAGGGCTTGAACACCGTCAATCCACCCGGCGCAGCACCGTGTCCAGCCGGCCCTTGCCGGCCTTGTCCAGCCACGTGGCGGCCAGCTTGCCGTCGGGCCGGAGATAGTAGCGCAACACGTTGCGGCCCTTCTCGTCGAAGACCAGCTCGTCCTCCACCACGCGGCCCTTGCGGCGCACGTGCTCCAGGCCCTGGTCGGCCTCGACGCCGGGGCCGAGGACGTAGTCGGCGCTGGCGTTGTCGCCCTCGCCGCGCTGGACGCGCAGCATCACCTCGCGGCCGTTGATGTAGGTGCCGTACCAGGTGCCGAGGAACGGCCCCAGGCTGCCCGGCTTGCCGGGCTGCGGGGTGGACGTCGGCGCGCTGCCGGCGTTGGCCTGCAGCAGGCCGGGGCTCGGGCTGCGGCCCCAGGCCTCGTCGCAGGGCGGGTCGCCGGCCTTCGGCGGCGCCTCGGCGAAGCGGATGATGCACGACCCGAAGCGGCGCACGAACAGGCCGGAGTTGGCGGCGCCGTGGCCGGTCAGGCTGGCCGGCTGGTCGATGATGACGTTGTCGATGCCGCGGCCGGCCAGGATGGTGCGCGCCTGCTCGCCGCGCCCGCCCGGATCGAAGTCGTCGCCGTGGAAGAAGTACAGCATCACCCGCGCCGAGCGCACGTTGCGCAGGATCGGCCACAGCTGGGTGGCGTTGTCGCGGTAGGAGTCGTACGCCTCGGAGAAGTTGCCGAAGGCGGCCGGGGCGGTGCCCACCACCGCGTCGATCGTCTCGGTCCGCCCGGCGGCCAGCAGCGAGATGAAGGCGCCGAACGACTGCCCGGTCAGCACCACGCGCTGGTAGCCGCGGGACTTCAGCTGTTCGGCGTGCTCGGCCAGCGCGCGCGAGCTGTTGGGCAGCGTGTCGCTGACCCGCATGCGGTCCAGCCGGTACACGTCCCAGCCGGCGTCGCGCAGCGCCTGCATGTAGATCGGGGTGGGGGCGGTGGAGTCCTCGTACTCGACGGCGCGGCCGTGGCTCCACACCACGGCGCCGCGGGCCTTGCCCGGCCCCTGCAACGAACCGTCGCCGTACGCGGCGTTCAAGCGGATCTGCGCGTCCGCCGGAGCGGCGGCGCCGGCCACCACGCCGGCCAGAAGAAGACCCAGGAGACCCTTGGCAAGCTTGCGCATCATCGTTTCCATGCCCCTCACGTCGAGCAGGGCCAGGATTTCCGATCAAGGTTAACGCGATCTTGCCCGGACGCCCGGGTACCGCTTTTGTCACAGCCCTCCCTCGTTCGCGCACAAATGCAAATGATAATGACTCGCAATTCTAAAAGCGATGCGCTAGGATGCCCCCACATTGACAGGGGAAACAGCATGACCATGACGGTGCATGACCTGACCGAGGGCGAATACGCGGTGCTGATGGCGGTGCGGCTGTGGTTCCGCGGCGGTACGATCCGCTCGATGGCGGCGATCCGCGCGGCGTTCGGCGCCGCGGGCATCCCGGCGGACGCGCTGCTGCCGCTGTTCGCCATGCTGGGCGTGTTCGCCGCCGAGGGGGCGCGGCGGCCCAGCGTGCTGAGCCCGGCGATGCTGATGGTCGGCCGCGACGAGGCGGCCCTGCTGGAGGCGCTGGGCGCGATGCAGCATGGCAACGAGGACGTGGCGCTGACGGCGCTGGATCATTGGCTGCCGCTGGTCGGGCTGTGCATGGCCGCCGGCTCGGCGCAGGAGTTCGGCCGCATCCTGGCGGCCGCGGGGGTGTTCCTGCCCTACGGGCGGGTGGCGCAGCGGGTGGCGCTGGCGGCGGAGTAGATGCGGGCGTTTGCTGGTCGGGTCGAGCCGAAGTCGAAGCCCGGCATCGTTGGCGCAGCGGCCGCGTTGGGCTTCGCTGCGCTCAACCCAACCTACGGAAGGGCGTGACGCCACGCTCCGCCGCCAGCCGTTTGCGCAGCAGCCACTGGTCGACCGCCACCTCGATGGTGCGTCCCTCGGGCGTGCGGTAGCTGAAGGTCCCCCGCTCGGTGCCGGCGCGGGCGTAGCCGAGCGCGTTGTAGAACCGCAGCACGCCCGCGTTGTCGCGGTCGACGCCCAGCTCGGCGGTGGTGACGCCGCGGGCCAGCACGGTGCGCTCGGCGGCGTGCATCAGCAGCGTGCCGAGGCCGCCGCGCTGGAAGGCGGGGAACACCCGCACCGCCCACAGCGTCGCCAGCCCCAGGTGCGCCTTGCGGGCGAAGTCGACCCATGCCTGCCCAGCCGGAAAGCCGTTGGCGTCCGCCACCAGCATGGCGCCGTCGCCCCGCTGCTGCGCGCGGAAGGCGGACTGGATGACCTCGCGCATCGGCGTGTAGAGGCCGTGCCATTCCAGCGCCGGCAGGTCCTCGGCGCGGGCGCGGCGGATGGTGACCGGCACGCGGGCCATCCCTTCGAAGCGCATCCCGTCCGCGTCCATGCCCGCTCCTCCCTTTGCCGTGCTGATGGGCTAACAGCGCCGCCGGTGAACCGGATCCCGGCGGCGGCGTTTACGCCCCATGACCGCACATCCATGAACGCACATGGGGAGCCGATCGCGTGGACGCACGCTGGGATAGCAACATCGACCGTTTGACCGAGCGCGCGAACCGGCTGCTGGCCGAGCGCCGGGTGACGGAGGCGCTGGAGTTGCACGAGCGGGCGGTTGCCCTCGGCCTCGATCCGCTAGCGAACGGTGGCGAGCGCTGGATGGCGGCGATGCTGCTCGGCGACTTCGCGCGGGCCTGGGCGGTCGGCGACCTCGTGCTGCGCCGCTCAACGCCGGAGGACTTCGATCGCCGCGACCGGCCCTTCCACCGGCGCCACGTCTGGAACGGCACGCCGCCGGAGGGGCGGCGGGTGCTGGTGCGCTGCTATCACGGACTGGGCGACATCCTGCACATGATGCGCTACCTGCCGCTGCTGGCCGAACGGGCAGGCGGCGTGGTGGTGCAGGCGCCGGAGGCCGTGCACGCGCTGCTGGAGGCGCTGCCCGGCGTCGATGCGGTGCTGCCGCTGTCGGACGAACTGGACGTGCCGCACGACGTCGCCGTCGAATTGATGGAGCTGCCCCACGCCTTCCGCACCACGCTGGAGACGATCCCCGCGGCGGTGCCCTACGTGACCGTGGAGCCGGCGCGGGTGGCGGCGCAGGCGGCGCGCCTGCGGCGGGCCGGCCGGCTGGCGGTGGGGATCGCCTGGGCCGCCGGGGCGTGGGACGGCGGCAAGCGCTCGATCCCCGCGGCGGCGCTGGAGCGGCTGGCGGCGGTGCCGGGCGTGGACTGGGTCTGCCTGCAACGCGGGCCGGCGCTGGCGGCGGGGTGCGGCCTGCCGTTCTGCGACGCGGGGCCGCGCAGCGACGATGTGCTGGACACCGCGGCGATGATCCGCGCGCTCGACCTCGTGGTGTCGGTGGACACGGTGGTGGCGCACCTTGCCGGGGCGCTGGGCGCGCCGGTGTGGACGCTGCTGCGCTTCGCGGCGGACTGGCGCTGGATGATCGGGCGCGACGACAGCCCGTGGTACCCGACCATGCGGCTGTTCCGGCAGGAGCGGGACGGGGACTGGACGGCCCCTTTGGAAACGGTGGTGGAGGCGCTGGAGCGTTGGGCCGCCCTTCGGTTGGCCCAACCTGACGGCCCAACGTCGGATGTCACCCCTCCGCGAAGCGCAGCGCCGCCTTGGCGGTGACGGCGAGCGGCGGGGGCGGGAAGGCGAGGGTGACGGTGGTGCCCTGGCCGGGGGTGCTGTCGATGGCGAGGCTGCCGCCGTGCAGCTCGACCAGACCCTTGACCAGCGGCAGGCCGAGGCCGGTGCCGGTCTGCGCGCGGGTCTGCAGGTTGTCGACCTGGCCGAAGCGCTGCAGCGCCTTGACGATGCCTTCCGGCGTCATGCCGCAGCCGGTGTCGCTGACCGTCACCAGCATGCCGCCGCGCGGCCCGTCGCGGATCTCCAGGCGCACCCGGCCACCGCGCGGGGTGAACTTGCAGGCGTTGGACAGCAGGTTGACGATCATCTGCCGCGCCGCGCGCGGATCGGCGTAGAGCGGTCCGGCGTCCTCCGCCACCGCCACGGCGATCTCCACGCCCGAGGCGCGCGCCTGCCCGCTGGACAGCCGGTAGCAGGCCTGCGCGAGGTCGGCGGCGGACAGCGGCTCCGGGTGCAGCGCCATGCGCCCGGCCTCGATCTTGGCGAGGTCGAGTACGTCGTTCAGCACCGACAGCAGGTGTGTGCCGGCGGCGTGGATGTCGCCGGCGTACTCGACATAGCGGTCCTCCGCCCCCGGCCCCCAGGCGCGGTCGCGGATCATCTCGGCGAAGCCCAGCACCGTGTTGAGCGGCGTGCGCAGCTCATGGCTCATCAGCGCCAGGAAGTCGGATTTGGCGCGGCTCGCCGCCTCGGCGGCGCGGCGAGCCTCCTCGGCCGCCTGCATGCGGCGCATCCACAGGAACAGCGCCACCGTCAGCACCAGCACGCCGGTGGCCACCGCCACGCCGACCAGCGCCGCCTCCACCGCCGTCGCCCGCCAGCCGGCGAGGATCGCCGACCATGGCTGGCTCAGCGACACCACCAGACCGGTGCCGGACACCGCCTGCCGCACCACCAGCCGCGGCTCGTCGTCGCCGTTGGCCGGACGCGCGGCGCCCACCACCGGCGTGCCGTCGGACAGCGCGATGTGGGCGCCCTCCAGCCCCGGCAGCTCGACCGAGCGGAGCAGCCGGTTCAGCGCCCGCGCCGGCATGCTGGCGACCACCAGCCCCTGCGGCGCACGGTGGGTGAACAGCAGCATCGGCTGCCCCTCCGGTCCCGGCGGGCCGGCGTGGACGCCGAGCCGTCCACCCTCCACCGCGCGGAGCGCCCCACGCGCCGCCGGCAGCGCCGCCAGCCCCGGAGCGCCGGCCAGCAGCGCGCCGTCCCCGTCGAGCACGGCCACCGCAGTCAGTGGCGGCGGCACCGCCGGGGCGTGGCTCTGCGTGCTCATGCCGTG
>Ga0196970_1001516_pt1 | contig 15089 bp, 14 predicted proteins | sample S1v_513CmetaG_FD_148672 | JGI IMG/M metagenome (GOLD analysis project Ga0196970, IMG submission 148672) | Soil microbial communities from Anza Borrego desert, Southern California, United States - S1+v_5-13C | ecosystem: Environmental > Terrestrial > Soil > Desert | place: USA: California...
CTCGGTCGAGCAGATCACCCTGCTGCGCCGCTTCGGACGGCGCGTGTACTACGGCGACGCCCTGCGGCTGGACCTGCTGCGCGCCGCCGGCGCCGAGCGCGCGCGCGCCCTGGTCATCGCCATCGATGACGTGGAGCGCTCGGCAGAACTGGTCGAGACGGTGAAGGAGGCCTTCCCGCACCTGAAGGTGCTGGCCCGGGCCTATGACCGCCGCCACGCCTATGAGCTGCTGAACCGCGGCGCCGACGTGGTCGAGCGCGAGACCTTCGAGGGCGGCCTGGCGCTGGCGGCCGAGACTCTGCGCGCACTGGGCTGGCGGGCCTACCGGGCGGAGAAGGCGGCGCGGCTGTTCCGCCTGCACGACGAGAAGCTGTTCCACGAGCTGCGCCCGATGTGGGGCGACGAGGAGCGCTTCACGGTCGCCAGCCGCGAGAGCTCGCCGCGCATGGAGGACCTTCTCCGCGCCGACCTGCGCCGCCTCGGCGACGACGAGGAGGAGACCGACGACGGCCTCGCGCCCGTGGGGCCGCCGGCGGAGTAGGGGCTCACCATTTCAGCGGCGGAACGCCAGCAAATTCCCTGTTCCGCGCCTTCGAATTCCCTGTTCCGGGCGCTGCGAATTTCCCTGTTCCGCGGCGTGGGCGGGGGCGGCGCGAGCCCCGGCATGGTTGCAGCCTACGCTGATTTGACGGTTCACAACGAACCAGCGGACCCTGCGGGCAGATGCCGGCAAATCCCGGCCCTGCAACAGGTCCAGCAAGCCCCATGCCTCACCAGACTGCGCCCTCGACCCCCGGCCGATCCCCTCTGGACCCTTGGGCCTGCGGCGCCGAAGCCCTGTCCCTCCTGTTACCGAAACAGGACCGAACAGGGAAAACCGGGCCCGGCCCGCCCCATTACCAAGCCGTAATGTCGCCGCCCGTGGACGCGGCCGCCCATCCCGCGCAACTATCGCCGCCGATCGCGGCCGGGAGGGCCGCTCCCGGGGGGATATCCATGCTGAAGGCCGCTTCCACCGCTCTCGCGCTCGTGCTCGCGCCCATGTCCGTCGCTGTCGCTCAGGCCCCGGCCCAGACCTCAGCGCCGGCCGCGACGGCCGAGGACGCGGCGTTCCTGGCGCTGACCAGGGACTTCGAGGCGTTCGAGCGGGCGGAGGACCCCTTCACCGCCGGCCTCGAAGGCGACAAGGCGGCGCTCGCCCGCCTGCCGGACTTCAGCCGCGAGGCCGACCTGCGCCGCCAGGGGGAGTACCGCAAGTTCGCCGGCCGGCTGGCGTCCATGGACGCCGCGCGCCTGTCCCCCGACAACCAGCTCGACCACGCCTTCCTCTCGCGCGTGGTGGCCCGCAACATCGAGCGGGTGGACTACGACGGCGGCCGGCTGGCCTTCGACAGCGAGGGCGGACCGAACGGCTTCCTCAGCTACATGGGCTCGTCGACGCGGATCGGCTCGCGCGAGGAGGCCGAGGCCTACCTGTCGCGCATCGCGGGCGCGCCCGAGGCCTTCCGCCATTCGACGTTGGCCGCCCGGCGCGGGCTCGCCAGCGGCTTCACCCAGCCGAAGTCGGTGGTCGACAGCGCCATCGCCGTCATGCGCACTGAAGTGGCGATCCCCCTCGACCAGGACCCGCTGCTGAAGCCCTTCGAGACCCTGCCCTCGACCATCCCGGCGGCCGAGCAGGCCCAGCTGCGGGCGCGGCTGAAGGCGCTGGTGGCCGAGAAGATCGTCCCCGTCCGCCGCGAGTACCTGCGCTTCGTCGAGACCGAGTACGCGCCAAAGGCCCGCAAGGGGCTCGGCGTCGGCAGCCTGAAGGGCGGGCAGGACTATTACGCCTTCCTGGCGCGCGGCTACACCACCACCGACATGACGCCCGAGCAGATCCACCAGCTGGGCCTGCAGGAGGTCGCGCGCATCCGCGCCGAGATGGACGTGATCGTGAAGCAGGCCGGCTGGACCGGCGACTTCGCATCGTTCCTGCACTTCCTGCGCACCGATCCGCAGTTCTACGCCACAACCCGCGAGGATCTGCTGGAGAAGGCCTCGGAAATCGCCAAGCGCGCCGACGACAAGCTGCCGATGCTGTTCCGCGAGAGCCTGCCGCGCCTGCCCTACGGCGTGCGCCCGGTCCCGCGCGAGATCGAGGAGCAGTACACCACCGGCCGCTACAACGGCGGCTCGATGGCGCTGGGCATAGCCGGCGGCTACATGGTCAACACGTCCAGGCTGGACCAGCGGCCGCTGTACGAGCTGCCGGCCCTGACCCTGCACGAGGCGGCGCCGGGCCATCACCTGCAGATCGCCACCCAGCAGGAACTGGGCGACCTGCCCTGGTTCCGCCGCAACGCCGACGTCACCGCCTTTGTCGAGGGCTGGGGCCTCTACGCCGAGTTCCTCGGCATCGAGATGGGCATCTACCGCACGCCCTACGAACAGTTCGGCAAGCTCAGCTACGAGATGTGGCGCGCCTGCCGCCTGGTGGCGGACACCGGCATCCACGCCAAGGGCTGGAGCATCGAGCAGGCGAGGGCGTGCTTCCGGGACAACTCGGCGCTCGCCCCGCACAACATCGAGACCGAGCTGCAGCGCTACATCGGCTGGCCCGGCCAGGCGCTGGGCTACAAGATCGGCGAGCTGAAGTTCCGCGCCCTGCGCAAGAAGGCAGAGGCCGCGCTGGGCGAGCGCTTCGACGTGCGCAGCTTCCACGATTTCGTCCTGCGCGGCGGCCCCCTGCCGATGGACCTGCTGGAACAGCGGGTCGACGGCTGGATCGCCGCCCAGCGTTCGGCGACCTGACGCGGTTAATTCCCCGGTGCGGCGCAAAAGCCTCACCGGGGAATTCCCCCGGGGCTTCAAGGCCCTAGCGGCCAAGCCGGGTCCACGTCAGGCGCGCGCCTGACGCCACGTCACATTGTGGTCACTAAGGGCGCCCATTGGCCCCGCCGCGCGCGCCCTCCTGACGCACAGCCGCGCACCGAGACCACCGCCGGGCGTCCCATCGCAGACCACAAGAACAACAACATGGCTGATACAACGGGCGGACCCCTCCGGCCGCACGAAACTCTGTCGCCCCGCACCTCCGTCGCCGACATCGACATGGAGGTGGCCCTGGCGCTGGGCCGCGCCTGCGCCCGCACGCTGCGCAATCTCTCGCCCGAGATCTCAGACCTCTTCACCAGCTTCCTGCAGCGCGAGATCGACCGGCTGAAGCTCTCCGGCCCCGGCGTCCCGGAAGTGGCCGCGGCCCAGCTGCGGCAGTTCCTGCGGGACAACTGAGGAAAAAAGATTCCGGCGGCGTGTCGATTCCCCGGCGCGCCGCTCGTCGCCTCCATGAACGGGCCGCAGCGGCCCTGGAACGAGAGAGGAGACGACGATGAAGTTCATGCTGATCGTGAAGGCGAACGCCGACACCGAGGCCGGCGTCATGCCCACCGAGCAGGAGCTGCTGGAGATGGGCCGCTTCAACGAGGAACTGGTCAACGCCGGCGTCATGCTGGCCGGCGAAGGCCTGCACCCGAGTTCCAACGGGGTCCGGATCGCCTACGCCGGCGACAGGCGCACCGTCATCGACGGGCCCTTCAGCGAGACCAAGGAACTCATCGCCGGCTTCTGGATGATCCAGGCCAAGTCGCGCGAAGAGGCCATCGAGTGGATGAAGCGCGCGCCCTTCCGCGACGGCCAGGTCGAGATTCGCCAGGTCTTCGACGCCGCCGACTTCGGCGAGGCCTACACGCCGGAAGTCGCCGAACAGGAAGACCGGCTGCGCACGGCGATCGCCGGGCAGCACGGCGCGGCCTGAGGACGAGAACATGCGCTTCGCCCTCATCCGAAAAGCCGATCCGGACACCGAGGCCGGCAAGCTGGCCAGCCAGGACCTCTACGACGTCATGGTCGCCTACCAGACGAAGGAACGCCCCGACGTGCGCTTCGTCGACGGCTTCGGGCTGCGGCCCAGCAGCCAGGGCGTACGGCTGACGTTCTCGAACGGCAGCCCCGCCGTGGTGGACGGTCCCTTCGCCGAGACCAAGGAACTGGTGGCCGGCGTCTCGCTCATCGAGGCGACGTCGCTGGAGGCGGTCATCGCCGTCGCTCGCGACTGGCCCCGAGAGGACGGGGACGTGGAGCTGGAAATCCGCCCTCTCTGGGAGATGGACGACCTTATCGAGCCCGCCTCGGCCTGAGCGGGACTTGCGGGATCGCGGCGGAGGTGATGAACCTCCGCCGTGACCGCGAGCGATCCATCCCACGACACCCGCCGGGCCATCGAGGCGGTCTGGCGCATCGAGTCGGCCCGGCTCATCGCCGGTCTCGCGCGCATGACCCGCGACGTCGGCCAGGCCGAGGAACTGGCCCAGGACGCCCTGGTCACGGCCATGCAGACCTGGCCGCGCACTGGCATCCCCGACAAGCCTGGCGCCTGGCTCATGGCCACCGCCAAGCGTCGCGCCATCGACGGCTTCCGCCGCGACAGGCTGCTCGAGCGCAAGCACGCCGAGCTGGCGCACGACCTGGACACGGCGGAGACGCCGGACCTGGAGGCGGCGCTGGATGACGACATCGGCGACGACCTCCTGGGCCTCATCTTCACCGCCTGTCATCCGCTGCTGTCGGTGGAGGCGCGCACGGCGCTGACCCTGCGGCTGGTCGGCGGCCTGACCACCGACGAGATCGCCCGGGCCTTTCTCGTGCCGGAACCGACGGTCGCCCAGCGCATCACCCGCGCCAAGCGCACCCTGTCCGAGGCCGGCGTGCCGTTCGAGGTCCCCCGGGGCGCCGAGCGGGCCGAGCGCCTGTCCTCGGTGCTGGGCGTCATCTACCTCGTCTTCAACGAGGGCTATTCCGCCACGGCGGGCGAGGACCTCCTGCGCCCGGCCCTGTGCGAGGAGGCGCTGCGGCTGGGGCGGGTGCTGGCGGGACTGGCCGCCGACGAACCCGAGGTTCACGGGCTGGTGGCCCTCATGGAAATCCAGGGATCGCGGGCGCGTGCCCGCACCGGACCGGACGGGACGCCCGTCCTCCTGGCCGATCAGAACCGCGCCCTGTGGGATCCGCTGATGATCGGGCGCGGGCTGAAGGCGCTGGAGCGCGCCGAGGCCCTGGGTGGAGCCCGCGGGCCCTACGCGCTCCAGGCCGCCATCGCGGCCTGCCATGCCCGGGCGCGGCGGGCGGAGGACACCGACTGGGCGGGGATCGCCGCGCTCTACGGCGAGCTGATGCGGGTCTCACCCTCGCCGATCGTGGAGCTCAACCGGGCGGTGGCGGTCAGCATGGCGGACGGGCCGCAGGCGGGGCTCGCCGTGCTCGACGGCGTGGCCGGAGCGCCGGCGCTGAGGAATTATCACCTCCTGCCGGCGGTGCGGGGCGATCTCCTCGCCAGGCTTGGCCGGGGGGCGGAGGCGAAGGCCGAGTTCGAACGCGCCGCGGCCATGACCCGCAACCTGCGGGAGCGGACCCTGCTGCTGGAGCGAGCCGCCCAAACCGAGTCCTGACAAGGGCCTGGAAGAATCTCCACGGCTTCGTGAACCCCTTGCGCAGACTCCCGTTGACTCTTGGCGGTCATGGAACAAAGAGTGAACGAATGTCTCCGCTCCGTCACGTCAAACCGGCGTCCCAGATGTCCGCCAGGACGGGCAAGGGGCCGACTCCGGGCGGCGCGGCTGGGCTCGCCGGGCCTCCGGCGCCCGTTCCGGGGCTGGAAGAAGCGGTGGTCCGGGGCGGGCCGGGGGCCAGCGCGGGGCTGGGCTTCCATCTCGCCCGGCTGACGGCGTCGCCGCGGCCCGAGGGCGCACACGACCGGCTGGTGGCGCTGGTGACCCCCGGCGCCTGGACTCGCGAGCGGGGCCGGGTGCTGGCGCGAGGAGCCCAGCGCTACGGCATCGATCCCGAGCGCTGGCTTTTCGTCCGGGTCGAGAAGGAGGCCCAGGCGCTGTGGGCGCTGGAGGAGATCCTGCGCGCCGGCGCGGCCGACCTGGCGCTGGGCATGGTCGAGCAGGTGTCGCTCACCCAGAGCCGCCGCCTGGACATGGCGGCGCGGGACTCGGGCGCGACCGTGGCCCTGCTGAAGACGAAGGAGGAGGCCGTGGGCCTCAGCTGCGCGCGGCGGCGCTGGCGGGTCTCGCCGCTGCCCTCGGCGCCGCACCGATGGGACCCCAGGGCGCCCGGCGCGCCCCGCTGGCGGGCGGAACTGACACGGAGGCGTGACGGCCCGACGGGGGCCTGGAATCTGGAGTGGAACGATGAGACGGGTCGTCTCGATCTGGTTGAAGGACTGGCCGGTGACGGTCTGGGCCAAGGCGCCCGGCAGGTCGCGTCCGGCTGAGCCCTTCGCCCTCGTCGAGCGGGTCGGCAGCCGCGGCCTCGTCCTCACCGGCTTGAACGACGCCGCCCGCGCGCTGGGTCTGCGCTGGGGCCAGAGCCACGCCGACGCCTGCGCCATCGCTCCCGACCTGGTCAGCCACCCCGCCGAACCGGAGCGCGCACGCGAGGCCCTGCGCAAGCTGGCCTTGTGGGCCGAGCGCTGGTCCCCCGCCGTTTCGGTCGACGCCGACCGGCCGCAGCACGAGGGCCTTTTCCTCGACGTCACCGGCGCGGCCCACCTGTGGGGCGGCGAGGCCGAGATGCTGGCCGACCTGCGCCGCCGTCTGGAAGCGGCTGATGTGGAGGCGCGCGTCGCCATGGCCGGCACGCCGGGCGCGGCCTGGGCTCTGGCCCGTTTCACCGCGCACCAGGACCCGATCGCCCCGCCGGGGCAGGAGAAGGCGGCCCTGGCCGGCCTGCCGGTGGAAGGCCTGCGCCTGTCGGAAAAGGCCGTGCGCCTCCTCGGCCGTTTCGGCCTGCGCCGCATCGGCGACCTCTATCCCATCCCCCGCGCGGGCCTGGCGCGACGCTTCCGCGGACCGGAGGGGCTGGAGGTGGTGGCCAATCTCGACCGGGCGCTGGGGCTGGTCGGCGAGGCCCTGAAGCCCGAAACGGCGCCCGCCGCCTACCGCGCCTACCAGGTTTTCTTCGACCCCATCATCGTGGGCGAGGGCGCGGCCGAGCGGGCGGCGGACCTGACGCGCGACCTCTGCGCCCAGCTGGAGCGCGACGGCATGGGCGCGCGCAAGGTGGTGGTCACCGGTTTCCGCGTGGACGGCCGGACCACCGGCTTCGAGATCGCGCTGGGCGCCCCGTCGCGCAAGCCCGACCACCTGCTGCGGCTGCTGCGCGAGAAGGGTTGGGAGCGGCTGGACCTTGGCTTCGGCATCGACGCCCTGATGGTCAGCGCCGCCGTCGCCCAGCCGCTGGCGGCGGTCCAGGCAGACAGCGAGGCTGGGCCCGCCGCCGCCGACGCCGCGGCGCGGGCGGCCCTGGTCGACCGGCTGGTCGCCCGGTTGGGCGACCGCGCCGTGGGGCGGCCGGTGCTGCGCGAGAGCTGGATTCCGGAACGCAGCGAGGGGATGGAGTCGGCGCTGGCGGCCGCGCCGGTCCCCTCCGCCAAGAGGGGAGGGGTTTCGCAGGAGCGTCCCCTGCTGCTGCTCAATCCGCCCGAACCGATCGAGGCCTTGGCCGACCTGCCGGACGGCGCGCCGGCGCGGTTCGTGTGGCGGCGGGTGGCGCGACGGGTGGCGCGCTCCAGCGGTCCGGAGCGCCTGTCGCCCGAGTGGTGGCGCCCCGCCGCGCGCTCGGACCGCCCCGCCCGGACGCGCGACTACTACAAGCTCGAGGACGGCGAGGGCGGCCGCTACTGGGTCTTCCGCGAGGGGCTGTACGGCCGCGAGGACGCGGAGCGCGTCCCGACCTGGTGGATGCACGGGGTGTTCGGGTGAGCGCGCCAACCCAGCCCGTCATCCCCTACGCCGAGCTCGATGTCCGCTCGAACTTCAGCTTCCTCGAGGGCGGCTCGCACCCGCAGGAACTGGTCGCCCAGGCGCAGGCGCTGGGGCTGCAGGCCATCGGCGTGGCCGACCGCAACACCCTGGCCGGCGTGGTGCGGGCGCACGGCGAGGCGAAGAAGCGCGGCATGCGCTTCCTGGTCGGTTGCCGGCTGCAGTTCACCGACGGGACCGAACTGATCGTCTACCCGCGCGACCGCGCCGCCTACGGCCGGCTGTGCCGCCTGCTGTCGGTGGGCAAGAGCGGGATCGGCTCACTGGCTCCAGGAGAAGAGGGGAAGGAGCGAGGCGTGGTCCGCCAGCTTCGGCCCCGGAACGGTCGCTCCGCCGATCCGCTCCCGCTGCTCGGGGGAGGAGAGGACGTCTCGGATCCAGAAAACCGCATCGCCAAGGGCGAGACCCGCCTGACCTTTGAGCAAGCCGTCGGCTTCGGCGAGGGCCTGATCGCTCTCGTCTCCGCGCCGGAGGTCATCGACGAGGCCTTCGCCGCGCGGCTGAAGGCGTGGAGCGCGGCGTGGCCGGATCGCATCTACCTGGCCGCCGCGCCCCTGCGCCGGGGCGAGGACCGGGCGCGGCTGGCGCAGCTGGACCTGCTGGGGTTCCAGGCGCGCGCGCCCATGGTGGCCACGAACGCCGTGCTCTACCACCACCACGACCGCCGCATGATGCAGGACGTCCTGACCTGCATCCGCGAGGGGACCACAATCGACGAAGCGGGCCTCCGGCTGCAGGCGAACGCGGAACGCTATCTCCAGGCGCCCCTGACCATGGCGCGCCTGTTCCGGGGCTACGAACAGGCCCTGGCCCGCACGGTCGAGATCGCCGACGCCTGCGCCTTCTCGCTCGACGAACTGTCCTACGTCTATCCCGACGAGCCGGTGCCGCCCGGCTGGACGGCCCAGCGCCAGCTGATCCGGCTCAGCTTCCAGGGCGCGCGCAAGCGCTTCCCCGCCGGCGTGCCGCCCCGGGTGCTGGCCAACCTGCGCAAGGAGCTGCGGCTGATCCGGCGGCTCGGTTACGCCAACTATTTCCTGACCGTGCACGACATCGTCGCCTGGGCGCGCGATCCGGTCCGGGACATCCTGTGCCAGGGCCGCGGCTCCGCCGCCAATTCGGTGGTCTGCTACTGCCTCGAGATCACCTCGGTGGACCCGGCCGAGCAGGATGTGCTGTTCGAGCGCTTCCTTTCCGAGGAACGGCGCGAGCCGCCCGACATCGACGTGGACTTCGAGCACGAGCGGCGCGAACTGGTGATGCAGTACGTCTACGAGCGCTATGGCCGCGACCGCGCCGCCATCGTCGCCACCGTCATCCACTACCGTCCGCGCTCGGCCGTGCGCGACGTGGGCAAGGCCATGGGCCTGACCGAGGACGTTACCGCGGCGCTCGCCAACACCGTCTGGGGTTCGTACGGCGCGCGCATCGAGGACGACCACGTAGACCACGCAGGGGTGAAGCGCGAGGACCCCCGCCTGGCCCTGGCGCTGGAGCTGACGGCGGAACTGATCAGCTTTCCCCGCCACCTGTCCCAGCACGTGGGCGGCTTTGTCCTGACCCAGGGGCCGCTGGTGGAGACCGTGCCCGTGGGCAACGCCGCCATGGAGGACCGCACCTTCATCGAATGGGACAAGGACGACATCGACGAACTGAAGATCATGAAGGTCGACGTGCTGGCCCTGGGCATGCTCACCGCCATCCGCCGCAGCTTCCAGATGATCGAGCGCTACTACGGCCCCAAGGTCGACCTCGTCCGGGTCCCGCGCGAGCGAACGCGCGTCTACGACATGCTGTGCAAGGCGGACTCGCTCGGCGTATTCCAGGTCGAGAGCCGCGCCCAGATGGCCATGCTGCCGCGGCTGATGCCGCGTGAATTCTACGACCTGGTAGTGCAGGTGGCGATCGTGCGGCCCGGCCCGATCCAGGGCGACATGGTCCACCCCTACCTCAGCCGTCGGCATGAGCGGCGGATATGCGAGCAGCAGAAGCGGCCGTTCCGCATCGACTACCCCGCCCCGGCGCCCGAGCATGGACACGGGGACGAACTGAAGAACGTCCTGCACAAGACCCTGGGCGTGCCGCTGTTCCAGGAGCAGGCCATGCGCATCGCCATGGAGGCGGCCAGGTTCACCGGCGACGAGGCCAACGGGCTGCGCCGCGCCATGGCCACCTTCCGCCACATGGGCACCATCGGTTCCTACGAGGAGAAGATGGTCGGGCGCATGATCGACCGGGGCTACGATCCCGAGTTCGCGCGGAACTGCTTCAACCAGATCAAGGGGTTCGGTGAGTACGGCTTCCCCGAGAGTCACGCCGCCTCCTTCGCACACCTGGTCTATGTCTCATCCTGGCTGAAGTGCGTCTTCCCCGAGGTGTTCGCCGCCGCCCTGCTGAATAGCCAGCCCATGGGCTTCTACGCGCCGGCCCAGATCGTCCGCGACGCGCGCGAACACGGCATCACGGTGCGAAATCCGGACGTGAACGCCAGCGACTGGGACTGCACCCTGGAGCCCGTTCCGGGCCGTAGGCGGCGGGGCGTGCGGCTGGGCCTGCGCTCGATCGGCGGCTTTAAGAGCCTGTGGGCCGAGCAGATCATGGGCGCGCGACAGGCGGGGGGGGCGTTCGAGAGTATCGATCAGTTGCGCACCCGAGCGGGGCTGCCGCCGGAAGCCATCGACGCCCTGGCCGAGGCGGATGCCCTGGGCTCGCTGGAGATGAACCGCCGCGCCGGCCTATGGGGCGCGCGGGGTCTGCCGCGCTCGAAGGTTCCGGCGCCGCTGTTCGACGCCGTCGGCCTGGACGAGGGGGACGTGGAGGGGTTCGCGCATCTGCCGGCCGCTCCCCCCTCGGAGGAGGTCGTGGCGGATTACCAGACCATCCGCCTGTCCCTGAAGGACCATCCTGTCGCTTTCCTGCGCGAGCGGCTGAGGAAACAGGGGGCGGTCACGGCCAGGGCGATGGACGGCGTGCGGGAGAAGGGACGCGCCGCGGTGGCCGGCGTGGTGCTGGTTCGCCAGCGGCCGGGCTCGGCCAAGGGCGTGTGCTTCATGACCATCGAGGACGAGACCGGTGTCGCCAACGTGGTGGTCTGGCCCAAGGTGTTCGAGCAGTACCGCCCCGTCGTCATGGGCGCGCGCATGGTGCTGGTGCGCGGCTACGTCCAGCGGGCCGAGGATGCGCCGGACCACCCGGTGATCCATCTGGTCGCCACCTCGATCGAGGACCGCACAGAGGACCTGGGCCTGCTTTCCCAGTCCGCGCTTCTGCCGCAACGGTCGCCTGGCGACGGCGCTACCAGCGCCTCGCCCGACCGGGGCGAGCGGGATCCACGCGACGCCGGCGTCGCCCGCCGGGCGTGCGGCCTGCATCCCCATCCTCGCGACGTGCGGGTCATTCCGAAGTCGCGCGATTTCCACTGAAGCGCGGGCGGTCGACCTCGAAGAAGGTTCCGACGCCCAGCGATAGCATCATGAGGCCGAACCAGATCCACAGCGCCGTCACGTAGAGCCAGCCGCCGATGTCCCAGCCCAAGCCTATCGCGACATGGGTCAGGACCGACTGCAACTGGAAGCCCGCCGCGAAGATCGGCCAACGGCGGCTGGACCGCCATATCAGCACGCAGAAGAACGCCAGCACCGCGACGTCCACCGCCAGCAGACCCTCCTGGGGACGGTCCCAGTCCGTGGGGTCGACAAGGAGCCAGGACAGACCCCAGGTCGCGGCCATGAACACCGCCGCCACCCGCTCCGGGCGCCCGCCGCGCCACAGGGCATAGGCGAGCATCAGCATGGAGCCGATGATCAAGACGCCCTGTTGCACGCTCTGGAACATCCGCGGCGCAGGCCCTCCGCCGGACGAGGCGTCCGAGACCACTGCTCTAGGAAGTCCGGCTCGCCTGCGTCAACCCGTCGCACCCGATGCGCGAAGCCGCAGGCGCTCCGGCATCGCTTCCAGCAGGGTGCCGAGGAAGAGCGCGAGAAGCACGCCATAGGTCCAGATGGCCAGTGTCGTCAGGTAGGCGAAGCTTTCGATGCGCAGGTCCAGGGCCATCGAAATGTGCGCCCCCAGCCCGAGCAGATGGACCGCTGTGGCGAACAGGGCCCATCGTCGGCTGGTGCGCAGCGCCACCCAGAGCAGGACCACGAGAAGGGCGCCGTCCACGGCCATGATGCCGTACTGCGGGTCAATCCAGTTCGATCGGTTCTGGAGGACGACCGTGCCCAGCCAGGCCAGCAACATGCCCAGCGCGGCGACTCTCTCAGGCCGTCCGCCCTTCCACATGGCGAAGCCGATCGTCAGCCAGACGATTAGGCTACCAATCAGTTCCGCGGGTGTATCGAGCATGACCCTGCGCTCGCTCAGCCGCGATGATGGCTGAGTCGAGCCTCCAGGTCAGCCCGCGCGACGCCCTACACTATGCAGGACGGGGAGTTCCGGGACATCGCTCCCCGGCTTCTCGGGGTGGCCGAAGGCCACGTGGCGCAAGCCCACCTGGTCCTTCATTTCGGTGAGGTTGTGATGCGTGTCGACGATCTCGCGCCGCGCATGGGTGAGCGCGGTCATCGAGCGGGCGATGCTCTCGAAGGCGGCCTGGCCGACAACGGCGGAGACGTTGGACTCCATTCGCGCGGTCGGCAGCAGGCCGGCGAGACCGGCAATCTTGCCCAGCGCGTGGTCGATTGCGGCTTCGGTTTCGAACAGCTGTTCGGCGACCTGGTTGGCGAGGATGCGGCGTTTCATCTGGATGACTCCCGCGCTGCCGGGCGCGCCGGCGGCGACATTGGCTTGATGACGTTTTTGGGCCGTCAGGAGCGGTCGGGCGCCCAGGCGTCCGGAACCGATTGCTGCACCACGTAGGTGAACCCGTGCGCGGCGACGACGAAGCCTACCGACAGCAGCCCGATGATCACGGCCCAGAACAGGATCATCAGCAGCCGCCGGGCGGCGCTCAGCTGGGGTCCGGGGACTCCGTGAAGGTCTCGTCGGCGATCACCCAGGCCAGGCAGAGCACCTCCCGCAAGACCTGCGAGGGCGGCATGAAGGGGGCCTGCTTGCGGGTGGCCGAGATCAGGTCCGGCGTCATGTCCCGCTGGCGCGGGCTGGCGGCGATCGAGGTGAGCGCTTCCTCCAGTTCGGCCCAGGAGAAGGCCGGCATCAGACCAGGTTGGGGCCGGGAGCGCCGGATCGGCGGTCCGGCGAGCGCCTGGATGTCCGTCTTGTCGAGCATGTGTCGTGTCCTCCGATGCCTCGAAGGAAAGGGCCTCGCCCCACGGTTCGGGAAGGCTTCCCGATTGACCCCCCTTAACGTTGAGGGGGTGGTCGGCGGCCTCGCAAGCCGCCACCATCAGCGCCGCCTCGCGCCGATCACGGGCGCCGAGGCGCCGCCGCGCTTCGCTGACATGGCCGTCCACGGTGTGGCTGGAAATGTTCAGGCGACGCCCGATCTCCTTGGACCGGAGGTGCTGGGCGACGAGCCGCAGGCACTCGCGCTCGCGCGGCGTCAGCCGCTCGACCGCCTGCTTCATGTCCTCGTCCAGTCCCCCCATGGTTAAGTTATGGATCGAACACGCGTCTTGCGTCCATACCGCGCTTGGGGGGCTTGGCCGCGACGGCGGGTCGCGCCTAAGGTCCCGGCATCGTTCAAGCGGGCCGCCTTCCATGATCCTCCGTATCCTCACCGCCGCCGTCGCGGCCATGTCCCTCCTCGCGCCGTCCGTCGCCGCGGGCCAGGCGAGGCCGGACAAGCCAGAGGCGGCCTCGCCGAAGCGGGAGCCGGACCGGCTTCCGGCGCCCGCCAGCGTCCGCCAGACGCTGAAGGCCGGCGGCCGCACGCTGAACTACACCGCCCATGCCGGGGCGATACCGGTCAAGGACAAGGACGGGGAGCTGATCGGCGAGGTCGCCTACACCGCCTTCACCCTCGACAACGGGGGCATCGACCGGCCCGTGACCTTCGCCTTCAACGGCGGTCCGGGGGCGGCGTCCGTCTATCTGAACCTCGGCCTGATCGGCCCCAAGATGGTGCCCTTCGGGGCCCAGGGCGACCTGCCGTCGTCGGCGACCCGGGTGGTGGACAACCCGGAAACGTGGCTCGATTTTACCGATCTCGTCTTCATCGACCCGATCGGCACCGGCTTCAGTCGCGCCTACGTCTCCGACGAGAAGGCCAAGAAGGCCTTCTACGGAACCGAGCAGGACATCGCCTACCTCTCGCGGGTGGTCTACGACTGGCTGCTGAAGAACGGGCGCATGGGCTCGCCCAAGTACCTGGCCGGCGAGAGCTACGGCGGCTTCCGCCTGCCACGCATCGCCTACACCCTGCAGACCGAGCTCGGTGTCGGCGTCTGGGGCATGACCCTGGTGTCGCCGCGCATCGACTACGGCGTGCTGCAGGGGCGGGACCTGTCGCCGATGAACTGGGTCATGACGCTTCCGTCCATGGCCGCGGCCAGGCGCGAGCGCGATGGCAGGGTCCTGACCGCCGCCGACATGGCCGACGTCGAGGAATACGCCCGCACCGAGTTCGCCGTCGACCTGATGCGCGGCGCCCGCGACCAGGCGGCGGTCGAGCGCATCGTCCGCCGCGTCTCGGAGTACACCGGCCTCGATCCCGCCCTGGTGCGACGCCTCGGCGGCCGGGTCGACCTGCCGACCTTCGCGCGCGAGTTCCAGCGCGATCGCGGCATGATCTCCAGCCGCTACGACGTGAACGTGTCGGCCTACGATCCCTTCCCCTGGTCGCCGACGACCCGCGCTGGCGATCCGATCCTCGACGCCATCATCGCCCCGACCACCTCGGCCCAGGTCGACTACGTCACCCGGGTCATCGGCTGGAAGGCCGACGGAGCCTACCGGGCGCTCAGCGATGAGGTGGGGCGCCTGTGGGAGCGCGACGGCACGGCCGAGAGCTCTACGGCGCTGCGCCAGTCGGTCGCCCTGGATCCGAAGATGCAGGTGCTGGTCGTGCACGGCTTCACCGACATCCAGACCCCGTACTTCGCCAGCCGCCTGATCATCGACCAGATCCCGGTCATGGGCGGCCGCGACCAGGTGCGGCTGGCGGTCTATCCGGGCGGCCACATGTTCTACAGCCGCCCCGACAGCCGCGCCGCCATGCGCCGGGACGTGCGGGCGATCTACCGCTAGCTGGGCCTCAGATCACCGGCTGGGACCTGTCGCGGATCCACTGGGACAGAACCCACTTCTCGCCACGCGTGGGCG
>Ga0196970_1001517_pt1 | contig 15088 bp, 11 predicted proteins | sample S1v_513CmetaG_FD_148672 | JGI IMG/M metagenome (GOLD analysis project Ga0196970, IMG submission 148672) | Soil microbial communities from Anza Borrego desert, Southern California, United States - S1+v_5-13C | ecosystem: Environmental > Terrestrial > Soil > Desert | place: USA: California...
GGAAGGACCGCGGCGTGATCATCCTGTGCCGCACGTCGAACCCCGGCGGCTCCGACCTGCAATTCCTGACGGTGGACGGCAAGCCGGTCTACCAGCACGTCGCGCAACTGGTCGCGGACAAATGGAATACCAACGGCCAGTGCGGGCTGGTGGTCGGCGCCACTTTCCCGAACGAGCTGGCGCAGGTGCGCGCCATCGTCGGCGACATGCCGCTGCTGGTGCCGGGAATCGGCGCGCAGGGCGGCGACATCGAGGCTACGGTGAAGGCGGGACGCACGGCTGCCGGTGCCGGCATGATGATCAATTCCTCGCGCGCAATCCTGTATGCGAATCCGGATGAGCGGGCGGGCGAGGACTTCGCCAAGGCATCCCGCCGCGTAGCAATCGAGACCCGCGACGCCATCAACGCCTTCCGCAAATAAGAAGCTTCAGGCGAAGAAGGCCAGCATCTCCTCCAGCAGCAGGCCGGGCACCTGCTCCGGGATGAAGTGGCCGGCAGGCACGGCCTTGCCGGTCACCGGAAGTTCGCATTTCACCTGCCAGTCTTCCAGCGGCTTGAACAGCCTCCCCACCACGCCGTGATCGCCCCAGAGCACGTGCACCGGGCAGGCAATGCGATTGGTGTCGTGGTCGCGGTCATGCTCCAGGTCGATGCCCGCCGCCGCGCGGTAATCCTCGCAGGCGGCGTGGATCGCATCCGGACGGCAGAAGCAACGCCGGTATTCCGCCATCGCTTCCTCATCGATGAACTTCGCGCCGTTGGACCCCCAGTTGCCCAGCGTGGCGTCGAGCAGGAAGGCAGCGCTGTTGCCGATCAGCGTTTCCGGCACCGGGGCCGGCTGGATCATGAAGAACCAGTGGTAGTACAGGGTGGCGAAGTCCTTGTCGGTGGCTTCGTACATCGTGCGTGTCGGCGAGATGTCGAGGATCATCAGTTTTCGCACGGCGTCGCGGTGGTCCAGCGCCATCCGGTGCGATACGCGGCCGCCCCGGTCATGCCCGCACAGGAAGAAGCTGGCGTGGCCGAGGGTGCGCATCAGTTCGACCATGTCCTGCGCCATGACACGCTTCGCGTAATTGCTGTGGTCGGGCAGGCCGGGAGGACGGGAAGAGTCGCCGTAGCCGCGCAGGTCGGGCATGACGAGCGTGAAGCGCTTCGCAAGCTCGTCCGCCACCTTGTGCCAGATCACGTGCGTCTGCGGGAATCCGTGCAGCAGGAGCAGGGGCGGGCCCTCTCCGCCATGGCGAAAATTAATGGTGATGCCGTTGACCTGCCATTGTTCGAGTCGGAAGTTCTCCAGCATCATGCATCCTCCAGATGGCGCAGCAAGCCTTGCAGGGAATGGGCGATCGACTGTTCGCGTACAGACCGGCGATCGCCGGCGAAGACGAGTCGCTCCGTCCATGTCTTTCCCCGGTAGCTCCAGCCGAAGCAGACCGTTCCCACCGGCTTGCCCGGAACGGCGCCTCCAGGGCCGGCGATGCCGGTGACGGAGACGGCGGCCTGGGCCCGGCTGCCGGCAATCGCGCCTTCCGCCATCGCTGCCGCGGTTTCCTCGCTCACTGCACCGAAGCGCGCAAGGAGGGTTTCCGGCACCTTCAGCAGTTCCGTCTTGGCGGCGTTGGAATACGTGACGAAGCCGCGATCGAACCACTCGGAAGAGCCGGCAATTTCGGTGACGGCATGGGCGATGCCGCCGCCCGTGCATGACTCTGCCGTCGTCAGCAGCAGGCCTTCAGCCTTCAGTGCTGCGCCCACTTGTGCTGCAAGTTCGGTGATTCTGTCCATGTCTGATATTCCTCAACGTCATCATTTCCTGCGCGGAGCAGAATGGCCATCAGCAAGGCTTGCGGTGCGACGCAGGCCTGGCGGAGGCAAGAGAGTTCGAGCTTGCGCGGCCTGCACGGCCGCGTTTTTTTTACAGCGCGCGCCAGAGCGCGAACACCAGCAAGGTAAAGAACGCGGCCACCAGGTCGTCGAACATCACACCGATGCCGCCCTTGAAGCGGCGGTCAAAATACCCGATCGGCGGCGGCTTCAGCATGTCGAAGAAGCGGAACCAGAGGAAGGCCCAGAACTGGGTCGAGAAACTGGCCGGCATCAGGAACAGCAGCACGATCCAGAACGCAATGATCTCGTCCCACACCATGCTGCCGTGGTCGGCGATGCCCATGTCGCGCCCGGTCCGGTGACAGGCCCAGATGCCGACCACGAAACCCGCGACGATGATGATGGTCCAGTTCTGCGGCGTAAAGATGTCCGGCCAGCGTACGGTGAGCACGGCGAACAGGAGCCAGCCGAACAGCGTCCCCGTGGTGCCGGGCACGACGGGCGACAGGCCGCTGCCGAAACCTTGCGCGAGCAGGTGTGCCGGGTGCGACAGCATGAAGCGGGCGGTAGGCTTGGCGATATAGGGGGTCTGTCCGGTTTCTGTGGTCATGGCGAGGCGAAATGGTCGAATGAGGCCGCTTGCAGTGCGAGCGGAGCGCCTTCGGCATCGACAAGGCGCAGGCCCGGCACCTTGTCGATGCGGCCGACGCGGGTGACGGATGTGGCGGAACGGCTTGCAGCGGCGAGGACCTCGTCACGTCGTTCTGGAGCCGCGGTAAAGCACAGTTCATAATCGTCGCCGCCGGCCAGCGTAAAGCGGCGTCGCAGGTCATGCTCCCGTCGGGCGAGCGCGGGGCCGGCCGGCAGGTCGTCGACGAAGAGCGTCGCGCCCACACCCGAACGTTTGAGGATGTGACCCAGGTCGCCCGCCAGTCCGTCGGAAATGTCGATCGCCGCGCGCGCAATGCCGCGCAGCGCCAGGCCGAGTTCGACACGCGGCGTCGGGGCGTGCATGCGCGGAGCCGCTACGGCCAGCGCCTCGGGCGGCAGCGCCAGTTCATTCCGGTAACCCGCCAGCGCCAGGCGCGCATCGCCGACGGTGCCCGATATCCAGATGTCGTCGCCCGGTTGCGCCGCATCCCGGCGCAAGGCCTGGTCAGGTGGTACTTCGCCGAAGACGGTGATGCAGATATTCAGCGGGCCTTTGGTCGTGTCGCCGCCGATCAATTCGCATTGGTGCTGGTCTGCAAGGGAAAGCATGCCATCGGAGAAGGCGGCCAGCCAGTCCGGCTCTGCCGCGGGGAGCGACAGCGCGAGCGTGAACGCCACCGGCCTCGCGCCCATTGCTGCAAGGTCGGAGAGATTGACGGCGAGGCATTTGTGGCCGAGCGAGCGCGGCTCGGCGCCCGGAAAGAAGTGACGGCCTTCCACCAGCATGTCGGAGGAAATGGCGAGCTGCATGCCGGGTGCCGGAGCGAGCAGCGCGCAGTCGTCGCCCACGCTCAGCGCTACCGGCCCGCCCTGGCGTATCGGACGCGTGAAGTAACGCGCAATGAGATCGAATTCGGAAAGCATGTTGCCATTGTAACCAATCGCACTTGCCGCTCCGGTCTTGGTTGATTTTCTATTTGTTTCAGCTTGTCCCTGCGCTTTTCTTCGTTTTTTTCGAAGGAAAAATCATCTGTCGCCTGAATGAACTAGGATAAATACGTATCGGGACGTGTAATTTCGTCTGATAAAATCGTAAGCTTTCCGTAAGCTAAAAAGGACGGCCACATCATGGAATCCCCTGACCAAAAAGAAGAACTCCGCCAACAGCTTCGACAGGCCGCTCTCGAGTACCACGAATTCCCCACCCCCGGAAAGATCAGCGTTACCCCCACCAAGCAGCTCACCAACCAGCGCGACCTCGCGCTTGCCTATTCCCCCGGCGTCGCCTCCGCGTGTGAAGAAATCGTCGTCGACCCGGCCAATGCCTACAAGTACACGGCGCGCGGCAACCTCGTCGCCGTCATCACCAACGGGACCGCGGTGCTCGGACTCGGGTCCATCGGTCCGCTGGCGGCAAAGCCCGTGATGGAAGGCAAGGGTGTGCTGTTCAAGAAGTTCGCCGGCATCGACGTGTTCGATATCGAAATCAACGAAGCCGACCCGGACAAGCTGATCGATGTGATCGCGGCACTCGAACCCACCTTCGGCGGCATCAACCTCGAAGACATCAAGGCACCGGAGTGCTTCTACATCGAGCGCAAGTTGCGCGAGCGCATGAAGATCCCGGTCTTCCATGACGACCAGCACGGCACCGCGATCATCGTCGGCGCGGCCATCCTGAACGGCCTGAAAGTCGTCGGCAAGAAGATCGAGGAATGCAAGCTGGTCGTTTCCGGCGCCGGCGCCGCGGCGCTCGCCTGTCTGGACCTGATCGTCGACCTCGGCTTCCCCCTCAAGAACATCTTCGTCACCGACCTCGCCGGTGTCGTGTACAAGGGCCGCACCGAGCTGATGGATCCGGACAAGGAGCGCTTCGCGCAGGACACCAGCGCGCGCACCCTGGGTGAGGTGATCTCGGGCGCCGACATCTTCCTCGGCCTGTCGGCCGGCGGCGTGCTCAAGCCGGAGATGGTCAAGCAGATGAATGCCAAACCGCTGATCCTGGCGCTGGCCAACCCGACCCCGGAAATCCTGCCGGAAGAAGTGAAGGCCGTGCGCAACGACGCGGTGATCGCCACCGGCCGTTCCGATTATCCCAACCAGGTCAACAACGTCCTCTGCTTCCCGTACATCTTCCGCGGCGCGCTCGACTGCGGCGCAACCACGATCACGCGGGAAATGGAAATCGCCGTGGTGCACGCGATTGCCGACCTGGCGCAGGCGGAACAGTCCGACATCGTCGCCACCGCCTACGGCATCAGCAACCTGTCCTTCGGCCCGGAATACGTGATTCCGAAGCCCTTCGATCCGCGCCTCATGATCAAGATCGCGCCCGCGGTCGCTAAGGCGGCCGAGGAGTCCGGCGTCGCGTCTCGCCCGATCAAGGACATGCAGGCGTATGCCGCCAGCCTGCAGCAGTTCGTCTACCGCTCCGGCACCTTCATGAAGCCGATCTTCCAGGTCGCCAAGAAGGCGCCCGCCGGCAAGAAGCGCATCGTGTTTGCCGAAGGCGAGGAAGAACGCGTGCTGCGCGCGGTGCAGGTGGTGATCGACGAAAAGCTGGCCAAGCCGGTTCTCGTCGGCCGTCCTGCCGTGCTGGCGCAGCGCATCGAGAAGTTCGGGCTGCGCATGCGCCCCGACATTGATTTCGAGACCATCAACCCGGAATACGACGAGCGCTATCGCGAGTACTGGCAGGAATACCTGGCCATGACGCGCCGCAAGGGCGGCACCGAACAGTGGGCCAAGCTGGAAATGCGCCGCCGCCATACACTGATCGGCGCCATGATGATCCACCGCGGCAACGCGGACGGCATGATCTGCGGCACCTTCGGCACCGTGCCGCTGCACCTGCATTACATCGACCAGGTACTGGGCAAGCGCGAAGGCGCGAATGTCTATGCAGCGATGAACGTGCTGATCCTGCCGGATCGCCAGGTGGCGATCGTCGACACCCACGTCAACGAGAACCCGAGCGCGGAACAGCTGGCGGAGATCACCATCATGGCGGCGGATGAAATGCGTCGCTTCGGCATCGTGCCGCGCGCCGCGCTGCTGTCGCATTCCAATTTCGGTTCGAGCAACAGCGAATCCGCGAAGAAGATGCGTGCCGCGCTGGCGATCATCCAGGAGCGCGCTCCTGACCTGGAAATCGATGGCGAAATGCACGGCGACACCGCACTCGACCCGGCCCTGCTGAAGTCGATGATGCCCGGCTCGCCGCTCACCCGCGACGCCAACCTGCTGGTGATGCCGAACATCGATGCGGCCAACATCTCGTACAACCTGCTGAAGACATCGGCCGGTAACGGCATCGCGATCGGCCCCATCCTGCTGGGCTGCGCCAAGCCGGTGCATGTGCTCACGCCGTCGGCGACCGTGCGCCGGATCGTCAACATGACCGCGCTGTGCGTGATGGATGCCGTGGCAGAGCGTTAATCGCCGCGCCGCCGTTCAACAGAAAAGCCGTTCCTCTTGCGGGGAACGGCTTTTTCATTTGATGCGCGCTGATGAAATCGTTGCGCGGCTTACTTTTTCTTTTCCGCCTTCCTGGCGGTGTCGGCCTTCTTTGCCGCGGCCGCTTTCTCGCTGCGGTACACGGCGGCCCATGCGGGATGCCCGGTTTCCGAGGGCAGCAGCTGGTATCCCGGTTCCTTCGCAAACATCTGCCGGAACTCGGCGCGGCACTGCTTCGTCTTCTGCGTCAGGCAATAGACGAATGCGGTGTACTTGTGCGCGCGCAGTTCATCGGCTTTTGCGGGCAGGCCGGCCTTCACCGCCGCCTGCAAGGCTTCCAGCGCTTCCTTGTAGCGTCCGGCCTCGTACTCCTTGATGCCTTCCGCCAGTTTCTGCTGCCCCGGCGTGGCGTTGGCGCTGCTGGCCTGCGACAAGGCCCGCTTCTCCTCGACGGCGCCCTTGACCGAACGCCATACCGTTCCCCATTGCGGGTGGTTCACCTCCGTGGGCGCCAGGTCGAAATCGGGATTCGATTGCAGGATCGCCTGGAATTGTTCTCGGCAAGGCAGTTCGCGCCCGGCGGCGCAATGGATGAAGGCGATGTGCTTGCGCGCATTGTTCGCATCCGCCGGCTTGAGCTGCCCGCTGGCGACCGCGAGGCCAAGCTCATTCAGCGCCGCGTCGAGGCGGTTTTCGCGGTAATTGGCCAGGCCTTGCTGGTACTGGGTTTGCGCTTCCGATTGCGAAACGGCCGGCTTGCCGCTGCCGGTTTGCGTCGGTAGCTGCGCGCAGCCGGCGGCGAGTGCGGCCAGCAGCAGCGCGGCAAGTTTCAGGCGTTGCATTGTGTGGTGCTCCTGTTAGAAGGCGTACTGGACGGTGGCCTCGCCACCGCTCTTGACCTCGATGGTTTCCTTGTAGGGCGCGAAGTCGCCGTTGCGGACTTCGATGCGATGCTTGCCCGGGGCAAGCGTGAGCGACTTCATCGGCGGACTGACGCCGCGCTTGCCGCCGTCGACATAGATTTCGCCCCAGGGCTGGATCGCCAGCTTCAGCGTGCCGGGCTTGGCCGGTGGTTCCGCCTGTCTGGATGTCTTGTCGCCGTCCTCCGCGGCAGGCGCGGGCTGGGAGGTCTTTGTATCTGGTGACTTTGCCGCCAGCTTCACATCGGCCCTGATGTCCGCGGCTTTCGAGGCTTCGACTTTTGTGCGTGCCGGGACATCATGCTCTGCAGCGGGAGCGGTTGCGGCAGGTGCGGGTACGGCTGCAGCGTGTTGCTGTTCCGGCTTGCTGGTCCAGGACCAGACGGCGCCTACAAGGCTGACCGCGCCGACGGCAGTGGCAATCAGGCCGGGCCGCAGGCCGATGCTCTTGGCGCTGGCGGATACCGGCGCTGCAGCGCGCACCGGCTCGGCCGCCGGAGCGGGGGCGGGCGGGGAAACCTCCTCGGGCGCCGCATGCCGTGCGCGCGAGCGGCTGCGCAACTTCGCGGTCAGGTCATCGTTGTCCTTGGCCGGGCCGAAGCGGTAGACCTCGTGCTCGCGCACATGTTTGTCCTGGCGCGTTCCTTCATAGACAAATAACTGGGTGTAGTCGCGCGAGAAACGGGAAATGATGTCGTAATACGAGTGCGACACCATCACCTGGCCGGGCTCGGAGAAGCTCATCACGCGCTGGGCGTCGTTGACGCCGTCGCCGATCATGTTCGTGTGCCCGTTGATGTCGCGGACGATCTTCAGCGGGCCGAGGTTGATGCCCATGCGGACGAATCCGGGCTCGCCGACGGCGATATCGCCGGCCTCGATCGAGTCGCGCAGCGAGAGCGCCGCGAACAGCGCATCTTCCGGGTCGCCGAGGAAGGCAATGCCTGCGCCGTCGCCGGTGTCCACCATGATGCGGTCGCCCGGCGCGACGTTTTGCACGGCTTCGGCCAGCATCGTGTTGAACAATTCCTTCATTTCCAACTGGTCCGGCACGGTACGCGTGGAATAGCCGACGATGTCGATGAACAGCACGCTGCCGATGAAGGTGCGGTTCAATTGCTTTAACGAGGGCGTGGCGTCGTTCATGGAAGGAACTGTCGCGGGGCGACGGAGAAACTTACTGAAACCGCAATTTTACCCGTTTGTCAGGATTTATTGATCCAGGGCATCATTTTTGTGGTTTCTAAGGCGCGGCGTTGCGAACGGGAACGAGCCCGGTCTGCACCAGCGGCGCCGCGCGGTCGCAGTGGCCAGGCTGGTCGTCGAAGAAGATGTGGGGCTTGAAGGCCGCCAGGACGTCGGATTTCGCGACGCCGCCCATGAAAAAGGTTTCGTCGATGGCGACGTTCCAGGCGCGCAGGGTGCGGATCACCCGTTCGTGGGCCGGCGAAGACCGGGCGGTGACGAGTGCCGTGCGGATCGGCGCCGAGCGCCCGTCGGCCGACTTGAAGTTGTTCTGGATGTAAGACAATGCCTTGAGCAGGCGGGCGAAGGGCCCCTCGGGCAGGGGCTTCATCGCGTTCTCGCGCTCGTGGTTTTCGAACGCCTCGATGCCCTGGGTTTGGTAAATGCGCTCCGACTCGTCGGAGAAGATGACCGCATCGCCGTCGAAAGCGATGCGGATCTGGTCCAGTTCCTCGAACGCGTTATCCGGCTTCTGGTAGAGCAGGGCCGCCGCCACGCCGGAATTGATGGCCGCCTGCACATCATCCTCGTGCAGCGACAGGAACAGGCTGACATTGAAGGCGCGCAGGTAGGGAGCAAGCGGCGCGCCACCGGACAGCACAGCCCGCGTGATGTCGAGATCGTAATGCTTGATCGAGTTGAAGATCCGCATCGACGTTTCCGACGAGTTGCGCGACATGATCACCACTTCGACGAAGCGCTTGTTGTGCACCAGCGCGTTCAGCTTCAACAGCGCGCGCACCAGCGCGAAGCCCGCGCCCAGCTTCAGGATCTCGCCTTCGTTCTCGAGCTGGTGCTGGCGATATGCCTCCAGGCCTTGCGTGCGAAAAATCGCTTCCTCCGCTTCCAGGTCGAACAGGGCGCGGGAGGAAATGCCGATGACGAGAAGGTTATCGAGGGAAACGGGCATGGAGAAGTATGACTGCAGTCAATGCGCCGCGTATCGGGCACAGCAGTTGGGCTTAGCAGTTCGAATGCATTATAAACACAACGCCGATGCGCGGATTGTGCAGGGAAGTGTCGCCCAAAAGAAAAACGCACCTCGTCGGGTGCGCGTCTATAGTCGTCTGCATTCGTTCATTTGGTGCCGAGAACCGGAATCGAACCGGTACGCCATTTCTGGCGCGGGATTTTGAGTCCCGTGCGTCTACCTGTTCCGCCATCTCGGCGACACACAAGCGCGCATTATCGCCGATTTGCAGCGATCGAGCAACAGAGTGCCGTCTCGTAAATTGGCAGACGGGAATTGTTAGGCGTATCATCGCCAGATTCATTTTCAGAGCCCCCGTAACAAGAATGAAGTCCAGAATCCGCGAGATCGTGCTCGGCAAGGCATTGGATCCGATGAAGACCGAGACACGCCACTCGCTGGCTCTGGTGGCCTTCCTTGCCTGGGTCGGTCTCGGAGCGGACGGCCTGTCATCCTCCGCCTATGGCCCCGAAGAGACCTTCCGCGCGCTCGGCACGCACACGCAGCTCGGCCTGTACATGGCGCTGGCGACCGCGATCACCGTCTTCATCATCGCGCTCGCCTACAACCAAGTGATCGAGCTGTTCCCCACAGGCGGAGGCGGGTACCGCGTCGCATCGCGCCTGGTCGGGCCCTACCTCGGCCTCATTTCCGGCTGTGCGCTGATCCTCGACTACGTACTGACGATCGCCATTTCCATCGCGGCGGGCGTGGAAGCGCTCGCATCGCTGCTGCCGCTCGGATTCCACGCGTACAAGCTGTGGGCGGAGGCCTTCTTCATCGCCGTGCTCATCATCCTGAACCTGCGCGGCCTCAAGGAAGCGATCCGGGTGCTGCTGCCGATCTTCCTCGGATTCGTCATCACGCACTTCGTCCTGATCGTCTACGGCATTTTCGCGCACGCGTCCTATCTGCCCGACCTGGTCCCCAATACCCTGGCCGAAACCTCCCTGCTGGCCAAAGAGATCGGCTGGATCGGCATCGCCGGCATGCTGCTGCTTGCCTACTCGCAGGGCGGCGGCACCTACACCGGCCTGGAAGCGGTGTCGAACAACGTCAACATGCTGGCGGAGCCGCGCGTGCGCACCGGCCGGATGACGATGGTCTACATGGCGCTGTCGCTTGCATTCACCGCCAGCGGCATCATCCTGCTCTACCTCCTGTGGGACGCCAAGCCGGTCCAGGGGCAGACGCTCAACGCATCGACCTTCCGCGCGATCATCGAAAGCCTCGGCTTCAGCGAGTGGACCAACCGGATCATGCTCATCGTCGTGCTCGCATTCGAAGCCGGCCTGCTGTTCGTCGCTGCCAATACCGGTTTCCTCGGCGGCCCGTCCGTGCTGTCCAACATGGCGGCCGACTCCTGGGTGCCGCACAAGTTCCGCTACCTGTCGACGCGCCTCGTGACGCAGAACGGCATCCTCGTGATGGGTATCGCTGCGCTCGCCGTCCTGTTCTGGACCGGTGGCAGCGTGACCCTGCTCGTCGTGCTGTACTCGATCTCGGTGTTTCTCACCTTCGCCATTTCCCTGTTCGGCCTGTGCGTGTATTGGTGGCAGAACCGCCGCACGCAACGCTACTGGCTGCGCAGGTTCCTGCTCTCGCTGACCGGCTTCCTGATCTGCGCCGGCATCCTGTCGGTCCTGCTGGTCGAGAAATTCAGCAGCGGCGGCTGGGCGGCCGCCCTGATCATCGGCGCGATTGCTGCCATCTGCATTTGGATACGCAACCATTACCGGCAGACCAAGGATGCCATCCACCTGGTGGACCAGGTCTTCGCCAACCAGCCCTTCGGCTCGCACGCCAACCCGGTGGATCCCGATCCGAACAACCAGACGGCGGTATTCATCGTCGGTTCATCGCGCGGCGGCGGCCTGCATGCGCTGTTGTGGGTGCAACGCATGTTCCCCGGCCACTTCAAGAACTTCATTTTCGTGAACGCGCGCACGGTCGACGCGCATGCCTACGGCGGCGAAGGCGCGGTCGAGCAGATGCGCGCGGAAGCGAATGCCACCCTCAAGTTCTTTGTCGATTTCTGCCATTCGCACGGCATGGCTTCGGCGGCCTACCTCGGGTTCGGTACCGATGTCGTGAACGAAGTGACCAAGCTGTGCGAGACGATCAGCAAGGATTACCCGAACTCGATCTTCTTCACCAGCAAACTGATCTTCGAGCACGACAACTGGTTCACGCGGCTGCTGCACAACCAGGCAGCGCTGGCGATCCAGCGGCGGTTGCACTTTGAAAGCCTGCAGATGGTGATTCTGCCGATGAAGGTTTAGCAGGCCGAGCGAGGCAAGCTCGGACCAAGTTTGGTCCCTCGACGTTTAGAACGCCCACACCCTTTGACCTGGCTCGCGTTTGTCCGCAATTGGAGCAACGTATGCCTTGCCCTTCAAGGGAACAAAGTCGGCAGGAATGCGTTCGATCCGGTCGAAAATTGACTCTTGTACCCTGACGGAGTCGGAGGCCGCCGCGAAACGGCGGCAAAGCATTTCACTCGAAATGACAAGATGCATGCAGACCTTCTGCCGGTCGTAGTTGAAGTTGCTCAGCGTGATTGCGTAAGCGGCAGCCTGCGAATAGCTTGCGGCGAGCCTGTTGCTCTCATCGGCCTCTGACTCTCGCAGAAGCAGCGAAACGAGCGGATCGGATCCCGCAGTTGCGGGCAAGCGTTCTATGAACGCGACTCGCTCATCATCGTCGTCCGGCTTTTCGTCAATGCGCACCGCCCGGCGCATACGCCAGTCTCCGCGCTTTGCCTTTTCAACATACAGAGCGCGCATGACCAGCTCCTGATCATCGGGGTCAGCGAAGTCGATCGGTCGACCTCGTCGCTCACCGATATCAAGCGCCAGGACAAACGCGTCATTTTCCAGGTCTTCGGCAGGAACCTCGTATCTTGTCGCGCGAGATATGCCGCGAAAGCGCGCCTTCATTTTGGCGACGAATGATTGGAATCGCTTTAGCATCAATACCGGAGGAAATTTCAACCGGTGGATTGTAGTTAGCGAAAAATCAACTCCATAGCAACATTAATGTCGCTACTACAGGCGCAGGTCTATTGTCGCGCCGCGTCACGCTGCACGATCCGCAGATACCATAGCAACCCTGCAGAAACAAGCGCAAGGCTGACGCTGTTGCCCATCCAGAAGCCGGCGGCGCCCTGGAGGAAGGCGGGGCTGTTGCCAAAGGGATTGAGCCCGAGAACATAGCCCCCGCCCAGGCCGATTCCCCATAGCGCGACCGCATACATCAGCGTCGGCACGACAGCCACCTTGTACGCGCGCAGCACGAAGGCCGCCGTCACCTGTACCGAATCGAACAACTGGTAAAAGGCGATGAAGGCGAACAGGGGCAAGGCGGTTGCCATGATCGCTTCGTTCGGCGTATAGGCGCGCACGATCAGGTCGCGCGCGATCCACACGACGCAGCCGATACTCACGGAAAGCACCGCCGACAGCCGGATGCCGGCAGCGCCGACCTGTCTGGCCAGCTCCAGATTGCGGGCGCCGACCGACTGTGCGACCAGGATGCCCGTCGCGCTCGCAATCGATAGCGGCAGCATGTACAGCACGGTGGCGAAATTGGCCGTGATCTGGTGGCCGGCCACGGCGGTATCGCCGAGGCGCGCGATGAACAGGGCCATGAAGGTGAATGCCGTCACTTCGATCAGGTAGCTCAGTCCCATCGGAATGCCGAGCTTGAGCAATTCGCGCATGGCGCTCCACCGGGGCCGCACGAAACCGCTGTGGAAGATGCGGAAGCTGTCGTAGGTGCTGTCGAAGCGCAGGATCAGGAAGCCGACGATGAATGTGAGCCAGAGCGTGATGCCGGTCGCCAGTGCGCAGCCGGGGCCGCCCATCGCGGGCAGACCGAATCCGCCGAAGATGAACAGTGCGTTGAGCGGCACTTTCAGGACGAGCGCGGCGACTTGCAGCGACATCACCATCTTCGGCCGGCCGATCGCGGTGTTGAGCGAAGCGTAGAGCCGGAATCCCAGGGTGGCCGGCAGGGCCAGCGCGAGGATGCGCAGGTACAGGGTCGCCTTTTCGCTGAGCTCCGGCGATGCGTGCGCAAGCGAGAGCAAGGGCTGCGGAAACAGCAGCATGATGCAGCCTGCTGCCATGAGGAAAAGGGCAAGCCAGGCGCCTTGCTTGATTTCGGCGCCGATCTCGGCGTGACGCCCGGCGCCGAACAACTGGCCGACCACCGGGGAAATGGCGGCGAGCACGCCGTTGAGACCGACAAAGATGCTGATGTAGATCGACGCGCCCAATGCCAGGGCAGCGAGGTCGGTGGCCGAAAAGCGCGAGGTCATCGCGGTATCGATGACGCCGTTGGCAATCACGGCGAGCTGGCCGATGAGCATCGGCCATGCGAGTGCGGCGATACGGAGGAAGTGGGTGGGTTTTTCTTGCGTCAATTAATTTACGCGCTGGTAGAGTCGGAAGCGTTCGTTGCGGTCGGCCGGACGGCGGCCTTCCCACAGGAGGCGCCATTGCTCGTCCGCACGTTTGAGCAGCTTCGAATCGTCCTTGTTCCGCCGGTTATCCTGGAGCAGCAGGTACTTGCAGCGCCCGTCCTCGAAATCGGCAAAGGGTACCCCGCCGTAATAGGCGAAGGATGCGCGCTGCGCGGGGCCGACATTCGTTTCCACGCAGTATTCGCCCGCCGGCAGCCTTTCGGCAATCTGCCGCGCGACACCGGAATAGCTCTTGCCGTAGTTGATCCACGGCAGCCAGAGCGTCATCAGCAGCAGCCAGCACAGGATCACGCCGCCGGACGAGAGCACGACCGCGCGCCAGAGCACCGACGGGCGCCGCGACACGCGCCAGTGCACCAGCACGAACCAGCCGACGGTGCCGAGCACGGCGATCGCGAATGCGATCAGGCTGAATTCCGGCTTGAACCCGGGCGCAAGCTTGAATGCATTCTTGGCCAGCTGGGCCGGCCACCCGGTCTGCTTGGCGATCCAGCCGAGCCAGATGAAGGCGGCGCAGGTCGTCAGCGTCATGACGGAGAACCAGTCGACCGCATTGATGGCGCCGCGCTTCATCGTCGGCAGGCCGAACGCGGCCAGGATCGCCAGCGGCGGCAGCATCGGCAGCAGTACGCCTTCATCGGGGCGTGGGTTGAGCAGGGCCAGCAGCGCGGCGGCGATGAAGAAGATCAGCGGCAAGGTGACATGCAGGGTCGGGAACTGGCGGCGCCAGGCGTAGACGGCCCATCCCGCGAAGGGCCAGGCGGGCCACGCCGCCCAGATGCCATTCTTGACGAAGAAGCGCAGCGAATTCCAGGTTGGCAAGCCGATCTGTCCGAGATTCCAGATCATCCAGGCATCATAGGGCGAGCTGTTGAAAGGACGGACCATCTTGCTGGCGAGCAGCCAGGTGCTGCCGACGGCGATGGCGACCGGAAGCGATACCAGGATCAGCCGCCCGATCAGTGCGCGGTCGCGCAGGATGGCGAGCAGGAGCAGGCCGAGCCACAGGGCGAGCGGGACCACCCAGCCGCGCGCGAGGAGGGTCAGCCCGAGGGCGAGGCCGAGGATGGCGGCCGATGCGAGTGAGCGCACTTCGAACAGACGGGTTGCGCCGTAGAGCGAGAGTGCGACCATCGAGACCTGCAGCGCTTCGGTACTGGTGCTGTGGCTGTGCAGCAGCAGGCCGAGGCAGCCGAGGTAGATCAGCAGCGCGCCGTCAGCCAGCGTGCGGCCGTAATCGCTCGGTTCCGGCTGACCGCCGAAGGCGAGGCGCAAGGGCTGAGCTTCAGGGCGGCGGCCGAGCAGGTAGGTGGTGTACCAGACGGCAAGCGTGCCGAGCAGGAAGAAGGTGGCGGTTGCGATGCGCGCGGCAAGGGGGTCTCCGAGCAGCCACCCGAACAGCTTGATGCATATCGCCCCGATCCAGAACGCAAGCGGCCCCTTGTCAGCGGCGGGCAGGCCGACGATGTGCGGCCAGAGCCAGTCCTCGATGCCGCCGTTGGCCATCGTCCACATCACGCCGAATGCCG
>Ga0196970_1001518_pt1 | contig 15087 bp, 12 predicted proteins | sample S1v_513CmetaG_FD_148672 | JGI IMG/M metagenome (GOLD analysis project Ga0196970, IMG submission 148672) | Soil microbial communities from Anza Borrego desert, Southern California, United States - S1+v_5-13C | ecosystem: Environmental > Terrestrial > Soil > Desert | place: USA: California...
CGGCAAGTCGGTCTGCGATGCCTTGCTTGAACATGGCATCGAGATCGAGCACGCATGCGAAAAATCGTGCGCCTGCACGACTTGCCACGTGGTCGTCCGGGAAGGTTACGATTCGCTCGGCGATCCCGAGGAAAAGGAAGAAGACCTGCTCGACCGGGCATGGGGCCTCGAAGCAACCTCCCGGCTTTCATGCCAGGCCGTGGTGGACCGTGAAGACATCGTGATCGAAATCCCGAAGTACACGATCAACCAGGTCAGCGAAGGACACTGAAGGGGGATGCCATGAAATGGACGGACGTTACCCGCATTGCGGAAGAGCTGCATGACAAGTTTCCGGACGTCGACCCGAAGACGATCCGTTTCACCGACCTGCACAACTGGGTGTGCGAGCTGGATGACTTCGACGACGACCACAAGCGTGGCGGCGAAAAGGTCCTGGAAGCGATCCAGGCGGCCTGGATAGAAGAAGCCGGCTAAAAGGACGCCGGCCGGCAGCCGGCATCGAGGGGGATGGAGACGGTCAGCGCCGTGCCGTTGCTCGCATTGCTCTGGATATCGAGCTCGCCGCCCAGCGCGATGATCCTTTCCTCGATACCCACCAGTCCGAACGAGTTTGCCTTGCGACGGCTGTCGGGAAAGATCCCGATGCCGTTGTCGGCAACTTGCATGTAAAGCTTTTCTCCCGCCGTCGTCAGCGCAATTCGCACCCTGTTTGCCTGTGCATGCCGCAGCACATTGTTCAGCGATTCCTGCAGGATCCTGAACAGGGCTGTCGCCCGGTCGTCGTCGAGGACGATATCGTCTTCCATCGTCAGTTCGCAGCTGATCCCGCTCCTGCGCTGGAAATCCTTCACCTGCCAATCGATCGCCGCATTGAGGCCGAGGTCGAGCACGGTCGGCCGCAGATTGTTGATCGCGGCGCGCACTGCCTTCATGGTGGAATCGATGTGGCTCAGGGCGAGGCTTACCCGCTCATTCAAGCGCGGGTGCACCCGGGTCCGCTCATGCAGCATCGCTACGTCGATCCGCAGCGCCAGCAAGTTTTGTCCGAGGTCGTCATGCAGCTCGCGTGCGATGCGCTTGCGCTCGTCTTCGCGCACGCGCTCCTGATGCGAGACGAGGTGCCGCAGCATTTCGCGCGAATGCTGGAGCGCGTCTTCCATCTTCTTGCGCTCCGAAATATCGATACAGGTTCCGATATAGCCGAGGAAACGCCCGAGTGGAGAGATGCGCGGCGTGCCGTGCGCGAGCATGTGGTGGAAGTGGCCGTCGCGGCTGCGCAGGCGGTATTCGACGGTGAACGGATGGCGTGAACGGAAGGCCGCCGCGTGGGCGTTGATGCAGGCCGGCAGGTCGTCGCGATGCACGCCGCTGATCCATCCGCTCCCCAGTTCGTCGTCCAGCGCGCGGCCGGTGAAGTCGAGCCACATCCGGTTGAACCAGAGATAGTCGCGGTTGGGACCGGTGATCCAGATCAGGACAGGCGCGGAATCGGCCATCAGGCGGAACCGTTCCTCGCTCTCGATCATGTTCGGTTCCGTTTCCCTGCGATCGCTATCGAACGGGTCCGCATGGTGCGCTGTTGCCCCGGGAGCTTCCCCGGTCGGATTATCGTTGTGCGTCATAAGGACGTCTCCTGATGATGCAAAAATGGCAAGTATGCGGGCGCAGGGCTCGCAGTGCAAGGGAAGTCTTGGTTACCGGAATGGACTGCGGTGCAGAAACAAAAAAGGCGGCACCAGGCCGCCTTCAGGGAGTGAGCCCGGGGGGGACTCAGGCGCGGGAGGTCAATTGACCGTCGACTACGCGGACACGGTCGCCGACGCTCCATGCCGGCTGCTGGGAATAGGGGAAGGTGCGTACTTCGCCGCCCTCCATGCGCACCCGGACCTGGTAGGTGGTCGTGGAGCGGGAACGCTTTTCGATCTCGTTGCCGGCATAGCCGCCACCGACCGCGCCGGCCACCGTGGCAATCTTGCGGCCGTTGCCGCCGCCGACCTGGTTGCCGAGCACGCCGCCAAGCACGGCGCCTGCGACCATGCCGACGCCGCTAGCCGGTGCCGCCTGCTGGATCGCCTGAACCGATTCCACGCGGCCGCAGCTGTAGCATGCGGGGGCTTGTACAACCTTCGGCGCCGGCTCGCTGTAGGTGCGGCGCGGACGAGGTTGCTCGGCCTGGGCGGTGCGCGTTGCGCTAGCGCGCTTCGCGGGCGCCGGCTCTTCCTCTTCCTTCAGGGCGGTCTTCGCTTCAGTCTTGCTGTCGACCAGTGCGGCGGGTGCGCCTGCCGTAGCCGGGGCAGCGGCCACCGGAGCAGCGGCCGGTGCAGCCGTGCTGTGGGAATTCGGGATCAGGCCGGTGATGGCGGCCACGCCGGTCAGGCTGACCAGCATCACGGAAATCGCCGCGCCGGCGACCAGCGGATGAATGCGAGTGGACGGTTTGTTTTCCATTTTTACCTCCTGTTGCGGACTCGTGTCCGTGTAACGTTGGAGATGATTATCAGAGGTAAGGAGGGGCGAAGAATAGGGGATTAATGTGTCAGCTGTAAGGCTTTGTAACGCCGTTTGCTGCTTGTCAAAACCATGCGCGTCCGGTCGTGCCGAAAAGACAAACGGGACCGTTTCCGGTCCCGTTCTCCTTGTCAGCATGCCACGCTGTTTCAGTCTTCGCGGCGCAGGTGCGGGAAGAGGATCACATCGCGGATGTTGGGCGAATCCGTGATCAGCATCATCAGGCGGTCGATGCCGATGCCGCAGCCGCCGGTGGGCGGAAGACCGTATTCGAGGGCGCGGATGTAGTCGGCGTCGAAGAACATGGCTTCTTCATCGCCCGCATCCTTCGCCGCCACCTGGGCCTGAAAGCGTGCAGCCTGGTCTTCCGGATCATTCAGCTCCGAGAAACCGTTGGCGATTTCGCGGCCGGTGATGAACAGCTCGAAACGCTCGGTGATGCCGGGCACGGTGTCCGACGCGCGGGCCAGCGGAGAGACCTCGATCGGGTAATCGATGATGTAGGTCGGGTCCCAGAGCTGGGACTCGGCGGTTTCCTCGAACAGCGCGAGTTGCAGCGCGCCGATGCCGGCATTGGCAAGCGGCTCCACGCCGAACTTCTTCAGCTCCTGGCGCAGGAACGCAGCGTCGTTCAGCTGCTCGTTCGTGTAGCCGGGCGCGTACTTGTTGATCGCGCCGACGATGGTCAGGCGTTCGAACGGCTTGCTCAGGTCCAGCTCGCGTCCCTGGTAGGTGAGGCGTGCGGTGCCGTGCGAATCGATGGCGGCCTGGCGGATGATCGCTTCGGTGAAGTCCATCAGCCATTTGTAATCCACGTAGGCGGCGTAGAACTCCATCATCGTGAATTCCGGATTGTGGCGCGGCGAGACGCCTTCATTGCGGAAGTTGCGGTTGATCTCGAACACGCGCTCGAAACCGCCGACCACCAGGCGCTTGAGGTAGAGCTCAGGCGCGATGCGCAGGTACATTTCCATGTCGAGCGCATTGTGGTGGGTGATGAAGGGCTTGGCCGCGGCGCCGCCGGGGATTGGATGCAGCATCGGCGTCTCGACTTCCATGAAGCCGTTTTCCGCCATGAAGCGACGCATCGAGGACATGGCCGCGGTACGCTCCTTGAACACGCGGCGCGTTTCTTCGCTGGTAATCAGGTCGACGTAGCGCTGGCGGTACTTGGTCTCCTGGTCGCTCAGGCCGTGGAATTTGTCCGGCAGCGGGCGCAGCGACTTGGTCAGCAGGCGCAGGCCGGTCACCTTGATCGACAGCTCGCCGGTCTTGGTCTTGAACAGCAGGCCCTCGGCGCCGAGGATATCGCCGAGGTCGTAGTGCTTGAACTTGGCGTGGGTTTCCTCGCCGGCGTTGTCATTCGTGATGTAGAGCTGGATGCGTCCGTTGGACTTCGGACCGGAGGCATCCTGCAGGGTGGCGAAGGACGCCTTGCCCATCACGCGCTTGAGCATCATGCGGCCGGCCACCGATACCTTGATCGGTTTGGCTTCGAGCTGCTCGTTGTTGAGCTCGCCGTACTGCGCGTGCAGGTCGGCAGCCTTGTGCTCCGGGCGGAAGTCGTTGGGGAAGGCCGGGCCCTGCTCGCGCAGCGCGGCCAGCTTGGCGCGGCGCTCGGCGATGATGGAATTTTCGTCTTGCGCCGGGGCGATTTGTTCGTGTTGGTTGGTCATGGACATTCAGCGTTCAATGGTGGAATGGGCGCTCATGCGCACTTATACGCCCTGCTTGAGCGAGGCAGCGATGAAATCGTCGAGGTCGCCGTCAAGCACCGCCTTGGTGTTGCCGACTTCGTGATTGGTGCGCAGGTCCTTGATACGCGACTGGTCGAGCACGTAGGAACGGATCTGGTGGCCCCAGCCGATGTCGGTCTTTGCGTCTTCCATCTTCTGCTGTTCGGCCATGCGCTTGCGCAGTTCGAGTTCATACAGGCGCGACTTCAGCATCGCCCACGCTTCGGCGCGGTTGCGGTGCTGGCTGCGGTCGTTCTGGCACTGCACGACGATGCCGGACGGGATGTGTGTCAGGCGCACCGCCGAGTCCGTCTTGTTGATGTGCTGGCCGCCGGCGCCGGAAGCGCGGAAGGTATCGGTGCGCACATCGGCCGGATTGACGTCGATCTCGATCGACTCGTCCACTTCCGGATAGACGAATACGCTGGAGAACGACGTGTGGCGGCCGTTGGCGGAATCGAAGGGCGACTTGCGCACGAGGCGGTGCACGCCGCTTTCGGTGCGCAGGAAGCCGTACGCATATTCGCCCTCAACCTTGATGGACGCGGTCTTGATGCCGGCCACTTCGCCGTCGGACTGTTCCAGGATCTCGGTCTTGAAGCCCTTGCGTTCGCAATAGCGCAGGTACTGGCGCAGCAGCATGGACGCCCAGTCCTGGGCTTCGGTGCCGCCGGCGCCGGCCTGGATGTCGATGAAGCAGTTGTTCGGGTCCATCGGATTGGCAAACATCCGGCGGAACTCCATCGCCTCGACCTCTTGCTTGAGCGCTTCGGTATCCTGCTCGATGGCGAGCAGCGTATCTTCGTCCTGCTCTTCGCGCGCCATCGCGAACAGGTCGCGGGCGTCGGCGAGGTCGGCGTCGATCTTGGTGAGGGTGAGGACAATCGCTTCCAGCGATTTCTTTTCCTTGCCGAGGTCCTGGGCCCGTTTCGGGTCGTTCCAGACATTGGGGTCTTCCAGTTCGGCGTTGACTTGCTCGAGTTTCTCCGACTTCACATCGAAGTCAAAGATACCTCCGTAGGTCGGCGGTGCGGGCGGAGAGGTCCGCGAGCAGCGCGGACAGGGAATTCAGGCGTTCGGCTTCCATGGCAGATCCATTTGCAATCAAACCTGCCATTATACCCGACGCCGCCTCGGCTGAGGCGGCGCGAAGCCTGGCGGCGGACGCGATTTACAGCCCGGCGGGATGGCAAAAAGCTATGCCGCTTGCGCATGTTCAACCATCAACTGCACGCGGGTGACGCCGTTGTATTCGTTGGCATCCAGCCGGTAAGCAACAATGGCGCGTTCCGGCAGGTCGTCGATGTGGCCGAACCAGATGGCGTCGTAACGCTTGCCATTTTTTTCCAGTTGCAACTTGAGGTGTTTTTCCTTCAGGATGCGCTGGCTCAGGACACGGAACTCGTCGCAGAACACCGGCGGCGCGAAGCCTTGCCCCCAGACCTGGCCGTCGATCAGCTCGATGAATTGCGTTGTGAAATAGGCTTCCTCGAGCGGGCCGTCGGTCTCGATCACGCGTTCCAGCTGGTTTTGCGTCAGCCATTCGCGGCCGACTGCCTCGAATGCATTTTCGAAGGCATCGAAGGCATCGGCGCGGATGGTCAGGCCGGCCGCCATCGCGTGGCCGCCGAACTTCTGGATGACAGAAGGCGCATGCTTGGACACGAGGTCGAGCGCGTCGCGCAGGTGGAAGCCTGCGATCGAGCGGCCGGAACCCTTGATCAGGCCTTCACCGCCCGGCGCAAAGGTGATGGTCGGACGGTAGAACTTGTCCTTCAGGCGCGAGGCGACGATGCCGATCACGCCCTGGTGCCAGGATTCGTCGAAGACGCTGATCGTGGTGCGGTTGTGCGGCTCGAAATTGTCGAGGTGCAGCAGGGCCGTGTCCTGCATGCCGGCCTCGATGTCGCGCCGCTCGCGGTTGATCGCGTCGAGCTGCTGGGCGATCGCCCAAGCGCGGCCTTCGTCGTCGGTGGTCAGGCATTCGATGCCGAGCGACATGTCGGCGAGACGGCCGGCAGCGTTCAGGCGCGGGCCGAGGGCGAAGCCGAGGTCGAAGGGCGTCGCGCGCCGCGCTTCGCGCCCGGCGGCGCGGAAGAGGGCGGCAATGCCGGGATGCATGCGCCCGGCGCGCATGCGCTTGAGGCCTTGCGCCACCAGGATGCGGTTGTTGGCATCAAGCTTGACCACGTCGGCGACCGTGCCCAGCGCAACGAGGTCGAGCAGCACGTCGAGCTTCGGCTGGGTCTGCGCGTCGAACACGCCGCGCCGGCGCAGTTCCGCCCGCAGTGCGAGCAGGACATAGAACATCACGCCCACGCCGGCCAGGTTCTTGCTGGGGAAGCCGCAGGACGGCTGGTTCGGGTTGACGATCACGCGCGCGTCGGGGAGGCGGTCGCCGGGCAGGTGGTGGTCGGTCACGACCACGTCGATGCCGCGCCGCTTCGCTTCGGCCACGCCGTCGATGCTGGCGATGCCGTTGTCTACCGTGACGATGATGTCCGGCGATTTTTCGCGCACGGTGAGCTCGACGATCTCCGGCGTGAGTCCATAGCCATACTCAAAGCGGTTCGGCACGATGTAGTCGACCTGCGCGCCGAGCGCGCGCAAGCCGCGCAGGGCGACTGCGCAGGCAGTGGCGCCGTCGCAGTCATAGTCGGCGACGATGACCAGCTTCTTGCCGGCGCCAATTGCATCGGCGAGATAGGAGGCTGCGGCATCGATATGCAGCATGCCCGAAGGCGCCATCAGCGCGGCGAGTTCGCTCGACAGTTCGGCCTTGTCCGCCAGCCCGCGGGCGGCGTAGATGCGGGCGAGCACGGGGTGGACTCCTTGCTGGCGCAGCATCTCCGCCGTGCGGAAAGGGACGTTACGGGTGAGGATGCGGGTTACGGACATAGTGTTGCCAGGGAAGGTTTGACCCAGAATTTGCGCAGCGATGCGCGCGTGGCTGCATAGCGCGAGATGCGCGAATCGTGGGTTGCGATCAGCGAAACCTGGTCCAGCTTGCCGGATTGGAGGGCTTGCAGCAAGGGGCTGAACCAGTTTTCCTCGAGTTGTTTCATGCCGTCCAGCCAGCGCGCCCAATCGTTGGACAAGGCCGGTTCGAGCAGGGTGTCAAGCAGGAGCAGGTTGCGTTTGCCGAGTGCCGGCAGGAGCGTGCCCGCGTCCGCTGCATCGGCATGCGCCGGGACGCAGGCGCGGAAGGCTTGCATCCAGCCGGAAAGCTTGAAGGCCTTGTCATAGGCGCCACACTGATTTTTTGCGGTAGTTGCCGGCCCGCCCCAGAGCCAGACGGAATTGACGGGCTTGAGCCTGCGCGCCTCGCGGCTCTCGTTCAGCGCGTGGTTGAACCAGTGCATCTGCACCTCGTTCTGCACCTTGCGCCAGTCGCGCTCGCCGGGGCCCTTCGGCATCCAGATATCGATGTTATGGCCGCTCGCGGCATCCGGGCTGGACGTTTCCAGTTCGCGCCAATCTTCCGCCTCGACGAACCAAGTGGAGGCATTGCCGTACAACAGCCGTTTTCCGCTTTCGGCAAACAGCGGGGCGGCGATGTCGAACAGGATGCGCGACTCGTCCTCGGGCAATGCCAGCTGCCGGGTGTCGGTCAGGACGAGATGGTCGCGTGCGACATGGATGTGGACGGGTTGCAAGACAAACCAGGCGCCTGTCTCCGGCGGGAGATGCATCGTGGACATCCAGGCAGCGGCGACGGGCGGGCTGGCGTTCTTCGCCGCGTCGTCTTCCAGCCCGAAGCGGCGCGCAATCCAGGTTTCATGCGGCAGCGCGCGGCGGAAATCTTCCAGCACTTCATGCCGTCCGGCCTCCGATCTTGCACGGGAGACAAGCATCGCAAGGGCCGGAACGTTCATTTCTTTCAGCAGGTCGCCGGCCAGCTCTGCCGGCGGCAGGCCGAATGGGAGGAGAATATCAAGCTCAGTCATGCCCGCGATTGTATGTCAGACACCCACCTGCCGGAAACGCGGGAACAAGGTAGCATTGCGCACTCACCGGAAAGGGCATCAGATGCACGCAAATCCATTCAAGTCGGCGCTGGCGCGGCGCGAAGCGCAGATCGGCCTGTGGCTGTCGCTGGCCAATCCCTACACCGCCGAGCTGTGCGCGACGGCTGGTTTCGACTGGCTGCTGATCGACGGCGAGCATGCGCCCAACGATGTGCGCAGCCTCCTCGCCCAGCTCCAGGCGGTGGCGCCTTACCGCAGCCATCCGATCGTGCGCGCGGTGGTGGGTGACACCGCGCTGATCAAGCAATTGCTGGACATCGGCGCGCAAACGCTGCTGGTGCCGATGGTCGACACGGCCGAGCAGGCAAGGCAGATCGTGGCGGCGACGCGCTATCCGCCGGAGGGTGTGCGCGGCGACGGCAGCGCGATCGCCCGCGCATCGCGCTGGGGCCTGCTGCCCGATTATGTGGAGCGCGCGAACGGCGAGGTCTGCCTGCTGGTGCAGGCCGAGACCAAGCGGGCGCTCGAAAACCTGGACGACATCTGCGCGATCGACGGTGTGGACGGCGTGTTCGTCGGGCCGGCCGATCTCGCGGCGTCGCTCGGCCATCGCAACAATGCCGGCCATCCCGAGGTGCAGGCGGCGATCGATGATGCCCTGCGCCGCATCGTCGCCAGCGGGAAGGCGGCTGGCATACTGACCTCCGACGTCGACGCCGCTCGGCGCTACATCGAGATGGGCTGCACCTTTGTTGCCGTGGGGCTGGACGCGCGCCTGCTTGCTCAAGCCACGCGCACACTGCGCGCCCAGTTTCCCGGCGCCGCGGGAATCGCGCCGGTCGCCGGCGACAAGGGTGCGGTCTATTGAAATGCGGGTGCCCTAAGTCATTGATTTTGATTGAGAAAAATCTTGTCGTAAAACAGCATGATATGGCACACTCGCGGCTGCGGATGTTGCCATTCAATCCAGTTTTTGGCAAGCCGCGGTAATTGCAGGCCGGACCGCGCGCAGGCGCGAGGCCGTCATCAGGAGTCTCTATTGAGCATCATCAAGAACATGCCCTTCGAATGGCTGGTCGGCATGCGCTACACGCGCGCCGGCCGCCGAAGCGGCCGCAACAGTTTCATTTCATTCATTTCGCTGATTTCCATGGCCGGCATCGCCCTCGGCGTTGCCGCATTGATCGTCGTGCTGTCGGTGATGAACGGCTTCCAGAAGGAAGTTCGCGACCGCATGCTCTCCGTGCTGTCGCACATCGAAGTCTTCGACGCCACCGGCAGCCTGCCCAACTGGCAGGAAACCGCTCGTGAAGCATTCCAGGTGGGAGACGTGAAAGGTGCGGCACCTTACGTCGCGGCGCAGGCCATGATGACGCGCGACGATACGGTGCGCGGCGTCGTCATCCGCGGCATCCTGCCGGACCAGGAGCCCAAGGTGTCGGATGTGGCGGACCAGATCCGCGAAGGCAGCTTCAACAGCCTGAAGTCAGGCGAGTTCAACATCGTGCTCGGCAAGGACTTGGCGCGCGCGCTGCGGGTCGGCGTGGGCGACAAGGTCACCATGATCGCGCCGCAGGGACAGGTGACGCCGGCCGGCGTGCTGCCCCGCCTGAAGCAGTACACCGTCGGCGCCATCTTCGAGGCCGGCCACAACGAATACGACTCCAGCCTCGCGTTCATCCATATCGACGATGCGATGCGTATGTTCAAGCTGGAAGCGCCCACCGGCCTGCGCCTGCGCATCGCCGACATGCAAGCCGCGCCGGAAGTGGCGCTGACGCTGTCGCGCGTCCTCAGCGGCAATCTGCTGATCCTCGACTGGTCGAAGCAGAACCGCACCTGGTTCGCCGCCGTGCAGACGGAAAAGCGCATGATGTTCATCATCCTCACGCTGATCATCGCCGTCGCCGCCTTCAACCTCGTGTCCACGCTGGTGATGACGGTGACCGACAAGCAGGCGGACATTGCCATCCTGCGCACCCTCGGCGCATCGCCCGGTTCGATCATGAAGATTTTCATCATCCAGGGCGCGCTGGTCGGCCTGCTCGGCACTGCCATCGGCGTCGGGCTTGGAGTGGCCGTGGCGATGAACATCGATGTCATCGTGCCCTTCATCGAACGCCTGCTCGGCGTGCAGTTCCTGTCCAAGGATATTTACCTGATCACCTCGCTGCCTTCGGATCTGCGCTGGCCGGATGTCTGGACGATCGGCAGCGTCGCCGTCGTCCTCGCCTTCCTGGCGACTTTGTATCCCAGCTGGCGCGCGGCCAATGTCCGTCCGGCGGAGGCACTTCGCTATGAATAACAACAACATCTGCAACAAAGGGAGCGCGGCATGGTGATGGATCAGGTTGTACTGTCTTGCCGCGGCCTTGCCAAAACCTTCACCCAGGGAAAATATTCGGTCGATGTCTTGCGCGGTATCGACTTCAACGTCAGCCGCGGGGAGCGCGTGGCCATTGTCGGCGCGTCCGGATCGGGCAAGTCGACGCTGCTGCATCTGCTCGGCGGACTCGACGTGCCGACAGCGGGCCGCGTCACCCTGCAGGGCCGCGATTTCGCCAGCCTGAACGAAAAGGAACGCGGCGGCTTGCGCAACAATGCGCTCGGGTTCGTGTACCAGTTCCACCATCTGCTGCCGGAATTCTCCGCGCTCGACAACGTCGGCATGCCGCTCATGATCCGGCGCGAGACGCGCGACGGCGCGCATGAAGCGGCACGCCAGATGCTGGGGCGCGTGGGACTGGCCAACCGCGTCACGCACGTTCCCGGCGAACTGTCCGGCGGGGAGCGGCAGCGGGTTGCGCTGGCGCGCGCGCTGGTGACGCAACCGGCGTGCGTGCTCGCAGACGAACCCACGGGCAATCTCGATCGTGTCACCGCGCACAAGACCTTCGACCTCATGCTGGAGTTGTCCCGCACGCTGGGCACGGCCTTCGTAATCGTGACGCACGACGTCGAGCTTGCCCGCCACTGCGACCGCGTGCTGAGATTGTCGGAGGACGGCCTGCACCCCTATGTGGATTGATACCCACTGCCACCTGGACGCGGCAGAGTTCGGCGCGGAATCCGCACGGATCGCCGAAGCCGCGGCGCAGTGCGGCGTGTCGAAGATCGTCATTCCGGCCATCGCCCGCGACAACTTCTCCACCGTGCGCGACCTCGCCGCGCGGCACCCTGCCGGCGCGTATGCGCTGGGCATCCATCCCATCTTCGTGCCGCAGGCAGAGGAGGGGGACCTCGATGTCCTCCGTGCGGCAATTGCCGAGGCGATGGACGATCCCCGTTTCGTCGCCGTCGGCGAGATCGGACTTGATTTTTTCGTGCCCGGACTCTCCGAAGGCGCGCTGCGCGAGAAGCAGGAATTCTTTTACAGCGAGCAGCTCAAGATCGCCCGCGACGCAGGCCTGCCTGTCCTCTTGCATGTGCGGCGCTCGCAGGACATCATCCTCAAGTACCTGCGCCGGATCACACTGCCCGGCGGTATTGCGCATGCCTTCAATGGCAGTTTCCAGCAGGCCGAGGAATTCATCCGCCTCGGCTTCAAGCTGGGCTTCGGCGGCGCGATGACATTTCCGCGCGCGCTGCAGATCCGGCGGCTGGCTTCCAGCGTCGATGAACGCGCGCTGGTTCTCGAAACCGATGCGCCGGATATTTCACCGGTGTGGCTCCACCCGCGCCGCAACAGTCCGGAAGAACTGCCGCGCATCGGCCAGGTCCTGGCCGAGTTGCGCGGCCTGCCCGTGGAACGTATCGCCGAGATCACTTCCCGCAATGCACGCGACGTCCTTCCCCGCCTGAACTAGATGCGCAGCACTGTCGCCGGGTTCGTGGGCGGGATTGCCCTGTTGCAGCATCAGGCTGCACTGCCGGCGTTATGGCTGCTCATACTTGCACTGACGATCTCAGGCCTCGCTTTGCTGTGGCTGAGGGGGATGGAATCCGCACGCGTGCGCGTGCCGCTGCTGGCATGTGCCGGGGCAGTGCTCGGCTTCGCCTGGGCAGGAATCGTAGCGCAGCATTTCCTGTCCGCTGAATTGCCGAAGGATTGGGAGGGACGCGACCTCACGATCGTGGGCACGGTCGACAGCCTGCCGTACGTGTTCGAGCAGGGCGTGCGCTTCAACTTCGCAGTGGAGCGGGTGGTCGACGCCGACCGGCAAGCGGGAGAAGCACTTCCTGTGCTGCCCGGGCGACTGGCCCTGTCCTGGTATTCAGCATTCCGCCAGGACGAGCTGCAGGCCGTTGGCAACGTCGGCCCCGGCGAGCGATGGCAACTGACGGTGCGCTTGCGGCGTCCGCACGGCAACGCCAACCCGCATGGATTCGATTACGAGGTGTGGCTGCTCGAGCAGGGACTGCGTGCGACCGGCTATGTCCGTCCCGACCAGCGCGCCGTCTTGAAGAACCAGCGGCTGGATGATTTCGTTCCTGGTTTCCGTCATGTTGTCGAACGTTCCCGCTCCTGGTTGCGCGAACGGATTCGCGACGCGCTGACGGACAAGGAATACGCCGGCGTGATCGTCGCGCTGGTCATCGGCGACCAGCGCGCGGTAAGCCAATCCGACTGGAAAACCTTCAGCCGTACCGGCGTGGGGCACCTTGTGTCGATTTCAGGCCTGCACATCACGATGGTGTCCGGCCTGTTCGCAGCCCTCGTCACCGCCTTGTGGCGCCGATCGTTCTTTACGCGCGCGCAGTTGCCGCTGGTATTGCCCGCGCAAAAAGCGGGCGCGCTCGCGGGCGTGATCGTGGCGCTGCTGTATGTCCTGCTGGCTGGATTCGGGGTACCGGCGCAGCGGACGCTCTACATGCTCGCGGTCGTCGTCGCCGCGGTGTGGACAGGGCGTATCACCAGCGTGTCGCATGTATTGTGCGCGGCGCTCGCCGTCGTGACCGTGCTCGACCCGTGGGCCGTCCTGTCGCCCGGGTTCTGGCTTTCCTTCGGCGCGGTCGCGATCATTCTGTACGCATCGGCCGGGCGGACGGCCGAGATGGAGGAAGCACCCTCCAGCGCGCGGAAATGGGCGCACCTGCTGAAATCGGCCGCCCGTACGCAGTACGTCGTGACCATCGGCCTGGTGCCATTGACCATGCTGCTGTTCGGCCAGATCTCGATCATCGGGCCGCTGGCCAATGCGATTGCCATTCCGCTGATCAGCTTCCTCGTGACCCCGCTTTCCCTGGCCGGCAGCATGCTGCCCGATCCCTTGATCGGATGGTGCCTCGGCGTCGCCCATGCGATGGTCGCCTGGCTGGCATCGATACTGCAATTGCTCAGCGATTCGCCGACGGCGGTATGGCGCGCGCCGGTCCCCTCGTGGTGGATGTTCCTCGCCGGGCTGGCCGGGACCTTGTGGCTGCTTGCGCCATCCGGCTGGCCGGTACGTTGGCTGGGAGTGGCAGGCCTGCTCCCGGTGTTCATCAATGCACCCGTCCATCCGGAGGCAGGGGAGATGTGGGTGACCGCCTTCGACGTAGGGCAGGGGACGGCCTTGCTGGTCGAAACCGAAAAACGGCGCCTCCTGTACGACACCGGGCCCGCTTATTCTTTGGAGTCCGACGGCGGCAATCGCGTCATTCTTCCCTACCTGCGCGCACGCGGCATCGACACGCTCGATGCGATCATCGTTTCGCACAGCGACAACGACCACTCCGGCGGCGCGCTGTCGATCCTGGAAGAGATCGAGGTCGGCATCGTCTATTCATCGCTTCCGGCAACCCATCCCATAGTGCATGCGGCGTCGCGCCACGAACACTGCCTGGCGGGGCAATCCTGGCGCTGGGACGGGGCGGCATTCGACATGCTGCACCCCGGCGCGGATTCTTACGCCAGCACGAAGTGGAAACCCAATGCACGCAGCTGCACGCTCAAGCTCACCATGGGGCAACATGGCGTGCTCCTGCCCGGCGACATCGAGGCTCAGCAGGAAGCGGCGCTGGTGGAGCGTGACCGCGAGCAGCTGCGCTCCACGGTCCTGGTGGCACCGCATCACGGCAGCGGCACATCGTCGACCCCGCCATTCCTCCGCGCGGTGCAGCCGGAAATCGCGTTGTTCCAGGTGGGTTATCGCAATCGCTACCGCCATCCCAAGGCGGAAGTCTTCGACCGTTACGGGGAGCTCGGCATACGGCGCATCCGCTCGGACGACGCAGGCGCCATCAGCCTGCGGATCGGGCAGACACTCGAGATAAGCGAGTTCCGCAGCGGGCATGCGCGCTATTGGTACGGACGGTGACAGGAGAACCAGGCTTAGGCAATGCACTCCAATCCTGCGTGCCGCAATCGAATTACAATCTGGATCGTTTCGACAATCGCACACCAGCATGACCCGACCCATCATCCATTTCGCCCACGCAAACAGCTACCCCGCGGGGACGTATCGCGTCTTTTTCGAGCATTTGCGTAAGCATTACGACGTGCAGGCATTGCCGATCCACGCCCACAACCCCGCCTATCCCGTCAGCAATGGCTGGCCGGCACTGGTCGCGGAACTGGTTGACGCGCTCGAATCGCGCTATTCGGAGCCGGTCGTCCTCGTCGGCCACTCGATGGGCGGCATACTCAGCCTGATGGCGGCGCGGGCGCGGCCGGAACTTGCGCGCTGCGTCGTCCTGCTCGATTCGCCGCTGGTCGCGGGCTGGCGCGCCGTCCTGCTGCGGGCGGCAAAGCGCATCGGGATCGATGACCGCTTCTCGCCCGCCCAGTTTTCGGAAAAGCGGCGCAATGTCTGGCCGGACGCCGAGGCGGCCTATCGGCATTACGCGTCCAAGCCGATGTTCGCCGCGTGGCCGCCGGAAGTGCTGCGGGATTACGTCGACCACGGGCTCATGCCGCATGCGGAAGGCGTCACGCTGCGTTTCACGCGCGA
>Ga0196970_1001519_pt1 | contig 15080 bp, 12 predicted proteins | sample S1v_513CmetaG_FD_148672 | JGI IMG/M metagenome (GOLD analysis project Ga0196970, IMG submission 148672) | Soil microbial communities from Anza Borrego desert, Southern California, United States - S1+v_5-13C | ecosystem: Environmental > Terrestrial > Soil > Desert | place: USA: California...
GTTCATCTCGGCAATGCGGCCCGACACCACCACCCAATCCCGATCACCAAGCCGCCGCCGCAACAGACCCAGGGCCGGAATCCGTATCACGCGACCACCTCCCTTGCGCGGGAATACGGCACGGGGCCGGGAAACGACTTCCCGGCCCCGTGTTTTCTCCGTTGGCAAACCTGGACGGCATACCCACAGAGAAACTTGGAAAACTGTGAGGAGGACCAGACTACCAAAGGAGGGAGAACGCTGGTGCAGGACCTTGGGCTCGTCACCGAATACCTGCACCGCATTCCTCCCGAGCAGGGCGTTCCGCTCCAACTGGAGTTCCGCCTGGCCCGGGGGGACAGGCAGAAGCTCTCCCTGATTCTGGCCGCACAAAAATCGCAGCTGCCCATCGTGCCTTCCCTTGATCAGACGCGGGCCGCCCTGCGGCTCATTCTTGGTGACAGCCCCGACCTGATCTTCCGCGACATGCTGCTGGGCAAAGACGGACGCCGGGCACTTCTCCTCTTCACCGACAACCTGATCAAGAGAGAACAGGTCATGGGCATGATCAACGTTCTGACCATCAAACTCCGCAAGGAGAACTGGCCTGCCCAGGCAGCCGCCCTGACCAATTTCCTGACCCACCGGGCTGCCATTGCGACCGAAGTAAATGCGGCCAACTCTCTGGGTGACGTCACCTCTGCCATTCTCTCCGGCGACTCGGTTCTGTTGGTGGATGGGCTGACCGTCGGCGTCCGCCTCTCGACACGGGGTTGGGAACACCGTCCCCCTGAGCAGCCCCTGACCGAGCCGGTCGTGCGCGGACCCAAGGAGGGCTTCACAGAGACCCTCAGCGTCAACCTCTCCCTCATGCGCCGGCGCATCCAAAGTGAATCGCTGCGCATTGAGACCATGGTGCTCGGTGAGCGCTCACGCACCACCGTGGCGATCCTATACATCGCCGGGCTCACACTCCCCAGCCTCGTGGACGAGACTCGGAAACGGCTGAACCGCATCCGCATCGACGCCGTCTACGAGAGCGGCACCATCGAAGAGCTGATTCAGGACAGCCCTATGTCACTCTTCCCCCTGATGAAGCAGACCGAGCGGCCCGACGTGGTGGAATCGCAGCTGCTCCAGGGCAAGGTGGCGCTGCTGACGGACGGCACACCGCACTGCCTCACGTTTCCGGCCACCTTCGCCGGCGAAATGCAGGCGGCGGAAGATTACTACCAGCACTGGACCGCCGGTTCGCTCATGCGGCTGCTTCGCTATCTGTTCCTGCTCGTCGCCTTGCTGGGGCCCTCCACCTACATCGCTGTCACCACGTACCACCAGGAGATGCTCCCCACCCAGCTCCTGCTCAGCCTCATGGCATCCCGGGAGGGCCTGCCTTTTCCTGCCGTCGTTGAAGCGCTTCTCATGGAAATCAGCCTGGAAGCCCTGCGTGAGGCAGGTGTCCGCCTGCCCCGGCCGGTCGGCCAGTCGATCTCCATCGTCGGCGGCCTGATCATTGGCGAGTCTGCGGTAAGGGCCGGACTCGTCTCGCCTGTCATGGTGATCGTCGTGGCGCTGACGGCAATCTCGTCCTTCATTATTCCGATTTACGCCGCCGGATTCTCCATTCGGATCCTCCGCTTTCCCATGATGCTGTTGGCCGGCACGCTTGGGTTCTATGGCATGGTGCTGGGGTTGCTGGTCATTTCCGTCCATCTGGCGTCGCTCCGCTCCTTCGGCGTGCCGTATATGTCTCCGACCATGCCTCCAACAGCGCAGGACATGCAGGACTTGATGATCCGGGCGCCCTGGTGGTACATGCGCAAGCGCCCGCAGTTCATGCCGCTCCAGGACCGGCAGCGCGTGGGCGAGAACGGCAAACCCGGCCCCGGCAAAGGCAAGGAGGGATAGCCACATGAGTCGGATTCAGATCAGCGGCGGCCTCTATGCCTGTCTGCTCTTCTGCCAGCTCTCCACCACGGCTGTGCTTCTGCTGCCAGCCCCACTGATCAATGTGGCCGGGCAGGAGGCCTGGCTTGCTGTCATCACCGGGGCGCTGCTCGGACTGGTGCCGACGCTGCTCGGGGTCTACGTCTGCACGCGGCACCCCGGGCAGGAGCCCGCACAGATCGCCCGGACCGTCCTGGGCAAGTGGCTGGGCGGCCTGGTCAGCTTCGTGTACGCGGTTTTCGCCCTCTTCATCTTCTCCCTGGTCATGCGAGATCTGTACGACTTTCTGAACGGCGTTCTGCTCAGCCGGACGCCGGGGCTTGTTCTGGTCGCCGGCATGGGCGCGGTGGTGCTGTACGGCATCTGGACCGGGCTGGAGCCGCCGGCCCGCGTCTCTTTTCAAGTCGTGGTCGCACTGGTCGCAGGCGTCGGCATGATGGAACTGCTGTGCATCCGTGAATACAGCCTGCTGCAACGGGAGCCATTCCTGTTCAGGGGGGTGGGTTCCGTTCTTCGGGCGACGCCCCTGCCAGGCTCCTGGTTCGGCGAAGGGCTCTTTGCCATGTCGCTGGTGCCTTACTTGAAGCACCCCCGGCAGGCCTATCGCTGGACGTTCATCGCCTTTGCCGGTGTCACACTCATGATCGGGAGCGTCGTCCTCAACACGGTGCTGGTCCTGGGCCCGAACCTGCCCGCCCGGTTGGTCTACCCAACCTTCACCGTCAGCGAGCTAATCAACCTGGGTGCAGCGGTGGAGCGGCTGGAGGTCCTGCTGGTGATCATCTGGACATCAGGTATCTTCATCATGTTGGGGATCTATCTGCTGGCGGCATCCACTGCCGTCACTCATTCCCTGGGCCTGAGGCACCATCGGGTGCCCGCCGCGATTCTGACGGTGATCGGTGTGTGGGCTGTCCGCATGTGGCCAAGCGGACTCGATCTGATGGAATATGGAATCTCGGACTTGCGCCTGGTGATACACTTCAGCCTCCTGTTCGGCATCCCCCTGCTGTTGCTGGCCGGCTCCCTGGTGCACGGTATCCGCCAAAGGAGGCGGAGCGTCAGTGCGTAGACGGTATGCCCTGTGCCTGGTGCTGCTGCTCCTGCTGACGGGCTGCTGGAACCGGGTGGAGGTGAACGACCTCGGGGTGGTCACGGCCATGGCCGTGGATGTCGGCGAAGAAAAACCGGTGCGGCTCTCGCTTTACATGGCCCGGGCGACCGGAGGTGCCTCCCGGCAGCAGGCGGGCGGGAATCCCATATGGCTGGCGGCCCGCGAAGCGGCCAACCTCTCCGAAGCCGTGGAAATGATCTCCATGGCCTCCCCCCGCCGGATCAGCCTGCACCACGTTCGCATCGTCGTCATCGGTGAAGAGTACGCCCGCCGGGATATCAGCGATGTGCTTGATTTCCTGGTGCGCAATCCGCAGATCCGCCTCAACGCCCGGCCGATGGTCGCCCAAGGACGGGCCGTTGAGATTTTTGAGGTGGAGCCCGAACTGGAAACGCTCCAGTCCGAGGTACTCAGTGAAGTGATTCATGCCATGGGCCTGCAGGACAACCGGCTGAAGGACTTTCTGGTGGCCCGGATCTCGCTGACGCACTCGGGCTGGATGTACGCCCTGCGTCTGCGTGAGCGGCCCGCCCGGCAACCCGGTTCTCCCGGGTGGGTCGTGGAGCAGCACGGGGCGGGCTTCTTCCTGCAGGACCGGATGGTGGCCTGGGCCACACCGGCCGAAACCCGGCTGCTGCTCTGGCTCCTCGGCAACGGCGAAGGATCGGTCATCTCCGAGTTGTGCCCGGGCAGCCAGGAGCGGAGCCTGTCGGGCATATTTCACAACCCTTCCGCCCGCATCACGCCTGCCCTCAAGGGCAACTCGCTCTCCTTTATGGTGGCAGCAAAGGCCAACATCAACCTGATACGCTCCCAGTGCGACCTGACATTGGTAGAGCGGGAAATACGGTCGCAGGTAGAGCGGGTGATGGAGCAGGAAGTGCGCAGAGACATGTCAGCCCTAATCTCGCGGATGCAGTCGCTGGGCATCGACCCGGCAGGCTTTGGCAAGCGGGTGCAATTGTCAGAGCCCAATTATTGGCGGACGATCAGTACCGACTGGATATCCGCCTGGAAGAAGGCCAGTGTGGTTGTCGACGTCGACCTGACCATCGGCAATACCGGCCTGCTGGCACGGCCGGGCAACAAGACCGACGTCGAGCTTCAGAAGAAGTAGAAGATCGGGCGTGGCAGGAACGGGGTGGCAGCCAGCGCCCCCGCCACCTCCAGTGCCAGCACGTACGGCTTCGCACCGGGCGGTACCCGGATCGCAAAGTAACAGGCGTTCAGCGACATGTGAAAAATCATCGCAGGGATGGTCGAACCACCGGTTTGATGCCGCATGGCGGACATCATGACGCTCCAGCAGATCAGCCAGAACGCAAAGTCCCAGAAGGAGCCGGTCTGATTCGAGCCGGGCACCCAGAACATAGGCAAATGCCAAGCCGCCCACACAATGCCCACCACCAGTGCAGCAGCCAGACCGCCCAAATACTGGTCCATGAGCGGCTGAAGGAAGCCCCGCCAGCCGTACTCCTCGGCAATCTGGGTATAGATCTGTAACGCCAATATCCCCAGGAACCCCCACGCCGAGACCTTGAATAAGGGGCCGGAAAACTCCCCGCCGAAGAGCCGGTAGAGCCCCAGCCCGCCGAAGTAGAAGACCGGCATCAGACCGGCGGCCAGAAGGTACCATTGGATGCCAAAACGCCAGTTCAGCCCGCCCACCAGCAAGTCGTAGACGCCCCAGCCCCCGTACCGCCAGGCGGAGACGCTCACCGCACCCAGCAGGGGGCCGAGCATGCCAACGACATAGAGAGTCTTGGCCAGCGGGTGCTCGAAGGGCAGTCTGAGCAGAACGAACAGTCCGTGGACGCCAAACGAAAAGCCAAAGGTGACCACCAGATACCAGAAGATGTAGGTCATCGTCCATCCGGCTGACGCAGATCAAGAAAGCGCATCAGGTCAACGCACAGCCGTTCCACCTCCCCCGCGTTGATCGTGTGCGATGCCTGGCGCCCGTGCTGGGCCGTCTCAATCAGCCCAGCGTCCCGCAAGATCTGGGTGTGGACGCTCACAGTCTGGCGGGTCAGGCCAAGGTAGCCGGCCATTTCGGTGTTATCCATGGCAAAGCGCCGGATCAGGCGCATGATCATGAGGCGGGTCGGATCGGCCAGGGCCTTCAGCCCGACGGAAACAGCCTCTGCTCCCGCCCGGAAGCCTTGGAGCCCCTGCTCAGGCGGCCATACCGTCACCGTCAGCAGACCCGGAACGAGGTGCCAGTAGTCGAAGAGGCCAAACGGGTCGATCCAGCAGGCTAGCTCCAATTCGCCCCGCTCAACCGCCATACGCAGACCGGGGTAAGTCTGAACCGGCGTCTGGGGGGAGAGCCAGTCCAGGCCGGCAATGGCCAGTTGCTCTTCTGCCTGACGGCGCCTCTGCTCCATGTGCGGCGCTCGGGCCGACCGCCAGGGCAGGTAGTACTGGAAGTACCCCTGGTCCAGCCAGAGCCAGAAGCGAGCGTGCAGGTCGCCTCCTTTCAGCACCCGGGTCATTCTGGTCAGTTCTGCCCGCAGTTCCTGGTGCCAGCGTTCTCCCGGTATCTGGGCCAAGGTGATGCCGTACTGCCCGTAGGCACCCTCCATCCACCGGGCGGCCTCATCTGCCAGTTGTTCGGCTGGTGTGAGGTCGGAACGTATGGGAGAACCCAGCAGACGAGACAGCCGGTCCAGCGCCTCCTCCGCGGTCAGCTCCCGGATGGCAAGGGTGGCGTTTCGGTAGTCAGGCTCCGCCAGCACCCCAGCCAGCCAAGCCGCTGCGCCCAGATGCCAGTGCCAGTCCCGTCCCGGTCCTGCAAGCGCCTCTCCCTCGGCCCGCCACTGCGACGAAATGGCTGCCGCCTCGGGCGGAAGCTCGGGCCCGTCATTCGCCGACACGAATCGGCAGGCCATTTCCAGTTCCAGGGCGATCGATTCAATGACGGAATAGGTCCGACGCATTGACACATCTCCATTCGCAGTTGATCAACTGACCATTCGCATTTATGTAACTGACACAACGATACAAAGAGATTCTTTTTGTGTCAAGGGCCTCTCGCCCCAGGCAAAACCCCCTGGACGCCGGCGCATGACCGGCTTCCAGGGGGCTGCCATATTCACGTCAGTGGCACTGACCACTGGGCGGCGGCAATCCAGCTACTGTTGCTAAACTCCCGGCCCTGGACCACCACCCGGTCCGGATATACCTCGATATACATCCCCTGCACCGGCGAGGAGACCAGGCTGCCGCCCCGGGTCTTCCCGACCGAGGCGTTGCTGAACCAGTGGAAGGTCGTATCCCGCACATAGCGCCCTTCCGTCTCCAGGTTCCGATGCGTGTGCCCGGAGAAGACGAAAACGTTCCTGTACGGCGCCAAAATGGAGCGGAACGCCTTCGCCCGAATCAGCCGGTGCGTGCCGCCATCTGACCCATCCGGCGGCAGCGGCTGGTGGATAAAGACCAGTGCCGGCTTGCCATCGGCGTGGGGTTTCATGGTCTCTTCCAGCCAGGCCAGCTGCTCGTCCGAGTACCAGGCCCCTTCGCCGACCTCGGGCCGCTCCTGCACATACGCCTCCTGCGACAGCATGATCAAATGGACGCCGCCCACCCACACGTCGCGATAGGGCCGATCGTACCCCATAAACTGCATGAAACGTTCCCGGGCCTGGGCGTCCGTCTTGCCGGCGTTCGGCCCGTTGGCCGTGGTCCAGTCGCCGTTGGCGTCATACCAGATATGGTAATACTCATGGTTGCCCATGAGGCCGTAATAGGGCGGAAGCTTGTACCCCGCCATGACCCGCCGGAGCAGGGCATAGTCGCTCTCCCGGGCGCCGTCCACCTGGTCGCCGCCCAGCACAATCGCATCGGCCGGCGGGGCGAACCGGGTGAGATCCTTGAGCGCCAGGTGCAATTTGTCTTCCAGCGACGGGGTCATGTGAATGTCGCTGAGCAGCCAAAGCGAGAGCGCCGCTGGCGGCCCCGGAGGCTGCACAAGCGGCCCGGTGCTGGGCGCCGCGCCCCGCCCCCGGCGCCAGGCGAGCCAGAAGGCGGCCCCGCCCGCGGCGGCCGCCAGCGTGGAGGCAAGCGCTTTGATGAAGGTCCGTCTGGATAGCACGGGAGCGATCCCTCCTCGGCCCATATATCAGTTAGTCCCATTTTATACGACGATAGGCACGGGGGGAAACGGCCACATTTTGCACCGGCTGCCGAAGGAGTTTTCCGCCGGTAGGTTGAATTCTGCGAAGCCCCTAAACTATATAGATTGGATGTGTTCCCCCTATGCAAAACGTTGCCCCACGCACCACCACCGATATTGATTCCAGCCGAAGCGGCTGGCCACTCTTCACGCTCGTGCTCCGCTTCGGCCTGTTCTTGGCCTGGCAGGCCTCGTTCGCCGGGTACTTCGCTCTGCAGGGCGAGCCCAACCCCTGGCAAGCCTCCGTCGCCTGGTGGCCCGTGACGGTTACCCTGACCAACATCATCTGCTTCGTGCTGCTCCGCTGGCTGGCCCGGCGTGACGGCATCACCTTTGGGCAACTAGTCCATGCAGACTTCGGGCGGGAGCACCTGCGCAAGGACCTGCTTCTCCTGCTGGGCGTTCTGCTGCTGGCCGGCCCCGTCGCCATGATCCCCAACTATGGGCTCGGCACGCTCCTCTTCGGCGACTACATGATCCCGGTCAACATGTTCACCCAGCCCCTGCCGGTCGCGGTGGCGCTGATCACGACGATTACGTTCCCGCTCACGCAGTCCATCGGCGAACTGCCCACCTACTTCGGCTACGCCATGCCCCGGCTGGCGCAGCGCTGGGGCAGCCCCTGGAAGGCGATCCTCGTCTCCGCCTTCTGGCTGGGCATCCAGCACATGGCGCTGCCTTTCATTCCTCAATGGCGCTTTGCGCTGTGGCGTGCGGCGATGTTCATCCCCTTTGCCTTGCTGCTGGCCTGGTCCATCCATCGGCGTCCCCGCCTGATGCCCTACCTGATGGTCGTCCATGCCCTGATCGATCTCCCCGTCGGGATGATGGTGTATCAGGTTTCGGTCGGCGGGTAGGGGACAGGTCTTAAACCACAGATGACACAGATGTGCACGGATATACCGAGTTTCCAGTTTGGCTGCGGGGCCTTTCGGATTCGGGACAAGTTACCCCGAACCATGGCCAGACCCAGCAGCCAGAATTGAAAGCAGGGGTACATCCGTGCACATCTGTGTCATCTGTGGTCAATGAATCAAAGGCCCAGAGCGTACAGCCCGGTATCTGCGTAATCTTGAAATCCGCGTAATCAGCGGTAAAAAATGTCCCAGTATTCCCCTAACGCGCCACGCAGAATGGCTCCTCCCCGCAGCAGCGCAGTTGAACTGGGTCCGGAACGTAAATCGCCCGGTGCCCTGTCTCCAGCAGGCCCCGCTCCCGCAGGGCGGAGAGCGCCTGCGAAATGGCCACCCGCGAGACCCCGAGTGTTTCGGCCAGCTCCTGGTGGCTCAGCGCCAACGTCACCTGCCGGGCCCCGGCCTGGTCCGGCCCCCGCTGCCGGCAATACTGGTGCAGCAGGCAGGCCACCTGGTCCGCTACGGTGCGCATGGACTTGTCCATCACCTGCTTGACCGTCGCCCGCAGCTTGCGGGCCAGGGCCAGCGCCAGACTCAGGGCCAGGGCAGGTTCCATCGCCATGAGGCGCAGTACCGCCATCCGCTCCACAAACAGGACCCGGGTGTCCACCAGGGCTGTGGCTGTCGTCTGCGAAGCGCCCCCGTCCAACGTAGACGCCTCGCCGATCACGCTGCCCGGCTCCACCATCAGCAGTTGCCGCTCAGCCCCGTCGGCACTGAGCACCGACACCTTCACCGCACCCTCCAGGACCACGTAGAGCCCGGGACTGGGCGCCCCCTGCTCGATCAGCCGGGTTCCGCCATAAAACCGCTGCTCGACACCGTGCGGGCGCACCAGCGCCACAATATCCGGCCCCGGTTCGTCGGGAAAAATCCACGGAGAGGTCATGAGTTGCTCGTGTGGCATAAGTGTGCCCCCTCCCTGCCGCAACTGTCCTTCCAGCATACAGCGGGAAGTGCACCTTCCGCATCCCGCAAACCGCACTAAATGTAAACGGATTAACAGACTACCGCCGTCTAGACCAGCTATCCTGTATCCGGCCTCATACACCTCAAAACTAGAGGAGGATACATCAAGATGGGCGTTTCACGGCGGACCTTTCTGGCCTGGAGCAGCCTGCTGGGCGGCGCGGCGGCCCTCACGTCCCGCCTCGGCGGCGGCACCGGCCTGATCGCAAGCACAGCCGAAGCAGCCGGCCCTGACTCGGAGGAAGTCGCCTACTACACGGCCTGCGCCCGGAACTGCGGCTCCAAGTGCATTCTGAAGGCGTATGTCAAGGATGGCGCCATCGTCCGGATGGGCACCGACGACGCGGCTCCTGACAACCAGCTGAACCCGCAGCTTCGCAGCTGCCTGCGCGGCTGGGCCTACCGCAAGCGCGTCTACGCGCCCGACCGGCTCAAGTACCCCATGAAGCGGGTAGGCAAGCGGGGCGAAGGCAAGTTCGAGCGCATCTCCTGGGACGAAGCGATCGACATGTACGCCAAGATGATCACGGAGATCAAGGACCAGTATGGCACCAGCTCCATCTTTACCATGGATGGCTCGGGCACCATCGGCCTGACGCTGCACAACACCTGGCGCAGCCTGGGCCCCCGCTTCCTGCGCATGCTGGGCGGCGGCACCGAGCAGTCCCTCAGCTACTCCTCCGGAGCGACCTCCGTCGCAGCCCCGTACACCGTCGGCGCCACCTCCAATAACAGCGCCCCCAGCTTCGAGACCACCAAGGTCATGCTCATGTGGGGCTGGAACCCCGCCGAAGGCGGTACCGGCACCAACACCGTCTACTACCTGAAGCGGGCCAAGGAGAAGGGCTGCAAGATCTACGTCATCGACCCCCGCTTCACCGACACGGCGGCCTCGTTCGCCGACGTCTGGGTGCCCCTGAAGCCGGGTTCTGACGTCGCGCTCATGAGCGCCATGGCCTTTGTCATCATCGATGAAAAGCTGCACGACCAGGCCTTCCTGGAGAAGCACACCCTCGGCTACCAGGACTGGTTCAACTACATCCTGGGCAAGGGCAGCGACGGCCAGATGAAGACCCCCGAGTGGGCGGAGAAGATCACCGGCGTAGACGCCAACCTGATCCGCCAGATGGCCCGTGAGTATGCCTCCGTCAAACCCGCCGCCCTAATTATGGGCCTGGGCCCCCAGCGCACGGCTTACGGCGAGCAGGTCGCCCGGTGCGGCCCCTCGCTGGCAGCGCTCACCGGCAACATCGGCATTCTGGGCGGCTACGGCGGCCTGATGAACTGGCAGCTCGCCTTCCCCGGCGACGGCATCGGCGGACTGCCCAGCGCCGGCGGCAAGGCGGCGGCCTCCGTGCCCTGCAACCAGTGGCCTGACCTCTTCCTCAAGGGCAAGAGCGGCAACTACCCCACCGACATCCACATGGCCATCTGCACCGGCAGCAACCACCTGAACCAGGGCGGCAACCTGAACAAGGCGATCACGGCGCTCCAGGCAGAGAGCCTGAAGTACTTCGTCGTCCATGAGCAGTTCATGACGCCGACCGCCAAATTCGCCGACCTGCTGCTGCCTGCCAACTCGCTTTTCGAGCGGATGGATATCGGTCACGCCAACGGTGCCGTGGTCTTCATGCCGCAGATCATCGAGTCGCTCTTCGAATCCAAGTCCGACTGGGAGATCTTCACGCTGGTCGCCAAAAAGCTGGGCATGGAGTCAACCTGGACCCTGGGCAAGACCGAAGAGGAGATCCTGAAGGAGCTTGCCGCCAAGTGGCCGCAGACGGCCAACTGGGAGCAGTTCAAGAAAGAGCAGATCGTCCGCCTGAACATGTCCACCCCCATTGTGGGCTACAAGGACCAGGTGCAGGGCGGGCAGCCCTGGAAGGCGCCGTCAGGCAAGCTGGAGATCAGCTCCCCCCGCCTCAAGGACGCCAAGAACCCGAAGATGCCGGCGGTGCCCCAGTACATCGCCGACTGGGAGTCGCCCAACGACCCCCTCATCGAAAAGTACCCGCTCCAGCTGATCGGGCCGCATCATAAGCGGCGTGTGCACTCCTCCTTCCACAACATTCCCTGGCTCCAGGAAGTGGAGAAGCACGCACTCTGGATGAACCCCGTCGACGCGGAGGCCCGCGGCCTCAAGCACGACGACGAAATCCGCATCTTCAACGACCGTGGTGAGATCCACATCACCGTCTGGGTGACGGAACGGATTCGGCCCGGCGTGGTTGCCCTGCCCCAGGGCGTCTGGCACGACCCGGTCGAGCCCGGCAAGGCCGGCAGCATCGACAAGGCGGGTGCGGTCAACGTACTGACCAACGACCGTCCCACGCCGTTCGCCGGTGCCACCGCCCAGCATACCTGCCTGGTCGAAGTGGCCAAGCGCTAAACAAAGGGGGGATCTCATCATGAGTAACCGTCAACTGGGCTTCTATGTAAACGTAGCGCGTTGCATTGGCTGCCATACCTGCGAGATCGCCTGCAAGGAGACCTACGACCTGGAAGTCGGCGTGCGCTGGCGCCGGGTCCGTGCGGTGGAAGGCGGCGCCTACCCGAAGCCTTATGCCTATTTCGTCTCCATGGCCTGCAACCACTGCGCCGACCCGATCTGCGTGAAGGTCTGCCCCGCCGGGGCCTACAGCAAGCGGGAAGACGGCCTGGTGATTCATGACCAGTCCAAGTGCATCGGCTGCAAGTACTGCACCATGGCCTGTCCCTACACCGCCCCGCAGTTCGACGAGGCGAAGGGCAAAATGTCCAAGTGCAGCGGCTGCTACAGCCGTGTCGATGACGGCAAGCAGCCCGCCTGCGTCGACGCCTGCCCCGTGCGGGCACTGGAGTTCGGCCCGCTGGGCGACCTGGAATCGGCGCATCCCGCCGACCTGGCCGAAACGCTGCCTGTGCTGCCCAGCAACAAGCAGACCAACCCCTCGGTCCGGTTCAAGGTTCGGCCTGAAGTGACGCTGCGTGCGGATCGGATTGTCGACGGGCACCGCGCCCGGAAGGTATAGGAGGTGTGCTTGAGATGAATGAACTACCGCTGATTCTCTTTGGCGTCCTTTCTCAGGCCGCCGCGGGCCTGGCGCTGGTGCTTGCGCTCCTGCCCCTGGTGCTTCGGGACCGGGCCGCCGACCTCGCCGGCGCCACCCGGCTCGCCGGGCGCCTGGTCTTCCCCTTCGCCGTGCTGGCTGTGCTCGCTTCCTTCTTCCACCTGGGCGATCCCCTGGGCGGATTCCGTGCCCTGAGCCACGTGGGCGGCTCCTGGATGTCCAACGAAGTGGTGCTCGCCGCTCTCTTCACAGCGGTTGCGGCTGCGCTATTCTGTTTGCATCAGTGGCAGCCGGCGTCCGCTGGCGCCATCCGGGCTGCCACCTGGGCCACCGCCCTGGTCGGCCTCGTCCTGGTCTTCGCCACGGGCATGATCTACCAGCTGCCCACCCGGCCTGAGTGGTACCACTGGTCCAACCTGCTCGCCGGGTACGTGACGGCCCTGCTGCTGGGCGCCCTGCTCATGGCGCTGCTCGCCCTCTGGAAGGCTGAGGCCCCGGCCTCTGCCGCCCGGCTCCTGGGCGCCGTCGCCCTGGCCGGCGCCGGACTGCTGGCCGTCAGCCTCATCTTCTACGCCCCGTACCTGACCGGCGTCTCTGCGGTCACCGCTGAAGCCGTCTTCGGCAACCTGCTCTTCTGGGCCCGGCTGGCGGTGGGCATCGGCCTGCCGGTCTACACCGCCGCCCAGATGGCCCGGGGCCAGCAGCCCGGCCGGGCCGTGCTCAGCCTGGCGCTGGTCGTCGCCTTCGCCGGCGAAATCGTCGCCCGCGGTATCTTCTACACCTCTGTGCTGGATCAGGTTCCGTTCTTCTAAATAGATAGATCGATCACTCAGGGGGTCAACACACCATGGTTCTGGAACTGATTCCGACAAGCACAGCAGCACCTAGACGCGCCCCTGCCCTGATTCGCGGCTGCACCTTCTGCGGCGCCTGCGCCACGGCCTGTGAAGCCTTCAGCATGACCACCGGCCACCTGATTTGGCGGGCCAGCTTCTGCACCGAATGTGAGCGTTGCGTCGCCGTCTGCCCAACGGGCGCCATTGCCCGGGGCGAAGGCGACCTGGTCACGGAAGAGACCTGGGACCAGCCCCGGGTCCTGGCCGAAGCCATCGAGCGCACCTGCACCTGCGGCGAGCCTTACTACAACAGCGACCCCGACAGCAAGTGCCCGCGGTGCGAGCGGTAGCCACGCAGGAGTGATGCAGATGGAACTCGCCCCGGCTCCTACTGATGAACGGCTGGCCGGCCAGCTCCTGGTCGGCCGGTTCCTGGCCCTGGTCCTGCAGCAGGCACCCTCAGCCGAGCAGCTGGCGCAGATGCTCCCGCTCCTTAGCGAGTTTCCCATGGAGCCGGCCAACCCGGAGATGGCCCGGGGCGCCGCCCTCCTGACCGAGTACGCCCGGGAGACGGCGGCTTCGGCTGCGGCCTCGCATGCAGCCGCGGCGGCAGTCAAGGCCGACTTCGCAGCCCTGTTCGAAGGGCCCGGCGCCATGTCAGCCCCGCCCTGGGAGTCGATTTACCGGACCGAGGAGCAGCTCCTCTTCGGGCCAACCACGTTCCAGGTCCGCCAGGCCTACCAGCGCTGGGGACTGGGCCTGGAGCAGCCCGGCCGGGAGCCCGACGACCACATCGCACTGGAACTGGCGTTCCTCCTCTTCCTGACCGAGCGGGCGGCGACCGACACGGCGGCCGAAGCCGAGCGGCAGCGCTTCCTGCAGAACCACCTGCTCCGCTGGGTTCCCCCGTTCGCATCGCTGGTGGAAGATGGCGCCAACACCCGGTTCTACCAGGGCGTGGCCAAGTTGCTCCTCGGTTATGTGAAAGCGTGCTTGTAAGTATTGAAGCGGCCGGTCCTTAGGGACTGGCCGCTTCATGTTTACGGTTTTGCAGACGGAGTTATGGAACATTTTTCTTTACCGCAGATTACGCGGATTACGGGATTACGCAGATGACCTAGCAGCTGATTGCGCTCCAGCTCGACCCCAGAATTCTATCAGAAATTCTCGCCACGGATTTCACGGATCACACGGATTCAGTCACATGTTCGCTGCGATGGCGCCGGGTCACCAGACTGAGAGGCTGAGTTAATCCGTGCAGTTCCGTGAAATCCGTGGCAACGATGGTTCGGATTGTCCGAACTTCGGCGCCGCTATCTCATGCGGGACAAGAATGTGAAAAGTTCGCGGTCGATTGACGCGCGTCAATGCCGGCTGCCCCCACCCATGCCAAGATAGACCCAGAACCCGACAGACGCTCAACATAAGGAGGTTGTCCATTTGTTCACCCGACTCAGTTCCCGGATGCGCCGTGGGGGCGCCGCCCTGATCGCCGCGCTGCTCCTGGCCGGAGCGGCCATCCTGCTTCCCGCCCAGCCTGCCCTGGCCCACTGCGACAACATCAACGGCCCTGTGGTAGCTGCTGCCCGCGAGGCCCTGGCCAAGAACGACATCAAGCTGGCCCTGCCCTACATAAAGGCCGAATACGAAGCCGAGCTGACCGCCGCCTTTGGCGAAGCCCGGGAAGCCATGAAGCAGGGCGGCAAAGCAGCCGAACTGGCCGAGCACTGGTTCGCCGAGACCACCGTCCGCCTCCACCGGCAAGGCGAAGGCGCCGGGTACACCGGCCTGAAGTACGACACCGACTTCGGCCCCGCGCTGCACGCCGCCGAGGAAGCGGTCACCACCGGCGATCTGCACCACGTCCTCGAAGTGCTGGACGCGGCGCTGGCTACCGAACTCGAGGCCAAGTATGCGGCCATCGTTGAAGCCCGTGAGGCTGCCGCCAAAGAAGGCACGGTCGAGGCGAACCGAAAGGCCGTCGAAGCCGTGCTGATCTTCGAAACCTACGTCGATACCATCGCCAAGGCCATCAGCGCCGCGGACCACCACGCGGAAGCCGGCGCCGGGCACGGCGAGAAGGCGATCACCATCAAG
>Ga0196970_1001520_pt1 | contig 15069 bp, 9 predicted proteins | sample S1v_513CmetaG_FD_148672 | JGI IMG/M metagenome (GOLD analysis project Ga0196970, IMG submission 148672) | Soil microbial communities from Anza Borrego desert, Southern California, United States - S1+v_5-13C | ecosystem: Environmental > Terrestrial > Soil > Desert | place: USA: California...
TGTCGCTGATCGAAGAAGACAACGGCCGCCGCGTGCGCATGGGCAACCTCGCGTTCCTCGGCTCGCACAGCGTCAACGGCGTGTCCGGGCTGCACACGCAACTGATGCGCAAAACCGTATTCGCCGAATTGCACAAACTCTACCCGGAGCGGATCAACAACAAGACCAACGGCATTACCTTCCGCCGCTGGCTGTTCCAGGCCAACGCCGAGCTGACGTCGATGCTGGTCGATGCTGTGGGTCCGGAGATACTCGACCATCCCGAAGAACGTCTGCTCGAACTGGAGCCGTTCGCTGAGAAAACCGCGTTCCGCAAAGCTTTTGCCGAACAACGCCTGCACAGCAAAAAGGCCTTGGCCTACCTGATTCACGAGCGTCTGGGCATTGCCGTCAACCCGGCGGCGATGTTCGATGTGCAGGTCAAACGCATCCACGAATACAAGCGCCAGTTGCTCAACCTGTTGCACACCGTCGCGCTATATCAAGCGATTCGTGCCGAGCCGGAAGTCGACTGGGTGCCACGGGTGAAAATCTTCGCCGGCAAGGCCGCAGCGAGTTATCACCAGGCCAAACTGATCATCAAACTGACCAACGACATCGCCCGGGTGGTCAACAACGACCCGACGGTGCGCGGCTTGCTCAAGGTGGTGTTCCTGCCCAACTACAATGTCAGCCTGGCGGAGAGCATCATTCCCGCGGCGGACTTGTCCGAGCAGATCTCCACCGCCGGTTTCGAGGCGTCGGGCACCAGCAACATGAAGTTCGGTCTCAACGGCGCGTTGACCATCGGCACCCTCGACGGTGCCAACGTGGAGATGGCCGAGCGCATCGGTGCCGAGCACATGTTTATCTTCGGCCTCAGTGCGCAGCAGGTTGAAGCGCGCAAACAGAACCACGAGTTCAGCGCCTTGCCGGACATCGCCGCGTCGCATCGTCTGAACGATGTGCTGCAAGCGATCCGCAGCGGTGTGTTCTCGCCCGACGACACCTCGCGTTACACCGGGCTGATCGATTCGTTGATCGACTACGACCGTTTCCTGGTCTGCGCCGATTTCGATTCGTACTGGGAAGCGCAGAAGCGCGTGGAAGCGCACTGGCACGATTCCAATAACTGGTGGCGTTCGGCAGTGCTGAACACGGCGCGCATGGGCTGGTTCTCGTCTGACCGGACCATTCGCGAGTACGCCACCGATATCTGGAAAGCGCTGGAGTAACTTTCCGCAACAAATCTGCGCAAGGCCCAACGTTTGTTGGGCCGGATCGATATACTGAGCGCCGGTTACCGGATGCATCAGTCACCACCCATGCCCTGTGGGGGCGAGCGTGCTCGCGATAGCGTTGTCACATTAAACAGAAATGTTGACTGACAAAGCGCTTTCGCGAGCGAGCTCGCTCCCACGGGGTTTGTGCCTAGACTGAAGCCATCGCCGGACTCGCCCCGCCCCGGGGCTGCTTAGGGATATCGACCATGCAATGGATGTTCATGTTGATCGGGCTGGTGCTCGGTGGACTGCTTGACGAGTCGTTCAGCGCTGCGCTGTTGGGCGCGCTGCTCGGGCTGGCGATTGTGCAGACGATGCGCATCGCGCGGCTCGGTAAGCTGACGGCTGCGCAACAGCAGCAACTCGAGCAAGCGAAAGTCGCCTTGCAAGGCGTCGAGCAGCGGCTGTTTCTGCTCGAAGGCGCGCCGCTTCATGCTGCGCCACCGCCGTCTCCTGCGCCCGTCGCTGAGCCTGTCGCCGAGTCTGTCGAAGTCTTCGAACAAGCCGCGGCGCCTGAACTTATCTGGGAGCTGCCGCCCGAACTCGAGCCGATCACCGCCGCCAACCGTGAAACCAGCCAGCCGCTGCCGGACGATGTCTGGCGCGCCGAACCGGCCCCTCGTGAACCGCACATACCTGCCGAACCCCGTGGGCCGAACCTGATCGAGCGTGGCATCAGTGCGGCACGCAACTGGCTGTTCGGTGGCAACACAGTGCTGCGCGTGGGCGTGGTGCTGCTGTTTTTCGGTCTGGCGTTTTTGCTGCGTTACGCCACCGAAGGCATGGTGGTGCCGATCGAGTTGCGTTACGCCGGGGTTGCGGCTGCCGCGTTGGGCCTGCTTGCGCTGGGCTGGTGGCTGCGCCGGCGCAACACACACTATGCGTTGATGCTGCAGGGTACCGGGATCGCGGTGCTGTACCTGACGGTGTTCGCGGCGATGCGCTTGCATCCGCTGCTCGATCCTTCCGCCGCGCTGGGCCTGCTGGTGGCGGTGACGGTGTTCTCGGCCATTCTGGCAATCACCCAGGATGCGCTGGGGCTGGCCGCTGCGGCAGCCTTGGGCGGTTTTGCTGCGCCGATCCTGACCTCGACGGGGGAGGGTAATCACGTCGCGCTGTTCAGTTATTTCGCCCTGCTCAACGCTGGCATTCTGGCGATTGCCTGGTTCAAGGCCTGGCGCCTGCTCAATCTGATCGGCTTCGTTGGCACCTTTGGCATCGGTTTCGCCTGGGGGCTACGTTCCTATGTTCCGGAGCTGTTGTGGAGCACCGAGCCGTTCCTGATCCTGTTTTTCCTGATGTACCTGACCATCGGTTTGCTGTTTGCCCGACGCAAGCTGCTCGATCTGGCCGATGCCCCGGGGGACGCCGATCGCGAGGCGCTGTTGCACTGGTCGGTGCGCAAGGGCGATTACGTCGATGGCACCATGCTGTTCGGCCCGCCGATCATTGGTTTCGGTTTGCAGTTTGCCATCGTCCAGCACCTGGAATTCGCGGCGGCGTTCAGTGCCTTGGCGCTGGGACTGCTCTATATGGCGCTGGCCAGGGTATTGATAGGTGGGCGCGCAGTGTTGCTGGGCGAAACCTGTCTGGCGCTCGGGGTGATTTTTGCCAGTCTGGCGATTCCGTTGGGGCTCGATGCGCGCTGGACGTCAGCGGCATGGGCCGTGGAAGGGGCGGGGATTTTCTGGCTTGGCCTGCGCCAGCATCGACCGTTCGCGCGGGCCTTTGCACTGTTGCTGCAATTGGGCTCGGCGTTGGCCTTCCTCAGTGAATTGCGCATTGGCGAAAACAGTTTGCTCGACGGTGCGCCACTGGGCGCGTTGATGCTTGGCGGTGCGCTGCTGTTCAGCTTCTATCAATTGCGCAAAGCAGCAGTGGAGCAGACCGCGCCGTGGGAGCGCCAGGCGTTGCCAGTGCTGGCGAGTCTGGGCCTGACGTGCCTGTATCTGCTGGCCCCGCTGTTCTTCTTCATCCAAGGCACGGCGATCAGTTGGGCGCTGGCCGGGCTGGCGACGTTGTGGGTCGGTCTGCGCATACAATCGCGCACGTTCCTGTTCAGTGCGTTTGCGGTGCAATTGCTCGGCGGCGCGTTGTTCCTGTTACGCCTGCAAGGCGCGGGCGAGGATTCGTCAGCAGTGTTCAGCGCGGGCTGGAGTGGTTTACTCAGCGCATCGCTGATCGGTCTGGCACTGATCGCCGGCATGTTGCTGGCGGCACGCGATGACATGGTGCGCAGCGACGTGCGTCTGCTGCGCGGCCTGTCCGTGGTGCTGTTGGCCGGCCTGGTGTTGATCAATCTGGCCGTGCTGTTTGTCCTGCCGTGGCAAACCGCGAGCGCGGTGTGGGCGGCCAGTGGTCTGCTGATTATCTGGCTGAGCCTGTATCTGCAGCAGCGCGTCAGCTTCGTGTTCGGTCTGCTGTTGCAGGTGATCGGCGGCGCAGCATTTTTGTTCGCTGGCCCGGAGCTACTGGGTCCGTTGTCCAGCGAAGGCTTGATACCGCTGGCCCATGGTGGCTTCTGGACGCCGCTGGTGCTGGGGTTGGCGGCGATGATCGGTGCGTGGCGCTTGCAAGTGGGCAACCATGCTTCGGCGTTTGATGCGTTGAGTTTGCAGCGCTTGTCTGAAGTGTTGCTGGTATGGGGCGCCGCTTGGTGGGCGCTGGCGTGGATGAGTGAAGTGCTGCGCTTTGCACCGGCCAATCTGCAAGTCACTTTACTGCTGTTGGTCGCGGCGCTCAGCGTGGCGCTGTGGACGTTGGCGTCACTGCGGCTGAAATGGCCGGCGCTGGGCTTGCTTTGCACCTTGCTGATGCCGGCGGCAGCGCTGGTATTGCTCGGCGCATGGCAGTCGCGTTATCACCCGGCGGCCGACTTCGGCTGGCTGGCCTGGATGCTGGTATTCGCCGTGCATTTCTTCAACCTGCGCCGCCTCGCGCCGATGCTACCGGCACGCGCTTCAAGTACCGCGCATGTACTCGGTTGCTGGCTGCTGATCGGCGTGCTGGCGCTGGAGTTGCGTTACGGTCTGCTGCTGTTGTCCGAGCAGTACAACGCTTGGCGCTGGCTGGGCTGGGCGATTCTACCGAGTGTCTATCTGTTGCTGGCGGCGGCACCGCGCGCCTGGCCATGGCCGGTATCGGCGTTTGCCCGCGAGTACCGCTTGTACGCCGCTGCGCCGCTGGCCGTGTTGATGCTGGCGTGGTTCTGGCTGGCCAACGGTGTCAGCGATGGCAACGCCGAACCGCTGCCTTATGTGCCGCTGCTCAACCCTCTGGAGCTGGGGCTGCTGTTTGCCTTGTTCGGCGTTTATGTGTGGTCGCGCAGTGCGGTGGCACAACTGTCGATACGCCGGGACTACGCCGACACCGCCACACAACTGATCGCCGGGGTTTCGCTGTTTGCCTTCTGCACGGCGCTGGTGACCCGCGCCGCGCATCATTGGGCCGGCATCCCCTTCGAACTGGACACGCTGCTCGCCTCGATGCTGGTGCAGGCCGGCTTGTCGATCGTCTGGACGCTGATGGCGCTGGGGCTGATGATCGGCGGTCATCTGCGCCATCGGCGCGAAGTGTGGCTGATCGGCGCGGCGCTGATTGCGCTGGTGGTGGCAAAACTGATTTTTGTCGAACTGAGCAACCGTGGCGGCCTCGCCCGGATCGTCTCGTTTATCGGCGTCGGCGTGTTGCTGCTGGTGGTGGGCTATTTTGCCCCGTTGCCGCCCAAGCGCGTTGAAGCCGAACCGGCGGCGGACAAGCCCGCCACGGAAACCGAAGGAGTTGTCTCTTGAGTCGCATGCTGAATCTGGGTTGGTTGGCGTTGGGCGTGGTGATGGCTGCCGGCGCCCAGGAAAAACCTGCGGACTTCGCCACGCAGGTGCCGCTGTCGGTCAGCGGCAACGGCCCGTGGTATCGCCTCGAATTGCCACTTAGCGTGCAACTGCAGGCACGCCAGACTGACCTCGGTGACTTGCGCGTGTTCAACGCCGCCGGTGAACCGCAGGCTTACGCGCTGGCCCGCGAATCCGCGCAGACCCGTGATGACGGTCAGTTGCACGACGTCAAATGGTTCCCGCTGTACAACAACGCAGATGCCGGCGAGCGCGCACCAAACGTGCGCGTGCAATCGACCACCAGCGGCACGCTGGTCGAAGTGCAGCCGTCCAGTCAGCTGGAAGCCGGGGAAGAAGTGCTGCGTGGCTGGCTGCTCGATGCCAGCGCGATCAAGGCACCGTTGCAGCAGTTGATCCTCGACTGGACCAGCGAGCGCGACGGCTTCCAGCGTTTCAGCATCGAAGCCAGCGACGACCTGCAACATTGGCAGGCGTGGGGCGAAGGCCAGGTTGCTCGGCTGACGTTCTCCGATGAGCGCATCGAACAGCACGAAGTGACCCTGCCGGGGCTGACCGCGCGGTATGTGCGCCTGCTCTGGGAGTCGCCGGGTTCAGCGCCAATCCTTACTTCGGCGCAACTGAAGAGCAGCGACCCGCGTCATTTACCGCTGCCGTTGGTCTGGTCGCAAACCGTGGCCGGCAGCAGCACCAAGGCCGGGGAATACACCTGGCAGTTGCCGATGGGGCTGAATGTCGAGCGCGTGCAGGTCGAACTGAGGCAGCCGAACAGTCTGGCGCCGGTCACGTTGGCTGGCCGCCGCGAGAGCAGTTTGCCGTGGCAGATGCTGAGCAGTGGCTTGCTGTATCGCCTGACCCAGAACAATCAGGACGTGGTGCAGAACGAAATCCCTCTCGCCGGGCAGACCGTGCAGCAATTGAAGCTGACCGTGGATGAGCGCGGCGGCGGGCTGGGTGAGCAGGCGCTGGATCTGAAATACGCAGTGCGCGCCACACAGGTGATTTTCCTCGCCCGGGGCGATGGGCCGTACAGTCTCGCCTTGGGCAATGCCACGGTGAAAACGGCGAACCTGCCGTTGACCACGCTGATTCCGGATTTCAAACCGCAGATGCTGGCGACGCTGGGCAAGGCCTCTGTGCAGAGCGAAACCGTGGTGACGCAGACCTCGACGGCGACCACGGCGGCGGTGGCCGGGACCAACTGGAAGAAGATCGGACTGTGGGCGGTATTGCTGTTGAGCGTGGTGTTTCTGGGTGCGATGGCGTTCAGCCTGTTGCGCAAGCCGTCCGCCAACAACTGAGAAGGGCTGGCGCCGCGCACCATTCGCGAGCAGGCTCGCTCCCACAAGTGACCGCATTTCTTCATGTGGAATGCGGTTCTTGTAGGAGTGAGCCTGCTCGCGATAGCGGTCTTCCAGCCTACAAAAATCTTCAAACTGCCGCATCAGCCAGGCACCAATAGTCCCGAACCGGTCTACGCTCAATCCACCACCTGAACTCTCCACCGACAATCACGTCTGATGCAGGCAAATACGCCCCGACGCACGTTAGCGGGCGTCTTCGCTCGCTAGGTTTTCAGACTCCCTGTAAACTGCGCGGGTTTTTAGCCCCCCCATTCCACCGGAGCCGTCCATGTCCCGCGTTACCTTGAGTCGCTATTTGATTGAGCAGACCCGCAGCAACAACACTCCTGCCGATCTGCGCTTCCTGATCGAAGTGGTGGCGCGTGCCTGCAAGGAAATCAGCCACGCCGTGTCCAAAGGCGCCCTCGGTGGTGTTCTGGGCAGCATGGGCACTGAAAACGTCCAGGGCGAAGTGCAGAAGAAGCTCGACGTGCTGTCGAACGAGATCCTGCTCGAAGCCAACGAATGGGGCGGTCACCTGGCTGGCATGGCATCCGAAGAAATGGACAATGCCTACCAGATTCCAGGTAAATACCCGAAAGGCGCCTACCTGCTGGTATTCGACCCACTGGACGGTTCGTCGAACATCGACATCAACGCTCCGGTCGGCACCATTTTTTCGGTACTGCGTTGCCCGAACGAATACCTCAGCCAGAACGAGCCGCTGAACGAAAAGGCCTTCCTGCAACCTGGCACTCAACAAGTGGCCGCCGGTTACGCGATCTACGGTCCGCAGACCATGCTGGTGCTAACCCTGGGCGACGGCGTCAAAGGTTTCACCCTCGACCGCGAAATGGGCAGCTTCGTACTGACCCACGAAGACATCACCATTCCTGAAACCACTCAGGAATTCGCCATCAACATGTCCAACCAGCGTCACTGGGAAGCCCCGGTACAGCGCTACGTCGGCGAGTTGCTGGCCGGTGAAGGAGGTCCGCTGAAAAAGAACTACAACATGCGTTGGGTCGCAGCGATGGTTGCTGACGTGCACCGCATCCTCACCCGTGGCGGTCTGTTCATGTACCCGCGCGACAGCCGTGAGCCGTCCAAGCCGGGTAAGCTGCGCCTGATGTACGAAGCCAACCCGATGTCGTTCCTCGTCGAACAAGCGGGCGGCGCGTCCACCGATGGTCACCAGCGCATCCTCGACATTCAGCCTGAAGGCCTGCACCAGCGTGTAGCGGTATTCCTCGGCTCGAAAGAAGAAGTCGCGCGCGCCACGGCTTACCACAAGGAATAACCGTGACTGCGCCCTGGCAGCCGTTGCTTGACTGGTGGTTCGGACACGCCGAATCACCCGACGCAGTAGCGGCTGACAAGGGCAAGTTGTGGTTCGGCAAGCGAGCCAGCCAGGACCTCGAAGCGCAGACGCGTTTCGGGGTCTTTGTCGATCAGGCCCTGGCCGGCGAATTGACCGAGTGGACGCAATGTCCCGAAGGTTGGCTGGCGGTTGTGCTTTTACTCGATCAACTGCCGCGCATGATCCATCGCAACACCCCCAAAGCCTACTCCGGTGATTTACGCGCGCAGAAACTCGTCGCCCAAGGCATTGCGGCGGATTTTGATCGGCAGTTGAAACCGGTCCAGCGTGTGTTCATCTATCTGGTATTCGAACACTGCGAAAACCTCGCAGTGCAGAACGAAGCGGTGTCGCGATTCATCGAGCTGGTGGCGGAACAGCCGGAGGATGAGCGGACGGTGTTCGCCGATAATCTGGATTACGCCGAGCGGCATCGCAAGGTGATCGCCCGGTTTGGCCGGTTTCCGCATCGCAATGCGGTGTTGGGGCGGGAATCTACGGCTGAGGAATTGGTGTTTCTTTCCGAACCGGATTCAAGATTCTGAAACTTCATTGCGGCTGAGGCCCCCATCGCCAGCAGGCTGGCTCCCACAGGGGAGTGCCGTGCCCGAACCATTGTGGGAGCCAGCCTGCTGGCGATAGGGCCAATAGCAGCCCTTTAAATCCGGAAGCTGCCGACCAATTGTTTGAGACGCGCCGCCTGCTGCTCCAGGTCTGAACACGCGCGCAACGTCGCCTGCAGGTTTTCCACCCCTTCCTGATTCAGCGTGTTGATCTCGCTGATATCCACATTGATCGACTCGACCACTGCCGTTTGCTCTTCAGTCGCGGTGGCGACCGACTGGTTCATGCCGTCGATCTCGCCGATACGCTGGGTCACACTGCCGAGGCGTTCGCCGGCCTGATTGGCGATGCCGACGCTGCTTTCGCTCTCGCGCTGGCTCTCGGTCATGATGCTCACCGCCTGACGCGCGCCGACTTGCAGTTCTTCGATCATCTTCTGCACTTGCTGCGCCGAATCCTGAGTGCGGTGGGCGAGGTTGCGCACTTCGTCGGCGACCACGGCGAAACCACGACCGGCCTCACCGGCGCGCGCCGCTTCGATTGCCGCGTTGAGGGCGAGCAGGTTGGTTTGCTGGGAAATACTGGTGATCACTTCGAGAATCTGGCCGATGTTCACCGTGTTGCTGTTAAGCGTTTCGATGTTGCCGCACGAATCGCTGATCTTCGCCGACAGCTGCTGCATGGCCTGGATGGTTTTATCCACCACTTGCTGACCTTCGACGGCGAGGCCGCGCGCATCGCTGGAGTGCTGCGAGGCGAGGGCCGCGTTCTGGGCGATTTCCTGGGCGGCGGCGCCGAGCTGGTTGATCGCGGCGGCAACGCTGTTGGTGCGGGTGGCTTGCTGATCGGAGTTGTACATCGACGAATTCGACGCGGCGACCACGCGCAGGGCGACTTCGTTGACCTGGCCGGTGGCCGAGGACACTTCGCGGATCGAGGTGTGAATACGCTCGACGAAGCGGTTGAACGAGGTGCCCAGCGCGCCGAATTCATCGTTGCCGTGAATCACCAGGCGCTTGGTCAGGTCGCCTTCACCTTCGGCAATATCGTGCATGGCGCGGCCCATGGTCAGCAGCGGTTGCATCAACACGCGAATCAGCATACCCAGCAACGCCAGAATGATGACCACGGCAATGGCCATGGCGATCAACGCCGACGTGCGGAATTCGCTGAGCATGGCGAACGCGGTGTCTTTGTCGAGCACCAGCGCCACGTACCAGTCAGCCGACGGCACGCCATTGACGCGGGTAAACGAGATCAACTGGGTCTTGCCGTCGAATTCGACTTCTTTCAGGCCCGGGCTGACCTTCGGCGCGCCATTTGGATAGGCCTCGGCGAGGGTCTTGAGCACCAGTTTGTTGTCCGGGTGGATGAGGATCTTGCCCTCGGCGCTGACGATGAACGCATGGCCGTGACCGCCGAAGTTCAGCGAGTTGATGATTGCGCTGACGCTGGTCAGATCGATATCTGCGCCGGCGACGCCGAGCATCTGGCCCTGGCGTTGCACCGGCGTGGCCACGGTAATCACCAGCTTGCCCGAGGAGGCGGCAATGTACGGTTCGGTGACGATGGTCTGTTGCGCGGAGTTGGCCGCTTTGTACCAGCCGCGGGCGCGCGGGTCGTAATCCGGCGCGCGATTGCCGGCCGGTATCGAGAACATCACGCCGTCCGCGCCGCCAAAGTAGCTGAGCTGAAAATTGCCGGTGTAGGCGGGCAGGTCGATGATGCGTTTGAGGCTGGCCGGCGCGTTGCCGTCAACCGCCACTTGCTGGGATAACGATTGCAGCAACTGGATGCGGCTTTCCAGCCAGGTCTGGATGTTGCTGGTGGTCAGGCTGCCCAGTTCCTGCATGGTCGCTTCGGTACTGCTGCTCAGGGCCTGACGTTGGCGATAGTCGTTGAACAGAATGAAACAGGCGAACGCAACGGCCACCACAAGGGCGGCAGCCAACAAGATTTTATGGCTGAATTTCAGGTTTCTGGTCATCGAATGAACTACCGAGCAAGGGCTGGTCAGGAAAGGGCGGCAATTTGCCATATTCCCTGGCGTTCCGCTGCTCTTATTTCGACCGGCGCGCGCTAAAGATTAGGCGTGCTGGCGGAAAATCGACGAAATGCTCTATAGCCCTACAAAGTGTCTGATTTAACCGATAAATGCCGGACGGGCGGATGAACAAATAGCCATCTCGTCAGGGAACCAGAGGAGGGTTTTCTCTTCTAAGCTTCTGGTTGGCACCATGCCAGCCCCCTTCCGCTCCAGGAGTTACACCATGTCGCTGCGATCTCTCGCCCTTCTGTCCTTTTGCGTGCTGCTGGCCGCATGCAGCAAGGTCAATCAGGAAAACTACTCGAAGCTCTCGGCCGGCATGGCCAAGGCCGAAGTCGAAACCCTGCTGGGCAAACCGACCGATTGCTCGGGTGCGCTCGGTATGTCCAGTTGCACCTGGGGCGACAAGAACAGCTTTATCAGCGTGCAGTACGCCGGTGACAAAGTGCTGATGTTTTCCGGCCAAGGCCTGAAGTAAACCGGGGCGTTGCGCCCACGGAGAAAAAAATGAAGCGGTTATTGTTAGTTCTTTTTGCCGGCCTGGTTTTGGCTGGCTGCGCCACTTCCGGCGTCGACTCGTTGGCACCGAAGACCGTCAACAGCGTCAATCTCAAGCGTTATCAAGGCACCTGGTACGAGTTGGCGCGTCTGCCGATGTACTTCCAGCGCAACTGCGCGCAATCCGAAGCGCATTACACCCTCAAGCCTGACGGCAACGTCGCGGTGCTCAACCGCTGCCTGACCCCGGACTGGCAATGGGAAGAGGCCAAGGGCACGGCTTATCCGCAAGTGCCGGGCAAGACCGACAAGCTGTGGGTCGAGTTCGACAACTGGTTCTCGCGCCTGCTGCCGGGCGTGGCCAAAGGTGAATACTGGGTGTTGTACGTCAGTGACGACTACAAGACCGCCATCGTCGGCGACCCGAGTCGCAAGTACATGTGGCTGCTGTCGCGTACACCGACCGTCAACGGAGTGGTGCGCGAGGACTTGCTGAGCAAGGCGCGTCAGCAAGGGTATGACACCACGCGGCTGATCTGGCGGGCGACGGATCGGCAAATGGCCAAGACTTCGAACTGAAGAACGCTGCAAAACCTTGTAGGAGTGAGCCTGCTCGCGATAGCGGTGTGTCAGAACATGAATATGTAACTGACACACCGCTATCGCGAGCAGGCTCACTCCTACATGGATTTTGTGTCAGCCTAAAAGATCGCGCAGGACTTGAGTGAAGGCTCGGGCGCTGTCTTCTTCCCCGGCATGCCTGCCGCCTCGCACCACCCATTGGCCATCCACCATCACATCTCGCACCTGCCGATCGCCACCGGCGAACAACCAGCGATTCAAAATCCCGTCACCGCTCGCCGTCGCCAAGTAGGGATCGTTGCCATCGAGCACAATCCAGTCGGCCCGCTTGCCGATTTCCAGCACACCAATCGGCTGCCCCAACGCCTGCGCTCCGCCGTCCAGCGCAGCGTCATACAACGTGCGCCCGACCATCGGCTGATCCGCGCCATACAAGCGATTGCGGCGCTGGTCACGCAGACGCTGGCCGTATTCCAGCCAGCGCAATTCCTCCACCACGCTGAGCGACACATGGCTGTCCGAGCCGATGCCCATGCGCCCGCCCTGAGCGAGGAAATCCACTGCCGGGAAAATCCCGTCGCCCAGATTCGCTTCGGTGGTCAGGCACAATCCGGCGATGGCGCGACTCCTGGCCATCAGCGCGACTTCTTCCGGGTTGGCATGGGTGGCGTGGACCAGGCACCAGCGCTGGTCGACCTCGACATTTTCATACAGCCATTGCAGCGGCCGGCGACCGCTCCAGCTCAGGCAATCGTCGACTTCTTTTTGTTGCTCAGCGATGTGGATGTGCACCGGGCATTGTTTGTCGCTGGCGGCGAGAATTTCGCTGATCTGTTGCGGCGTCACCGCGCGCAGCGAGTGGAAGCACAGGCCCAGCGATTGCGCCTTTTGCTGCGCCAGCATTGGCTGAAGGCGCGATTGCAGATTCAGGTAGTTTTCGGTGCTGTTGATGAAGCGGCGCTGGCCGTCATTCGGCGTTTGGCCGCCAAAACCTGAATGGCTGTAGAGCACCGGCAGCAGGGTCAGACCAATGCCGCTGTCACTGGCAGCCTGGCTGATGCGCAAGGCCAGTTCGGCCGGGTCAGCATACGGCTGGCCGTTACTGTCGTGATGCACATAGTGGAATTCGGCGACCGAGGTGTAACCGGCCTTGAGCATTTCGATGTACAGCTGACGGGCGATGACGCCGAGCTGATCCGGGCTGATCTTTCCGACGAGCCGGTACATCAGTTCGCGCCACGTCCAGAAACTGTCGTTGGGATTGCCGGCCACTTCGGCCAGCCCGGCCATCGCCCGTTGGAAGGCATGGGAATGCAGATTCGGCATGCCCGGCAGCAACGGGCCGCTTAACCGTTCGGCGCCGTCTGCGCTGGAATCGGCCTGGATTTGGGTCAACAAGCCATCGGCGCTGACCTCAAGACGTACATTGTTGGCCCATCCATTAGGCAGCAGTGCGCGTTCAGCAAAGAAAGCGGACATGGTTCGGCACCCCCATCGCGTGTTATTTGTATATACATATACAGACGTTTGCCTGCCCGGTAAACTCCGGCAAGCTAGCCACTTTCATCCAAGAACAGGGATCCACCGTGCCGACTCCGCCTCCAGTCTCCCCGTTGGCCGCGAACATGGGCGACAGTCCGGCGCCCTTGTACGCCCGCGTCAAACAAATGATCACCCAGCAGATCGACAGCGGTAACTGGCCGCCGCATTACCGCGTGCCGTCCGAGAGCGAGCTGGTCAGCCAACTGGGTTTCAGCCGCATGACCATCAACCGCGCCTTGCGCGAGATGACCGCCGACGGCTTGCTGGTGCGTATGCAGGGTGTCGGCACTTTCGTTGCTGAACCCAAAAGCCAGTCGGCGCTGTTCGAAGTGCACAACATCGCTGATGAAATCGCCTCCCGCGGCCATCGCCACACCTGCCAGGTCATCACCCTTGAAGAAGAGGCCGCCGGTTCCGAGCGCGCGCTGGCGCTGGACATGCGCGAGGGGCAGAAGGTGTTTCACTCGTTGATCGTGCATTACGAAAACGACATTCCAGTGCAAATCGAAGACCGCTTCGTCAATGCGCTGGTCGCCCCGGAATACCTCAAGCAGGACTTCACCCTGCAAACCCCTTACGCCTATCTCAACCAGGTCGCGCCGCTGACCGAGGGCGAGCACGTGGTCGAGGCGATTCTCGCTGAGCCGTCCGAGTGCAAATTGCTGCAGATCGAAAAGGGCGAGCCGTGCCTGCTGATTCGGCGCCGCACGTGGTCGGGCCGTCAACCGGTGACCGCTGCGCGCTTGATCCATCCGGGTTCCCGTCATCGTCTGGAAGGACGCTTTCATAAATGAGTTACGAAATGAAGGTTCTGCGCGCTGCAGGCTATCCGCGCATGCCATGGAAAAACGGCGGCGGCAGCACTGAAGAAATCAGCCGTGACGCCGGCGCCAGTCTCGACGGTTTCGGCTGGCGTCTATCGATTGCTGACATCCCCGAGTCGGGCGGTTTTTCGACATTCGCTGGCTACCAGAGGGCCATCACCGTGTTGCAGGGTGATGGCATGACCCTGTGCGTCGACGGTGACGATAGTCGCCCGCTGTTACCGCTCGACCCGTTCGCCTTCAGTGGCGAAAGTCAGGTGTCGTGCACGCTGCTCGGCGGCGCGATCCGCGATTTCAATCTGATCTATGCACCGCAGCGTTACAGCGCACGGTTGCAGTGGCTGGAGGGCGAACAACGCTTTTTCAGTTCGGCGTCGACGCTGCTGGTGTTCAGCGTCAGTGACGCGCTGCAAGTGCAGATCGGTGACAGTGCTTCGCAGCTGGGGCGACATGATTGTCTGCAACTGGACGGTAACGCCGGGTTGATCGAAGTCTCGACCTATGCCGCTTGTTGCGTGATCGAGCTGACAGCTCGCTAATGACGCCTTTCTCTTGATCGTTCCGGGAATGCATCCCGTGACGCTCTGCGTCACCAGCGAACGCGGAGCGTCCGTGGCGGCGTTACCACGCAGAGCTTGGGAACGATCCGAAACCTGTTTCCTGCACGCACCAACTTGTTACCGAACGCCCCAGCGTGGCGCAATACCACGCCCATCTGGCAAATCCCCAATTCGCAAAAACACTCCTGCAAAAAATTTCATGCACGCCTGAGCCCTTGATTCAGGCGCTCTCCAGGCCTCTGCGCAATTTTTCTCGAACGCCCCTCCAACAAGTTGGCCGCTTGATTGCATATGCTTGTATGTACAAGTAAAGACGTATGCGTATGGGTCGCTCAAGACTCTCCGCAGCGTCCACTGATTCGCTTGTCGCGCATCGAAGCGCACAGGCTGCTTGCCCACTGCCAGGGTTGGTTTGAATTGATCGCTGAGGAGTCTTTTTCGTGACTGACAATAAGCCTACAAAGGTTCGTAACGTCGAAATCCGTGCATCGCGCGGCAACAAGCTGACCGCCAAGAGCTGGCTGACCGAAGCGCCGCTGCGCATGCTGATGAACAACCTCGACCCGGAAGTCGCCGAGAACCCGAAAGAGCTGGTGGTCTACGGTGGTATCGGTCGCGCGGCGCGCAACTGGGAGT
>Ga0196970_1001521_pt1 | contig 15047 bp, 16 predicted proteins | sample S1v_513CmetaG_FD_148672 | JGI IMG/M metagenome (GOLD analysis project Ga0196970, IMG submission 148672) | Soil microbial communities from Anza Borrego desert, Southern California, United States - S1+v_5-13C | ecosystem: Environmental > Terrestrial > Soil > Desert | place: USA: California...
CTGCCCCCACCAAGAACGAAGATCGGCAGGCTTTGCAAGCGCGCGAACTGCACTGCCTCGCAGACGTCCTGATGAGAGACGCATTCCACGAAATAGCGTGCCGGGCCACCGACCCCCAATGTGGTCAGCGGGGCAAGAGGAACTTGTTCCTGAATAGTCACTGAGGCGAGTGTAGCAAAGGAGAGCGGGGGACGCACCCTCGCACGAAAGGGCTAGTCGAAAGGGGAAGACGCGCACCCGTAACGAGAAAAGGACGGGTCGATGACCCGTCCCCACACGCGCGGTGCAGCGAAGGTTATGCGAACTTGACCTTCACGTCTGGCTTTTCCTTGTCCAGATGGATGCTGTCGATGAACCGGACCTTACCGGTGTTGAGGGTCATGATGAGGGATGATGTTCGCGCGCCCTCGCCGAAGAATCGCACGCCACGCATCAAGCCTCCGTCAGTCACGCCGGTGGCAGCAAAGATAAGTTGCTTGCCCGGGGCAAGGTCCTCGGCTGTGTAGATCTTGTTCTTATCCTTGATACCCATGCGAGCAACCCGCTCTTCGAGTTCAGGCTTGTCAACAACCAAACGGCCAAGCATATAGCCGTTGAGGCAGCGTATCGCGGCTGCGGTGATTACGCCCTCCGGCGCACCGCCGCTACCGAATACGGCGTGTACACCGCTGCCCAGCACTGCGGCGCTTAATCCAGCCGAAAGGTCGCCGTCTGTTATGAGCTTGATGCGCGCGCCGGCAGCTCGAATATCCCTGATGAGCTTCTCGTGTCGCGGACGGTCGAGTACGACGACTACGAGGTCTTCGACGTCGCGAGACAGCGCTTTTGCGATCTGCTTTAGGTTGTGAGCGACCGGTGCGTCCATCTCCACACAGCCCTTGCATGACGGACCGACGATGATCTTGTCCATGTAGCAGTCGGGGGCATTAAGCAGTCCGCCCTGCTCGGAAGCCGCCAGCACGGTGATGGCTCCGGGGGCTCCGGTCGCGCAGAGGTTTGTGCCTTCCAGCGGATCGACAGCGATGTCGATCTGCGGAACGGGCTGTTTCGGGTCTGGAAAATGGGTTCCGACTTTCTCGCCGATGTAGAGCATGGGAGCTTCGTCGCGCTCGCCCTCGCCGATCACAATAGTGCCTTCCATCGGAACTGTGTCCATGGTCTGGCGCATGGCTTCGGTCGCGACATGGTCAGCGTACTTTCGATCTCCTTGACCCATCGTCTTGGCCGAAGCGATCGCTGCATTCTCAACGACGCGCAGGAGTTCGAGTGCAAGATCAGTTTCGATGTTTGCGCCAAATTGTTTAACGGACTTCGTTTCAGGCTTGGAATGGACCTTGGGGAATGTGGCCATGAATGCCTCCTGAACTTGGAACGTGAATTCGGGCGCAAGCCGCGGGTCAGAGAGGGCCCGGCACGAACGATCCGGGCGAGTGCGCCGGTTGAATTGTCACCCGTGTGAGATGCGGAAAACCGTGGTACCGATGGCGAACTTACTCTGAATGTTGCGTGCTACAGGCTTGTCCAGAGAGTCTGTTTATCAGAATGGCTATCAGCAGTGGCATAAACAACGCCGGAGAGGATATATTTCCAAAACTGTCTCTATCTGAACGGAGCAGCCAACAGGTCGACAGGATGCTTTCGAAATCATCGCTTTCAACTGTCGTCTTAGGGGTTCTGGCCGGGGTAGTGATCGGGTTGGGCATGTACACCTTCGTTTACGCCAAGGGGTATTCCTACCTGACCACGGACCCGCAGGCGTGCACGAATTGCCACGTGATGCAGGAGCACTTCGATGCCTGGCAAAAATCGAGTCACAGGGCGGTGGCGACGTGCAGCGATTGTCATACCCCACACAATCCCATCACCAAGTACGTAGTCAAAGCTGAAAACGGGTTCTTTCACTCTCTCGCATTCACGTCGGGCTGGTTCCCGGACAACATTTCGATTCGCCCCCGAGACGCTCGTGTAACGGAGGGTACTTGTCGGCATTGTCACGCGGAAATCACGACGTCGATTGTCGGGCCTCATAGCGCGAAAGATATGTCATGCGTCCGGTGCCATTTCAATGTCGGGCACTCGGCTGCAAGCTTTGTCATGAGCAATCGTCCGGAGGGACAATCGAATGGCCAGCGATAATTCTGCTGACAAAAGTTCTTCCCGCAATCGCAAGCTTCTGTTCGCAACGATCGTGCTGGCGGCCGTAGCAGCCGTCGCGATCACCGCACTGCTAATTAACATTTTCGAGCACAAGCAGGAAGCGAAGAACCCGTTCTATCGTGTGGTGGAGCTGAACGACAGGACTGAGGACCCGAGTGTCTGGGGGAAGAACTTCCCCATGCAGTACGACCTCTATCTGAGAACCGTGGACCAGCAGCGGACGCGTTACGGCGGAAGTGAGGCCCTGCCACACTCTCCAACCGAGGGCGATCCGAGAGAGATCGTCACCCGTTCAAAGATCCAGGAAGACGAGCGGCTGAAACGCATGTGGGCGGGGTATTCGTTCTCCATCGACTACCGTGAGAAGCGCGGCCATGCGTGGATGCTTACGGACCAGACGTTCACGGAGCGGCAGAAGGCTGGACCTCCAGGGGCGTGCTTGAACTGCCACGCTTCGATGGTGACCACGTATAACAAGCTTGGGAACGGAGACATCTTCAAGGGCTTCGAGGCTGTCAATCGCATGCCTTATCCCGAGGCACGCAAACTGGTGAATCATCCGATTGCGTGCATCGACTGCCACGATCCGCAGACCATGCAGTTGCGTGTCACTCGTCCGGCGTTCATCGAGGGCATGAGGGCGCTGAAAGCCTCGCAGGGCATTAAGGATTACGACGTGAACAAGCAGGCAACACGGCAGGAAATGCGGGCATTCGTGTGCGGCCAATGTCACGTTACGTACTACTTCAAGGGGAAGGAAAAACGGCTAACGTACCCGTGGGACAAGGGGCTGAAAGTCGAACAGATCGTCGCACAGGAGAATCAGGACAAAGTTGTCGAATGGACTCACGCCGAAACTGGTGCGCAGGTGTTTAAGGCTCGGCACCCTGAGTTCGAGACTTGGAGTCAGGGAGTACATGCGCGCTCAGGCGTAACCTGCGCCGATTGCCATATGCCGTACATGCGGCAGGGCGGATTGAAGATCAGCGACCATAACGTTCGCAGCCCACTGCTCAATATCAATCGCGCATGCCAGACGTGCCATCGCTGGCCGGAGCAGGAACTCAAGGACCGTGTTGAGGAAATCCAGACGAGGTACTACGACACGCGCAACATAGCGCTGAATGCCCTGATGGACTTGATAAGCGACATCAAGGCCGCCAAGGCCGCGGGAGCGTCGGATGCCGAGTTGGCGGAGGCGCGGAAATGGCAGCGCGATGCGCAGTTCTATATCGACTTTCTCGTTTCCGAGAATTCGATGGGCTTCCACGCCGATCAGTATTCGGTGAAGTCATTGGCCGAGGCGATCGACATGTGCCGCAAGGGCCAGTTGTCACTGAGACAAAGGAACCTGCAGAGAGTGGCGACGTCGGCCAGCAGCGGGAACGCTGCACGAAAGTGAAGTGATGTGGGTCGCACCCTCCCCTTAAGGGGAAGGGTGCGGCACCCAGACTGGCAAGGGGAAACATGCGCCAATCGCGCATCAGAATCGGAACAGGTACGACGCCTTGACGAAGAACTGGCGGCTGTCGTTTATGAAACGCGAACCGGTTGTGCGGAGCAGGCCGTAGTCGACGGGCGTCAGCGATGGGTCAATGTTCGAGACGTTGCTATTGTAGCCCACGTACAAAGCAGTTCCGGGATTTACGAGATAGGTGATGAGGAAGTCGGAGTTGACGTTCTTGCTCGTTGGGCGAGAGGTGAATTTCGGGTTTGCGAGCAAGGAGTTGTACTCGACGATCACGCGCGCTGACAGTGCACGGGTGAATTGGTAATTCCACTTCGTGCGGACTATGTGATTGTTGAAGGCGCTGATTTTTGTGTCCGGCTCGCGGAGTCGAAAAAGAAGGTACGAATTGTCGATCTGCAGGCGTTTCGCTGGGCGAACGGTCGCAGTGAGAGTCAAGCTGTTGCGCATCGCCAGGAAAGGCTCGACACCGGCAGGAGGCGCGTAGTTGATGCGGCGTCCCCAGCGGTAGTCGATGCTGACGTTGAACTGCGGCTTGGGCGCAGTCTCGAAGAAGATGTACTTGGTGTTGCGCACATATTCGCGATTGCGTGTGAGTACTTCGAAGTCCTTGGGCCGCAGCGTTTCTTCTTCCTGGGCGTATCCGAATGTCAGGTAGGTCTGCCTCGGCAACTCGAAATTCATTTCTGGCATGTATCCCCAGCCGATCATGGTGCCATCGTTGTCATACATGCGGTAAACGCGGAATTGGGGGCCCCACTTATAGAGCAGTTTGGATTCCGGCCAAAAATTGTATTGAAATTCGTTGCTGAGGTTGTGCACGTCGTTCTGCGGATCGAAGCCCGTGAACGTTAAGAAGCCCGTGCTGCGACCTGTGTAACGAAAACTGTTGACCCAATCACGGCCGCTGCGCTCGACAAGGCTTTCAAACGCCGGCCCGGCAAAGTATCGGCCGTCCAACAAACGAGTGGAACTGGCGACAGCCTGGAACTGCGCACTCCAGGTGTCGCTGAGTTTTAGATACGTGTCTGCGCCACCGACGCGATTGAATGAGCCACGAAACTCACGATCGGTGAACATCACTCCGATTGTCGAGTCCTTGAAGATGTCACGGTTGACGCGGACGATGCCGAAAAGGGCGCGTTTATCGGCCGATGGATCGCTGGCGGGCACTTCCAGTCCGGGGCTGCGGTCATCCGCGACGAGCGCTCCCATCGACCACTTGCCCGCCTTCCCGGTTAGTCTGGCTCCGAACTGCGGATTGGCGATGCGGCGCGTGAAGAGCAACTGTATCGGTGTAGCGAAGTAGTTTGAGTTTTCGAGGAAGAACGGGCGCTTTTCGGGGAAAAACACCTCGAAGCGCTCACTGATGGTCACCTGTGGCTCATCGCTTTCGATTTGGCTGAAGTCTGGCTCAACGGTGAGGTCGAGCACCATGCTGTCTTTCAGGACGAACTTGGCATCGATGCCGCCGTCGAACTTGGCTGTGCGATTGTCAAAACGGGGGGCGACGGGATCTCGCGTGTCGAGGGCGTGGAATGAACGCATGATGCCGTAAGGAATGAATTGCATATTGCGGCCGGGCGAGATGTTCTCCAGTCCGCGCAGCGGTGCGTTCTGGGTGAGCAGACCTTGCTGCCGCTGTGTTACCGTCGGCCAAAACGACTTCTCGTTGTTGCGGTTGATGTCGCGCTGGAGCAGGATTCCCCAGGTTTGCACGTCGGCATTGCTGAAACGCAGGCTCTTGAAGGGAATAGCCATCCAGACGACGTAGCCCTCGGGCGTCAGTTGGCCCTGCGAGTACCAGAGCGTATCGAAGCTCATGTCTTCGCCATGGCTTTCGGTGACTAGCGCATCTGCCTGGACCCCAAGCGGATTTGAAAAGAACTCGTAACCGCGGCGGTGGTCGTGAAAAGTGTCGAGCCAGACATCCACGAAGTCGTTTGGAAAGAATTGTTCGCGCTGGGTGAGGTTGGCGCGAATTCCCCCACGATTGCGGTCAAAGCAGACGAATACGACGTAAAGGTTCGTTTCGTCGTAGCCGAGGTAAGCATGTGTTTCTTCGCTGGCGGGTTGCCCGTCGTGCGGGGTCCACTGGCGAAAATCATTTACGTGCGCCATGGACCTCGCGAGCTCGGATTCGGGGTGCATGGCCAGGAAGTCTTCCAATTTGGGAGGTGCTGAGAGACGAGGAATATTGATACCCGTCGTTCCAGCCACCGCTGGACGAACCGCTTGCTGCGCAACTCCGGTCGCGGCGCAAAAGAGCAAGGCTGCAAAGACAACTAGGCGTTTGCTTATCAAGAGAAGACCCGCTCAGACACAGGACAAGCTAAATTGCATCCTTTTGAATCTTAGACGTGCCTCTCACGCATACGTCATCCGGCATTCTTCAACATGTTGGTGAAAAAGTGCCAGAGCGCACGCAGAAGCTTTGGGCAGTGTTTAGTCATCTTAGGTTGGCAGGTTGGTGACCAGCCAAGGAGACGGCTTTATGGCAGAAAGAAAAGTAATCGCAGTCGTTGGGGCGACCGGAGCGCAGGGCAGTGGATTGGTTCGCGCCATTACGGGGGAGCGCAGTGGCGGCTTTGTCGTACGGGCATTGACTAGAGACGCAACAACGGACAAGGCCAACGGAATGCGGAAACTTGGGGCGGAAGTGGTCAGCGCCAATGTTGATGACGGAGATAGCCTCAGGCGGGCGTTCGACGGGGCTTACGGGGCGTTCTGCGTAACGTTTTTCTGGGACCACTTCTCTCCGGAGAGGAAATTGGCACAAGCGAAGGCCATGGCCCAGGCGGCCAAGGATGCCGGAGTGAAACACGTCATCTGGTCAACGCTTGAGGATACTCGTCGATGGGTACCGCTGAGCGATGAACGCATGCCTACGCTGATGGGCAAATACAAGGTGCCTCACTTAGATGCTAAGGGCGAGGCGGATCAAATCTTCAAGGATCTAGTCCCTACGACTTGTTTGCTGACTTCCTTTTTTTGGGAGAATTTCATTAATTTCGGGGCGGGACCGCAGAAGGGACCGGATGGAAAGCTGGGCATCACGTTCCCGATGGGGAACAAGAAACTGCCGGGTATAGCCAGCGACGACATCGGCAAATGCGCGTATGGCATTTTCAAGCGAGGCGATGAGTTCATCGGCAAGACAGTTGGAATCGCTGGGGAACACCTGACCGGGTCGGAAATGGCAGCCGCCATGACGCGGGCGTTGGGGCAGGAGATCCGATACAACGATATTCCGCCCGAGGTTTATCGTGGTCTTGGCTTCCCGGGAGCGGAAGATTTGGGGAACATGTTCCAGTTTAAACGTGACTTCAACGATTACTTCTGCGGCGCACGGAGCATTGAGTTCTCGCGCTCGCTGAACCCGTCGCTACAGACGTTCGAGCAGTGGTTGGCCGAGAACAAGGGGCGGATACCGCTGGAGAGCGCGACTACGGCGGCGTAACTTGCAACGGGACGGGAGGGCAGTCCCGTCCCGAATTACTCAATCAGAATGCATCAATTCCCGTAATACTTGATCCCACTATCAGCGTGTGAATGTCGTGCGTGCCCTCGTACGTTTTGACTGACTCCAGATTCGCCATATGGCGAAAGATGGGGTATTCGTCGGCGATGCCGTTCGCGCCGAGGATGTCGCGGGCCAAGCGGGCGCACTCGAGTGCCATCCACACGTTGTTGCGCTTGGCCATGGAAACGTGCTGGAACTTGGCCTTGTCCTGGTCTTTGAGGCGGCCGACCTGAAGGGTCATGAACTGCGCCTTGGTGATCTCGTTGATCATCCACACGAGCTTTTCCTGCACGAGTTGGTGGCTGGCGATGGGCTGGTCGCGGAACTGCTTGCGGAATTGTGCGTACTGGAGGGCGCAATCGTAGCAGGCCATGGCCGCGCCAATAGCTCCCCAGGCGATGCCATACCGCGCCTGATTGAGGCACATGAGGGCGGACTTAAGGCCGTCGGTCTTGGGCAGCAGGTTGCAGGCGGGCACGCGGACGTCTTGCAGCGACAGGGAAGAGGTGACAGAGGCGCGCAGAGACCATTTGCCGTGTACGTCGGCGGTGCGGAAGCCGGGGCGGTCGGTCTCGACGAGGAAGCCACGCGCCTTGCCGCCTTCTTCTTCGCTTTTCGCCCAGATGACGGCGACGTCGGCTATGGAGCCGGAGGTGATCCACATCTTCTCGCCGCTGATGACGTATTCGTCACCTTCTTTGCGAGCGCGCGTTCTCATGCCTCCGGGGTTCGAGCCGAAGTCTGGCTCTGTCAAGCCGAAGCACCCAAGCTTCTCGCCTTTCTGCAAGGCCGGTAGCCAGCGGTCCTTTTGCTCGTCGCTGCCAAAAGCATAGATGGGATACATCACGAGCGCCGACTGCACGCTGACAAAGCTCCGTACGCCGCTGTCGCCGCGCTCGAGTTCCTGCGTGACCAAGCCGTACTCGACGTTGGACATCTCTGCGCAGCCGTAGCCCTTCAGGTTAGCCCCAAAGAAACCGAGGTCGGCCATGGGCTTGACCAACTCGCGGGGGAATCGAGCTTCGCGATTGCACTGCTCGATGATGGGGATGAGATTGTCCTCAATGAACTGGCGGGTCGTGTTGCGGACGAGCAACTCGTCTTCTGTGAGCAGCGTGTCAAAGGAGAGAAAATCGACTCCGCGGAACTTGATAGCCATGTCGCCTCGCTTACGCAGGAGTGGGGCAGCAAGAGTGTGAACGTAGCAGAGCGGCGAAAGGGGAGTCAAACGGTTGAAGGCACCTGGAACGCACCCTCCTCAAAAAGGAAGGGTGCGAGCACCACATCTGTAAGTCACTGAGACCTGGCGAGCAGCGGCGAAGACGTCATATGCCAAGTCAAGCCGAATGTTCTGAGCGGTCGGGGAAAGCGGCGGCGAGTTCCTGGACGAGTTCGCGTGGATCGCCCATTTTGCGAAGCGTTGCTTTTACTCGTTTGCTTAATTCGGGCGGTGTCCACCCGTCGTGACTTAAATAATAGATCGGTATGTTTGGGCAGAGGCGTGAGATCGAATCAATGAATTCGACCGGCGGGATGTCTGTGACGTCAGCATCGAGGACGACTGCGTGCACAGGGTAAATCTCAGCCAACCGGAGTGCCTGGTGGCCTGAGACGGCGCTCAGACAGTTGTATCCGGCGGATTCGATGACCAACTTGCGGGTTGAAAGGGCGGTCTCGCCTGCCTCCACGGTCATAAAAACGAGGTGCTTTTTTGATGCCGTCGGCTCCATGGACGGCTTAGATGCACTCCGGGCGGGTGCGTACGGCTGTGTCTACGCATGCTCCTCCGGAGCGCTTGAGGCCCCGGTTCCAGTTCCCCGAAGGTAGTTATCCTGGCCGGCAAGCCAGTCGGTTCGAGGAGGAGAGAACACGTCGAGGCAGACCGTGTCTTCCAATGCCTCAGTATGGTGTGGCAGGTTGGCGGGTATACAGAGGACATCTCCGGAGCGGAGGACGATCTCTCTTCCCTCAAGCCACATTTTGAGCGCTCCGCTGACGATGGTCGTGATCTGCTCGCTCACGTGGTGATGTGTGGGGATCAGCAGGCCCTTCTTCATGATGAGGCGGGCGAGGGTGACGCCACCAGCCGTAAAGAATTGCCGGTCGAGTTTCGGGTTCAAGTGCTCGGTCTGAAGGTCTTCCCAGCGTATGTGTTTCAACATAGGCGTGCGCTCATGTAAAATCGGAACACGGCGAGTAAGGAAGGCGTGTGCGCCGGGAGGCTCCTGTCCGGACCCACCCCACGACTGCGTGCCCGCCAGTGCAGCGTACTCTATCAGAGATGCTGGTGTTCCGTTCGGCGGATACTCCCGAAAAGTTCAAAATCGAATCGGCCGGACCGTCGTCTCGTCAACAGAGACTGGCGAAGATCGCCGGCGGAATGTCAGGAGAGGCAAATGGCGAAGATTGCAAAAACGGCTGACCGTAAAAAAGTCATGGATACATCCAAGAGCACGGATTGCCCGAAGTGCGGCAAGCCGACCCGGATCGTGAAGCGCGTGAAGGATCGTGAGCGCGATGTCCCGGGCGGTATCTACATTTCCTGCTCTGCCTGCGACTTCTACGAGAAGCTGTAAGAGCAGTTCGTAGTTTCGAGTTTGAGGTTTTAGTTTTTGGAGCGCCGGGTCTTTTGCCCGGCGTTTCGTTTTTTCTGGCGTCATGTGAAAAACCCATCCTTCGCTGCGCGAAGGATGGGACGCCCAAATCGCATTTCAAGCACCCATACTAGAGCTCAAGTTCTAGCTGCAGGCCTGCTCGATCTCACTGAGGATGGCTGAGGCGGCGCTGAAGGGGTTTGCGGCAGCGGTGATCGGACGGCCTACGACGATGTGGGTGGCACCGGCTTTCATAGCCGCGCCAGGGGTGACCACTCGGGCTTGATCGCCGGCATCGGTTCCGGCGGGACGCACGCCAGGGGTGACAATGGCGAACCCCGTTCCGAGCGCGCGACGAATTTCAGCGGCTTCGTGGGCTGACGCCACTATTCCGCCGCAACCCGCGTCACGAGCCACAGCCGCAAGTCGCAAGACCTGGTCCAGAACACGACCACTCACTCCTACTTCCTGAAGGTCTTCGTTGCCCAAGCTTGTGAGTACGGTCACGGCAAGCACGAGCGGAGGTTTTTCCGCTTGCGCGGCAGCATCTACAGCGGCTTTGAGCATTTTGGAACCGCCACTGGCGTGGACGGTCAGCATACTGACGCCCAAACCGGAGGCAGAACGCACGGCCGAGGCGACGGTATTGGGGATGTCGTGAAACTTCAAATCCAAGAATACGTCGTGGCCGGAGCTGACGAGGGCACGGACGAGCTGTGGACCCTCGGCAGTGAAGAGCTGCTTTCCAACCTTGAAGGTGTGGACGGAGTCGGCAAGCTGTGCGACGAGGTTCTTGGCTGGAGCGGCGTCGGGAAAATCCAAGGCAACAATCAGGCGATCACGAGCAGAAAGAGCAGAAGTTCTTAGGTCTGGCATCGGCCAGAAGTCTAGCAGGTCAGGCGAAAGGGGGATGAAGAAATATCGGATGGACGGATGAACTGGTGAATCGTTCATCCGTCGACCCGTTCACACGTGAGTGTTATCTTCCTCCGGCGCTGAGCCCGGCGATCTCATGCTGATCGCTCGCGATGGTCTCTGCCGGTAACAGATCAAGTCGAACGCGCTCGACACCGTGAGCCCGAAGCCCAAGCATCGTTGCTGCGCCGTAGGAGAGGTCGATGATCCGAGAGGCCGGAACGGGCCCGCGGTCGTTCACGCGAACAACGACCCACTTACCATTGCGGAGGTTCGTCACTTTGACCACAGAGCCGAGGGGCAGCTCCTGGTGGGCGGCCGTGAACTGAAACATGTTGTAGGTTTCACCACTGGCAGTCTTCCTGCCGTGGAAGTATTTCCCGTACCAGGAAGCCCGACCAACTTGATACGGCCTATCTTTCTTGGCTTTTTGGGCCTTAGCCCGCCTGGCGGTGCTACGTGCGTGCTTAGTAGGACGTACTTTGACCTTATGTACCTTTGCGGAGTTCGCCGACTGATTCGTCGTCGAGTTGTTCAGCCGACTCGCCGCGCTGAGACTGGTGACCATGATGAGCATCGCCAGCGCCTGCGCTAAAAGTGGTCTCATGCAAACACCTCGTAACGGTTTACTTCAGGCGCCACCCCGAAGAATCCGCTAAGTCTATTGAAAATAAAGGACAAATGTCAAATCAGCTCAGGATGGCAACAACCTCCCATGCGCCAACACTGGCCCAAGTCCGGCCTGACTGCGGGAGACCGGCCCCGAAATTCTGGGGATATATACCTTAGATGGGTAAGCAGCCTTCTGCGTTGGACGTGCTAAAGGTCATGTCCTTATACCTGCTGCGAGCGGCCGAACGGCCGTTTCGCCGGGCCGAGTGGACACTTTAGGTCACTGCGAAGCGGGAGTGCTAAATTGAACTGCCATGAAGAGCGCTCTACCAGTGGTGCTGACTATTGCCGGGTTCGACCCGTCGTCCGGTGCCGGCGTGACTGCTGACATAAAGACTATCGCTGCCCATGGGTGCTATGGAGTCACATGTATCACCGCGTTGACCGTGCAGTCCACGCGAGGCGTTCGGCGGGTGCAGGCGGTTCCGGAAGGTCTGGTCCAAGACACCTTGGCCGACTTGATCACTGATTGCGAAGTGCGGGCAGTCAGGATCGGCATGCTCGGATCCGGCGATGTGGCTGAGACTTTGGCGATCTTCCTTGAACGGGCGAACCTCCCAAATGTTGTGCTGGATCCCATTGTGCGCGCTTCATCGGGAGCTGACCTTCTCGGGCCAGGCGGGCTGAAGGTAGTACGCGACCGGCTGCTAAGGTTGGCGACCGTGGTGACCCCGAACGTAGACGAGGCGGCTGCGCTGACCGGGAAACCGGTGCGCTCAGTGACGGAAATGAGGGAGGCGGCTGTTCGTCTCCACGAACTCGGCGCCCGGAACGTAGTCGTGACTGGCGGACACCTCGCCGAGGCTACCGACTTGCTCAGCACGAAGGATGGTCAGGAGGAGTTCCGCGCAGAGCATATCGACTCCCGATCCACACATGGCACAGGGTGCGCATTCGCGACGGCCATAGCCTGCAATTTGGCGCTAAGCATGAGCGCTCGAGATGCTGTTCTTGCTGCGAAGGCCTATGTGCGTGAAGCGATTCTGAAAGCATACCCAGTCGGCAAGGGTACAGGTCCGCTGAACCACTTATTCAAATTGCGCTAGCTTCGAGCAAAATGTTGGCCTCTAAGTCAAGTTGTTGCGCTATGAGCCGATTACACCATTGTCGCGTTCGTCTGCTTTGATTGCGTTACCGCGACCGGAGGATGGTGTGCTTGGCGATAAGCGTCGATTCGTGTTCGTCATGGCTGTTGGTATTGGTTTGGTGGCGACTGCGGTTGCCACAACCATGATGCAAGGAGCGTCCGCAGTTCAACCCCCTATTCCCATGCCAACTCGCGAGAGCTTTCCCGTATATCTCGCTAGTGGCAAGGTGCTGAGGAATGCCCATGAAGTAGTAGGCCGCGTAACGGGACCAAGTCCCGCGACGGTCAAATTGAGCGGTGCCGCGAGGTTTACGAGCGCCGAAACATATTTTTGCACCGTTAGCAGCGGGGAGGGCGCTCAGAGCATGGGACCACAAGTGATCAATGTTGCCGGGGCAAGCTTTCGAATCGTTCATGCTGCTGGCGGACAGGCAGTCGTAACGTATCGGTGCATCGGCATGTGATCGTTTGCCGAGGTGAAGAATTCTTTGATCGCGCAGCCAGCCGTCTCAGCGTGAAGTGGGAGGCGGCTGTGCTGCGGGCTGCTGAGAAGCTGGCTGCTGTGGTGGCGGCAGCGTCTGATCAGGAATCGTTTGGGGCTCAGCGTCCGGTTGGGCTTGTCCGCTGGGTTGCACGGAGGGCGTAGCTTGTGCCGGCTCGGCGGGGCTTGCGGAGGTTTCGTCCTGTGTGCCCGAATGGTTGGGCACGGGCGTGGCTTGCCTGTTCGCATCGGGATCGACTTGCTCGGTGGGTGCTGAAAGCTGCGTTGCCGGAGCAGCGGGTTCAGCCACCGGAGAGTTGTCACGACGCTTCAACTGGATCGGCCCGCCCTGGCGTGCGCGTGCCTCACGCTCTTGTGCCATGCGGGCCTCGATCTTCTGTTCACCGATGTCGGCGACCTCACCGACCCGCTTCCCCTCCATGTCTCGGCGGGTTGCAACAGAGACTTTCGCATCGCGGCGTTTGGCCTCAACAGCCTTTGCGTAGTAGAAATCCGCAGTTTCCTGGTCTCCTTGTAGCTCGGCGAGGTACCCCATATTGTTCAGAGTGAAGGCGTCGTCCGGATCGAGCTCATAGGCTTGCTCGAAGTAGCGATGCGCAGCACGGCGGTCGTTTCGATTCATGGCCGAAACGCCCTGCAGGTTCAGGCGTGCCACTCGGGCCGACAGGCCCTGCTCCTTTTTCATCAGTTTGCGGAGCTTGTTCGCGTTGTCCTCCGCAACCCCGCTGATTGGCTCGCCACGCCAACCTTTGTTCACGGCGACCACGATAGGCTCGCTCGACCTGATCTGCGCGGCTGCGTTGTAATAGCTGAGGGCCGACTCCAGTTCGCCCTGTTTCTCCTTGGTATAGCCCATGTTGTTCAGTGTGAACGGGTTCTTGGCATCTAGCGAGATTGCCTTCTGCAACAGCAGGTCGGCCTCCGGAGCCCGGTCTTTCAGCAACAGACCTATCGCTTCTACGTTCAGCCGATTGACCTGCATTCCGGTGTCGGCGAAATTGCCCGCGACCACCGAAACAGGCTTGCCTTTCAGGCTTTGGTCGTTTGCAGCGTCGATGAGAGCGTCCGATTCCTGTTGAGATGCCAGATCGTAGTACCGTTGGGCACGCTCGACATCGCCCTCGAGTTCGGAAATATACCCCAAGTTGTTCAGCGTGAACGGGTCGTTTGGATCGAGCAGGTATGCCTTGTAGAAGAGTTTCTTAGCCTTGGCATAGTTATGGTTCTCGACAGCCTTTACACCGTCTCTGTTCAGTTGCTGAACGGGGGTTGGCTTGGAGCGCTTAGGCAGCTTGAGACGAATATCCTTCGCGTTCGCCGTGCCGAGTGCCAGCGTAAGAGTCAAGATGCCGATACCGAAAAAACGGCATAACGCTTGGTGCTGCATGGAACCTCCGCGGATGGATGGCCGCTTTGTATTTGGATGGCAACGAGAGAAACACGTTGCCAGAGTGGCAGGAGGAAGAAGCAGCGAAGAGTGTTCAGCTAGGGAGAACGGGCCCGAGTAGGAGGAATAAAGGCGATCCTCGTCTGCAACTCTCAAGCTGCAAGACGTACTACCCCGGCGTGCAGAACAGCATCCAAAGGCCTCTAGAACGTACTTGTTCTTCCGACGGCCTTATGGCCACTGGTCCGACGAACTCACGCCTATGCGAAACCTGAAACTAATATTGGTGCTTGTAAGTCTTGCTGTAGTGGCTTGCGCGCAGAACATCGGCGCTGTGGGTGCGACACCCGCTTCTACTGGCGCTTCGTCAACGGCCGAGGCTGCGGCTCAGCAATCCCCGCCGGATCCTCTGCTCGATGTGCCTCCACTTCCAAACACACAAGTAACTCTGGTCGGCGGCATTGTCACGGGTATCGACCGTGTCAAAAACAAGATCACGGTCGAGGCGTTCGGCGGGAAGAAGATGAAGATGTTCTTCGACGAGCGCTCGCACATCTACCGCGACGGAGTCGAAACCACGCAGCTCGGTATTAAGAAGGGCGACAGAGTCTACGTGGACACGCAACTTGATGGCTCCGAGATTTTCGCGCGTAACATCCGGGTTCAAAACACGACCGGACCGGCGGATGCTCGCGGACAGCTTGTCAGCTACAATGCGAAACGGGGGACGATCGTTTTGCGC